>CXWL01106902.1_pt1 | contig 17762 bp, 19 predicted proteins | sample 590931 | NCBI WGS metagenome assembly CXWL01 (sample SAMEA3498368, study PRJEB10139) | groundwater metagenome | biome: water well; material: biofilm material | place: Germany | collected 2015-04-27 | reverse complement strand
GGTCTTTGCCGGCAGCGTGGCGCATGGCAAGGCCGACCCCGGAGAGACCGTGCGCGTGGAAGCCACCGACGGGCGCTTTCTGGCCTGGGGCGCGTACAGCCCCAGTTCACAAATCCGCGTGCGGGTCTGGAGCTTTGACGAGGCCGAGCGCATTGACGCCGCCTTCCTTGATCGCCGCATCACGCGTGCCGTGGCATTGCGCGCGCGCTTGCCCCTGGCCAGCACCGGCATGCGCCTGGTGCATGGTGAAGCCGACGGCCTGCCTGGCCTGATCGTGGACCGTTATGGCGACACCTTGAGCGCGCAGTTTCTGTCGGCAGGTGTGGAGCGCTGGAAAGACAAACTCGCCGACCTGCTGCTGGCCGCCACCGGCACACGGCACTTGTACGAACGCTCTGACGCCAGCGCGCGCGGCCTGGAAGGCCTGACGCCGCAGACCGGCTGGCTGCGTGTGCCGGCGGGCGATGAAACCCGCACTGAGGCCACCATCACCGAACACGGCTGGCAGCTCACGCTGGACGTGGCCAGCGGCCACAAGACCGGTTTTTACCTGGACCAGCGTGACAACCGCGCCACCTTTGCGCGCTGGGTGCGGCAACTGGGCTGCCAGCGCGTGCTGAACTGCTTTTGCTACACCGGCGGCTTTACGGTGGCGGCGCTGGCTGGGGGCGCAGCGCATGTCACCAGCGTGGATTCATCGGCCCCGGCACTGGCGCGTGTGCAGGCCCATGTGCTGCTGAACGGCCATGACCCGAGCCGAAGTGAATGCGTGGACGCCGACGTCAACCAGTTCTTGCGCCAGTGCCTGCAAGCGGGCCGGCAGTTTGACGCCATCGTGCTGGACCCACCCAAGTTTGCGCCCACCGCCGCACACGCCGAGCGCGCCGCACGCGCCTACAAAGACATCAACCGCCTGGCCCTGATGTTGCTGGCGCCGGGTGGGCTGCTATTCACCTTCAGTTGCTCGGGCGGCATCAGCGCCGACCTGTTCCACAAGATCGTGGCTGGCGCTGCGATAGACGCCCATGCCAACGGCGCCATTCTTGAGCGTGTGGGCGCCACGCCCGACCACCCCACGACGATGGAATTTCCCGAGGGTGAGTACCTCAAGGGGCTGCTGATCCTGAAGGCTTGATGCAGTGACCCTGCCAGCCTGTGGGCTGGCCGTGCGCTATTGCACGTCGGCTTGGGGGTGCGTCCCCCTGAACAGGGTCTTCAAACGGCCAGGGGTTTCGACCAAGATTCAACCCATGGTGGGCCGCTGGATGTGGCCCAGGTGCGAATGGATCAAGGAAACCCCATGACTTTCAAGATGAAGCGCTTGGCCCTGGCGGCCGCAGCCGTGGTGATGTCGGTGTCAGCCCAGGCGCAGATGGGCAGCCAGCTCACCGTCAATGACACGGTGGGCCGCACGCCCAACACCGGCAACACCTCGGCGCCGTCCAACTGGCGCTTTGCCCCCGGCCAGGTCTTCAACGGTGTGGTGGGTGCGCTGGACGGTGTGGCGCAACTGAGCTTTTCCAATTCGCAAGGCAACTGGGCCTGTTCGGGTTCGCTGCTGCAAGGCGGCCAGTACGTGCTGACGGCGGCACACTGCGCCGACGACTACACGTCCATGACGGTGGAATTTGGTTGGTACGCTGGCTCGGCTTCGGTGACCCGCAGCGTGGCTGTGGGCGACTCGGTGATCCATCCGCTGTGGAACGGCACCCTGGACACCGGCGCTGACATCGCCATCATGAAGCTCAATGCCCCGGTGACCACCATCGCCGGCTACAAGCTCAGCAACACCAACGACGTGGGCAAAGTGCACCTGATGGCCGGCTACGGCACCACGCAAGATGCCAACGTCAACGCCAACACCAACTGGAACGACTGGCAGTATGGCCACTACGCCTACAACACGTTTGACGTCATCAGCCAGGACTTTGGTGCGGCTGTGTGGGGTGACCCGGCCAGCTACTACGCCCCCGGCGCCACCTACATGGTGGACTTTGACAACGGCACCGCGCAGCAAAACATCCTGCAGCGCGTGGCCAACATGGTGGGTGGCACCTGGACCAGCGGCCAGGGCCTGGGCGCCACCGAGGGCCTGATCGCCGGTGGCGACTCTGGTGGTGGTGACTTTGTGTTCAACGGCAGTGAATGGTTGTTGTCGGGCGTGCACTCGTGGGGCTGGCAGGCCTGCGGCTACTTCGGCCTCAACTGCAACACCGCACCCGCCAACCCCAGCAGCTACGGTGACCTGTCAGGCTCCACCGCCACGTTCTCGCATGTGGCCTGGATCAACAGCGTCACGGCCGTGCCAGAACCCGGCAGCGTGGCACTGATGCTGGCCGGCCTGGCCGCCATCGTGGGCGTGTCGCGCCGGCGCGCGCAGCGCCAGGCTTGATGGCTTGACACTGCCGGGTGCCGTGGCACCGGGCCAACCAGAAAACGGCCCTGCGGGGCCGTTTTTTCTGGGTGCGCGTCAACCCGGCTGCGGCAGCGGCAGCCGTGTTTCAAACTTGGCGCGGTGCACGCTGAAATAGCTCTTCACGTTGCGCACATTGGCGTCTTGCGTAAAGAGCCGCTGCACCAGCGCGTGGTAGGCCGGCATGCCGGCCACCTGCAGCACCAGCACGAAGTCGGGCCCGGGTGACACGCGATAACACTGCTGCACGGCCGCGTCGGCCACGGCACGCTGCTCAAACGCGGCCAGATGCTCGGCACCTTGCCGGTCGAGCGTGATTTCTACCAGCGCCGTCAGCCCCGCGCCCAGCTTCTGGGGGTTCAGGATGGCCACGCTGCGTTCGATAAGCCCTTCATCCACCAAACGCCGCACCCGGCGCAAGGCCGTGGCGGGTGAGGTGAGTGCACGCTCTGCCAAGGTCTGGTTGGACATCGAGGCGTCGGTTTGCAGCAGATCCAGCAAACGCAGGTCGGTGGGGTCTAGTTCCATGGTGACGGTTTCAGTCAATCCGATTAGGTTTGTGACGACTATATTTCACCGCCAATTCATGATGGTGATTTCGTGCACAAGAGACGCAAAGGTCGGCGAAAAACTCCACGTCACCTGGCCTAGCATCCGCCACCCCTTAGAAACAGGACACCCCAACCATGTGTGGCATCGTCAGCGCCGTCAGCACCCGCAACATCGTTCCCATCTTGCTGCAAGGCCTGAAGCGGCTTGAATACCGGGGTTACGACTCCTGCGGCGTGGCGGTGCACCAGGGTGGCGAACTGCGGCGTGCGCGCAGCACGTCACGCGTGGCCGAGCTAGAGGCCAACGTGGCCGAAGAAGGCATAGGCGCGGGCACCGGCATTGCCCACACCCGCTGGGCCACCCACGGCGCCCCGGCCGTGCACAACGCACACCCGCATTTCTCGTCTGGCCCGGGTGCTGAGGCATCGGCCACCGGCCGCATTGCGCTGGTGCACAACGGCATCATTGAAAACCACGACGAACTGCGCGCTGAATTGCGTGCACGTGGCTACGTCTTCAGCAGCCAGACCGACACCGAGGTCATTGCCCACCTGGTGCACAGCCTGTACGACGGCGACCTGCTCGACGCCGTGCAGCGCGCCCTGCCGCGCCTGCGTGGGGCCTACGCCATTGCCGTGTTCTGCCGCGACGAGCCGCTGCGTGTGGTGGGCGCCCGCCACGGCTCGCCCGCNNCGGCTCGCCCCTGGTGCTGGGTGTGGGTGAACAAGGCGGCAGCGAAAACTTCTTGGCGTCCGACGCCATGGCCCTGGCCGGCGTCACCAACCAGATCGTCTACCTGGAAGAAGGCGACGTGGTGGACCTGCAACTGGGCAAGACCTGGATCAGCAGCCTGGACGCGGCTGGCCGTTACCAGCCGGTGCAGCGCCCGGTGCGCACCGTCAACGCGCACAGCGGCGCGGCCGAGCTGGGCCCCTACCGGCACTACATGCAAAAGGAAATCTTCGAGCAGCCGCGTGCGCTGGCCGACACGCTGCAAGGCGTGGAAGGCATCAGCCCCGAACTGTTTGGCAGCGGCGCCCACCGCATCTTCAAGGGCGTGGACCGCGTGCTGATCCTGGCCTGCGGCACCAGCCTGTACAGCGGCATGACGGCCAAGTACTGGCTGGAAAGCATCGCCGCCATCCCCACCAGCGTGGAAATCGCCAGCGAATACCGCTACCGCGACAGCGTGCCCGACCCGCGCACCCTGGTCGTCACCATCACGCAAAGCGGCGAAACGGCCGACACGTTGGCGGCGCTGAAACACGCACGCAGCCTCGGGATGACACACACGCTGACCATCTGCAACGTGGCCACCAGCGCCATGGTGCGTGAATGCGAGCTGGCCTACATCACCCGCGCCGGGGTGGAAATTGGTGTCGCCAGCACCAAGGCCTTCACCACGCAACTGGCCGGCCTGTACCTGCTGACGCTGGCGCTGGCGCAGGTGCGCGGCCGCCTGAGCGACGCGCAGGAAGCCGAAGAACTGAAGGCCCTGCGCCACCTGCCTGTGGCGCTGCAGGCCGTGCTGGCGCTGGAGCCGCAGGTCATAGCCTGGAGCGAAGACTTTGCGCGCAAGGAAAACGCGCTTTTCCTGGGCCGCGGCCTGCACTACCCGATTGCGCTGGAAGGAGCACTCAAGCTCAAGGAAATCAGCTACATCCATGCCGAGGCCTACCCGGCGGGTGAACTCAAACACGGCCCGCTGGCGCTGGTCACCGAGCAGATGCCGGTGGTCACGGTGGCGCCCAACGACACGCTGCTGGAAAAGCTCAAGAGCAACATGCAGGAAGTGCGTGCACGTGGCGGCCAGCTTTATGTGTTTGCCGACGACGACACGCACATCAGCAGCGAAAGCGGTGTGCACGTGATCCGCATGCCCGAACACTACGGTGCGCTCAGCCCCATCCTGCATGTGGTGCCGCTGCAATTGCTGGCCTACCACACGGCCTGCGCACGCGGCACCGACGTGGACAAGCCCAGAAACCTGGCCAAGTCGGTGACGGTGGAGTGAGCTTCGGGGCCGGTTTCAAGCTTCGATCATTGGGCAGGCGTGCTGGCTCAAGATCCAGCGGGGATCGCCGCGATCATCGTCATCGAGCCCAACGACTGGGACGTGTGGCGGCAGTGATCGCCATTCGTCGACGATCCCTGAATTGGATAGTTCACTAGCCATTTGTTACTGTTTTGGATAGAATGTGATTCATGCCTAACGCAGCGTTTGCCGACATCGCCAACCAGGAGGCCGCCGTGCTCGCGGCCCTTGGGGAGCGGCTTCGCCTGGCGCGGCGCCGGCGCAAGAAGACCGCCCACCAGGTTGCGGTGGAGGCAGGCATCACACGCGTGACCCTGCGTCGTGTGGAGGCCGGCGAGCCTGGTGTGCTGATGGGCACGTACCTTCGGGTGCTGGCCACACTTGGCCTGGCCCAGGATTTGATCCTGGTAGCCCGTGACGACCTGCTCGGGCGCCGCCTGCAAGACGAGGAGCTCACGCGCAGCGCGGCGCCGAAGACTGCGCGCGCGCAGCGCATCCGCTTGGCCGACTACCCAATGCTGCGCGAGGTGGCCTGGAGCACCGATCACGAGGCCGAGCTCACGCCGCGTGAGGCGTTTGCTTTGTACGAGCGCAACTGGCGCCACATCGACCGCGAGGCCATGAATCGTCGCGAGCGGGATCTCGTGGAACGCTTGACGAAGACCGTGGGCAATGGAGTGCTCCTTGTATAGCCGCCCTCACCACCAGCGCATCCAGCGGATCCTGGAGTCCCTGAACCCAGACCTGCTGCTGCGCAATCAGTGCCTCTTCGGCGGTGGCACGGCCATCGTGCTCACCCATGGTGAGTACCGCGAATCAGTGGACGTCGACCTGATCGTCTCGTCGAAAGACGGGTACCGGGAGTTGCGCGGCCTGGTGAATTCCCAGGGGATCGAGGCGCTGATGAAGCGCCCCCTTCCACTGAGGCGCGAGGCCCGCATCGACCAGTACGGCATCCGCTGTGCTTTCGACGTCGACAGCGCGGCCATCAAGTTCGAGATCGTGTTCGAGGGGCGGGTGGAACTGCAAGATCCATTGCCCGAAGATCGCGTGAACGGGGTGTGGGCCCTGACGATGCGCGACAAGGTGGCCACCAAGCTCATGGCAAATTCCGACCGCTGGGCCGACGACTCGGTGTGNNGTGTGGAGCCGCGACATCATCGACCTGGCGGTGCTCACGAATGGCCAGACGGCCGACCCGGCCGGTGTCGCGGCCGCCGTGGGGGCCTATGGCAGCAGCGTGCTCGTCGACTTCGAGAAGGCCCGCACCCGCCTGCTCGAGCGCGAGGGGTGGCTGCTCAACTGCATGAAGCGCATGCAGATGACGATGCCTGAGAACGACCTGCGTGAGCTGATCCAGGGGCTGGCCCTTGTCCTGCCGCCGGCGCCGCGCCCTCCTCGGCAGCGCTGAAGTCCACGCAGCTCGTGATTAGAGATCGCTTCCTGATGAGCCACACCGTCGACGACGGCGTGCGGATCAGACCTGTGAAATCTCGGTTTGTCGGCATGTCCCGAGCGTTTCACAGCGCTCGGGATCATTCCAGTGCATCAGCCGGACAATGCCGCGTTGCGCTCAAGAAGGGCCCGTGTGGCCGGCGCCAGTTGGCTGCCACACCGGCAAATGGCCCGATCATCCGGCCGCCAGTGGCCATCGCAGGGCGCGCCACACACAACCAACAACCAAAGGATGCGGTATGGGAAAAGTCGGTCCACTTGCCATCGTCACGCCGGCCGAGTTCAAGGAACGCACGGCGCTGACCCTGAGCAGCCGCAGCGGCAGCACGGTATCGGTGGACAAGGCCTACGAGCACTACCACGCGGCGCGCTCACCCGTGGCGGCCAAGTTGCTGTACGACCGACTTGCCGAATACCGGGCGTCACACGGCGGCTCGTGGGCCCGGTGCGAACGCAACGTCGTCAGCGGCGGCTTGTTGGAATACATCTACAACTCGCTGGCGCCGGGGGCCATGTCTGTAGGCGCGGCCGCAGACATGGACAAGCGCGCGCAGGACCGCATCCGTGACATCGAGATTCCGAATGCACGTTTTGGCGTGCTGTACTTTCTGGCCGGCATCAAGGTAGACCTGGACGTCGTGGGTGCCGCCATCGACGCCGCAGGTGCCGTGGGCGGTGCCGTCGGCGTGGGCATGACCACCGATTTCAACAAAATGGGCAGCGCCAAAGAAGGCGTGCGTGCCGTGATGCATGTGGCTGGCGGCGAGATCAGGGCGGGCCAGCTCGCCACCGTGGGCACCGGCGTCGCCAAGCTGGGTGGCTTGGCGGCCGGGGAAATCAACAAGCTGCTGGCGACACCGTCTGGGCCATCCGTGCCGTCGGCCAGCTGGCTGCCGACGACCGAGGCGGCGCTGCACCGCGCCAGCGCGGGCCTGAGTGACGTCTGGGACGCCAACCGATATGCCGGTGCGCTGGCCTATGCCGGCGCCGGCCTGGCGGCGGTGCCCGTCGGCGCCGTCACCTTGCTGGCTGACGGCGCGCTGGCGATCAAGCGGGTGGCTGAAGCGTTGTGGCAGAAGATCAAGTCGGCCATCCAGTCGGTGTGCGACGGCATCAAGCGCGCCTGGGCGTCGCGTTACGACATTGCCACGGCACGCAAGATGAGCGCGCTGCTCAAGGCCTGCAGCGTGCTGGTGATCGACTTCATCATGAAGAACGCGGTGCCGTTCCTGGGTGGCGCAGTGGATCTTGGCACCGGGCTGTTCCGCACCATCAGCGAGGCCGGCAACCGCATCGCGGCGTGGAACGACCGCCGCAACATCCGGCTGCAGTCCGGCCACCCCGAAGAGCTGGCCACCGCCATCGAGCACCAGATGAGCCTGGGCATCGCCGGCGGCTTGGTTGACATGCTCAAGGGCNNACATGCTCAAGGGCGCAGCCAAAGTGTCGGTCGGCGTCTTCCTGCCGGGGCTGGGCTCGCTGGTGACGGCGGTGATGGCGGGCATTGAATGGATGATCAAGCTGGTCCATCGCCTCAGTGAATACGCTGGCATCGAGCAGTTCTTGCAGCGGGCGCGAGGTTTGTATGACGCCGAGAAACGGCGCGCGCGGATGATCGCCGGCGTCTACGAGCCCAACACCGGGCCCGGCGGTGTGATCACGAACACAAAGGAGTTCACGGCCTTCTTCAGGGACGGCTGCAAGGCCAGCCCGCTGATCCCGATGCTGACACTCAACTCGGGGCTCGGCGGCAGCCTGATGACGATGCTGCAGCTGTTTGAGGAGGACGGCAGCCAGTCGAAGCGGGCGACAGCCAACGTGGGCTCGGGCGAGACACGTGAGTTCGATCGTGGCAACGCCTATTTCACGCGGCTCAAGCGCTATTCTGTGGACTACATGCGCGCGAGCGGCTTCAAGTTCCTGGCGCTGCGCCCAGACGACAAGGTGATGACCGGCTACCTGGCTCACGCCACCGGCATGGGCCAGACGCGCCAGAGCCACGTGGCCGCAGGGACGGCACTCGGGCGAGTCGGAGCGGCGCTCACGGGCTAATCTGCGGCGCAGCGGCCATCACAAGTGGCCCACGCGGCAGGCGCTGAAGGTCTGGCTGAAGAGGCCGGTACGTGCTTCGTGGCAGCGCCAGGTGGTGCCGCGAGGCCAAAGCGCACTGATCTCGGTGTGGCAAAAACCGGCACGCACGCTGGCCACCGTGTCGTGGCGCGTGACCGCATTGGCGCCCAGCGCGCCCACCAGGTGGCTGCCCGCCAGCGCCAGCCAGCCACGGTGGGGTTCGCAGGCAAAGAAGCGTTGGCTGTGGCGTGCAATGCCGGCCAGCAGCGTGCCAAGCTGGCGGCCCTGAAAGTGGTGCAAGAACAAGGTGGTGGTGACCAGGTCCCAGCGTGGTGTGGTGGCGGCGGCCGCCGCCCAGTCACGCACATCGGCCACTTCGGCGCGTGCGGACCAGCCCATTGCGGCATAGGCCGCCAAGGTGCTGGGGCTGACCAGTTCCAGCCCGTCCAGCAGTGTCAGCTCCACCGTCGGCCACGCGCGCTGCAGGTGCCGAGCCACGCCCAGCAGCAGCGTGCCGTCACCGGCTCCGAGCTCGAGGATGCGCAAGGGTGCGCCCACTGGGCCGGCCGGCATCAGGGCCCGCCAAGCGCGGCCGATGATTCTGCGGCTACCCATCGCCAGGTGCACACGAGCCAGGTCACGACGTGACTGCAGTGCCAGTGGATCGTCGGCATCAAGGCTGTCCAGCACCTCGGCGACTACCACGCGGGGTGTGGTCATGGACTGCCACCGGGTTGGGCCCCGCGCGCACCGGTGGCTTGCCGGGGTGTCACCGCACCTCCAGCAAAGCGCCGTGGCAACCGAAGCCGGCACCAAAGGAAGACAACCACCACCAGCCGGGCGGCGCGTCGTCGGCCAGCGCGGCCTGCAGCACAAAGTACACAAAGCCGCTGGCCCGGTAGTCGGCCTTGGTATAGCGAGTCGCTGGCGTTGCCGTGCCGATGCCGATGAAGTGCATGCTTTACCCACTCTCTTCGTCAACACAGGCCCGACCCAAACCCCGACACAAGCGTGGGGCCGACAGCGGTGCCAAGTCTGTTCGCCCACGAACAGACTGAGACGGTGCAAGCGGGCGTGGATGCGGGTGGCACAGCGCACAGACGCGGCGCCCCACCGTGCTGATGCTGGGCACCCGCCCATCCGCGCAAGCACGAGGCTGCCATGCACACATATGTCGTCATCGACGAGAACCTGGAAGACAGGTCCATGGCCCTGCGCGACGCTGCGGGCCTGCACCACGTGGCGCGGTCAACTTCGGAGATGCCCGCGCGGGGTGAATCCCTTGGCGGCCCGCCGCCGCAACTAGGGGTCGGCTCTGCTGGTGGGCCGGCACGGCCATGTCTTCACCGTGATCTTTGACTTGATCAATGTGAATGCCCAGGACAGTGAGGCGCGGCTGCACGCCTCATTGACCCCCTGATTCACGTGCCGCAAATGTGCGGCTGCGCACAGAAACCGGTGGCTGTGCTGGGCCATGCTCGTCCCCATGCAAACCGCCCAGCACGCCGCTTTCACGCCCGCACTTCAGGTGCGCCCGTCGCCATTGCGCATTCTGGTGGTGGACGACTGCCGCGTGAACCGCATGCTGGTAAATGCCGTGCTGATGCGCTGGAGCCTGGTGCCCACCATCGCCTGCAACGGCGCGCAGGCCGTGCAACTGGCCGGGCGCCACGACTTCGACCTGGTGCTGATGGACATCCTGATGCCGGCGATGGACGGCGTCGTGGCCACCGCCAAGATTCGCCAGATCGAGCGGGAGCAACTCACACGGCGCCCGGTGCCCATCGTGGCCTACACCTCGCTCGACCTGGTCGCCGACGGCGCGCAGCTGGCGCGTGTGGGCCTGTCGGCCGTGCTGGCCAAACCCTGCAGTGCCACGTCGATGCGGCTGTGCCTGGAGCGCTGGTGCCCTGACAAGTTCTGGCCCGGCAGCCACTGAGCAAGACAGCCGCAGGGGTGCATCGGCCTGCGCAAAGCCGTCGCTGCCGGCGTGCCGGCAGCGGTGGTCAGGACAGGGCATTGCGTCATCGGGCCTCCAGCCAAGGGCATCGTCAAGGACGCCGCTGGCAAAGTGCAAGAAACCACAGGCCAGGTCTTTGGCACCGAAACTCGCCCCGGCCCTTCGGGTTGACGCAGGCCCGACCCAAAGCCCGACAGGCTCCTAGCGGCGGCGCCTCAGCACCAGCCCCAGAGCGCCAAGGCCCACCAGCGCCAAGGTGCCGGGCTCGGCAACCGCGTTACCGCCGCTGCCTCCACCGCCAAAGCCCCCGCTGCCGCCGTCGGTGCGGCCGCTGCCGACGCTGCCAGCCACGCAATCATTGGAAATGGTGTTGGTGTCCAGGGTCACCGCCGCGTGCAGGGCAATGGCGCGGCCGCACAGGATCTTGGCCGTGGTGTTCATGGTGATGCTCTGATCAGCCAGGATGTTGCCCGCAAACACGGTGCTCGTGCCCAGCGTGGCAGAGCTGCCCACCTGCCAGAACACGCCTGTGTCAGGCAGCGCGTCGATCACATTCACCACCGCATTGCTGGCTGTGGTGAGCGTGCTGCCGATCTGAAACACAAAGAGCGCAGCCGGGTTGTTGAGCGTGTTCAGCGTGAGCGTGCCCGTGAGTTGCGCCGACGATGAAAAGAAGTACACCCCGGGCGTGAGAGTCATCCCGCCCAGGTCCTGGCCGGTCAGGTCTGTGGTGACTGACTGACCCGCCAGGATGTTGTAGGCCGTGATCGCGTCAACTTGCGCCTGTGCGGCCACGGCGTCGGTCTGGTGCACCGCGCCCGTGTGGGTGACGCTGCCCAGCCCGCTGATCGAAGTCCCCGGTGACAAGCCCAGGTCGCCCCACAAGGTGGTTGAACCGGTGTTGGTGACGGTGGAGGCACCGAGTACCGAAAAGCTCTGCGCAGTGCCCAGAATGGGCGTGGCCCACGCTGATGCAACTCCACACAGGGCAGCCGCAGCCACGAGGGCCAGACGACGAAATTGATGCTGCGTGCGCATGGCTCGCTCCGGTAGGTTGAGGTCTTCTCGCGGACCCTGGATGGGTGCCGACGCAGCCTGCCGGGCATTGTTGGGCTGCTTCCCGCAAGACGCCATCCCTCCCCCCTTGGCTCGGCGTACGGACCCCTGCTAAGTGCGCCACCGCACGGTGCGGTGCGGTGGGTTGTGCTGTGCGCAGGGGTTCAGGCGCCGCGGGTGCCGCCATTGCGGCAGCGACGCGGGCTGTGGTGTCCCGGCACCCGTGCGTGCTGCAGCGTACAGATGACCACCCCCAACCGCCGCTATCTTGGCGGTGTGGGCTCATCCCGGGCCCCCGTGCAGCGCCCTTGTGCGCCCAAGCTCCAGAAAGCCAAGTCATGGGCCAGACTTCTCTCGCCTTCAGGGATGCTGCTGACTTCGGCCCGCCCCCGCCGCCGTTCACGCCTTTGCCCACAGCGGCAGCGCCAATGCCGGGCCAGGGTCGCGTGCATGCCGTGCAGCACGAGCGCGTGTTGGACTGCGTGGCAGGTGTTTACGCCACCCAGGCGCAAGCGCACGACGCCGCGCGCCAGCTGCAGCATGTGCAAGCATTGCCGCCGGCGCAGAGCGTGGTGCTGCAGCCCGCGCATGCCCCATGGCTGGCCTTCAGGCGGCAGGCGCAGGCGTGGAGCGGTGGGCGCCACGCCGAACGCCGGTCGTGGCGCCACGATGCACTGCTCATGGCCGTGCTGGGCGGTCTGGGCGCGGGTCTGGCGGGCACGGTCTGGTGGCTGCTGGACGACGCGCTGCGCACTGCACAAAGCCCGCTCGTTCTTCTGCTGCCCCTGTGGGCTGGTGCACTTTTCGGCTGGGCTGCGGCAGCCTTGTCGCCGCACCCGCCACAGTACCTGCACTTCAACCGTGCTGTGCAGCGTGAGCTTGCGGCCGGCCACTGGGTCGTGCTGGCACACAAGGTGCCCTGGCCGCAGCAGGCCGCCGCAGTGGCACTGCTGCGCGAGCACAGTGTGGGCTGGTGCGCGGTGTCGGCGTCATGGCGGGCGCTCTGAGCCACTGAGCTGGCGGCATTGGGTGGCTCTGTTCGATGACAAACAGACCGCGTCTGCAGCGGCCGCGACCATGGCCGCCACGGTTCGGTACGGCTGTGCAATGAGCCCTGCAGACCCGATCCCGTCAAACCCCGCTTTGAAAGGCACCGCCATGACACACAACACCGCCAGCGTGCATTGCGAAGGGTCCGGCCCCCAAACGTGCGCCAGCCGTACACCGGGCCGCTGCCAGGCGCTGCCAGGCGCTGACACCGCAGCGCACAGCGCGCAGGTCGCCCCGTGAGCCACACCGACACCGCACCCGCGCCCGAAGCGGCACTGGCGGCTGCCAACCACATGCTGGGCGACCCCCAGACCAGGCTCGTCCTGCTGGAGTACGGCGACTACGAGTGCCCGTTTTGCGTGCGCGCCGAGCCGCTGACGCAAGCGCTGATTGAAACCAGCGGAGCGACAGTGCAGCGCAGTCACGCGTGCTTCTTATCTGCGGCAGCGCACGCAACGACGGCACCTGCCCGGGCGAGGTGTCCAAGACCTGGCGCCTGACCGGGCTGGCGAGGCGCGTGGTCGAGCGCGCCGGCATGCAGGCCGATGTGCTGGACCTGAGCCTGGTCACGTCCGACCACCACTCACGGCAAACACGTGGCCGAGGCCAAGCGTCTGGAGGAACAAGGCTGGGACTACCCCAAACACCTGGCCGGCCGGGCTTATGGCGTGGTGGTGCATGGAGACGTGGCCGGGGTGGAGGCGCACCGGCGCAACCTCACCGACTGGCTGGACTGGTTGGGCCTGATCGATGCCGGTGCCGCCGCCAAGCTGGACCGCTACATCGGTTACTACGAGCCCTACTTCAACAGCCATGACGCGCTGGACAAGGACAAGGCCGTGCAGGAAGAAGCCCGCAATGTGGCGCGCGCCGTGGTGCAGGCCGTCAAGCAACTGCGCGCGGGTGCATTGACCCAGCCCGACCGCAAGGTCAAGTGGCCGCGCGTGAAGTGAACTTGGGGCTGAATTCCAGCGCCATGTTCAGGCCCAGCGCCTGCTTGCTGCCGTAGTGGTCAACCATCATGCCCGCTGTGCACGAGTTCTACACGCGCGAGGAACAAAAGCTCAGCGCCTCGCAGCGCCACGCCGAACGTATTGGCAGCTTTGTCGGGCGGCCCGCCTTCTTGCTGGTCATCCTGCTCTTTGAGCAGAAGACGGCCAAGGTGATAGACCTGCTGGAAGAACTGCGGCGTGACCTGCCCAATGTGGCCAACCGGCACGACTCGGGCGCCGCCGTCATGCAGCAGGCGATGAGCCCCGAAGGGGTGCTGGCGGCACTGGATGAGGAGGTGACCTTGCCCGACGGATCGACATCGGCTGCCACTTCTGCGCCGCCTGCGACGGGCGCCGCACCCGCAGCCGGCACCTGAAAGGCCGGGCGCACCGGCAAATTCAGCCTGCCTGGCGGCCCACCATGTCGGCAGGCCGCACCCAGGCGTCGAAGTCAGCCGCTGTCACGGCACCACTGGCCAGCGCCGCTTCGCGCAGGGTGGTGCCGCGCGCATGGGCGTCCTTGGCGATGCGCGCCGCCCGGTCGTAGCCGATGTGCGGTGTGAGCGCCGTCACGAACATCAGGGACCGCTGCAGCAGATCGTCCAGGCGCACGGTGTCAGCCTCTATGCCCTGCACGCAGTGCGTCGCAAAGCTGGCCATCGCGTCGCGCAGCAGTCGGATGCTGTCGAGCACGTCCAGCGTGATCAGGGGTCTGTAGACGTTGAGCTCAAACTGGCCCTGGCCAGCCGCAATGCCGATGGCCACATCGTGCCCCATGACCTGGGCGCACACCATGGTCAGCGCTTCCACCTGCGTCGGGTTGACCTTGCCCGGCATGATGGAGCTGCCGGGTTCGTTTTCAGGCAGCCGCAATTCGCCAATGCCAGCGCGTGGGCCGCTGCCCATCAGGCGCAAATCGTTCGCGATCTTGTTCAGCGCAATGGCCAGCAAACGCAGGGCCCCGTGCATGCCCACCAGCGCTTCGTGGCCCGCCATGGCCGCAAACAGGTTGGGGGCCACGGTGAAGGGCGCACTCAGGCGCTCGGCCAGCACCAGGGCCACAACGCAGCCGAATTGCGGGTGGGTGTTGATGCCGGTGCCCACCGCCGTGCCGCCTATGGCCAGCGCATGCACCGCCACCAGGCTGTGGCCCAGCGCCGCTTCGGCCAGTGCCAGCTGCGCGGCGTAGCCACCAAATTCCTGCCCCAGCGTCACAGGTGTGGCGTCCTGCAGGTGGGTGCGGCCGATCTTCAGTGTGCGGGCGAACGTTGCCGCCTTTTCCTGCAGCATCAGCCGCAAGCGGCCCAGCGACTGCAGCAGCGGGCCGCAGGCCAGCACCACCGCCACATGCATGGCCGTGGGGAAGGCGTCGTTGGATGACTGCCCCAGGTTCACGTCGTCGTTGGGATGCACCTTGTGCGCGCCCGCCAGGCTGTCGTCCAGGGCCAGTGACGCCAGGTGCGCCACCACCTCGTTCACGTTCATGTGGGTCTGCGTGCCCGAGCCGGTCTGCCACACCGACAGCGGGAACTGGGCATCGAACTCACCTGCGGCCACACGCGCGGCAGCGGCCGAGATGGCAGCGGCCTTTTCCGCACCCAGCAGACCCAGCGCCAGGTTGACATCGGCCGCCGCGCGCTTGATCTGCGCCAGCGCATGCACCACTTCCATCGGCACGCGCTGCTCGCCGATGGCGAAGTAACGCAGGCTGCGTTCGAAGGCGCACAGACCGCAGCCCGGCTGCGAGTTCAGGCTCGCGTTTCCAACTGACAAGACAAGAGGCACACCCATGATGACCATCGCTGCCGTGCATTCGGTCGGCTAGGCCAGCGCCAAGTGCAGGCGCTCCAGACCGAAAGTTTGTTCCACCGTCCGGCTTCGGTGGCATCTGCTTCTGCCGCGAGCACGGCCTGTTGTTCGTGCCAGATGCGCCACGCATGCTCGCCCTGCGGGCTGGTCAGCGTCGGCCAGCAACACCATCATCTGTTGATGTTCAGCCGTCACCGCCTGCTGGCCGGCGAGACGCTGTACCGCAAGGGTGAAGCGTTTCAGGTGGTGCATACCGTGCGCAGCGGCAGCTTGAAGTCCAGCATGACGCTGGCCGATGGCCGCACCCAGGTGTGCGGTTTTCACCTGCCCGGTGAAGTTGTCGGACTCGACGGTATGGCAGACGGCCTCTACCAGACCACCTCCACGGCGCTCGAGGACACCCAGACCTGCGCCGTGGTCTATGTCCCGCTGTTGGCGTTGTCGCAGCGCCTGCGCTCGGTGCAGCAAAGTCTGCACCGACTGATGGGCCATGAAGTGTCCAGAACGCAGTGGCACATGCTGCTGCTGGGCAGCATGACCGCACCCGAGCGACTGGCGGCCTTTTTGCTCGACCTGTCGCGGCGGGCGGCAGCCCGTGGCTACTCGCCGATTGAATTCAACCTGCGCATGACACGCAGCGATATCGGCAGCTACCTGGGCATCAGGGCGGAAACGGTGTGCCGCGTGCTGCGCGGGTTCAAGGCAATGAACCTGCTTGAGGTTGACGCCCGCCACATCCGCTTCCTGGACCTGCCGGCCTTTGCGCGCAGCTACAGCGCAACTCTCAACTGGCGCCCGGCTGCACCTCTTGCCGGGCGATGCGCCTGATGGCCTGGGCGATGTCTTCGGGCGACAGCACCAAGTCGATGCACCCGGTGGCGATTGCGCTTTCGGGCATGTCGGGCTGCTTGGCCGTGTCCAGCTTTTGCGCGATGGTGATGCCGCCCACCTGCTGGATGCCGCACAGCGCTGCCGCGCCGTCGCCGTCGTAACCCGACACGATGACGGCAATCAGCTTGCCGTCCCAATGCGCAGTGAGCGAGCGCAAGAAGACCGTGATGACGTCGGGCCAGCCACGGGGCTTGGAGATCGGCCTGAGCTGGAATTCGCCGCCTTCGACGTGCAGGTCGCGGTTCTCGGGAATGATGAAGACCCGGTTGGGTTCGATCAGCAAGCGGTCGCTGATGAGATCGACGGGCATCGCCGTGTGGATTGGCAGGATGGTGTGCAGCTGCGTCGGGAAGCGGGTGATGTGGTTGACGATGACGATGGCCACGCCCAGGTCGGCCGGCAGGTTCTTCAGCAGCCGGATGTAGGCGTCCAGCCCGCCGGCCGAGCCGCCCGCGCAAACCACAGGGAAGTCCTTGCGCAGGGTCTGGAGGCCCGGGCTCACGGCTGTTCACACCCGCAAGAACGACAGCAGCGTTTCGTTGAATGCCTGCGCGTGTGAAACGTTCAGCCCGTGCGGTGCACCGTTCACCGTGACCATCTGGCTGTAGGCCTCGGCGCGCCGCAGCTCGGTAACCTGCAGCACACCATCGGCCGAGAAGAAGTTCTTGGTGAACTCATCAAAGTAGGCATTGCGGTCCTGCTCAAGCGCCGCCTTCTTGTGTTGCGCCTTTTCAGACGTCAGCGGGCCGTCGGGGTTGTCGGCAGACTTCATCAGGCAAGGTGTCACGGCTGCGGCAAACACCACGCTGTGCAGGCGCGACTCGCCGTGCCGTGCGACACAACGCGCCACTTCGCCGCCACCCATCGAAAAGCCCACCAGCGTCACGTCCTGCAGGCCGCACCGGTCCATGACGCGCTGCAGGTCATCGGCCAGCCATGGATCAGCACCACCGGGCCGGCCACTGCAACGCCGATGGCCGCACCCGTGGCCGCACCGGCCACCATGCCGCCACCCATCAACACCGAGTTCGCCTCACGCTCGGCTTCCTTGGGTTGCAGCGCAACCTGTGCTGCCGGATCGGGGTCCTGCGACGGAATGCCGTGGCCGGGGCGCGCCTGCTCGGCCAAGTCTTCGTCGACCGGTACGGTGTTGGGCTGCAGGGTGGTGGAGGTGTTCATGTGGCTGTCCTTGGCAAGTCAACGATGGGGCCAGCACCGGGCTGGCGCCGACAACCGGCGCGCTTCGGTTCGGACCTGCGGCGGCGAGCGCCTGGCGCGCGAGAATGTGCTCGCTCCAGCCGTCCGCCCACCCCGGCGGCGCCCGAGTCGCCGGCCACCAGCAGGCGCACCAACGAACCGTGGCCCAGGGTGCCGGCGCGCTGGCCGCCGAGCCGGTGCGCGCCAAGGCCCCAAGCCAAGCTCAGCCGCGCGGCTCGCCCTGCTCGTTGACGGTCACCGTGCGCCTCGGCGCTCTGTTCA
>CXWL01002413.1_pt1 | contig 17765 bp, 17 predicted proteins | sample 590931 | NCBI WGS metagenome assembly CXWL01 (sample SAMEA3498368, study PRJEB10139) | groundwater metagenome | biome: water well; material: biofilm material | place: Germany | collected 2015-04-27 | reverse complement strand
GAAGACGGGCAGGCGGTTGTGCGAGGTGTGGCCGGACAGGTCTATCAGGATATGTACGCCGTCCGCATAAATCAGCTTTGCGGCCTCATTGTCGCTGAGCGCGAACAAGGGCTTCCAAGCCTTAAAATAAGGTTTGATGCGGGCGGTGAGATCGTCTTCAATAGGTCGCGTGGGGTAAGCGATCAACTCAATCGAAGGATCAAGCTGAGTAAGCAGACCTTCCAAATAATACCCAACAGGATGATTGTGAAAATCCCCCGATACCATCCCCACTCTCAAACATTGCGGTTGAGGGTCGCATTGCCAGTCGTTAAAACGGGCGGTGACTTTTTTAGCCACGTTCTCGCCATAACGCATGGCTTCGGCAAAATAGTCTGCGCTGGTATGAGTGGTGTTATTCAATCCAAAAAGCAGATTGCTGTGCGCGGCAAATAAATCGGGTTTTATTTCTATCGTTTTGCGATAACTCACCAAAGCCTCATCAAACTTCCCCAAGTTTCGCAGTGCATTGCCGAGGTTGTTATGCACCTCGGCGAGGCTTGGGTTGATTTGCAATGTCTTGCGGTAACTTGCCAAAGCCTCGTTGGCATTACCAGACTCGTTTAGCGCATTCCCCAGATTGTTGTGCGCTGCGGCAAAATCGGGGCGAAGCGCAATCGCCTGGCGACAGCTTATTGCGGAATCACTAAATCGCCCCAGCAAATACAGCGTAAAGCCTAAGTTGTTATGCGCATTGGCAAAGTCCGGATTTATTGCGATCGCTTTACGATAACTTACCGCAGCATCGTGCAGTTGCCCCAAACTTTGCAGCGTGCGACCGAGATCGTTATGCACTTCGGCATCGTTGGGGAGCAGTGCCGCCGCCTTAAGTAAAGCACGCAATGCCACACTACCTTTCCCTTGACCACTCAGAGAAGCCCCCAAAAGCTTCCAAGCCATTCCAAGATTAGGTGATTGCTCTGTGAGTAAGCGTGCTGGCTGCTCCATTTCAACCAGCTTTCCCGTTTCAAAAAGCGCGTTCAGCTGGTCGATTTTGCTGGGGACTGGTGCTGCAACAATCGTTTCCCGTTCAGCCTTTCGCTCACAGCAGTGCTTGTATTTTTTACCGCTGCCGCACGGGCAAATATCATTTCTGCTGGACTTCAGATGGGTCATCTTGAGGAGGGTGTGGCAAGCGGTATTGCCAGATAATTATAAGGGTAATCGTATTGTATTTAACCGGCTTACAACATGCGCTGATGTAGGTTTCCCAGATTGCTCAATGGCTGCTTGGTAGCAGAAAGCAGCTGGTTGGCTTTGGTGGCGGCTTCGCTGTTGGGATATTTCGCCACGAGTTGTTTGAGGGTTTTTTTCGCGGCAGTATTTTGATGCATTTCTTGCTGGCATCCCGCGATGTTGAACATCACGTCAGCAGCCTTGGCAAAGTTGGGAGTGGTTGCCAGCAACGCCTGATAGGTTTCTTCTGCAACCCTGTACTCACGCAATGCAAATTGCGCGTTCGCCAAACCATATTTGGCATTGGCGACATGTACAGATTCGGGGTATTTTTTGAGGAATTCTTGGAAAGCTTTCGCTGCGCCGTCATGGTTGCCCGCTTTGGATAAGGCATAAGCATTTTCGTAAGCGCGATTCTGCGGGGCGGGATCAGATGGGTCAGTCGAGGCGGCTGCGACAGGCGGTGCAGGCGGCGCGGCGACCGCCGCTGCTTTAGCCGCCTCTTCCGCAGCTTCAAAATGGCGCAAGCGCGCATCCAGATCCACATAAAAATCTTTTACGCGCTTTTCACCATCCGACAAGCTGTGTGCTAACTCATCATTTTGCCCGCGCAGTTTGCGGATTTCGATATTGAACGCCTCAATCTGCCCTTGCAAATCGAGCATTGATTTTGTTTGCTGATCTGCCGTGCTTTTAGCTTGTGTAAAGCTCGCCTCTAACTTTGCGACACGTGCTTCAAGTTGGGCAATTTGCTTGTGCGCTTCATCATCCGAAAACAATCCCGCCTGCGCAGGCACTGCACCGCACAACAACATGAAAGCCAGCAACTTCAACATAACATTTATTTCCTGTAGTTAAAATCAGTACGGCGATTTTGCGACCATGATGTTTCGTCATGCCCTTCCGCTTTGGGTCTTTCTTCACCCAAACTGAACGCCTCAACCTGAGCATCTTTTGCGCCGCCCAGCAGCAGCATTTTTTTTACGGTATCGGCACGACGCTGACCCAGTGCCAAATTGTATTCATTGCTACCTTGTTCGTCGCTATTGCCTTCCAGATGCACCCTGCGATTGGGGTTTTCACCCAGGTATTTGGCATGGGCTTGTATGAGCGGTTTATCGGCATCCGCTACCGTGTAAACATCCACCGCGTAAAAAACACTACGCTTTGCCAAAATACTATTCGGATCACTTAACGGGTCTTTCGGATCAAAAACAACAGCGTCATCCGTGCCAGTCAAATCTATCGCTGCCGAATCCACAGCAGGAGGAATAGCCGGAGCAGTGTCTGCCGCAGGTTCAATAACTGCTGGCGTAGCAGCAGGTTCAGGCTCTGCCACTTTGGGTTTTGGGGTAGTGCAGGCCACAAGCAAGCCAAGCAAGACCAGGCTGATAATTTTATTGTTCATAACGAAATTCCTTCTTCCACGAAAGGCGAATTAGAGGGCTGGCCCCCAAATTGGTTCACGCGCATCGCCACTGGACGTGGACATTTTTTGTTTGACGCGACCATCGCTGGAAACGGTTGCCAATATACCACGTCCCCCTACTTCACTCGCGTACATCACCACTTTACCGTTGGGTGAAAAACTGGGTTTCTTCTCCCATCCGCCGCCCGTCATTATTTCCATTTGCCCAGTTTGAAAACTTTGATTGGCGATATAAAACTTGCCTTTTATTTGATGCGCAAACACAAAACTTTTCCCGTCCGGGCTATAGCGTGGCGAATAATTATTCCCCGCACCAAACGTCATGCGCTTTGCTGTGCCTCCTGCCACAGGCATCTGGTAAATTTGCGGTGTGCCACCGCGATCCGACGTGAACAACAGCGATTGCCCGTCGGGAGAAAAATTCGGCTCGGTATCAATTCCGCCGCCTGTGGTAACGCGGCGCATATTTTTACCCTCAGGTGTCACCAAATAAATTTGTGAACTTCCTTCACGACTGAGCACCACCGCCAATTGCTTACCGTCTGGCGACCACGCTGGCGCACTGTTGCTGCCGCGTGTATCCGCAATCGCTAGGCGTTGATTGCTATACACGGACTGAATGTAAACCACCGCATGTGCGCCTGCAAAACTCACATAGGCAATTTTGCTGCCGTCTGGCGACCAAGCGGGCGACATGATAGGCGCGTTTTGCGTCAACAGAGCCTGTTCGTTTTGCCCGTCACTATCCGCCACCACCAAGCTGAATTTTTTGCCTTGCCGATTCACGTAGGCAATACGCGTGCTGAATACACCTTTGTTGCCCGTCATTTTTTCGTAAATCAAATCGGCCACGCGATGCCCCACCGCACGTAACTTCCCCTCGCTTGACGATACCCCTTGTGAATCTAATACCGTTTGCTTAACCGCATCCAACAATTGAAATTTCACCTCCACGCGCTTGCCCTCAAGCGTTACCGTGCCAACTGCCAACGCCTCAACGTTGTGTTTTTGCCAATCGACAAAATTCACCTCGCGCACATCGTGTGGCGTTTTATCCGTCACATCAATCAACCTGAACAATCCTGTTCGGGCTAAATCAGCCACCACCACCTCATTGATCGCCTGAGACGCTTTTGCATCGCCGCCAAACGGCACAACAGCAACGGGAATTTGATGCTCGCCCGCACCAATGATTTCGATATTCAACACCGCGCTCGCGCTGGCAGCCTGAACGAGCAGCAGCACACCTATTACGTTTCGTATCCAAGCCAACATGAAATTTTCTTTCTATGAAAATACTGATTAAAACGGTTCAACACTACAGGAATTTTTAGAGCGTCACATTCAAGCCACCGTAGCGGTTGCATTGCGACAGTCCCGCAATAACCAGCGACTTAGCTGACGTGCCGTCTTCCAATAGCGTGACCGCATCATCGTGCAATTGTGGCAAGCCGCTCAGGCGCACGTCGCTGATGTTGACGTGGCTATTGTTCTGCCCAAAGCCTATCAGGTCGAAGGACAAATTCACTGCCGTGCCACTTGCAACGCCGCTCAGGTCAAGGCGATAGGTGCGGCTGCCATCTGGGTTGGTGATGCGTGTTACGCCAGAGGAGGTGTGTTCTGTGCCGTCACCTTGCAGGTTGAGGAAGGCATCGCTGTGGGTTAAGCCTGTGTTGCCAAGCAGGGATGAGCCATCGTTGGCGTTCAACAAAGCTACCTCAAATGCGTCATCGGGTGCGCCGTTCAAGTCATCCAGTGCTGTGCCGCTCAGGGTGAAGCTCAGGTAGCGGTCGTTGGCGTTGACCATGAACACTTGGTTGAGGCGGGTTTGGGTGGTGGATACCTCACTCAATGTGGCAACACCGTTGCCGATGTTTACGCTGCCTTGGGTTGCCCAGCCGCTGGAAGCGTTGAGGTTGCCGTTTACCAAGGTGGCATTTGCGGCAACGGCGTATTGGGTGATGGTGCTGTTGTTCAGCATGGCGTTCAAGCTGCCGTAGCGGTTGCGTTGTAGCAGGCCTGCGAAGGCGATGCCCATGCCGCCCAAAGGCAAGGATGGGAATGGGTTTGGCACATTGTCTTGTGTGTTGCTGCTAGCCAATCCGCTCTTCGCTTGTGCCACGAGTTGTCCCATGAGTGCCAGTTCGTCGGGGGTGGGGAGACGACGCACGCCTGCGGTGAGGGTGGTGCCCATGTAGTCGTGGGCATCGGCATTGTGGTCTATGCCGAGGGCGTGGCCGTATTCGTGGAGGAGGACGGTGAGCATGTCCATTTTGCCTGCGGCGGCACTGCCTGCCTTTGCCACCCATTCGTTGGGGTTGCTGGTGGGGAGGTACTCTTCATTCAAACCTGGAGTGGTGTCGATGTACCAGCCGTTGCCGGAGGCGGTGGTGTCGAGGGTGATGGCGTTGCCTGTGGTTTGGCCGAGTGCACCTGCGGGGAGGTCGGCGAAAGAGAGAGTGACACCGTTTCCATTCACCACGCTCTGCACCAAGCTGTTATCTAACACAACGGGGTTACCAAGGGCATCAATAAAATTGAACGTGACATCCGAAAATTGAGCGACATAGCTTTGCAGCGCAGCTAGTTGCTGCAACGATGGGAAGCCATCGCCCAATGTTGAATTGTCCGCTACAACATCTTCAATGCTAACTTGTACACTTGGAATTGCCGCTTCGCCACCGTTGGGTTCTGCCGGACATTTCGGGTCATAATCTGGCATGACCACCTGGAACACATAGCCAACGCGGATTTTGTAACCGTCTATTTCAATTTCAAAGACTGTGTGGTCTGCGCCGAGGTAGCCTTTGTTGGGGATGTAACGGAAATAATGGGTTTGAGGCAAACCTTCATGAGCTTCCGTTAACCTTTCGGGTTCCAGCACACCATTTGTAGGTGGCTGAACCATATGAATCTTGTCAAGGTCGATTATTTTTGGGGTTACAACATTGAGTTTTTCCAGCGCGTAAGCGACAACGCGCCCTGGATCGGCAATGCCAGGAGGGATATACACACCTTGCACTGTGTTGTAACTAGGGTTTTCCAAATCTCTACAAACTGCGCGCAAGCTCCCTTCAACCTTGCGCACAATTGCTGGTGTAAGTTTAACGGGGTCTGTTTTTGCCAATTGCACCGCGTTGCTGTCAGGCATAGCGCCTGCCAACAACAACTTGGGTTCAATCTGCTTAGCCTTGGGCGGCTGTAAATAAACGTGGAAATGGTCGTGATGCGGCTTCATCGCCTCCAGTGAAGGGGCCGAGTTGACGCTGGGGGGTTTCTCCTCAAAGCCCAGTTTTTGCAGTGCCGCATGGATGTTTTTATAAGTATTTTTGGTGCTATTCCCCCCGATAATTACACCGTTAATGAGACCACTGGCTTGCGTGCCGTCACCAAATAGCGCATCCAGAATCGCGGTTTTATCACTGCCACCGTTAATCTGGCTGGCCAGCGCATCGCGTGACCCTGCAATTCCTTTCTGTGTCACCGCATAAAGCGAAAGGAAATCCATCAATGCCAAATCTTGGCGATTATTTGTTGCGCTTTTCATTTTATTGATGAGTGCAGCGGCATTTCTATTACTCCACGCACCTTCTGGATCAAGAAGTGCAATGTCGCGGACTTCTGCCATCAGTGCTTCAGTTGTAATATCTTGTCCGACTGCTGTGTATTGCGTAATACCCAAATCAAATGCCATACCCATATCGTGACTCCCGTGTATATCAGGGGTGAAGCCGTGGTTTGCATCCACCGCCCCCTTAAAGGTTGAAGGATTTAAGGTCAGCGTCTGACCATTAAATTGCTGGCTGTATTCAGTACCCAAAGCTGTCAAACCATATTGCTTGGCAAGCATCAGGTCACGTAGCCAACTCGTGCCATAGTTCTCTTGCCCGCCACTTGGTGCTCCCAGCAATTGCGTATTTTTCCATCCAGCCACATCACCAATCGCCATCCAATGTGGCGCGTTGTAGGCATTGAGGTACTCCATTGTTTTGCCGTTAACACTAACACTAAAACTAGCGGTTGCAGCTTGTAATGCCGCAAAGTAGTCGGCATGAGCAAAGTTATCTCCATGACCAGCAGGCACGAGCTGCCGACCATTAACACCATAGCTCACGACCTTGTAGAAAAAACGAGAGGCGTAAGATTCTTTGCTACCCCACTGTCCATCCACATCAAACTCTTGGAGTTTGTTTTGTGCGGCGGTGTTGAGTGGATCACCGTATCCCATTGCAGGGAAGCCCAAATACTTCAACCGCTGCTCCACCCGATACACGTCGAGCAGGTCGTTGGCTTTGCCTACGCCGACTTCGCCATGCAGGGTAAACGCGGAATACCCCGGATTGTCCAGCGGTCTGTCACCGAAGAAGGTGTTGCTTCTGCTGGCGTAGTCGTGTGCCGTGACGCTGACGATGCCGTGTTTCTCCACCCCCTGTTCTTTGTACCAGAAAGATAGGGTGACGGGGGCTTTGGCGGCGAGGGTTTTGCCCGCACGCAGGGCGGTTTCGTCGTCCCCGTTGATGGTGGGCGCAAGAAAAAATACGCCCGAAGTTTTGAAGTCGGCGGGGAGGTTGCCTTCCGCGTCGTTGCGCGAGTACAGCGTGCCGTCCTGTTTGAGGACGAGTTGCATGCGGGGTTGTTTGTTGTGGTCCGCGGGGAGTTTGGGGTCGAGTTTGAGCGGGTCAATTTGATCTTGACCGATGTTGAAGTCGCTGAGATTTTTACCCAGCAGGTCCAATAGGGCAGAGTATTCCTGTTGTTGTGCGATCGTCCAATTGGTTGTCCCGTCCGCTTTGACGGTGAGGGGTGCTAGTCCGAGCTGTTGTTGGGCGATGAGTTTTATCAGGTCCACGCCGATCACGTCGCCATAGTTGCCTTGGGCGGCGACGTTGACGGTGGTGGGAGCGATGCCGATGCCGTACATCCAGCCGAAGTATTCCCCGTCCCTCGCGCCGTTGTAACGCTGGGGGATGGCGGCGGTTACCTGCCCTGCCGCGCCCGTGATGCCTTTGATCCGGTCGATGGGGGTGGTGAGGGTTTGTCCGCGCGCTTTGGCTTCCAGTGCGGCTTGGATTAACGCGGGTGCGTCCCAGACGAACAGGGGTTTGTAAACCCGCCATACGCCGGGGGCGGTTTGCTCGTCGACGAGGACATCGGCGTAGAGTTTGCCGTCGGCGGTCAGGCTCAGGTGTTCGACCGCGCCGCCGACGATGGGGGTGGTTGCGCCGAGGAATACCGGTTCGCCGTTTTTGCCGAAGGGGTCTTGGATGATGCCGATTTTGCCGCCGATCTGTTTGCCGAGCATGTCCGCGTTGCCCCAGTGCGGGTCGTTGAAGGCGAAGTTGTAGTCGGCGACGAGGGCGTATTCTTTGCCTTCGTATGGGACGATGACGGTGTCGGCGGCGCGCTGGATGTTTTGCTGGAATTTCTTTTGCAGCCAGTTGGGGTCGGAGAGGGCGGGGGTGAGGGGGACGCTTTTGCCTGTGACGGTTTGGACGAGGTTGCCGTCTAACAATGCACCTACTGGCAATGTCGTGTTGCGATGCTTAGAGAAAAATGCTTGCGAGGTCATTGGTTAAGCTAATTTCTGATTGCGACTGCTAGAAGTTAAGTCGGTAAGGAATGCTGACAAAGGCGTGGCGGGCAGGGTCAAAATCTTTGCTGTTGCGAGTTGCCAACGTTAGCTGGCGGTTGATTGCCACCGCAGCCTGTAAAGCATCGGGCAGTTTCCAGCGATGCTCACGGGATCAAAACCAGTTAGCACTTCGGCTCGTGTAATAACAGAAATAGCTGATTCGCGATTCTCTAACAGAAATTGAGTTGCTTCTGATCGCCCGTTAAAGTGGTCAATCAAGATGACGGAATCAAGCAGATAACTCAACGACCGCTCCACTCATCGCGCAGACGTTGCTGAGTAATTAACCCATTCTCGCCCTGTCGAATGCCGCTGGTGAGTTGTGCCAATTCCTCGAAAGATTGTGTCCCGCGTGTTTCCGCTTTCTGGCGATAAAGTTGCAAAGCCCTCCGTATCACCTCGGTTTGTGGAACGTGTTCCACCTCGGCTATGTGGGCTAGCCAAACAAGGTCTTCAGGTTCCAGGCTAATGGTGGCGCGTTGCATAGCTTGACTCCTCATTTGATGTCCTTGATTCCTCAATTTTGAGGTTTCAAGTTGTTACCAATCAATCAGTCGTTTGCAAGTCTAATCTGGAGGGTTTCCGATGTTCTGTTTCCACGAGAGCTTTCTCACAATGCTTATCTATTTTTCCGGCTCAAAGCCCAGTTTCAATTCACGAAAATTTTTGAACATCGCCACATCGGGCGGCAAAGGAAACGGTTGCGATTTAAGGATGGCGCGCTCCACCGCGTTGTCATACGCGACATCACCGCTAAATTTAACCAACTTGGCATTCAGCACTACCCCGCCTGGTAGCAGCGTGACCAAAAATTCCGCGCGCGCTTTTTTCGGGACATTAAGTGGTTCAACAATGTTGCTGCGTATTTTCACGCTGATTTTGGCTATGTACTCATCCACCACCCGCTTGGTCGCGGCATTTTCCGCCGCGATTTTTTCTTGCCGCTCTCGTGCGGCTTGCAGGGCTTGTTGATCAACTTCAACAACGGGTGCGACAGATTTCGCATCGACAATAATTTTGGGCAAGGGCTTATCATCATCAATCGCCTCTACTTCAATTTTTTTTGGCGCAGTAACTTTTGCTTCGATTTTTTTCTTTTTATCAGGCAGGGCAATATCGGGTTTGACGATGTTTTCAATTTGAGCGGGGCGTTGCGCTGGTTTCACAATCTCCAATTGCTTAACAGGCTCAGACGGCAACGTTACATGCTCTGGCAAGCTCTGCCACAGATCAACACTCATCGTCTCAGGCGGGATGTTCTGCCAGGAAAAGCCAAAATACAGTAGTGCGAAAAACACTAGGTGGACTGCCAACGCCAAAATTCCGGCGGGCAGTTTGAAAGGCTCGTAAGTCAGCGTCGCGTTCATTTCTATTTAATTTTTGTCAGCAGCCCAACTTTTTTGATGTGTTGCTGCTGCAACATATCCATCACGTTGATCACTTCTTCGTAACGTACATTTTTATCAGCGGAAATTACCACCGCTTGATCGGCGTGTTCGCTTTGCTTAGTCTTCAATATCGCAACCAACTCATTACGGGACACACTGTTTTCTTGGCTATCTTTGGCGTGGTCTCGCAATGCCAACGAGGTATCTTTTTTGATGATGACTTCTAACGGTGCGGTGGCGGGCAGCGAGGATTTCCCCACTTGCGGCAAATCAACTTGACCGGGATTCATCATCGGTGCGGTGACCATAAAAATCACCAGTAGCACCAACATCACGTCGATATACGGCACGACGTTAATCTGATTCATCAGGCGATTTCTGGAGCGGCGTTCCGATCTCATGGCAGCTGGCCCTTAAGGTTGACGCTGAAGTACATTTGAAAACTCTTCGGTAAAACTTTCAAAGCGCGTGGCAAGGCGTTCAATATCCCGCGCATAACGGTTGTATGCCACCACGGCCGGAATCGCCGCAAACAAGCCCATCGCGGTTGCCACCAATGCTTCCGCGATGCCTGGAGCAACATGCGCCAGCGTGGCCTGACCAACATTCGCCAAGCCGCGAAACGCGTTCATAATGCCCCATACCGTACCGAACAAACCCACATAAGGACTGACCGAGCCGATGGAGGCAAGGAACGCCAGATGCGATTCCAGCTTGTCCATCTCACGCTGATAGGTGGCGCGCATGGCGCGGCTAGCTCCTTCCATCACGACGGGATTTCCAGAGCCATATTGTTTTTTTAACTTCACAAATTCAGTCAAACCCGCCGCGAAAATACGTTCTAACGCGCCTTGCTCGGCGCGCGGTGTCGCGCCCACTTGCTTGTACAACTCAGCCAGATTCGAGTTACGCCAAAACTCCTCTTCAAACTCGGCGGTCAGCCTAACTTCTTGGCGAATGGCAAACAGCTTGAGAAAAATATACCACCACGACATCATCGATACTGCCAATAGCAGCAACATCACCAACTGCACCAGCACGCTGGCATTGGCGATGAGGTGGATGAACGATAAATCTTGTACGACTTCCATCTCTATTTTTCTCCCTCAAGCAGAACCATCTTTTAGCACCGTCATTGATAAAACTACTAGCCATTCGACTAAGCCAGCAAGCGGGCAAGTCGCTGGTTATCCCGCGAAGGCGGGAATCCAGTTGATTTAACAATTCCCACACAGCGGGTCAGCAATAATTTTGTCCGCTTTCCCCCAGCCAAATCACCTGAGGACAAGCGCGGCATATTTTCTCGCTGGATTCCCGCCTTCGCGGGAATGACACATTAGCTTTTCATTGACCAACTCAAGCTCAATTCTTCAGTTGCGCACGCAACACATCAGGCACACTCACCGGCTTGAAACTTTCCAGCGACACGCACACCAGATGCACCTCGGCCTCGGTGAGTAATTCCTCACCACGCCGCACGGTTTGCAGCAAGGTTATTCGACTGCGCCCGATGTCTCTCACTTGTGCCGTCACATCCAACAAATCATCCAGCAATGCGGGCTTCAGGTAATCCAGCTTCATCGAACGCACCACAAACACCGCGCCGAATTCCTTCATTAACGCGCCGTTGCTATAGCCACACACATCGCGCAACCACTCAGTCCGCGCGCGCTCCATAAAGTTCACATAGCTACCGTGATAAACCACACCACCCGCATCAGTGTCTTGGAAATACACGCGGATTGGCAAAGCAAAAACTTTGTTTTGAGTACTCATTTCACATTTCCAAAATAGCTGCGTGCTTCCATTTTTGACCTCTAAAATCTAACGCTAAAAATATATCTAAGCCCCTGCTTAGATAATAACGATAAATTCATCAGCATGATTCATATGACTTTTTTCATTATTCAAAGTTTATTATCCAGCGCGTTAGATAATAAGCCAGACTGTTCAAGTGTACGCGCAGGCCTAGAAGGAGTGAAGTCAATCATCCGCTGCCTCACGCGCGTTTTCCAGCAAGGCGCGGTCGCGCTCCAACTCGGCGCGCAACTCTTCTTCGGTCGGCAAAACCAGCCGATATTTGCTGGCGAACAATTGTTCATTCTCATGCAAAACCGAGTAACGAACGACTGACGCATCCTTGGTCGCACACAGAATGATGCCGACAGTAGGATTATCTTCCGGGCCGCGCTTCAGGTCGTCGTACATGCGCACATACATATCCATTTGCCCGACATCCTGATGCGATAACTCCCCAGACTTCAAATCAAACAGGACAAAACACTTGAGCAGGTAATTGTAGAAAACCAGGTCAACGTAAAAATCCTTGGTTTCCGTGCTGACGCGCTGTTGGCGGGCAACAAAGGCGAAGCCCTTGCCGAGCTCCAGCAAAAATGATTGCAGATGATTCATCAGCCCCTGCTCAAGATCGCTTTCGAGCACGCGCCCGGACTCCGGCAATCCCAGAAATTCCAGCACCACCGGATCGCGCACCAGTTCGCGCGGCGAAGACAGCACACTGGTATTTGCCAGTGCCTCTGCCTCGACGGATGTACGATCTCGGCTGGCGAGCAGACGCTCGAAGTACAGCGTGCCAATCTGCCTCTCCAGTGTCCGCGAACTCCAGTTCTGCGCCACTGCTTCGTTCACGTACCACTGTCTTGCCTCGGCGTTATCGACACGAAGCAACAACCGGTAGTGCGTCCAGCTCAATTCGGTACGCACTGCGTTCCAAATTGGAAAGTTTTGAAAAAATGCCCGCATATTGCGCAAATTCCGCTCGTCGAACCCCCGGCCAAATTCCGCCGTCAACGATTCCGCCAGTTTGGGCAACAGCCTCTTGCCGTATTCCGCGCGCGCCGCCCCGCCCTGCTCGAACTCCACGATATGCCGCCCAATCTCCCAGCAGGTTCGCACCTGAATCGCATCCACCGAGCGCAAGGCGCGACCGCGCGCATCGCGGATGAGTTCGCGGAGTTGACCGACCAGCACTTGCAGCGGCGGATCGTTATCGCCTTGTGCGGATGTAAGCTCGCTCATTTCACCAGGCCTCTTTCCACATCGCGGTACGCGTTGAGTGCCGCCACTTTAACGGGTTCGGCGACCAGCGGGAAGGTAGTGAGGAGGAGTAGAGGATGTAGTCGGCACGCTTGCGCTCACCCAGCGGGTGAATTCTTCCGCGAACGTAGATGCGTCCATCGGTGAAATGCACTTCCTCTCTGACCTGAGTATCAATGTTCCATCGAGCCGCGACGATGTTCGGCGTGATGAACTTGGTACGGATGTCCGTTTCAGTGAGGGATTTCTTGTTCATATGGCCACATCACCGTTTACTGGCTCTCATCCCATAATTCCTTGCTGTTGCTCGCACTACGCGGCTGCATCAGTCCGAAATGCTGGTACGCATGTGCAGTCGCCATGCGCCCGCGCGGGGTGCGTTGCAGGTAACCTTGTTGAATCAGGAACGGCTCCAGCACGTCTTCTATCGTGTCGCGCTCTTCACCGATTGCCGCCGCCAAGTTATCTACGCCCACCGGTCCGCCGAGAAATTTTTCTATCACGGTGAGCAACAGCTTTCTGTCCATCACATCCAAGCCCTGCGAGTCCACATCCAGCATAGTCAGCGCAGCGTCCGCCACTTCGCGCGATGCGACACCTTCAGCTTTGACATCGGAGAAATCACGCACGCGACGCAACAGGCGGTTGGCAATACGCGGCGTACCGCGCGAACGTTTGGCAATTTCCAACGCGCCATCGTGCGCCAAATTCATTTCCAACAAACCCGACGAGCGCATCACGATGCGCTGCAATTCTTCGGGCGTATAAAACTCCAAACGCGCCACAATGCCGAAGCGATCACGCAAGGGATTGGTCAACATCCCCGCGCGCGTGGTCGCGCCGACTAACGTAAACGGTGGCAAATCCAGTTTCACTGATCGAGCAGCCGGCCCTTCGCCGATCATAATATCGATTTGATAATCTTCCAGTGCGGGATAAAGAATTTCTTCCACCACCGGCGAGAGCCGATGTATTTCATCAATGAACAACACATCGTGCGGCTCAAGGTTGGTGAGCAACGCGGCAAGGTCACCCGCGCGTTCCAGCACCGGGCCGGAGGTATGGCGCAGATTTACACCCATCTCGCGCGCGATGATTTGTGCCAGTGTGGTCTTGCCCAGCCCCGGCGGGCCAAACAACAACACATGATCGAGCGGCTCGCTGCGCTGCTTGGCCGCCTGAATAAAAATTTCCAACTGCCCGCGTATCTTCTCCTGCCCGACATACTCATCGAGCTGCTTGGGGCGCAAGGCGCGCTCTAACGCTTCCTCCTGCTTGGAAGCAACGGCGGGGGTAGTTAAACGCGGCTCAGTGGTTAGGTTATCGCTGTGGATCATGATTTTTCAAAGCAATACAAGCCAACAGCAAAGCTCGGCCAATTGCTCATCGTTAGTTAAATTTGCACACGATTCAAGTTGCCCTTTTATACATTGCGCATAAATTTCCTGAGCCATGCTCGCTTCAATTGCACTGCCCACAAAAAAAGTATGGACGGGATGACGAGCCGCTTTGAATGAATTTCTAATTCGATCCAATGCCGTATTAGCAGTTTTCCAATGTTCATCCGCGCCAGCAGGATCAACACCTCCCTTTAATTCACCCAATGCTAAATAGTTAACGGGATCGGAGAAAAATAATTTCTTCTCACTAGGAGTTTTTAATGTTTCAGTAATGGCATTAAAAATTGAAATATCGATATTCTTTTTTACAACTGGCACAGTCAGGTTATAAATCAGCTCTCTATCGCCCTTCAAATTTTGCCAGCGAATTGATTTCACTGCACCTAACATTTCGAATCCAAGATGCTTATCTTCAATCCACTGCGAGGTTTCTTTAAGTAAGAAGCGGTGCGGTATATTCTGAATCCGCAATTGCGCTGCAATGAATCTAGTTAATTTTTCATTGGCAATTGCACCCGCGATATTGCGCATTCTCCCACCCAGCGCATCACCTTTCGTTAGCAAAAAACGATAGGTTAATTCTTCAGGGAAGTTTTTCCCTGCTGGCTTTAAATGTGTATTGATAAATTCAAGAACGATTTTATCAATATCCTCTTTTTGCAAATAATTATTAGCCTTGGTGGAAATACCCGCCGCCTCTATAAGTGCTTTATTTATTCGTCCATCGCCAATCAAATCGGTGGGATTTGAATGAGAGTCAGCAATTGTTTTAACTGCTCTAGCTTCATCTATATATGGCAAGGCCTCACGATTTTTTCGCAATGCAATCTCTAGAAATCCGGCTCTTGTAGCTTCGTAGCTGGTTTCAATATCTTGCGATTTTTTAATCAAACGGTTCATTTATCGTTATCCGAAAAGAATTGCTTCATCACCTCTTCTGCAACCGCTTTTGCCAACACCGGAGGGACGGCATTGCCCACCTGCCCAAATTGCGTCATGGTGGTTTTTCGCTTACTGCTATAAGAATCCAGCCGAACACCGACGAACTCCCAATCCAACGGGAAAGTTTGCAAACAGGCTAATTCCCTCACCGTGAGCATTCGATCCTCATAAGGGTGAATGAAGTCACGGTAGCCGCTTCTGGTTACGGTGGGAGAAGGGCGATCAGGGTCTAATCGCCTATAAGTAGAACCAAACGTTTTGGTTTGTTCACTCAGCTTCCGCCCAATCGCCACCTCTTTAATTTTTTTCAACGTCGAAGGGGAGTGTGCAGTTTGCTGATGATTTTTAATAACCATGCTTTTCTATACGCCCTTTAATAGATTGTGAAACTCGCATAGCCACATCAGAAGGCTCGTCTGCGGGTGGTAAAGTGCCAATTGTGTCCCATGCGGAAACGTATTGCTTTTCATTGGGATTTTCAAATAGGGAAGGGTTGTGCTTTGCCGCATAGTGCGTCGGACTGGGAAAGTTAAAAACTTTATTGATTCTGTTACCCACCAAAAATATCCGTTCTCTAAGCTGAGGCACTCCAAAATCAGCCGCATTAAGCACTTTGTGCTGCACCACATACTGATAACTTTTTCCTTCATACACCACGCAATCAGACAACTCATCTTCAATCGCTTTTAGTGCAGCTCCCTGCTCCCAGTTAGCCATGCCCTTTACATTTTCCATGACGAATCCAATGGGGAGAGCTTCTCTAACAACTCGAATAAAATCCAACACAAGCCTCCCACGTGCTTCGCCCATACCCAACCGCTTACCTGCGAGACTAAAACTTTGGCATGGAGGCCCACCCACTACCAAAGCAGTCTCCAAGGGTTTCAACTCGGCAGCCTGCAAAATTTGCCCCGTGGTGATACTCGAAATATCCCCTTCAATAATTTTCAAATTAGGGCGATTCGCTCGCAAGGTATCGCAGCAACTCGAATCATATTCAAGCGCAATAGCTGTCTCAAAGCCCGCCATCTCGAAGCCAATATCCATCCCTCCCGCACCAGAAAACAGACTAATAATTTTTGGTTTCACTTGCGTGTATTCTTTCTCGTTGTAATCACTTGAACAACCGAAAATCAAACGGGTAATTCCCGTGCGATTTTACTTTTATTTTTTTGGCATCGCGGTGAGCGGGGTTAATCAAATAATTTTTTGTATACGGAACAATCGCGCTGGGTACAGCCAGTAAAGCCGAGCTTAAATCTCGCAACCACTGGTCTCCTACTGCTCTGGTCATTTCGCTTTGCTTGCACCAATTGGCATCAAGATTTCTCTCATCAATTTCAGCAACAGCAACCTCATCGGGGACTTCAATTTTCAACAACCGATAGGAACTCGGCAAATACTCAAAGTCGTTCAACTCAAGATGCACCAGCACTTCCAACAATGCCGATGCTGGCGAGCTGGCAGTATAAACAATCGGCTTGCCCGCATTATGCCAGCGCGCCGCCGCCCGCAAACCACCTTGACCGGATAGTTCAAGGTAGTTGCTGATGCGCCAAACAATCACGCAAAGAAACCTTCGTCTATCTGCACCAACGCTTCTTCAACCAAACGGCTACCCACATCGGAGACAAGCATTTCAATTGGCGTTCTTCCCTCAAAACGTTTCATCGGTTTGCGTAGCCAACCCATCGCCTTTTCTTTGTCACCAAATACAGATTCAGTTTGTGCAACCACACGCGCCAGACGCACAGCGCGATCTGATTCTTCAATGGTCAGCGGTTCGGCATTGGCGCGGCGATGCGCGAGTGTTCTGGGTGGTGTAATCAGGTTGATTTCCTGCTTAGTCACGCCTTCTGCCAGCAAGCGGTCGATCACATTCACAGGGAGACGATTGTGAACCAACTTGACCACATCCATATCGCTGGTTGCGCCACGCTGCACGAGCAGCCCGGAAAATTTGGAACGCTCGCTGCGCAGCCGTTGTTCGCGGGTGGTGTAAACCGCCATGTTTTGCGCGACCTGAAGTGCCGCACCTTCATTTGACGGAACGGCATAAGCGGCAGACTTGGATGTGGATTTAGCCCTTGGTTTGGCAGGAGCAGATGATTTTGAAGTTAGCATGGCACACCTCTTTTTTGGCAATATGCCGCCACACTACAGGCATATTGCCAAATACTCAAGTCTTATGAAATGCAGTGCGCTATGTGTCAGGCCTTAGACAGCAGCTTGAGTGCCTGGCGGATACCGTCCGACACGTTGGCATCTTTGGGCAATTGCTTGGCTGCCCAGTCGGCTTCTTTTTCGTTATAGCCCAAGGCTTGCAAAGCATTCACAATGTCGTTATTGGCTGAATGCGTGATTGTGCTTGAAGTTGCATTGACACCCGTTGCAACGAATTTACCTTGCAATTCCAACAGCAATCGCTCGGCGGTTTTTTTGCCCACGCCGGGAATTTTGGTGAGGCGACCCGCGTCTTTATTTGTCACGGCAGCGGCAAGGTCATTCAGGCTTAAGCCAGACAAAACAGACAACGCCAGCTTGGGCCCGACTCCGCTGATTTTGAGTAACTGGCGAAACGCGATGCGTTCTTCGTGAGTAAGAAAACCATAAAGCAGTTGCGCATCTTCACGCACGACAAATTGGGTATGCAGCACGACTTTTTCATGCAGCGCAGGCAAATTGTAAAACGTGCTCATCGG
>CXWL01000788.1_pt1 | contig 17765 bp, 16 predicted proteins | sample 590931 | NCBI WGS metagenome assembly CXWL01 (sample SAMEA3498368, study PRJEB10139) | groundwater metagenome | biome: water well; material: biofilm material | place: Germany | collected 2015-04-27 | reverse complement strand
GGCTAACGTGGTGTTGCTTGCTCCTACCCATCACGCGCGGGTCGCGCCAGCGGCGTGAGTTGACGTGGCGCCATAGGTATGGACCGGCCTGCATTGCCCTTCATCGAAACCCAGCTAACGGATATAGCTGGGCTGCGGTTGAGCGGGATTTTCCCAAAGGACAAGGAGCCGTCCATCCGCACCCTCCGCGAATGGACGAAGCTGCGGCGCATCCCGCATCACCGCGTCGGGCATTTCGTCTACTACGACCCGGTCGAAGTTGAGATCCATATCCGCACCAAGCTGAAAGTGCCGGCCCGTAATTGATGGCGCAGGCTAATTGGTCTGAATATCGCGCGGCACGGACGAGCTGCCGAGCGCGCGGGCGCGGACCGCATCAACGAAATCCGTGAGCGGCTGAATCTCCTCCAAAGCCGATCGGGCGGTGGCCGGGGACCAGCTCCGGCACAGATTGCGGTGCTGCACGACCACGCGACAGGCGGCGCGCAATTCCCGGATCAGTTGGAAGGTTTCCACGGACCGCAGCGCTCCGGCGACAGCCCCAGACCGGTGCCGGCGGGCGATGTGGACTCGGATGCGTTTGCGCAGCGCGGCCGTCGACAGCTTTTCCGCCTCGGCCAGCGCCAGCCACCACTCGATCTCGTTGGGATGGGCGAAAGCCAATCCCACCTCGCAGTGATGGGTCCAACTCAAAGCGTCATGGCGACATGACAGAGAGATGCGGGAACAGACCATCTTGGCGTTGCGCAACGTGCCCGGCTCCAGGCCGGCCTCTCCAGCGCAAGTGACGATCCGGCCACGGTAGCTGTTTTCACCATAAGCCAGCGCATCGCCCAGCCAGGCGGTCAGCGTTTGCCTGGCCCCGGTCGTGGTGCGGGTCAGGCGGGCGAGATGGGCGACCAAGTGGCCCCAGGTCTCCTGATCAAGCCGTGGCGCCAGCGCCAAGCCGAGCCGGCCGGCGTGCGCAACGGCAGCGCCGGGCAGTTCCGCCACGAGCTGCTGCACGTCAGTTCGCATCGCTGTAGGGCATAGGCCGGTGCGGCAGGTTCAGCCGCCGCTGCATCGCCAGAACCTGTTTCCGGAAGCCCTCATGCGATAGCCCGTGCTTGCGGGCATAGTCGCGCAGGCTCACGTGGTCGAATTCCGCCACCCCGGTGGCATGAACGAGCACGTCTACGGCAAGGTCGCGATTCTTCGCGCCGGCCAGCTCGTAGACCAAGTCGCGCACGGCCTGCAGGGCGGCCTGCTGGTCGGGTTTGGCCTCAAGCCCGAGTTTAGCCCGCATCTCATCCATCAAACCCATCTGAGCGCAATCCCGGAGGAGGTCGGCGACATTGTCTGTCCCCAAATAACGCGAGGCCGGCGCCTCGGCGCCGGTCCACGGTGTTTGCTCACGTTCCACTCGGTTCATTCAGGGTTTTTGGAAGGATAGTCAGATTTCTCAAAATTTCCAATCGCACCTGAACCTCACTCGATTCCACTTGGTCACGCCCCGACGGCCAGCGGCCAGCGTCGGAAGCCGACGCGAAGCAGGGCCGCGCAGCCGGGAACCCAACGCCCACCCACGCTTAGACCTTACCCTCCCCAGCAATTCCGGGTAGTATTAAACTACGTGCCGAAATCGAGCTATAGAGGAAACAATCAGGCCGACCTATTGCATGGTAACGATGCAGTGATTGCCTACCTGGTTAGCAACCGATTAACCCAAGTTCACTTCACCGACGTAATCGTTGACCACGATCATCAAACCTGGATTCACCTTCAACATGGATGACAGAACACGCCACCCCTAACGAAATTAGGCGCTGCGCACCACCGCTCGACCACCGTCCACCCACCGCGGGTTTTAGTGATTAGAAATCGAGTAGTGATCGAGTGGCAATGTGGTAGCGGACGAGCAGTGAGCGAGCGACGGTTTCCTTGCAGCCGGCTAAGCCTCTTAGGGGTTCTGCGTCCCTCATTCTATTGTTTGATGAGGCTTCTTCCCTGGGCTGGATTCATGCGGGTTTATTCGTAGTTCGATGGAGGCGGGTGCTTTCTGAGGGTGTAGAATTTGTGGGCATAAATTGGGTTGTGAGGGGCAAGTGGTTCGTTGTCTCGGAGTGGTTCAAAGGTATTGGTTGGAGCTGGGGATGGCGGGATCCATCGGGCAGTTTTTCGTCGTTCGGGCAGGCTGCAAGCGGGCGACTATCAGGAGCCGGGTTGCAGCCGGAATGCCCGTGACCAGCCCGGCCCGCTGTCGCGCGGGCGCGGCGGGCGGCGGAGGCTGGCACCAGCCGGAGCAGTTCCGCCGGGACCGCGTGTCAGTGGCTGCCGGCATTCGAAGTGATTCGATGGCTGGAGTCTATCTTGAGCGGTCAGCTTGGACGTTGGTGTCTTCTCCATTTTTGCGGTTCTTAGCTGGGCAGTGCCTCTCAATTTTTATATGGTGGTAATAAAGTGCTGGTCGAGTGGTGGCGGAGTAGTGGCGTAGCGAGACTCTAACGATTTTCGTTAGGGGAGGCGTGTCCCGACTGGTATAGGTGGAAAGTGCGGCTTTTGCCGACATGATCCGAGTTTAACTTGACCTGATAAGGGTGATCGTGACCGAGGGTTTAACTGACTCAGAAAGGGGTGGTCATTGAGGATGATTTCTTGGTCTTGGAGTCACGACTTCTTTCCATGGTCGTAGGTCGGTTGGGGGTCGCCTTTATTGACCAAGGAATTGGCGTAAACGGCTTGGAGCCTGGTTGCCTCGCAGTGCCGGCGGGCAGTCGCCCGCCCGCCTCCGCCACCGCCTGCCGGTAGGGTCACGCACACGGCTGCACTCCGTCTCGGCTATTCACCTCGGCCGCGTGCAGCCTGTGCCTGACGAGACTGCAAATGGCTCCTTAAATCGCGCGGTCGGTGAACTGGCGGATAGCGCTGGGGAATTCGATTTCCTCGGCCTCGGCCGGGCCTGACTCCAACAGGCTGTTGATGGCTGTGAGCTGCTGGCGAACCTCGGCGGCGCATTGCTCGAGTTTGGGCACGGTCAGGTGCAGCGGCTGGAGCAGCCACGTGTCGGGCGCGGGCGGGCAAATCGCGTCCGGGGCGGACAAGGCGACCGAGCGGACCCATTTGGCCGCGTGCAGCAGGCAGGCCAGGCGCTGGTAGCCGGCGGTGCTGCGCGGAAAATACTGCCAGCGGATGGGCTCGGACATGGCCAGGGGAAAATCCCAGTGCCGGAGCATCGATGCGCCGGTCTCGGCCTGGGTGAAACCAAGGAGCGCGCGCTCGTGTTCGCAGGTCTCCCGGGGAAAACCCTGGCTGACCAGCCGGCGGCCGGGATGATTGCGCAGGATCCAATCATCGATCGCCAGCATGCCCACGCACTGCAGCAGGCCGACAGTATAGGCGATGTCGCGTTCCTCGCCTGTGGCACCCGCGAGCATTTCCGCAGCCAGAGCGCAGGAGACCGACATGCGCCAGAGTTCATCCGGTTCCATGCCATAGGCTTCGAGCGGCCGCACCAGCACCTGGGAGGCGACGGCGTAGGCGACCAGCTCATAAACCTGGGTGTAGCCCACGCGGTTTACCGCTTCGTCCACGGTGAAGCAGCGCACCCCCTTGCTGTAAAAGGCGCTGTTGGCGGTCTGCAACACGCGGGCCGAGATGGCGGGATCCAGCCGGATCAGCGCCACGATCTCGCTCATGGGGGAGTTGCCGTTGGACAGCAGCCGTTTGAGCCGGGGCAGCACCTTGGGCGCCGAAGGCAGGTGGCGCAGCTCGCGCACGACCTGATCGGGCGTAAGGGCAGAGAACGGGGCGGCGGTGGGGGAAAGCATGCGGGCGTTCCCTTTTATCGGTCCCTTTGTGCCAAACTGTTGTGGGAAATCGGGGCGCGGAATCGCCGCAATGTGGGTAAAGTCGGCACGATTTTGGCCGATAATTTTGCCGGGGACAATCGCCCATGCTTATTCCCACCACCCGGGCCCTCCAGCCAACCAAGGAACAGTTCCAAACCGCCCTGACCGAGATCGAGAGCTTCAGCCCGGCCCCGGTGATGTTGGCGAACGCCCAGAAAATACTGCGCGATCCGTCGGTCAACATCAGCCGGATCGCCGCGCTTATCGGCGGGGACTCGGCGCTGGCGGCGGACATCCTTCGTTGCGCCAACAGCGCCTACTATGGCGGCGCCCGCTGCCACAGCATCTTCGAGGCCGTGCAGAAGATCGGCCTGCGGGAAACGGTCCGGCTTCTCAATTACGCGGTGGCCCGGATTGTCAGCGGACGGGACCTGGACCACTACGGGATCAACGGAAAAGATTTTTGGGCGGAGAGCCTCTTCAACGGGCTGTTCATGCAGATGCTGGCGGATTTCACGGGCCAGGCCGATCCCGAGGTGGCCTATCCGGTCGGTCTGCTGCGCTTTATCGGCCGGCTGGCGATCAACCAGTCCATCAAAAACCTTCGCGGCGGCGAATACTGGGTGGGCGGCGAACCGATTGCGGAGTGGGAGCTGGCCACGGTCGGCCTCGTCCAATCCGAAGCCGGGGCCGTGCTGCTGGCGAAATGGCGCTTTTCCGAGGCAATCGTCTCGGCCATTGCCACGCAGGATGCTCCGGGCCGGCGGGCGGAAGGCAACTGGCTGGCCGAGGCCCTGCATTTCTCTTCCGCCCTGCTGCCGCAGGGAGTGGGCATCCCCTTTCACCCGCACAGCTCCCTGACCTGGACTTCGGCCCCCGGCAGCGGTGAATTCATGGAGCGCTATGGCCTGACTTTTGAAGGGGTGGAGATCCTGCTTGGCCGGACCGAAAAGTCGTTCGCCGAGGTCAGTCGGAGTTTTGGCCTGTGATCCGGGCACCCGGTTGATAGGGGCGCAGGCTTGCTGCGCCTAACAGGGCGACATCACGTTCGCGGGCGCAGCAAGTCTGCGTCCCGACGAGACAGATATTATTGGAAGGGCGCTGTAGCGGCGCTCTACGAGCGCCGGTCTTTCCATCGGCGGTCATAGACCGCCGCTACAAGTTATGCCCACAAAACATGGCTTTCGGACAGCGCTCAGGCACCGGCCTGGGCGTAGATTTTTTGCAACTGGGCGGGCGCCGCGGCGGGCACGACAGGGGCTCCCAAGCCGCGGCTGAGGCTGGCGCGCAGCAACAGGCGCTCGTTTTCCTTGTCCAGCTCCAGAATCTGCAGGATGCGGCCGCGGATCTTTTCGACCAAGTGACGTTGGTCGGCGGCGGCGGCAGGGCAGGTTCGCAGCTCCGCCAGGCTTTGCTCCAGCCGCGTGAGCAGCGTGCGCTTGCGCTCCAGAAAGGCGGGCGCCGGGACACGGCCGTGTTCCTTCAGCTGCCGGTTGTCCTCCAAGGCCAGCTGATAAAACTCGTCACAGATTTGAAGGTGTTGGGGGAGTGCTTCGGGTTTGGTCATAGTCATGGGCGGGGGCGGGGGTTGCGGGAGATTGCGACGGGGTGGTCGCGGGTTTTTTCGGAATCGCGGCGACGCCGCTTGAAAAGATGGCCGTCAGCTGACGGTCGGTGTGGTCGGTCCATTGAAGCTGGTTTAGGCGCCAGGCGGCCATTCGCGCCAGCTCGGCCAGTTCCGGATTGGCCGGGGCGGTCGCCGGGCCGGGTTTAGCGCCGTCGACGATGCTTTGGTAGGCGGCGACGGCGAGGTCCGTCTGCCGGAGGCGCTCGTGGCACAAAGCGATCTGATAGTTGATGGGCAGCCGCCAGTTCGGATCGGCGCCGAGCGCGGCTAGGCCCTGATAGACCGCCAGGGCATTGGCCGTATCGCCACTTTGGAAAAAATCATTGGCCAGCTGGTTGCCGGTGCGGCGTTGCCAGTAGGCCCAGGCTTTGGGATCACCGCCGGCCTGCTGGGTGCGGAGCAGTTGAAGCGTGGCCTCCAGGGCCTCCTGCTGCCGGCCGAGGGTGCGCAGGGTGAGGGAGAGCAGATAGCGCGCTTCGGGCCCATGTTCATCGCCGGGCCATTGCTCCAGGTAGGTATGCAGCGTGGTCACGGCCCCCTCGTAATCCTTGTCCAGATGGAGGGCATAGGCGGATTTGAAATGGGCGCGCGCCCGGTCGGCCGGGGCCAGATCCAGCAGGCGCAGCCGGGTGTAGAACTTCGAAGCCTCGGTAAAATTACCCGTGAGCAAATGGGTCTCGGCGATCTCGAACTGGGCGGTCTTCGCCAGCATCTGGTAATGGGCGAAACCCTCCGCCGGCAGCTTGATGGTCGAATTGATGACACTGTAGAAGCGGGCGATGGCGAGTTGGCTGGCACCGAGGGCGCGGTGGGTGCGGCCGAGTTCGAGGAGGGCGTCGGGCACCTGGCCGTCCCCGGGGTAGTCTTTCAAAAAACGCTCATAGATGGCGGCGGCTTTGGTGAGCGCGCCCTGCCGGCGATAAACCCGGGCCAGCCCGATCAGGGCCGAGGTCAGTTCACTCGGCCCGGCCGACCTGGCGGTCAGGATCTGGCGAAAGGCGATTTCGGCCGCGGCCCAATCGCCCCGCTCGGTCAGGCTGAGCCCGAGCTTTTGCAGGCCGGCCAGTTGCGAGGGCGCAGCCCCGGAGTCTTTCGTCGGGAGACCCGGGGTCGCCGGGGCGGTGGTCGTGTGATTATCCGCGGCCCGGGCCTCGTCGTGGGCCGGTGCCAGGGCAATGTCCTTGGAGTCAGCAACCGGCGTCGGAGCGGGAGCGGCGGGTTCGACGGCCACCTGATCGGGATCGATCACCGGCAGGGGCGCGTGTGACACGTCGGGTTCCGACGGCAGGTGGGTTCCGGCCTGGGCCAGGCAGGCACACCCAGCGATGGCCATGACCATGCACAGGCTATTCGACTTCAGGCAGGGGAAAATCATTTTTGCTGATAGGTGGCGGAACTCGGTGGCAGCGGGCCGGGCGCCCTGACAGAGGAGCCGGGGTTATTGCCGGGGAATTGGAAGAAAGGGAGGAAGTCTTCGGGGCGCGGCGCGGGCCGGGTGTCATCCGGAAGAATGGTCAAGGGAGCGGCGCTGGTCTGGTCCGGTCCGGTGGAGGCGGACGGAACTTCGGCCGGCGCCGCTTTTTGCTCCGGCGTTGCCGGAGGGTGGTTCGCTTCCGGAACGGCCTCGGGGCTGGCGACAACCGGCGTTTGCTCCGGAGCCGGAATCGGCGGTGCGCCGGCGGGCGGCCTGGTGGTCAGGTCTGGCGGCGGCGGCTTGGCGCCAAAGCGCAGCGGCACGGCACCAATTACTTTCAGATATGGGCCTGATGAGATTTCCTGGATCGCCAATCCGTTGGCATCGTGTTTGAGGGGCAGCCGCGAGCGCGGGGGCGCGTCGGTCAGACCCGGGGACAGGGTGGGATGAAGCAGCAGTAGGGAAAGCGTCCGTAAAATGGTGCGGAAGCGCCCCAACTGACGTGGTGCGGGGGAATGGTTCATGTCCGTTGTTACGTTCCATGGGATTGGATCGTCGAGATTCGCCCTGACCCTCCTTCATTCGTCTCATAACCCGCCCACTGAAACGGTTTTCGGCGCGAATTGGGACAAAACCGGGAATGTGTAGGGGTGCCAGCCTTGTCCGTTCGGCAGGCTCAGGGCCCCGAGTGGTTCGATTTCTCTCACCACCCTGAGCGAGTCGAAGAAGGGCTTGTCGAAGGGCTGCGCCCTCGACCTCAGATTTCCAAATTCCACAGACGGTTAACCGCTAATTGTCGCTAATTGACGCTAATGCGGAAAGTATCCGGTTTTTCATCGGGCAACTAAGGGTCACCGATCAATTGAACCGCATGGTGCTCGGTTCTGTTTCTTTTCCTTAATTAGCGTTCATTAGCGCGGATTAGCGGTTTCTCATCTGCTTTTCTCGGGTGTACTGAAGCGTGCCCCCGCGCCGGCCGGCCTTTGGCCCGGATAGCCCAAAGCACGTCGCGTTCGGGCTCAGAACTTGATTTCGCCGTGGGACAATCTCTCGCCGAGCCGCTGGGAGGCGCGGTCGAGCGAGACCAGCATGGCCTCTTCCAGCAGGCTCGGGGTGAAATTCCATTCCAGCAGCAGGTGGCCGTTGACTTGGAACAGGAAACCGTCCTCGGAGATGCCCGGGCCCATACTGGCGGCGACGAGCCGGCCCGCGTGCAGATGGACAAGCAGGGGCAGGGCGGCGGCGGGGGCGCTGTGGGGGCGGTGCTGGAACTCGGCGGTGGCGATCAGGTTTTCCGAGAACCGCCAGGCGCGCAGCAACCGGGCCCCGACCTCGGCGTGCTCGTAGCCGAGGATTTCCTTCTCGGCGCCTTCCCAGGTGGTCTGCCGATGCTCCTGGCAGGCCCGGATCAGCGGGAAATAGGCCCCGCAAGTATGCGCCAGGGCGAGCTTGCCCAGCTCGTGCGTGAGTCCGGCGGTATAGGCCACCTGCGGGTCCACCTGGGTGGTGATCTCGGCGAGCACCTCGGTGGCGATGGCGCAGCAGAGCGCATGACGGCAAAAGTCACCGGCCTCCCAGTTGCAGCCGCTGTGGTTAGCGACCGGCCACCGACCGAGCAGAGCCAGGGCGGCCAGGCGGTAGATTTCCTTGGCTCCGAGCCGGAGGATGGCCTGCTCCACCGTTTCCACGGCGCGGCCGGCGCCGCCAAAAAAGGCCGAGTTGGCCAGCCGCAGCGTCGAGCTGGCGAGAGCGGGATCGATCTGGATGATCTTGCTGATTTCGCCGGTTGAACTGGACTCGCTTTGCAGCGCCTCGGACAGGCGCGGCAGCAGCGCGGGTGAGCAAGGGCGGCGCAGGGCGGCCAGGCAGACGTCGTCGAGGGTGGGGGGACGGGGGGAAGGGGAGGGTTGCATCGGGGTGTTCAGGCGGCCTGCAACAGCGAATTGGGATCGAGGATCAGGGCGATGTTGCCGTCACCCATGATCGCGGCGCCGGACACGCCGGGCAGACCCTGCATGAAGGCGCCGAGGCTTTTGATGACAACCTCCTGCTTGGAGATCATCTCGTCCACAAAGAGGGCCGATTGCCGGCCGGAATTCTCGACCACCACGACGATGCCTTCCCAGGGATTCTCGCTGTCGGCGGTGACGCGGAAGCGGCGATGAAGCCGGTGCAGGGGGAGCTGTTTACCCCGCACCTCGATCAGCTCGCCCTTGCCCTGCACCGTGGTGAGGGATTCGCGGCGCGGCCGGAGCGCCACCTGCACGGACGTGCTGGGCAGGATGAAGCGGTCGGCGCCCACCCGCACGACCAGGCCGTCGATGATGGCCATCGTCAGGGGCAGCTTGATCTTGAAAACCGACCCCCGGTTCACCTCGGAGGTGATCTCGACCTTGCCGCGCAGCTTCTGGATGTTACGCTTCACCACATCCATGCCGACGCCGCGGCCGGAGACCGCGGTGATCTTCTCCGCCGTGGAGAAGCCGGGGGCGAAGATCAGCGCGAGAATCTCCTCGCGGTTCAGCGTGGTGCCTGCGGGAACTAGGCCTTTTTCCACCGCCTTGCGGTAGATCTTGTCCGGGTCGATGCCGCGGCCGTCGTCCCGCAGCTCGATGACGATGTTGCCGCCCTCGTGACAGGCGTGCAGATGCACCGCGCCGGTCTCGGGTTTGCCCCGGGCCACCCGGTCGGCCGGCAGTTCCAGCCCGTGGTCCATCGAATTGCGGACCATGTGGACGAGCGGATCGCCGATCTCCTCGACGACCGTACGGTCCAGCTCGGTGTCCTCGCCGCTGGTGGTGAAATTGACCTTCTTGCCGAAGTCCCGGGCCAGATCGCGCACCAACCGCTCCATTTTCTGGAAGGTCGGTTTGACCGGGATCATGCGCAGCGCCATGGCGGTGTGCTGCAATTCCTTGGAGATGCGGGTGAGCTGGCTGACATTCCGCTGCAAGGCGCTGTCGGCCAGGCCGCCCTGCCGGGACGTCTCGATGAGCTGGCTTTGCACGATCACGAGTTCGCCGACGACATCCATGAGGGAATCGAGTTTGTCGGTGCTGACCCGGACGGTCGCCCCGACTGAGGCGGATTTGCCGGCGGGCTGAGCAGCCGGAGTGGCGGGAGCGACGACTGGAACCGGCGTCGCCGCAGCAGGCGGAACAACCCCCGGAACCGGACCGGGCGCAACCGCAGGAAGGGCGGGAGCCGATGCAGCGCCCGCAGAAGGCCCGCCGGCGGCGAGCTGCCGGACGGCACTGATGAGGTGACTGACGGGAATGACCTGATCCGGCAAGCGGCCGTGCTCCAAGGCGACGCCGACCTGTGACACTTGGGCCTGGATGGCATCACGGCTGCGCAGAATTTCCGTGATGATCCCAGGAGTCAGCACCAGTTTTTTGCTCCGGGCGAGATCGAGCAGGGATTCCACCTCATGCGCGAGCTTGTGCATGGGCATGAGCTGGAGAAACCCGGCATTGCCCTTGATCGTATGGAAGGAGCGGAAGATGGAATTGAGCGCCTCCATATCCTCCGGCTGGTGCTCCAGGGCCAGCAGGGCGGCTTCGATCTGCTGCACATGCTCCACTGCCTCGGCGTGAAATTCCGCCATCAGCTCGCGATTTTCGCCGAGATTGAGCGAGAGGAGCGTGTCGACGGTGGCATCGGCCGCCGGAGCCGGGATGGGGGCCGGCGCGGCGGTGGCCAGACCAGCCGGACCGGTTTTGTATTCTGGAATTGCCCGCTCGGCTTGCATTGCCGCGGTGGCGACAGGCAGCCAGTCGATCAGTTGGCGGAGCTTGCTGATCGCGGCGTCATCGAACGGCTGCGCGAGGTCGAGAAGCTTGTCGAACGCGGTATGGACGGCCTTGACCGGTCCGCTCAACGCGGGCTCATGGGAGCAAAGCTCGCTGATCTCGCCCAGCAGGCTGTAGGCGGGGATGAGGCCGTCATCCCGTCCAGCTTGGGCCAGGATGGATTCGGCGGCGAGGCGGTTGATGGCGTCGGACAACGCCGGGAAGGATTCCGGGGAGATGGACATGGGAGCCGGTAGGCCGGGTGCTGGCCGGGTCAATCGGCACATTGCGCCAGAATCTTGAGCCAGGAATCGGGGTCCGGACCGGCCTGAGTTCTTGCTAAGGATTCCCGGCCATGAGCCGTTCATTGCAACACGACAGATCCTGCCTTTCGGGGTCATCGCATCAATACGACCATCTGCTGTTATGCACCCCTTGCAAAAGCTGCCCCCTCTGTGCGCTGTGGTCCTGTGCTTTTCGTTGTTTACGTCCAAGACCCATGCAGGCTCTGCCGGAGAGTCAGAGGCGACAGGGGGGAACGACTCCTGGGCGGGAAGCCCGGTCACTGTCGGTGTTGACATCAGCATCGACGGTGCGGTCGGATTGAGTGGCGGCACGGAATCGCACGGTCGTTCGGCGAACGCCTCCGCTTTGACGCACATCGATTGGGCCCAGGCGGTGAATGCCGATCATCCGGTCCGGCTCGCCGTGCACGCCAGCCTGCTCGCGCTGTCAGGCCGGGGCCCCAGCGAGCGCTGGCTCGGTGATTTTTTAGCGGCCAGCAATATCGCCGGCGAACCCGGCGCAAGGGTCTTCTCCTGGTGGCTTGAGGCCGCCCGGGATCGGTGGTCGTTGCGGAGCGGGGCCCTGGTGGCCGACGAGGAATTTACCGGCACGGTGGTCGACGGCAGCTTCCTGAACTCTTCCTTCGGCTGGCCGGCTTTCATTTCCGCCAATACCTTGAACACCGGACCGGCCTACTTCCTTGCGGCACCGGGCCTAAGGCTCCAATGTGACATTGGCGACAGTGGGGCGTGGCGGATCGGGGTCTATGACGGCGATTCCTTTGATTCACCCTCTGGCGATCCCTCGGTCAACCACCATGGCCTGCACTACCGCCTCGGTGGTGGGCAAGGTTGGTTTGCGATCACCGAGGTCGCATTGGGCAGGGGTGCCATGCGGATCAAGGCGGGCGGTTGGCTGCACACCAGCGCCTTTGCCGACATGAGCGATCCGCTGCGCGAGCATCGGGGGAATTTCGGGGCCTACGCCATCATCGAGCGCACCCTGGCCGGGACTACCGGCGAAGCGGGGAATATGGAATATTATCTGCGTCTTGGCGCCTCCCCACGCGACCGCAACCCAATTGCCTGGGCTTTCGAAAGCGGTTTGGCCTGGACGGGCCTTCTTCCGGGGCGACCCGTCGATGTGGCCGCCTTGGGCCTCACTCACGCCGCTTTCGGCCGGCCTTATGTGTTATCCGCCGTAGCGACCGATCCGACCGGCGGACAACCGGATTACGAACAGGTTATCGAGGCGAGCTACGCATATTCGTGGACGGATAGGATCACCATGCAGCCCGATTTTCAATTTATCCGCCACCTGGGCGGCCGTGCCGGTCGCGGCGACGCGCTCATATTCATTCTCCGCCTGAAGGTCGCCTATTAAGCAGCCTCCTCGCCGCCCGCCTCCACCATCCACGCACTTGCTCCACCCCTGGCCATGAATATAAAAACCACGCTCAATCTCGCCGCCTCGGTTGCCGTCCTGATATCGCTGCTCATCGGCGCCGTCAGTTTCCTCGTCACGCAGAATCTCAGCAAAACCCTGCGGACATCCGCCGAAACCGACCTGCCGGGCGTGCGTGCCCTAATGCAGGCAGACATGATACACGACGGACTGCGCGCCGTGGCCTTCCATGCGATCATCGCGGCGGCGGCGCCCGACCCGGAGACCCAAAAGGAAATCCTCGCCGAGCTTGAGGACTATTCCGCCAGCTTCACCCAGTCCGTCGCCGAGCTCAAAACGCTGCTGGCCGGCACCGAAAGCTACAACACCCTGGGCAAGGTGGAGGCGCCACTCGCCGACTATCTCGCGGCCACCCGCGGACTGGTGACGCTGGCGTTCGAAGATCGGACCCGAGCGGTTGCCACCATACCCAAGTTTCAGGAGAGCTACAAACATCTGGAGGTCTCTCTGGAGCAACTCGGTGATCAGGTCGAGGATAAGGCCAAGCGCTCCGCCCGCGAGGGCATCGCGCTGACCAGGCGCACCAACTGGCTGCTGCTCGGGCTGCTGCTCGGCGGCGCCCTGCTTCTGCAGCTGGCCGGATTAGCCTTTGCCCGCCGGCTCAGTCGCCTGTTCAACCGCCTCGCTGTCTCCCTGGGCACCGGCTTGAGCCAGGTTTCGGACTCAGCCAGGCAAGTCTCCGCCACCGGCCTGACGCTGGCCGATGGCACCAGCGAGCAGGCCGCGTCGCTCGAGGAGTCGAGCGCCTCGCTGGAGGAGCTGTCCTCGATGACCAAGCGCAATGCCGAGAGCGCCGCGCGGGCCAAGCAGGCCGCCGGGCAAACCCGCGGTTCCGCCGACACCGGCGCGCAGCAGATGCAGGCGATGGTCACCGCCATGGAGTCGATCAAGACCGCCAGCACCGACATCGCGAAAATCCTCAAGACGATCGACGAGATCGCCTTCCAGACCAACATCCTCGCCCTCAACGCCGCCGTCGAGGCCGCGCGCGCCGGCGAGGCCGGGGCGGGGTTCGCCGTGGTGGCCGACGAAGTGCGCGCCCTCGCCCAACGCTGCGCAGGCGCCGCGAAGGAGACCGCCGTGAAGATCGACGATACCATCGCGAAGAGCCAGCAGGGCGCCCAGATCAGCGCCGAGGTCGCGAAATACTTCGCGACCATCCAGGAGCAGATCCGGCACCTCGACACCCTGGTGGCCGAAATCTCCACCGCCTCCAACGAGCAAAGCCAGGGCATCGGGCAGATCAACACCGCCATTTCCCAGATGGACCGGTTTACACAGGCCAATGCCGCCACGGCGGAGGAAAGCGCCGCCGGGGCGGCGGAACTCAGTGCCCACGCCGAGACGCTCAAGGGCGCCGTCGGCGAATTGCGGCAACTGGCCGGCGGCGCGGCGCAACCGGCGGCGGCGCACGTTCCGGCCCCCGCTCCGGCGCCCAAAACGCCCGCACTCAAGGCCCGCGGGCCCGCGCCAAAATCCGCCCCGGCGGCCAGGCTCACCCCCCCTGGGCGCGATCGCGGCGGGCATCTTGTCGCCAGTGCCAACGGCCACCCCGCCAACGGCCACGACGATTTCTTCCAGAGCGCCTGAGCCGAACCAATCCAAATTCCCCGCGGATTGCACGGATGACCACGGATCAGGCAGAACTTGAATCCATGCCCATCCGTGTGATCCGTGGTTAAAAATCTAACTCCAAACCAACTTCCCATGAGCACCGCCGTCGAAACAAAATCCGCCACCGCATCCCTCGCGGGCCAGCCCGCCTTGGCGGGCAAGTATCTCACTGTTGTCCTCGAAAACGAGGCCTACGGCCTGAACGTCCTGAAAATCCGCGAGATCATCCGCCTGCAGAAAATCACCCCGGTGCCGCAAATGCCGGCGTTCGTGAAGGGCGTGATCAACCTCCGCGGACGGGTGATCCCCATCGTGGATCTGCGGGTCAAGTTCGGGTTCAAGGCCGAGTTCACCGAGCGCACCTGCATCGTCGTCGTGCAGGTCAGGCCCTCCGGCGACCAGGTGGCCCAGATGGGCCTCATCGTCGATGCCGTCGAGGAGGTCGTGAATCTCGCCGCCGCCGACATCGAGCCCACGCCGGAATTCGGCGCCAAAATCGACACCACCTACCTGCTTGGCATGGCCAAGGTGAAGGGGCAGGTGAAGACCCTCCTCGACCTCGACCGGGTCGTCGCCCCGGAGACGATGCAGATCATCGCCAAAACGACGAGCTGAGCCCATCCACGCCCATGAACAGCCTCCTTTCCCGTTTCAGCATCATCCAAAAACTGGGCCTGATCTGCCTTTCGTTCTCCCTGCCGATCACCGTGATGATCTATTTCATCACGGCGGGGATCAACAGCAACATCCGCTTTGCCCGGCTTGAGCTGGCCGGCAACGAATACCTGCGGGCCCTTTCGCCCCTGCTCGACCTGCTGCCGCAGCATCAGCTCCTGGTGCACCGTCAGCTCCGGGGTGAGACCAATCTCGGCGCCGCGGTATCGGCCCGGCAGACCGACATCGACCAGGCGTTCAAGCAGCTGCTTGAGCGGGACGCCCAGCTTGGTGAAGAATTGCAGTTCACGGCCGAGGGGCTGGCACAGCGGCACCGCGAGCGGGCCCGCGCCGCCAGCGTCCAACAGGCGTGGTCCGGATTGCGCGCCGGCTTCAGTGGGTTGCAGCCGGAGGCAAGCGACGAACAACACCGGCAGATCATCGCGGATGTCCGGATGATGATCGCGCATGCGGTGGACACCTCCAACCTCATCCTCGACCCCGATCTGGACAGCTACTACGTGATGGACGCCGCACTCTGCGCCTTGCCGCAGACGCAGGACCGTCTGGCCCAGGTGGCCGCCCTTGGCCTGACCCTCCTGTCGCAGGAAAAACTGACCGACGACGATCACAAGCGGCTGGCCACGGCGGCCGCGTTTCTCCGGGAGGCGGATCTGGACCGGATCAACGGCAGCGCCCAGACGGCCCTCAGCGAGGACGCCAATTTCCACGGTATGTCCGCCAGCCTGCAGCGTGAGCTGCCTCCGCTGCTGAAGGAATACACCGCCGCGGCGGAAAACTTCATCAAGCTCACCAACGACCTGGCTGGAACCGCCAGACCCACGCCCGCCGCCTGGACGGCCGCAGCGACAGAGGCCCGGGCGGCCAGTTTCAAGCTCTGGCGCAGCGCCGTGGCTGAGCTCGACATCCTCCTGGCGGTTCGCACCGCTGAATTCGCCCGCCAACGCTGGCTGTCCGTCGGCTTGAGTCTGGTGGCGGTCCTGGCGGCCCTTGGCATCACCACGCTGGTCGGAAAGAACATCAGCCGGACGCTGCTCCAACTGGCGGAGACGTTGCTCGAAGGAGCCGACCAGGTAACCACCGCCTCCCGAGAAATCTCCGCCAGCAGCCAGGCGCTGGCGGAGGGCGCGAGCGAGCAGGCGGCGTCGATCGAAGAGACTTCCGCCTCGCTGGAGGAGCTGAGTTCAATGACCAAGCGCAATGCTGACAATACCCAGCAGGCCAAGCAGGCGGCCGGTCTGGCCCGTGGTTCCGCCGACATCGGCACCGGACAGATGGAAGCCATGCAGTCGGCGATGCAGGCCATCCAGAGCGCCAGTCAGGATATCACGAAGATATTGAAAACCATCGACGAGATCGCGTTCCAGACAAACATCCTCGCGCTCAACGCCGCGGTCGAGGCCGCGCGCGCCGGCGAGGCCGGCCTGGGGTTTGCCGTCGTCGCCGATGAGGTTCGCGCACTGGCTCAGCGCTGCGCTGCCGCCGCGAAGGAGACCTCCGTGAAGATCGACGACTCCGTGGCCAAGAGCCAGCAGGGGGCGCAAATCAGCGCGGAAGTCGCCAAAAATTTCGCGACCATCCAGGGGCAGATCCACCAACTTGACCAGTTGGTCATCGAAATCTCCACTGCCACCAACGAGCAAAGCCAGGGCATCGGGCAGGTGAACATCGCGGTGTCCCAGATGAGCAAAGTCACCCAGACCAATGCCACCAGTGCCGAGGAATCGGCCGCCGCCACCGAGGAACTCAACGCCCAGTCCGCGGCCCTTAGGAAGGCGACCGGTGGCCTGCAGCAACTTATCGGCGGGCGGCGAGAGCATGATGCGCTGGGTATGCCCGGGACACCGCTGCCGGGAGGGGTGCGTTCCTATGATCGTCCCGTGGGTGGAGGTGTTCCGGCCCCCGCTCCGGCGCCTAAGACGCCCGCACTCAAGACCCGCGGGCTCGCGCTGAAATCCGTCCCGGCGGCCAAACTCACCCCCCCCGTGCGCGATCGCGGCGAGCAGGTCGTCGCCAGTGCCAACGGCCACGACGATTTCTTCCAGAGCGCCTGAGCCGAACCAATCCAAGTCCGCCGCCGCGGATTACACGGATGACCACGGATCAGGCAGAACTTGAATCCGTGCCCATCCGTGCTTCGCAACACAGCTAATCCGTGGTTAAAAATCTAATTCCAAGCCAAAACCCATGAGCACCGCCGTCGAAACCAAATCCCCCGCCGCCACCCTGGCAGGCAAGTATCTCATCGTCGATGCCGTCGAGGAGGTCGCGAATCTCGCCAGCGCCGACATCACGTCGGGCCGGTTCAGCCGGGAAAACGCCTTGTGTAGGGGTGCAGTCTCTTGCCTGGCCGTCTTGGCCATCGTAGCTCGGAGAGCGAAGTCGGAAGCTTGGCGCTAAGGCCGATGCTGCGCCCAACAGGGTGGCATAATGGTCGAAGGCGCAGCAAGCCTGCGTTCCTACGAGGCCAATCCGGGTTCTCATACCAACGTCCCTTAAGTTTTAGACTTTTGTCTTCGCGAGGTGCGCGAAGCGCGCCGTGGCGATCCAGTTAGATTGCTTCGTCGCTCCACTCCTCGCAATGACAGTCTATTTATCTCGGGACGTTGGTATCAGATAGCCCCTCTGTTGTGGGAGCGACCGTGGTCGCGACAGTCGCGGGCAAGTTCACCCGTCTTTGGCGGTGCTCAAGGCGACCAAGGCGTACTCCCACTGGCCCAGCCAAGCCGGAGCCAGCTCCGGGGCATTGGACCCACAGCGAAATAAAAGGCCCGGGCCTTTCGCTCCCGGGCCGGACTCTGGCAGATGAAAAAATTGCCGACTCAGAATACCTTGGTCAGTCCGACGGTGCCCCAAAAGTGGCCGTCTTCCACCCCATCGAGGTTGTGCGTGGCATACTGCGCACCCACCGTCAGCGTAAGGGTGTCGCTCATCTTGTAAGGCACAGTGGCGCCGAAGCCATAGTAGGTGTAACTGTCGCCGACGTCGGGAGACGCATAGCCGATCGTGCCCAAGAAGTTGACGGAGGCCTTGTCATTGACGGTGACACTGTAGCCCAGGGTTTGCTG
>CXWL01015083.1_pt1 | contig 17767 bp, 14 predicted proteins | sample 590931 | NCBI WGS metagenome assembly CXWL01 (sample SAMEA3498368, study PRJEB10139) | groundwater metagenome | biome: water well; material: biofilm material | place: Germany | collected 2015-04-27 | reverse complement strand
CTCTTCTCCCGGCTTGCGATCGAAGTCGTCCCACGAGCTGTCGGACGTCGAGCTGATGCCTTGAAATCGCAGCGCGAAGTCGTCGGGGTTCGAGGTCTGGCGCAGCGCTTCTTGGTAGGTGACCAGCCCCTGCTTCACCAGCGACATCAGCGACTGATCGAAGGTCTGCATGCCGTAAGCGATATGGCCCTGGGCGATCGCATCGGGTATTTCCTTGGTGCGATCTTTGTCTTCGATGAGCTCTTTGACGCGGGTGGTGGCCTTCAAGATCTCCACCGCGGCGACACGGCCCTTGCCATCGGCGCGCGGTACCAGGCGCTGCGAGACCACCGCGCGAAGCACGCTCGCGAGCTGAATGCGCACCTGCTTCTGCTGATAGGGCGGAAACACCGAGATAATGCGGTTGATGGTCTCGGTCGCGTCCAACGTGTGCAACGTCGACATCACCAAGTGGCCCGTTTCGGCGGCGGTGAGCGCGGTCTCAATCGTCTCTAGGTCGCGCATTTCGCCGACGAGAATGACGTCGGGGTCTTGCCGCAGCGCGCTCTTCAACGCTTGGCTAAACGACATCGTGTCCACGCCGACTTCGCGCTGGTTCACGATCGAACGTTTGTCGCGAATCAGAAACTCGATGGGATCCTCGACAGTCATGATGTGGTTGGTATCGGTAGCGTTGATGTGATCGATCATCGCCGCCAGCGTCGTCGACTTGCCCGACCCGGTGGTGCCGGTGACCAAAATCAACCCACGTTCTTCCAGTGCAATCTTCTCGAGCACCGGCGGCAAGAGCAGGTCTTTGACGCTCATCACCTTGAAGGGAATAACGCGCAACACCGCGCCGATGGTGCCGCGCTGCTGAAACACGTTGACGCGAAAACGCCCCAACCCCGGCACACCGTACGCCAGGTCGACTTCGTTGGTGCTCTTGAACTTCTCTTTCTGAAACTCGTTCATGATGCCGAACGCCATTCGCGCCACTTCTTCGGGCGGCAATCGCTTGCCGTCTTTCAGTGGCACCAATTGGCCGTCGACGCGGAACATCGGAGGCAGGCCTGCCTTGAGGTGAATGTCAGATGCGCCACCACGTAGGGCTACCTGGAGGATCTCGTTGAGTTCCATGCTGGGTGTAAAGCGTAGCACCCGAAAGCGCGGGGCGCTCCCAAAAGACCCGCACAAAAAAGAGCCGGGGTAGGTACCCTGGCTCCCTTTTGAAACAAGCCGTGGCCGTTTAGCGCTTGGAGAACTGGAAGCGCTTACGAGCACCCGGGCGACCGTACTTCTTGCGCTCGACGGCGCGGGAATCGCGGGTGAGGAAACCGGCCTTCTTCATCGCCGGTCGGTATTCGGGGTTGAGGCGGCAGAGCGCACGAGACAGACCGTGGCGAATCGCACCGGCTTGGCCCGAGAGGCCTCCGCCGCGCACGTTCACCGTCATGTCGATCTTGCCCATTTGCTCCAACACCTGGAGCGGCTGGTTGATGACCATCTTCGAGGTCTCGCGACCGAAGTAGTCCTCCATGTCGCGGCCGTTGATCATCATTGCGCCGTTACCCGGCTTGATCCACACGCGCGCGGTTGATTCCTTGCGGCGGCCCGTAGCGTAGAAACCTTCTTTTCCTGCAGTCGTCGGCATCGTTATTACCCCTTAGGCTTTGATTTCTTTCGCAGCGGGCTTCTGAGGGCCGTGCGGGTGCTTGTCGTCAGCGTAAACCTTGAGCTTGGTCATCATCTGCCGGCCGAGCGAGTTGGTCGGCATCATGCGGCGAACGGCCTGGGTGATGATCTCCTCGGGGTGACGGCCGAGCAGCGTCTCGAAATTGGTGGTCTTCAGTGCCCCGGGGAAGCCGGCTTTCGGGTGGCGGTAATAGAGCTTCTTCTGCGCCTTGGTGCCGGTGACGCGCACCTGCGCGGCGTTGATCACCACCACGTGATCGCCCGTGTCCATCGACGGCGTGTAAATCGCCTTGTGCTTGCCCTTGAGCAAGGTGGCGATTTGGCTCGCGGCGCGGCCGAGAATTTTGCCTTTCAGATCGATCAAATGCCANNTGGCGCTGTACGTCCGTTGCGACATGACTTTCTACCTCTTTGAAAAGTGCGTATTTGATCGAGCCCAAACACGCGGAAGGCCGGCCCGTTTACGAGGCTCACCCCCATTAGTCAAGAGATGCAGACACTGAACAAGTGTACCCACCCTCTCATGCCATGGGAGGCCCCTTGGGCGTCTTAAGCCTGTCTTTCAAGGAAGCGAAGAAATCCAGCTCTTTGGCGGTAGGGGGGCCCGGCGGGGGGGCCGTCAAATCATTGAGCTCAAGCCATTCGGCCGGAATGTCCGCCAAATAACGTGGNNCTTCTGTCGGGCGCGGGTCATGCCCACGTACGCGAGCCGGCGTTCTTCTTCTAGATTCGGCGGCTCTCCCTGCATGCCCGAGTGCGGCAGGAGATCTTCTTCCATTCCCACCAGGAAGACCAGACGCCACTCCAACCCTTTCGCGCCGTGGAGCGTCACCATCGTCACGCAATCTTTCGCGGGCCCCTCTTCCTCTTCGCGGGTGTCGAGAGAGAGCGTGTTCAGATAGCTCCACAGCGAAGCGCGGCTGCCTTCGCGGTTTTCGAAATTCTCGAGCGACTGCAGCACCTGCTCGATGAGCCGAACCTTTCTGTCTGCGACGACGACGGAGGCATTGGACGCCCGCGCCGCCTGCACGAAATCGACTTCTTCCAACAGCGCGCGCGTGGCTTGCGAGAGATTGCCCTTGGAAAAGATCGCTCGGTACCGCGCGATCAACTCGCAGAACACCTCCACGCGTTCCGCCGCGCCGGGTTGCAACCCAGGCACTTCCTTCGCCCGCCTCATCATTTCCCAAAGCGGCTGGCCCTGCTCGTTCGCGGCCTGGCTGAGGTGCGAGAGCGTGACGTCGCCGATACCGCGGGCCGGCACGTTGACAATGCGCAGTAACGACACGTCATCGCGAGCGTTGGCGATCACCTTGAAGTACGCGATCACGTCTTTGATCTCTCGGCGATCGAAGAACTCGGTGCCGCCGATCACCTCGTAGCTGATGTCGCGGGCGCGCAGCGCTTCTTCGAAGGGCCGCGATTGTCCGTTGGTGCGGTACAAAATCGCCACTTCATCGCGTTTGAGGCCCTCGGCGAGCGCCTTGTCGATCTCCTTGGCCACGAACCGCGCTTCTTCATCTTCATCGGGAGCGGTGACCGCGCACACCTTGCGGCCCTCGGTCTCGTCCGTCCACATGCGCTTGGCTTTGCGCGCGGGGTTCTTGTCGATGACCGCGTTGGCGGCGTCGAGAATGGCTTTGGTGGAGCGATAGTTCTGCTCGAGCCGCACTTCTTTTGATTTTGGAAAGTGTTTGTCGAACTCGAGAATGTTTTTCACCTCGGCGCCGCGCCAACTGTAGATGCACTGATCGTCATCGCCGACAACGCAGAGATTGCCATCGTCAGGCACCAGGTGCTTGAGCAGCTTCATCTGCGCGTGGTTGGTGTCTTGATACTCATCGACCATCACGTGGCTGAAACGCTCGCGGTACTTCTTGCGCAATGACGGGTGGGCGTCGAACAGCGTCGAGGGGTAGACGATGAGATCGTCGAAATCGACCACGCCCAGCGCTTTGAGCGCGAGTTGATAGAGCGGAAAGACGAGGTGCGCGATCAAGTCGTAGTCATCGCCCTGGCCTTCGGGTTTCGGTTGGGGCTCCACCCCCAGGTTCTTGGCGCGAGAGATGAGCGTGAGCACCTTTCGCGCGTCAAAGGCGCGGTCGTCGACTTTGCGTTCGCGCATCGCGCGCTTCACGATCGCTAACTGATCTCCCATGTCAGCGATCGCGAACCGCTTCGGGTAGCCGAGCCTGTGAATGTTCTCTCGCAAGATTTCGGCGCCGAACGCGTGAAAGGTGCACAGGGTCACGCCCTTCGCTTTGGGGCCGACCATTTTCTGCACGCACTCTCGCATTTCTGAAGCGGCTTTGTTGGTGAAGGTGACGGCGAGAATCGACTCAGCTTTCACCTTCTTCTGCAGCAACAAATAGGCGATGCGGTGGGTGATGACGCGCGTCTTGCCCGAGCCCGCCCCCGCGAGCACGAGCAGAGGGCCTTCGGTGGTCACCACCGCGTCACGCTGCGGGGCGTTGAGTTTTCGAAGCGCGTCCAAGGGGGGCGCCTCATATCGCAAACTCTTGAAAGCTTCACTCCCGCCACCGCTGTAGTAGGACGTCACGAAGGTGGCCAAAGACACACGCAAACAGACACCGACGATCGACCCGGCCGAAGCCAAGGCGTTGATCGCCAAGGCCGACAAACGCCAGTTCNNCCTCGAAGAGCTGAACCGGCTCGCGCATGGGTTCACCGCCGACGCGGGCAACCCCGGCAGCTACGCGTGCAAAGAATGCCTGCGCTGCGCCAACTGCATGTTCTGCAACACCTGCGTCAGTTGCTACACCTGCACCCACTGCACCGGCTGCGAGCTGTGCAACAACTGCTCTCATTGCGTTGAATCGAAGCAGCTGCACGGCTGCGCGTACTGCATGCAGTCAGAGAACTGCACCAACAGCGCGTATCTGGTGATGTGCCGAAATTTGTCAGACTGCACGTATTGCTTCGGCTGCGTGGGGCTGACGAAGAAGGACTTCTACATCTTGAACGTGCCGTTCAATCGGCAGGAATACTTCATCATCATCGGCAAGCTCCGTAAGGAACTGGGGTTGCCCAAGCAGTAGCTCTCTACAACACCCGTACGAACCAGGCCTTTAGGTACTCCGTCTGCGACAGCCCCAGCAGCGGGGGATGATCCAACCCCGCCCCCCGCCGCTCCAGCACCTGCAGCGAACGCTTCGCGTCTTTCGCGGCGCCCAGAATCATCTCTTCGAACGCTTCGCGCGACAGCTTTCCCGAGCAGGAACAGGTGACGAGCAACCCTTCGGGCTTGAGCAGCTTCAGCGAGCGCAAGTTGAGCTCGTGATACGCGCGCAACGCTGTCCCCAGACCTTCCTTGCGCTTGGCCAGCCCGGGGGGGTCGATCACCACCGTGTCGAACAGGTGCCCTTCCCTCTCGTAGGTGCGCACCACATCGAAGGCGTTGCCGCATTCGACGGTGACATTCGTTCGCCCATTCTCGGCCGCCGCCGCTTTGATGCGCCCAGCGGCTGTCTCGTCTTGCTCTACCGCGTGCACGCTCGAGCAGCCGCGGCTCAACGCCAGTGCAAACCCTCCGTGGTAGCTGAAGAGATCGAGCGCTTCACCCTTCCCCAGCTCGCCGGCTCGGAGGTGGTTGTCGACCTGATCTAAAAAGGAACCGGTCTTCGCGTCTTCCATCACGTCGATTACGAAGCGGTTCGCGCCCTCGTGGTAGCTGATCAGACCGGGGGCCGGGCCCTGCAACACGCGCTTCTCGCGGGGCAGCCCTTCGAAATCGCGCCCTGAACCATCATCTCGGCACACCACCGTGGCGCAGCCGGAAATCTTCGCCAGAGCAGACGCCAAGATCTCTTTTCGCGCGTCGAGCCCCTCGGACAGCGTCTGCAATACCAGGACAGGGCCGTAACGATCGACGAACAGCCCCGGTAGCAAGTCAGCCTCGCCATGCACCCCGCGAAACGCGTCGCGGCCGAATAATGACCTGCGCCTTTCCCACGCGCGCTCAAGCCTGCGAACGAAGAACCCGTCGTTGATTTTCTCGTCGGTTTCCCGCGCCCGCGTCAACATGCGCAGCGCGATGGGAGAGCTCTGCGCGTACAGCGCCTGCCCGATGAAATTCTTCTGCTTGTCGAGCACGTCGACCACCGCGCCCTTGGCGGCGACGCTGATGACGTCGAGCAGCTCGGTGCGGTAACACCAGGGATCACCGCCGCGCAGCCCCTTCGCGCCTTTCTCGCTGACCCGAACGGCGACGCTCATTCCAGCCCGCGTGCTGCCAGCTCGTCGTCACCTTCGCCGCGCAAATGTCCCGCCTCGTGCAACAAGGTGACTCGAATTTGATCGATGAACTCGGCCCGCGTCTTCACCGCCCGCGCCAAATTGCGTCGGTAGAGCACCACCGAACGGCAGGGGCCGGGGCTGCTGACTTCTTCGCCCGGTTCCACCTCGCACGGCTCGTTCAAAGGCGGCCCGCGGAAGAGACCCAAGATGGTCGGCGACAAGGGCGGGTCTCCCGCCGTCAAATCGGCCAGCCCCGGCAGATCTTCGGTCGCCACCGGTATGCCCTTAAGGTCGTTCTGAATGTCTTCCGGCAACGCGGCCACCGCCTTCGCCACTTCAGAACGGAACTCTTCGGTCGAGAGCAGCACCACCTTGGGGAAATCGCCTGGCGAAATCGACCTCGCCATCGCGAAGTGCTTGTCGGCCTGGGTTTGCTTGTTTTCGCGCTCGAAGAGCAGCCCTAAATGGTGGTGCACATGCGCCTTCTTCTCGGGGTCTTTGGCCAGCGACAAGAACACCGCCTTCGCTTCGGCCAGCCGGCACAGCTCGAACAACGCCAACGCCCGCTCATAGCGCGCATCGGCGTCGCGCGGCATCTTCGACAACACGAAGTCCGCGCGGTCCAACGCGTCGTAGGCCTGACCCAAATCATTGAACGCCATCGCCGACAGCCGCCCGAACTGCATCATCACCTCGACGTCATTCGCGCTTCGCGCCAGGTCCAACCCGCGCTCGGCATAGGTCGACGCCAGCTCGTCATTCTCGCGGTTCGACGGCAGGGAAACTCCGTACAGGTGCGCCGCTCCCATCAACGCATCGAGCGATTCGGGGTCCACCGCGAGCGCCCGCGCATAGGCGAGCTTCGCTTCATCCCACCGGCCCAGCGCTCCGAACGCATTCCCACGCTCCGCGTGCGCCTGGACATCGTTGGGGGTCAGCGCCGAAGCCTGCGCCGCGCACGCCAGTGCCTTCTCGTAGTCACGCTGATCGTAGTAATCGCGCGCCGCGTCGAGCGGCAGCTTGCCCTGCGACCTGCACACCATCAGCGGGGCGGGCCTGCCGGCGGCGGACGCCAATTCGCGCAAGGTCATCAGATGAGGCGGGGTCAGTGGCGGCTCCGAGGGCTCCACGCGTCCTTCGACCGACACATACCTGTCGAGAATGAGCTCTTCGAGCGTCGGTTCAGAGGTCTTCTGACACGAAAGCCACAACACACTCGCGCTGACCCAGATTACCCGGCTCTTTGCGCGAACGGACATGCCGGTAACCCACCTGACGTTAGGCGGTCTTCTTTTCCTTCTCGAAGATTAACGCCGGCTGTTCGCGCCGCGAGATGACGCCCTCGGAAATGCGGCATTCCTTGATGCCCTCGCGGTACGGCACGTCGTACATGATGTCGAGCATTGAATCTTCCAAAATGGCGCGCAGGCCACGCGCTCCTGAATGGCGGCGCATCGCTTCTTTGGAGATCGCTTTCAGCGCTTCTTTGGAGAAGGTCAGCTTCACTTTTTCCATCTCGAACATCTTCTGGTACTGCTTGATCAACGCGTTCTTGGGCTGAGTGAGAATCGTCATCAGATCCTCCTCGTTCAAGTCATTCAACGTCGCGATCACCGGCAGCCGCCCGATGAACTCGGGAATCATGCCGAACTTCATCAAGTCTTCAGGCTCGGCCAAACGGAGCAGCTCGCCCACCGAACGCTGATCTTTATGGGTGATGCGGGCGCCGAACCCCAGGCCCTTCTCGCCGACGCGCCGCTTGATCACCCCATCGATGCCGTGGAACGCACCACCGCAGATGAAGAGAATGTTCGAGGTGTCGACCTGAATGTACTCTTGCTGGTTGTACTTCTTGCCGCCCCGGGGAGTGACATTGGCCCGGGTGCCCTCGACGATTTTGAGCAGCGCCTGCTGCACGCCTTCGCCCCCGACGTCACGCGTCACCGACGGGCTGTCGCCCTTGCGCGCGATCTTGTCGATCTCGTCGATGTAGACGATGCCCCGCGACGCCTTCTCGACGTCGTAGTCAGCAGAATGCAACAGGTTTTGAATGATGTTCTCGACGTCTTCACCCACGTAGCCGGCCTCGGTGAGGCTGGTGGCATCGGCGATGGTGAAGGGCACGTTTAGAAACCGCGCCAACGACTGCGCGAGCAGCGTCTTGCCCGAGCCGGTGGGGCCGATGAGCAGAATGTTCGACTTCGAAAGCTCGACCTCTTCGGCGCCTTGCGCCTTCACGCCCGGGCGGGGTCGAACCGGCGCCTTCTTCTGATAAATGCGCTTGTAGTGGTTGTAGACCGCGACCGAGAGCACCCGCTTCGCGAAGTCTTGCCCCACCACGTAGTCGTCCAAGAACGTCTTGATGTCGAGCGGGGTCGGTAACGACACCTGCGGCTTGTTGTCTTCGCGCTCGTTCTCTTCAGCGATGATGTCGTTGCAGAGCTTGATGCACTCGTCGCAGATGTAGACCGTGGGGCCGGCGATCAACTTGCGCACCTCGCGCTGCGATTTGCCGCAGAACGAGCAGGACAAGTTTACGTGTTGATCGCCTTTCTTCACCGCTGTCACTCCACTTCGAGACCTGCTGTCAAAGCCTAACGCACCGTAAAGAAAACTCTATAGCCTGGCCCCTATTTAGTCTTGAGCAGGACGTACGCTCATCTAACGATGTCGGGTAATTCCCTTCAAGCCTCGGCCTTAGCCTCAAGTAGCTCCTCGAGATCTTCAGTCAACGCCGCCGCCCTTTCCGCCACCGACCTGGGTACCTTCTTGCTCGAAGAAAGCTCGTCCGCCAATTTTTTCGCCTGGGCGACCCACCTTTTGAGCAGGCTCGATTCTGACGGAGCGGCCGGTTCGGGCGCCGGAAAACGCTCGGTGAAATCACGGCGCAATTCACTGACTGGTCTTTCAGAGTCCCAAATCGAATCGCGAATGCTCTTGTATTGCTGCGATGAGAGCTGGCCCCGCTCTTCCGCTCCGGCGAGCACTTCCACCACCTCGAAAGCCGGAGCCGTCTCGGCGATGTCGGCACTCGCCATTGCCTTCGGCTCATGCCGATCAAGAAAACTAAAGCTCCGCGTCAGCTTCAACGCGGTGGGGCGGCGAATGCGCAGTTCCTTCAAGCAATACGCCTCGAAGTCTTCATAGCCCCATTGTTCGAAGAGCGCTTGATCACGGACCTCGGTGAGCAGCTTGCCCAATTCCACCCATGATGACTTGAAGCGCTTGGAAGCGAGCAGAACCGAGTGACGCAGTGTCCCTACGGGCACATGGCGCGCCTTGTCGGAAGTGATTTCTTGTGCGGTTGACATACCGCTTGAAGCTTTAGCGCGAAGCTTCGGCCGCGCCCAGCCCTTTGAGCTTGCGCTCCAGGCCGGTGCGTTGCTGCTTGGCGTCAGGCGCATCGGGCGTGCCTTTGAGCGCTTCTAGCGCACGCTTGTACGCGCTCTCGGCTTCGTGACGGCGCGAGAGCTTGCTGTACGCATCGCCCAGGTGCTCGATGATGGTGGGCTCGCCTGGCGCCAGGCTCGACGCCTTCTCGAGCGCGGTCACCGCGCGTTCCATGTCTCCTTTGCGGAAATACACCCAGCCCAACGAGTCGAGGAAAGAACCGTTGTCGGGTTTGATTTCCAGTGCGCGGGTGAGCAGCCGCTCGGCCTCGACGATGTCAATGCCTTTGTCAGCCAAGATGTAGCCGATGAAGTTCATCGCGTTGGCGTGCTCGGGGTTGATGTCGAGCAAAGTCCTCATCTTCTGCAGCGATTGCTCGATGTCGCCTTTACGGTCGTAGATCGAGCCCAACGCATAGAGCAGCACTTCGTCTTTCGGTTTCTTCGCCAGAGCGGTGGTGAGCAGATCAATGGCCTCGGCCAGGCGGCCCTCACGCTCGTAATGCGCTGCCAGCGCTTCGAAGATTTCTGACAGCGGCTGCCGGGCCAGCGACTTGGCGAGCAGGCCTTCGGCTTCTTTGTTGCGCGCGGAGCGTTCCAGCGCCCGGGCGTAACCGACGATCACCGCCACCGCTTCGGGCCGCTCTTCGAGCGCCTTCTTGAACATCTCGATCGCTCCGCGGTGCTGCCCCAGCGACGACAGGCAATTGGCGCGGTGGAGCAGCGCTTCATTGTAAAGGTCCCCCGACTCTCGCCCGATGCCGGCGAAGGCGTCTGCCGCTTTGGCGTAAGAACGCATGCGCTCATGCACCAGCCCCGCGTAGAAATGCAGGCGGGGCTCGGCCGCGTATTTGCGCGTGGCGTCGAGCACGTCGGCGGCAGAACCCAACTGGCGCATCGCCAGGTACGAGAACGCCACCTTCACCGCCAGCTCGGGGTCTTTGGAAAGCGAGAGCAGCTGATCAAAGTAGGCCTTGGCCCGCACCGGCGCTTCTTGCCGCAGCGCCAGCCGACCCGCGGCGAGCAACACCTCGCGGTTCTCGGGCTCGCGCTCCAAGGCATGCGAGTACGCCTCTTCACCCTTCGCCAAGCGCGCCGTCGACTCGTAGAGCTGCCCTAAGGTCACCCACGAATCGAAGTCGCCAGGGTCGCGATCGACTGCGCGCAAGAGCAGCTTCTCGGCCTTCGCCGTATCGCCCCGTTCGGCGAGCGCCATGCCCAGCCGCTTGAAACCCACCGGCTCACCGGGCAGTGCTGCGCCCAGCTCTTCAATCACCTTGACCGCGTCGTCGACTTGCCCTTGATCCAAATGGAGCTGGGTGAGCACCAAGTAGCCCTCGACGTCGCGCGGCTTGAGCTTGATCGCTTTGTGCAGGTGCACGCGCGCCCGGGTGTAGCGCTGACCCTCGTAGAGCACCCGCCCCATCAGCAGCTGCGCAGGCACGTAGTTGGGTTGCTTCTCAATCACCTTCTTCAAGCTCGCTTCGGCGCGGTCGAGGTCTGACAGTCGCGCGTACTGCTCGGCGAGCTGCACCATCAAGAAGGCGTTGCCATCGTCAGACGCGAGCGCCAGCCGCAATTCGTCGAGCGCTCGACGGTGATCGCCTTGGAGGTGAAGGAGCCGCGCGCTCAAATAATGCGCGTACGACGCGGCACTGGCGAAGCGTGACTCGCTCTCGGCAGGTGAACCCATTGCCTCGCGCATCGCCTGTACGTCGACGGGAGGGCGTTTGCCGCCGCTGGCGGCAGCGGCCTGGGTGAAGAGAACAACCAGCGTGAATGTCAGTGAGATGCGACTCGCCATGCAAAACTCAAGAACCTGCAGCGTATCAGGCGAAGGCTCTAAGCCCTATGGAGGGGCATGAAGGTCGCGGTCATACATTTCAAACACGCGCCGATTGGGCCAGCACGTGTATAGTCCCGCGCGGCCGTCATTCACCTACCTTAGGGCTCCATGTCACACACCCTCTCTGCGTTGACCTTGGGGCTGTGCCTCGCTTCAGCCGTACAGGCACAGTCAGTTGATGAGTGGTCCAGTCTCCCCTCTTCTCCCCCTCCGGTTCCTGATGCCGGTATGCCCGCGCCAGGTCCGGCGGCTGCGCCTTCACGTCAGGGCCCGCCACCGACTCCCACGGTGACTCCGAGCGCCGCGACCCCCGCCCCCAAGCCGGCCACCGAGGTCAACGCCGACGCCAAGGCCCGGGTAGAAGAGCGCCTGCGCGCGGCCCGCGGCGAAGCACCCGCGCCCAAGGCACCGGGAACGACGAGCGAGCTCACAGGTACGGAGGAGGCCGACCCCACGGTGACAGTGGTGTCAAAGAAAGAACGCTACGAAGCGGGCACCGAGCCCCACAGCCCCTCCACGTGGAAGAACGCGTACAACGCGCCGTCGAACGCGCGCATCACCGCGGGAACGGTCGGCGTGGGTGTCGCTCACGTCACCAGCGCACGCATTGGCCCCAAGGGGCTCTTACGCTTTTCGATTCTGGGCGAGTACATGAACCAGACCAACTTCCCCGTCAGGTCAGCGCAGAACATTCGTTCCGCGGGCACCTTCGGCGCGTCGTTTCAGCCCTTCGCGTGGGGCGAAGTCTTCTTGGGCTACACCGCGATGGCGAACACCAATTCGCGCACCTCGCCCAATTTGATTCAGGCGCTGGGTGACTTGACGCTGGGGCTGAAAGTGGCGCGCTCCTTCGGCAAGGGTCTGCATGCCGGCCTTGATTTGCGGCTGCTCACTTATTCGGCGGTCGGTAACCAAAGCGTCGATCGCTTCGCGGTCGGCTTCGCGCCCCGGCTGGCTGGCACCTGGGACATTCGCGGGCTCAACCCGAAAATTCCGGCGATCGTGCACCTGAACTTGGGCTTCGCGCTCGACACCACCGCCAATCTGCTCACCCAGACGCTGCGTGCGCCCGAGCAGTTCGCGCTGTCGATCAACCGTTTCAACCGCTTCACCTTGGGTGCGGCGATCGAAGCCCCACTGCCGCTGGTAACACCGTATCTGGAATACAGCATGGCGGTGCCCCTGGGCGTGCCGGCCACGGGGCTGGTGGGCCCTGACACCGTCGCGGTCTCGCTCGGCCAGGCGATGCCTCAGACCTTGGGGCTGGGGCTGAAGATCACCGCGGTGAAAGATTTGACGCTGTCGTTCGGCATGGACATCGGGCTCACCCGCTCGGTGGGCTTGGGTGTCCCGGCCACTGCGCCGTGGAACATGCTGCTCGGGGCCTCGTTCAATGTCGACCCATTCGGCCGCGGCGAGACGAAGTTCGTGGAGACAGTGCGGGAACGCAAAATCGAGCGGGCCCTCGCCAAGGGCGGCAAGGTCGAAGGCACGGTGATCGACGCGAAGACGAAGGAGCCGGTGCCCGGAGTAATCGTCGCGATGGTGGGCGCAGGCCTGCCTCCAGTCGCTTCCGACACCGGCACCGGCAAGTTTCTGACCCACGAATTGCCGTTGGGCGCGGTGAAGCTGCGGGCGTCGAAAGACGGCTACAAAGAAATCGAGCAAGAGCTCAAGCTCGAAGACAACAAGCCGGTGCAGATCGAATTGGTGCTCGAAGCGGTCGACCGCAAGGCGATCTTCGACGTCACGGTGACGGGCAAGAAGAAGCCGATCACCGCCGTGGTCGTCTTTCGCGGCCCGGTGGAGCAATCAGCCGGAACAACCGACGGCGTCGCCGCGCCGGTGAAGGTCGAAGTGCCCGCGGGCACCTACACCACCAGCGTCACGGCCGATGGGTATCTGTCGCAGACCCGCGAGGCGCAGGTCGGCCCCAACGGGCAGATGGCAATGGCGTTCGATTTGGTGCCTTCGCCCAAGAAGTCGTTGGTGATCGTCAAGAACGACAAAATCGAGATTTTGCAGCAAGTGCACTTCGCCACCGGCAAGGCGACGATTCTCGCCGACTCTTACTCGCTGCTGCAGCAGGTGGTCGACGCGGTGGTCCGTAACAACATTCGGCGTGTTCGCATCGAGGGTCACACCGACAACCGCGGCAAGAAAGACTTCAATCTCAAGCTCTCGGACGACCGCGCCAAATCGGTGGCTGATTACCTGGTGAGCCAAGGCATCGAGAAGTCACGGCTCGACGCGCAAGGCCTTGGCGACAGCCGCCCGGTCGCTCCCAACCTGACTGCCCGAGGCCGCGAGCTGAACCGCCGCGTGGAGTTCTTCATCATCGAGAAGTAGCCTTGGCCCCCATGGGTTTTCACTGGGCGCAGCGATGGGCGGTGGTGGGAAGAGCGTTGGCGCTCATCGCCTTCGGCTGTGGCCCGCCCCCCGAGCCACCTCCGCCCGGGCCGCCGCAGGTCTACGTGGTGGCGGCAGAATCGAATGTGGTGGGCTCCGGCTTTCGTATTTTCGTGACCGTCACCGGTTGCACCACGGTGAAGCAGGTCGACATCTTGCACAACAACGCCTTCATGCGCGCCGTCGCGTACACGGCGAACCCGACCCCCGTCGACTTGACCACCGCTGACTTCGTGATGGCGTACCCGCAAGTCGGCATCGCGGCCGATCTGGCGCTCACTGCGCGGGCGCAGTGCGACGATGATCGCATCGGCACCTCGCAGCCAGTGGGGGTGCGCTTTTTCCCCGTGGCCAGCGTGACGCCCGGCATCAACGGCGCCAGCGCGTTGCCTGATTCGTTCTACGCCGAGGGCGGCATCAATGGCGTGCAGACCAGCTACGTCGGTTGTGTTGGCACCGAGACCGGGTACATGTTGGCGCGGGTCAACGGCTACGGGCAGATCATTCAAACCAACAGCAGTGCGTTGCCCTTTCCGTGCTCGTACGACTCGTTCTTCACTGAGAAAAACCCCTTCACCGGCAAGCGGTGGATGTTGGAGCCCGGCAAAGGCGCGATCGCCATCGATTCGAATTTGAACATCACCTCCAACATCAACGGTACCTATACGACGCTGACGCAGGCGCCTGACGGTGACGCCATTGTCTGGGACAACAAGACGTCGGTGTTGGCGACCTTGAAGCGCGTCTCTCACGAGGGAGCCGTGGTGAAGTGGGAAGCCGCACCCAAGGGAATCATGAACGCCGCGCCGGTTGTGAACCTAGCGCTGAACACGGTGATTATCTCGATGTGGGACAACGCGCTCGGCACCACCGGCACCGTGCGCACCATGCGCTACAACTATACGACTGGCGCTTTCACGGGGCAGAACACGCTCACCACGATGAGCTTCGAAGTGCTCGATGTGCCCGAGATACCCAATGGGCAAATGAACGAAGACGGCTCGGTGATCTATTTCCCCTACAAAGCGCAGGGGCCGCAGGCGACGAAGACCAAGTCCGGCGTGTATGCGTGCGCGACCAATACCGACAACTGCACTGGCGCCTCGTTGCGCTGGGCGAGCCCGCTGTTCGACGGCGTGGCCACCAACGTCGTGCTCTCGACGTCGGCCGGTTATCTGGCGGCACTGACGCAGAACGAGGTGTGGTTTTTGCGGCTGTCAGACGGCGGAATTTTGAACGCCTCGGTGCACGGCATCAAGGCGTCGGGAAATTTGGTGCTCCATGGGGTGCAGCCGGGGTTGGCGGGTGATTTTTATGTTTTGACCGGCCCAGCGGGAGATCAGTTCACCCGCTATTTTCCCATGGAGATCATCGCCGTCGACAACCCCAACAGTGGCGAGGTGTGGCGTTATTCGTTGGGCGCGCCGCCCCAGTCGCCTTTGGCCGGCATCACCGTGGCCATCGATGAAGCAGGCACGAGCTGGTTGCGCATCGGGTTGCGGCAAGTGAAGCCGTTGAGCCTGTCGGAATACCGCAACACGCGCGGGCCGACGCCGTAGAGCGCAAGGCTCGCGTTTCACTGAGCCCGCCCACCACCGCGGCGATTGCCGCGCTCACGAGCCGTTTCTTCAACGCGGGGCCGCCGGCTTTCGCGCTCCCAGCAGCGCTTCGATGTTGCCGGCCGGTCCCGGAACCGGGCAGTCGATGAGCCCCACTACATCGAGCCCCTGGGCGATAACGAAATCGCGAATGTGGGCGATCGCTGCCGCGCGGGCTTGCGGGTCTTTCACCACTCCGCCCTTGGCGACGTGCTCACGGCCGACCTCGAACTGTGGTTTCACCAGGGCCACCAACCAACCTCCCGCTTTGAGGCGAGCCAGCACCGACGGCAACACCCACTTCAGAGAAATGAAGCTGACGTCGATGACGATGGCGTCGACTGACTCGGGCAGATCTGTATCGGCCAGCTGCCGTGCGTTGACACGCTCTTTGGAGATGACGCGGGCATCGGCGCGGAGCTTCTGGTGGAGTTGCGCCACGCCCACGTCGATGGCGTGCACGCGCAGTGCGCCCTCTTGCAGCAAGCAATCGGTGAAGCCCCCGGTGCTGGCTCCGATGTCGGCGCAGACCGTGCCGTGGGGCTTGAGCTGAAAGGCGTCCAGCGCGGCTTTGAGCTTCAACCCCCCGCGCGACACGTAGGGCAATATTTCGCCTTTGACGCGAATCTCGGCTTCGGTGTCGACCCGGGTGCCCGGCTTGTCGACCCGTTGATCGCCGACGACGATCTGGCCCGCAAGGATCATCGCTTGCGCCTTGGTGCGTGTTTCGGCCAGCCCACGTCCGACAACCAACAAGTCCAGCCGCTCGCGCTTCACTTCAAGTCTTTCTTGAGCAGCGCGCCGGCCGTGGCCGCAAGGCCGTGGGCGTCGAGACCGAGCTCTTGCCGTTGCACACGGGCGTCACCATGGCGAATGAAACGGTCTGCGGGGAGCCCCACCAGTGTCACCCGCGGGTGCAAGTGCGCTCGCGCCAAGTACTCGAGCACGGCGCTACCCAGCCCGCCCGCCACGGTACCTTCCTCCACTGTCACTATCGCGCCGGCCGAGGCCGCTTCGCGCAGCGCTTCTTCATCGAGGGGCGCCGCTTGCCGCAGGTCGAGCACATTCCACCGCTGGTTCTGGGCGGCCTCAAAGGCACTCCAGATCAACGGACCGATACCGACGAAGGTCAGCTCGGCACCGCTTTCGCGCTTGAGCCATCGCCCGAGGGGCCAAGGGGTCGGCTCGCTCGAAGGCACGGGCACGTCGGGCAATATTCCGCGGGGAAAGCGAATCGCAACTGGCCCCTGCGCAACGAGCGCATACTCGATCGCCGCGTACAACTCGGCCTCGTCGGCCGGAGCCGCCACCGACACGCCGGGTAGATTTCTCAATATCGCGATGTCGAATGAGCCTTGGTGGGTAGCCCCATCGGCTCCGACCAGGCCCGCGCGATCGATGGCGAAGATCACTGGCAGTTTCTGGAGCGCGACGTCGTGCACCAGCTGATCGTAGGCACGCTGCAAGAAGGTGGAATAAATGCAGCACACCGGTCGAGCGCCCGCGCGGGCCAGACCTGCGCTCATCGTCACCGCGTGCGGTTCGGCGATGCCCACATCGAAGACGCGGTCGGGAAATCGGGTGGCCAGGGCGGTGAGGCCGCTGCCTTCGAGCATCGCCGGTGTGATCGCCACCACCCGCGGGTCGACGGACATCACCTTCTCGAGGGCAGAAGCGAAGGCATCGCTGAAGGTGCGCTGGGCGCGGGCGCGCACCAGCTTCCCGTCGCGCCATTGGTACGGCCCCATCGCGTGGCCCTTGGTGCGGGCGTCAGCGGTGGCGGGCGAAAAGCCGCGGCCTTTTTCGGTGAGCACATGTACCACCACGCTCTTCACCGCGTGACGCGCTTCACTGAGTGCCTCGAGGAGCGGCCCCATGGCGTGGCCATCGACCGGGCCAATATAGGTGAACCCGAGCGCTTCGAAATACGCGCGCGCTTGGTGGCGAAGCAGGTGCGAGACCGCGCCGACGTTGCGCGAGATGCTCATCTCGTTGTCGTTGAGCACCACTGTCACCTTCAGGTCGGCATACCCCAGGTTGTTGAGGCCCTCGAAGGTGAGCCCGCCCGTGAGCGCGCCGTCACCCACCACCGCGACCACTTGGCCGGGCTGCTGCAGCCGCCGTTTCCCATGGGCGATGCCCAGCGCCGCCGACACCGCCGTACAGGCGTGGCCCGCCGCGAAAGCGTCGTGCTCGCTCTCGTCGGCCTCGAGAAACGGGGCCACCCCGGCCGCTTGGCGCAGCGAGCCAAAACGCGGCCGCCGCCCGGTGAGCAGCTTGTGCGCGTAGGCCTGGTGACCGACGTCGAAAACAATGCGATCGACAGGTGACTTGAAGACGCGGTGCAAGGCGACAATCAGCTCGACCGCTCCGAGGGAAGCGCCGAGGTGGCCTCCGACGCGACCGCAGACATCGATGATTTCTTGGCGCAGCTCAAGGCACAGCGGCAACAGTTCGTCGGAGGCAAGGGCGCGCAAGGCCGTGGGGGAGTCGACCTTGTCGAGCAGGTTCAATGATGTCGCTCCAGCGCGTAGGCCGCGAGCGCGTGAAGTGGGCCTGGAATCGGCTCGAGCACGCGGACCGCGGCTTGGGCT
>CXWL01116349.1_pt1 | contig 17768 bp, 20 predicted proteins | sample 590931 | NCBI WGS metagenome assembly CXWL01 (sample SAMEA3498368, study PRJEB10139) | groundwater metagenome | biome: water well; material: biofilm material | place: Germany | collected 2015-04-27 | reverse complement strand
GCATCAGTTCATGTTTGATGGTCGGGTCATCCTCTGGCATCTTGTCCATGTTTGCGTCCAGCAGCTGCGTGAAAAACAGGTTCATCAGCAGCGACAGACGGTCCAGGTCACCAGGTTCCACACCGAGATAGATCGAAATGCGCTTCCGGCGCAGCTCGCACAGATTGAACGAATCGTCACTGGTCGCCGAGTCGATGAACGGGTCGGTCCACAGCTGCAGCTTGGCCGTAAACGTCTTTCGGACAGACGACTGCGTTGGTGGGCTTAGCGTAATGAAGTCAAACAGCATGCGCTTGCAGGTAGGCGACAGCGGATCGTCGGCCTTGTCGCGCTCGCTAATGACTTGCTTCCAGTGTTCGCTTATGGAGTCGTCGTTACCGTGCATGATCTGGCGTACCATCTCGCCCATGGTGCGCGGTAGCGACGGCGTCTCGATCACGTACAGGCCGAGACCGAGAAACAAGTCGCGGCACGAGGCCGGCCAGAATGGATCGCCGGACGCCGGATCGGGCGAGAGCTGGTTGGCCAGCTTCTGCAGCCTGCTGACGCGCAGCGGGGGGTCATCAGGCACGTAATATTTCGAGATCGGATTCCACTGCGCCGTCAGTCCCTGGGACGACAATGGGTCCAGCAAGTAGACCTCGGAAAAGCGCGCGCGGTACCCGGCCGTGATCCGGTAGCATTCCTTCCTGACGTCGTTGACCACCAGGCTCCCAGGCCAGGAGAGAGCATTGGGCTGGACAAGTCCGGCACCTTTACCGGACCTGGGAGGGGCAATAATGATTGCTGCCAATTGCCGGCCTAGGACCACGTAACGTCGTCCCCAGCGCCCGAGGATAATCCCGACCTCTCCAAACAGGCCAGCCTGGCCCACCTCGCGCAGCGTCGCAAAGCGCGCGTCGCCGTGCAGCGAGCGATTGACGGGTCGGATCAGGTAGATCACGCCGGCGCAGGCCGGCACGGTGCCGGCGATCAGGCACCCGATCAGCCAGTGCCGGGTATAGGGATCGTGCCCGTGCTGCTGCCAGTAGTGCAGCACCGTTAGCGGAGTGGCGGCCGTAGGCGGCAAGATGGGATTGGAGAGCTTCACCAGGAACAGGTAGCTCGCCAGATAGAGAGCCAGCAGTATGGCACCCAGCAGCAACCCGCTATAAGCCGTAGCCTTGTAGCGCGGGCTGTCCATCGGCGTAATGAGCATCGAATCCTCCTAGCCAAGTTGGCGGGCCGTGAACGCCGGGTCGTAGTACACCTCAGAGGCGACGCGACGGCCGCCGGGTAGGCGCTCCATCTGCACCACGATGTCGATCAGGGCGTACAGGTTGTCTTTGATGTCGGCTAGGTCCAGCCCAGCGCCTTCCGCGCTACCCTTGATCATCAAGGCCAAGCGCCGAAACGCGAGCTTGGCGCGGGTGCTATGGACTGTCGTAATGGTTCCTGGGTGGCCGCTGTTCAGCACGTTCTGAATGAAAAAGAACGTCTCGTCGCCGCGCAGCTCGGCTAGCAGCACCCGATCGGGGCGCATGCGCAGCGTCGCTTCCAGCAAGTCGCGTGGCTTCAGTTTCGAAACGCCGTTGGCACCCTTCGGGTAGAACAGGTTCACTTGGTTGCTGTGGGGGAGACGCATTTCGGCCACGTCCTCGATAGTGATGATCCGCTCGTTCAATGGGATCATGGCGGCCAGTGCGTTCCCTAGGGTCGTTTTGCCAGATCCAGTTGCACCCGAAGACACGATGTTGCGGCGCCCCTCGACAGCAGCCCTGAAGAACGCGCCCCAATCTCGCTTGCGGAACTGGTCGAGCGTGGCAGATTCACTGTCTGGCAACGTGCTTTCGATCCCTGCCCGTTCCTCTGGAGTCAGCAGCAACGACTGCTCGCAGCGCGTGGATTCGAAGGCGCCGCCGTCGATGATTTCGGACATCGACATGACGATACCCATCGGGCGCCGCATGGTGAGTGAGATTCTCCCTGTTTCGGTCGCCGGCGGTATCGCAATTTGGACGCGCAGGCCGCCGGGTAGCTTCGCGCCGAGCAGTGGCCAGTCTTCCTTAAGGTCCTGGTTGGCCAGGTTCCGCAGCAGCATGGTCAAGCCATCGCACCAGTGGTACGAGAGCGCGGAATTCACGACGGTTTCCCAGCCGCTGTGCCGCTCAATCAGCACTTCGCAGGGCCGATTGATCACGATTTCGGTAACGGTCTCGTCAACCAGATGCATGGCGATCGGCTGAAGATGGAGATCTAGGGTCGAAACGTCTTTCCCAGCGGTAGCAATGTCCGTCATGGCTATTTCGTCCTTTCTAGCTGGTACACATCACGGAAATCGATGTCGCCGGCCAGATAGATCAGCACGCGTGCGCCATGCGGGCCGTGAATGGTGGGAGGAATGTCGACCGTGCTTCTCAGTACCTCGGATATGACCTGTTGCGGCCCGGTGATTGTGGGGAACGCGACCGTAGTGTTGTTGCTACCACCCTGCGTGGTAGCGACCAGGAACGGGCCGATGTCGCTAATCAGGCTCAGGGCGATCGCGCCGCCGAAGCGGTCCCAGAAATGATTGTCGACCTCGCCTGGTACGCCAGGACGGCCGAGCGAATCGGTCGCGTTGGCATCCAACGGAACCAGTACATGCTGGGGTGTCCGGCAGCGGTCCCAAATGAAGCCGATCCGACGCTGACCGTGCACAACTCCGCCACCCTGCTTGCCTGTGCAGATAGTGCCCCGGTCCATCAGCGATACCTTGTTGTCGGCGCCACTGGCATCCTCTCCCGTTATGCAGGTGACGGTGCCGGCGAGCGTACTATCCGTCGCGGGCTGGACCGTGCACGGGATGACCATGCCGCGAGTCATCATTAGGGTTGGATCGGGCAGTATGTACGCGCGCGAAGCCACGAAGTTCGCCGGCTGGACGGCCATCGCCGTGGCTGGACGCGGTGCGGCGCCTGGACCGACGCTTGGCATCGAGTCCAGCGCTGGTGCGCCGAACTCGGCGGCAAACTCGCGACCGGCCGCGGCCGTCCCGGCTGCCACCGCCGCGGCTGGTATGTTGCCGTCCAGGTTGAAGCGCACATCGCTTTTCAGCCGGCGCTCATGCACCAGTTGACCCAGACTTTTCACGGGAGGCTGTTCGGCCGACGTGCCCCCGGCTGGCATTGGACCAAAGGACGGCTGCATGGGGGGCAACTTCTCGGGGCTGGATAAAGCCGCTACCTTGACCGGCCCGGGGTCGGGCATGGCCAACGGCGGCAGCGTGCTGGTCGTCATCGTGCGCGTGACGTCCTTCGTGGGTGCCTTGCTCTGCTGGGAGTCGACGTACATGTTCGCGTAATACTTGTAGAGCAGGACAGCGGCCAGTGCGCAGCAACCGGCTATCACGGCCCAATTGGTGACCTTGTTTTGAAGCGTGAGGCCTTTGTTAACCGAGGAAAGCTCCCGTTCCCCCTCGATGCCGTCTTCCTCGTCGGGATCTGGGTCCTTTTGGCCGAACTTGAACAGGTTCATTTACCGGTTCCTTTCAAAGTGCGTTTGACGTATGGCGAAGCCGTGTTGGTGGCAGGACGCGGGGCGTTCGCGTCATAACCTTCGTTGAACACGCACGCCACCTGGTTACCGATGCGAAGCACAAACTTGCGTCGCACGCCTGGCAGCTGCACGACGTCGTCCTTGACGGTAGGGTTCTCGATCTGCTCCAGCGAATCGTCGTCGCCGCGGGCCGCATAGAAGGCCGGAATGCTGGACCTGGCACGGAAGCGCAGAAAAGTGGTCCTACCGTCGTCCCATACCTCGATTGGGCTCAGATCGCTCGATCCCTGGGTCGTGTAGCGGCGATTCCCGACAAGGGATGCCGCATCGAGCAGTCCGCGCACCTGTTCGGTCTCCGGGACGGAGGCATCAGCGGCGCGCTGTACGGCTGGGTACCGGAAAAAGACCGTCATGAAACCGATCTGACCTTTTCCTTTCCTCGCCAGTTTCAGGTCGAAGGTATAAGTCCGCTTGTTTGTGACGACGTGAATATTGGAGTCCGGCAGGTCAGCCGAAGGCTTGATAAACAAGCCGTTGCGATCACGCTTCGTAGCGACGCCCCATGCCTCGGTATCGCCTCCCGTCATGTCCACGACCTTCTCGTCTGCGTCGAGCACAATATGGGTCTCCATCCCATAACGGGCATAGATCGTCACCACGTCGTATGGATCGTAGGTGGCGAAGCGGATGCGCGCATCCTTGTTCCCGGCTTCGGGAATCTGTGCACCGTGGGCACTGCCCGCCAACGCCAGCCCGACCAGGGCGGACAGGAGCCGGCGGCTCATGGCGTCACCTGCTGCGCGCTACCGGGAGCGACCAGTGCCATCGGCGACGCCGGCACCTGCTGGGCGGCCTGTCGCACAGCAGGTGTCGGTGACGCCTTGGACACGCCAAGATCACGGTCAGCGGTATAGTCGGTGACTTCCCAGCCGAGATCATTGATGCGGCGATCGCGCTCGTTCGTTGGCTGGTTCACCCAATGGAACGAGATACTTGCCACCCAGCTGGTCGGCGGTCCAACCTCGACGTCGTTGACAATTTCCGTCCTTGTGAAGCTTGCCCGCCCACCAATTGCCGCGCCCAAGCCATTTCGCAGGACCGCGATCGCGCCGACCTTTGTACGCACCCGGTGCTCCTTTTTGTACTTGTTCGGCGGCGACTCCGGATTGGACTTGTCCCACTTCTGGGCCCACTGCGTCTGCAGCTGAGGACTCATAAACGCGGCGCAGGTGTAGTAGTGCGTATCGGCCTGCTCATAGCTGTAGCCCTCGCAGGCGTTCACGAATGTGTCGATGTTGCGACGGATCGTCGCTTCTTCCGGTGTGATTTGGAACTCGGCCAAGGAAATCAGGGGCTGCACGACGCCGCCGGCTTTATCCACTACCAAGACTTCGGGCGGCGGGATCGGGCGCATTGCGGTTACGACGGCGCCACCGGTGACGGCGAAAGCGACCAGCGCCAAAGCACCGAACGCGCCCGCCACGCGCCAGGCCAGCTTCCGCGAATTTTCATTCTCAAGCGCGCGGCGGTCCGCTTCCTCGGCGGCGAGGTCGAGCAACTGCTGCATGTTGGCGTGACCTTCGATCAACTTGCGCACAGCGGCCAACTCCTGCGCCAACTTATCGGTATCCAACCTATCGGTATTAAGCTGCTTTTTCATCGCGGCCTCCTTATGCGGCCGTGCCGCAGCTCGGGTACAAAACGTCGGCGCGGACCGGGGCGTTGATGGGCCGGCGGTTATTGCCGTCGCAATTTGGAAGAGTGGTGCTTGCGCACCCTGCTAGGGCGCTGGCCAGGGCCAGCAGGATCAGTAGTCTGCGCATGGTGTGCCTCATGGTTTATAAGGAAGGGCTATCGGCTTAGCCTTGACCTTGGCCGGACTGGACTGCCCGTAGGCCAGCCGCTGGGGCTTGCTCGGGCGGATGGAGTTGCGCTTGCGGTTTTGGGAGAGATTCCAGGCACCGCGGGCGATCTTCTTTCCTGCACGGCCGGTTTGCCTGCTGACCTGTTTGCCGAGCTTGAAACCGGCGTTCTTGAGCAGTCCACCAACCAAGCGACCCATGCCGAACGAAGACAGTGACAAGCCACCGGCCAGTCCCGCGGCGACGCTAAGCACCGAAGCCAAGGCTAAAAGCGAAACAAGCCCCATCGCAAAGAATGGGAACACCTGGGATACCTCGGTGGTCGACGTCATGGCCGAGGCACCACTGGCGGCGCGCGAGAATAGCTTCATGACCAGGAGATTGACCATGACCACCAGCACCGGAACGAGGAAGTAGTTGGCCAACTGACGCAGCCAGGAATTGAAAAATCCAGCCGTCGCTTGGAATAGCAGTCCGATGAAAAATATCGCGCCCAGGCCGATGAGCACGGTCATGACGACCTTGGACAGGGCCATCAGGAAGAAGCCGTAAGCGGTGACGATGATGGTCATCCCCCACACCGCAAGGGCGACGAAGTACATACCCAAGTCGCCGTCGAGCACGCCCGCTTTCGACCAGAAGCGCGCGCCGATATCGAAGCCCTGCTGCAGCATTGCATCCAGTCCGCTCACGACGCCGGTCGAGCCGGACGACCTGGCCAGCCCGCCTATGAGCTCTTCCGGACCGCGCAGGAACGTATTCGTGATAAGAATGTTGTAGTTGGCCAGACTGAACCCGATCCCAAACACGATGCTGATAATGACCACCCGGTGGATGAAGTCATTGGCCGGTTCCCGGATCACGCCACGAAAGTGGGCGAATCCCCACAAGGCCACGTACAGGCCCAACATCGTGAAGGCGAACGGTCCGACCACCTGCGCGACCGCAACGACGTTTTCCCCAACGTAGCTGTCGCAAATGTCGTTGATGTACTTGAGACTGTCTGTATAAAGGGTCAGCGCGGCCATGGCCGTACTCCGTTAGGGAACGATGCGCGGCATATCTGCCGTAGTACCGGCAGAAGCGATACGGTCGGCGCGGCGGACATTGAGACAGTTAGGGTCTTGGCCGAGCTGGCCAGGATCGTTGCTGCACACGGCACTAACCTGTTTCCGCAGGTCGGGTTGGGCGACGAATTCGTCCACAGTGTAGACACGGTCGATCTTGGACACCGCTGTCGCCGGCACAACCTTGAAGCAACCGGTCAGGGCCAGCGGAAGTAGAAGCGGAATAAGACGTTTCATGATTTTCTCCTCCGGATGAAATACGAGGGCCGTTAGTTCTGCGACGACATGTTGAAATTCGGGATCTCCGTGCCCGCCGATGCCGCGCGCATCTGGGTGACCATCAGGCGCTGCGCACGGTCTTGTGCGGCGGCGCCGTTGGCCGCGGCCTCGAGCTGGTTCTGGTCCTTCAGCAAAGCGCCGTGCTCAATAGCGATACGGTTGGCCAGGTCGTAGGCCGCCTTCGGGTCATTCGTGGCGGCCAGGGTCGCGGTCAGGGTCTGTAGACGCGACTGACGCATGGCCGCATCGTTGAATGCGGCCTGCGCCATCGCTTGGTTCGCCGCCGACAGGTTTTGTGACTGCGCCAGAAACTGCTGTAGCTGCTGCGACATGTACGAGGCCTGTTGAGGCGTGAGCATGGCCTGGGAGCTGCGGATCTGCTGAGCGAGCGCGGAAAGGCTGGTCATCGACTGCGCCCAATCGGCCGGCATGGCCGGGGCCAATGCCGGCAGCAGCGTCGCCATTCCGCGGTCCCCGGTCATGGCCTTGAGCTGGTTATTCATGTTCTCGATCTGGACACGCATCTGGTTGTACTGCTGTGTCCACGCCTGCACTTGCTTGACTGCCTGGCCGAAGTTTGTAGCGTCGAACACGGGGTATCCCGTTGCATGCACGTGGAGCGATGCAGTAGCAAGCGAGACGGCGGTCACAAGGGTACGGATTTTCATGCTGATCTCCTTTGGTGGTTGAAGTGCGGTACCCATGCGTCCGGATTCTCGCCGTACTGCGCGATGAGCCGGTCCATGAGTTCAAGGTTGGAGGTGCGGGCCGACAGCACGGCCAGGTCCTCGTCCATGCCTCCAAGCGGCATTTTGAGGACAACCGAGTACCGTCCCTGCTTGAGCAGGAACATGCCGGATCCTTCCGGCAGGTCCGTCTTGATCAGATTGGTTTCGCGCTTGGACAGGCTGAGGCCTTCGCGGTGCTCCTTAACGCTTGCACCAGGATTCGGAAACAAGAATGTAGTGGCTACCTGCTCCAACAGCGTGCGGGCGAGCGGGTGATCGAGAGCATCGCTGGGTGACTGTGAGTCGAGCACGACAAACCCGTTTTTCTTGCGCAAGGTTTTCAGCAGATCCTTGAGGAACACGGCGAATTGCTTGTCGCCCATCGACTTCCAGAACTCAGAGAAGAACACTGCCAGCCTGCGACCATCGACCAAACGCTCGACCAGGTGGAACAGGTGCTGCGACATCGGGCCCCGCAACTCCGCGTCGTCAATGAATGCGGTGGTGTCGAATACGGTGGTCATGACCGTCCCGAGTTCATCCGCAATGGTGGCCCCCGGGTTATCGAACACCCACGCCAGCGGGCCATCTTCGCGGCCCTCTTCGCGTGCGTAGCACCAACGCGCAAGGCGTTCATAGAGGTCGCCTTTAGGCAGGAAGTCGAGCACGCGGCCAAGCCTGCGCATGTGCATCGGCTTGCTCAGCACCTGCGCGATCGCTTTATCGACATCCTTCTCCTCCTGCACCGTCAGCGGTTTTGTGTCGACCTCCATTCCCGTTTCCGTTACCACCAGGCGTCGTACCATCTTGCGCACCAACAGCTGGATGTGCCGGACGTTCTCAGGCACCTCGGCGTCAAGCGCGAGTGGCGCCAAGCCGGTTGGCTCGTTCAACTGCAGCCGGTAGACCTTGCCGCGAAGCCGGCGAACTATGATCTCGGTGTCGCGGTCCTTGGAAAACAACACTGACGTGACACGAAACTTCTGCAGCATCGTCAGCACGAAGCTGACTGCAGCCGTTTTGCCCGATCCGTTCGGACCCAGCAGTAGGGTATGGGCAACGTCTTTCTTGTTGCCACCGTTTGCAGCCTGCGGATCCGAAGCGTGCAAACTTAGGTAGTGAGGAGTGCCGGCCGCCGTCACCAGCATCGTCAACGCATCGCCCCAATGGTTGCCGGTGCGGCGCCCGGTAGGAAAGTTATGCAGCGGGATAAAGCCACACATGTTCCGGCTGTTGATCGGAGATAGGCGCGGGCGCATACTGAAATTACCCGGCAGCTGCGCCCAATAGGCCGCCTCCGCCACAAGGTCCTCACGCGCTGGCCGGATGCCGGCATCAATCAACACCCTACGCGCGTCGGCCACGTTCTGTTTCAGCTCCTCCAGATCGTCGCCTTTCACAAAAACGCTGTAATGGTGACCGCCCATGACGGATCTACGTGCAACCAGATCGTCGGCAAGATCTGGAATTTCATCAATCTGCGATTGCGCAGCGTCGCCGACATTCTCCATGCGGTTGCTCTTCAGTTTCATGCTGAACAGTGCCGCATCCCTGGAATGAAACTGAAACGACTGCGTAACAACCAATTCAAACGGAAGAGAGAGCAAGTTATCCAAGAACGTCGGATCAGTCTCCGACGGGTAGACCTCGATGCCAAGCATTGCCCCATAATGGCTGTCAGCGGCCCCGCGGATCTCTACGGTCTCGTTACCAAAGATCGGGCGAGAGCCGCCGATAATGTGTTTAAGCGGTATCGGAGCGTAAGGCACCCGTTCCCAACTCCCGGTGACAAGGTAGTTGAAGAACTCGGCAGGCTCAGAGAACAGAACCCCGTTACGCTCGTATAATTCCAGCCGCGTTGCATCGTAATAGGCCATAGCGGCGACCAGGTCAGTCATGATCCGGTCCAGATCATCGGCCTGTTGCTCCCGCGCCTTCTTAATTCCTGCTGGACTGCGGGAGGAAAACAGGGACGCCAAAGCTCCCTCCGTCCGACTGCCATGCGGCCGCAACACGACGGTGACATACAGTTCGTTTACCATGAGCCTCTCAGCGGTGACCTGTTCCTTGTAGCGCTCGTTGAACTCGCGCGCATAGCCTGGTGGAAAGTCGCCGTCGGGGTACTCCTCTTCCTCTCGCTTCACGATGTGCTGCCAGACCGTGACGCGGGGATCAGCGATGCTCATCACGATCCGGTTAAGACGGTTATGACGATTGCTGATGACAGTGTCATCGGCGCATTCAAAGGCGGCCCCGGCCAGACGCAACACACATAAGTGATCGCCCGTAGTGGTGTCGATGATGCTGGGCGACAAATGCCCCATATAGGGGATGTTTTTCGCCAGTAGCGTTTCGCGCCGGGCGGCGCGCTGTCGCTTCTCGGACATACTCATAAAAGTTTCTCCCGTATCAGGCGACGCTTGATACGCCACCTTTTGAAGAAGCCAGGACGCTCCCTGAAACTCAGCGGGCTGTAGGACGACGCCGACCAGTACCAGCGCGAAGTGATGAGCGTTCCGAGCGTTGTCCGTGCCCACAACACCAACAATTCAAAGCTCCGCGGATCTTTCAGTGTGATCAGGTAGCAAATGCCGTGAACTGGGATGCACATCAGTAGCCATAGCAGGTTGCTGGTCAGGGACAAGGCCTCGACCGCAATCAAAAGATTGAGTACGACTGCCCCATACGGCACGCCAAGCACAGTTGACGGTCGGGTAAGCCCAACCGCGAGCGTGTCAACTTCTATGCCTTCGTCGTCGTTCATGTCAGACACTCAGCCAGCCACGGAACATCGACACGACTTGGTCCCGGCCGAAGAACAGACCCGTGCCGAGCAGAGCCGCTAGGAACCAGCTCCAATTGACTTTTCCGGTAAGACACGCGATGCCTACGACGGCACATGCGAGTGGAACCATCGGAGTGATGAGCTGGACAAACCAGTTTGTAGCCTGCGTGCCTGCGCCAGTGAACTGAGCAAGCGCAGGCGACACCTGCAGCGAGCATAGGACGGCAAACAGCGCTAAGCTGGCTGCACGGGTAGCGGTGGAACTCATGGTGATTCCCTCCAAGAGGTAGTTGGTAAATCAGCGGTTACTTCGGGGTCCGGGACACGGTTGTACGGATTCCAGAAAGCGGCCGTGCCGTTCACATTTCGCGGTGACGCGGCTGGGCGCTGAGCCTTGACGACGACGCGCAGGGGTTGACGCGGCGCTTGCTGCCTTCCGGCGACACCGTCCAGCTCGCGTTGTAGCGACTTGATGTTTTCTAGGTGACGGTGCACTTCTGCCGCACGCTCTTGAGTAGGGCTGGCAGTCAGCGACGCCTGCGCCTTGGCTAGTTCTTGGCGCTCGGTCTCCAGCTCGCTCTCAAGGATGTGGCGGCGTTCGTTATCGCGAGCTTTTTGCGCGGCCGGGTCAACGATCGGATAAGAAGCTGAGTCTTGCGCGTACGACCACTGAGATTGCGCATACGACAAAGGGCCAATAAGTAAAAAAATGACAATAGAACGTTGCAACATGATCATTCCCCTGCCACTCGTGTATCAACCCTGGACACACTTCGGATGCGCACTGAAAACGACGGCCACCCAAGCGTTACGTGCCGCAATAAACGCGAATTGCCTGATGGGGAAGGCGTCCAGTAAACCCTCTTCCTCACACTCACATATTAATTGTTGTATTAACTTAATACATTGAGATTCCTCACACTCTTAGTGTTGACTTAACACTATAGTTAGATACAGTAGAGCTGCGTAAATGGGCGTATGCAGAGGAAACTAAAATATGGGAAATAAGAAAAGGCTGACTGAGGAGGAGTTTGAAGTCATCCGCCCGCACCTGGAGCGACGCGACTTTCAAGAGAAGAACATCCGTGCGATCCGACGTGTTCTCGTCGACGGCGTAATGCAGAAGGATATTGTTGCAGAGCTGAGCGTAACGAAGGAAGCGGTAAGTTCAATGATCAGCCGAGCTTGGAAGATTCATGTTGAACACGGCGAACGGCCACCGGGCTGGCGGAAAGTGGAAGTGATCTTGCCGCCGGAATATGCTGACATGGTGGAAGCTCTAGCCGACATGGTACGTAAAAGGGCGAAAAAATGAAGAACTTTACTGCTGCGAACCAGAAAGGTGGGGTGGGTAAAACCAACACCAACTGCAACTTCGCTCACTTCTTGGTGACACTCGAAAACCCGACGGTGATCGTCAACGGTGACGAACAGGAAGACACAAACGACAATATGGCCGAGTACGCACTGCCAGGCGTCCAGACGCACCAGTTGTTTGGACCTGAGATGCTCCGCCTGCCGCCCGTTCTAGGTCCACTCACGTTGATCGCATCCGACCGCGAAAAAATGCGGGACCTCGAAGAGTCGGACATCGATGACCTCGAGCTGGTGAGGAACCTACGCGCACGCCTGACCGAGCTGGCCCCGCACTTCAAATTCGCCGTGTTTGACACAGCAGGGGCTAACAGTCGGATCGCCAACGCATTCCTGATTGTCAGCAATTTCGTGACCGTTCCCACGAAGATTGATGAGCACAGCATTCGGGAGTCGGTGGAGACGATTGGGCGCATCGGCGGTATCAAGGCACATCCACATCCCGAGTTGAGGAACGAGAACTTGACCTTCTTGGGCCTGCTCGTCAACGAGTACGACCCGCGCCAGCCGTGGCAGGTAAAACAATTCAACAAGCTGCAAGAAGACTACGGGCAACTTATGGTCCCGTTCCCGATTACGGACCGTCAAGCCTACCGCGAGGCGGTTAGCGCGAGGGTGCCAGTGTGGCGCCTGAGGGACGAAGACGGGACTCATATCAAGACAGCTGCCAGGGACGCCGGCAAAGAAATTATTCGAGTTTTTATGTACTTCAAGAAACACATGGAGGAATCAGGGGTGACGCAATGAGGGCGCTAACGGCACTGAATAGAGTCGGCCAGGCTGCCCAAGTTGGACAGGAACAGGTCAAGGGCAAGCCGGACGAAATTCCGCTTAACAAGATCATGCGGGACCCGGATAACCCACGCCCTCCCCTGCACCTGCGCACACCGGAGGAACAGCAGAAGCAACGAGAACTGAACGCGAATATCAAGAAGCGTGGCGTCAAGTCTCCAATTTCTCTACGACCGCACCCGAAGATCCCTGACACGTGGATCATCAATCATGGCCATTGCCGTTACGACGGAGCGGAAGACGCAGGACTCCCTGCGATCCCCTATTTCATTGACCCGAACTTCGACAGCTACGATCAAGTGGCAGAAAACCTGCACCGAGCGGACCTTTCGCCCTGGTCGATCGCGGAATTCATCCAGCGCAAGCTGAAAGCAAAGCAAACTAAGGGGCAGATTGCCGAAGGCTTGGGGAAGGAAAACGAGAGCTACATTACCGAACACCTTGCACTGGTCGACGCGCCGAAGTGCCTGCACCAGGCGTACTGGAACGGCGTCCGGTCCACGCGCACCCTGTATGACCTGCGCCGGGCCTACGAGGAGTTTCCGGAACAGGTAGATGCCTGGTGCGACGCTGGACCGAAGGTCACACGCAACACCATTCAAGAGCTGCTACAGGTGTTGCGTGGCGAACGCGGCGAGGTGGAAGCAGGCGCCGAGCCCCGACGAGAGCAAGCACCGGAAGTACCAGAATTTCGTCATGACGAAAAAAGTGACCAGGCAGATGTCGGCACCGGAACGCAGTTCCCGCAAGCGCCGACCTCACCAGAATTTCGTCATGACGAAAAAGTGTCATCGGCCGGTTTCCTGCCGACGCCTACTCCGCCAGAATTTTGTCAGGACGAAAAGAAATCGGCAGGCTCCGAACCACATCGTGCGTCGAAAGCTCCAACCTACCAACTCCCACGTGGTCGCGTACTAGTGGTGCAATACAAGGGCAAGATAGCAAAGATCGCGCCGAACACGACGGTAAAAATTCTCGTTGACGGCCAGAACGCTCCGATAGAAGTACCGTTGTCCGAGCTGGTATTCACAGGAACAAAATAAGCAGGTGACCCGTTCGGGTTAAAGTTCAAACCATTCGTGAGGGGCAGGACATGGACAGCCGCGGGAAGATGGTAGCTGCAAGGGCCGCTAAAGGCCTCATCGGGGTCGTGCGCTTCGTTTTGTATGTACTACTGCTACTACTCGGCCGCGTCCTCCAGCCTATCGCGAACGTCGCGATAGGCGTCGGCCTCTTGATCTTCCTTTTCTGTCTCTTTCTCCGACCTGACATGACCTTGCCCATGTGGGCGGGAGCAGGCCTTTCTATCGCAGCCACTGTTGTGTCGGTTTTTTACGAGGCGGCCCTGCGCCTGGTTGCGCCGGCCAACGTCGTAATTGTTCACGAGGTTTAAGATGTGCGCCCGCAGTCCCGGAGGGGCGAGGACCAAATCCTTAAGCTCAAAGAGATTAAGGATTTAAGACGACAGTCTATCCTGCCTCAGAACCGATGGCAGAAGAACCGCTAAATTTGAGCTGATGCAATAACTGAACCGTAGTCGAATCGCCAACGCAGGTTTGTCGGGAGGGCACCATGCCAACCATCGGGGCAGCTGTAGGTGTAGATACGAAGGGCGAGTTCAACTCCTTAGCACGCGCCCGCGGCACCACCGCATCGCACTTGGCCGCGTCTTTAATCGAAGATTTCCTAAAACGAGAAGCGGACAAGACACCCTCGCTGCTGCCCGCGCCGGATCCGGCGCTCTCAAACCTGGCAACGGCGATACCGGCGCCCGGTGGGGCCAGGAGCAAACAGGTTTTTGTTCGCCTGGAGCCCTATTACCACGAAGAGCTTAGCCGGCTCGCCACTGAACGGGTCTGGTTCCCCGGCACGTACTTAGCCAACCTCTTTTGCGCCCACGTCGATCGGCGCCCGGTCCTTTGTAATGCAGAGATCCACGCGGTGCGCCAAGTCGCGCGCCAGCTGGCCGACATGGGGCGCAACATCAACCAGATCGCCCGCAAGCTGAACAACTCGTTAGAGCATGCGCATCTGGTCGCGTCCGTTGACTTTGAGGTAGTCAAGATGCTGATCGAACTAGAAACCAACGTGGTCAAAGACTTGATGAAGGCAAACGTCCGCGGTTGGGGGGTGAGCGATGTCGAAGCATGAAATTCTTGACCCGGACCGCCCTGGGCGCCGATCCGGTATACGACGTCTGACGTTCCGGCCCGCCGCGGATGGGCGGCTTGGCGGCGAGGGGTCAGGACTCGGCTCCGCTGGCGACGGCCAGGGCTGGTCTGCGATCAAAGAGCAGCTGCGCCGGACCGTCCGGCGCGCACCGGAAGTCGTCATCACTGTCCAGGGTAGCCGCACTGCCAAGCACGACGACCACGCTGCGATCGCGGGCGTGCTGCGCTACATGATGTATATCTCGCGCAATGGCCAGCTGATTACGACCGATGAACAGGATGCCCGGATCGAGGGCACCGAGGCCATTCGTGACACGCACGGCGCATGGAATCTCGACATGCAGCGCATGCGAAGCGGAAAGGGCGAAGCGCTGCACCCGACCTTCAACTTCATCTTCTCGATGCCGGCTAAGACCGAGCCGGACAAGCTGCTAGACGCGGTGCAGGTGTTTGCGCGTGAGCATCTCGCAGGCCACCAGTACGTGATGGCATTGCACACGCCGGAAACCGAACCGGGGCGCAAAAAGGACAAATCGCCCGAACATCCGCATGTCCACCTCGTCCTACGGGCCGAGGACGACAACGGCCAGCGCATCTATATCCGCAAGGGCGACCTGCGCGCTTGGCGCGCGACGTTTGCGGCGCTGCTCCGGACGCGCGGAATCGACGCTAACGCCAGCTCACGCGCTGAGCGGGGTAAGTCGCTTAAGACAAAGCGCGGCGCCGAATGGCATATCGACAAACGCTATCAAGAAAAAATGGCTCGTGGCGAGGCCGCAGAGCCGTCGAAGGCAAAGGCTGCACGCCTTCGGGCGGCCGCGCAGGAGCTGCAGGAAGGCCGCACCGAACCGAAGCCGTGGGAACTCGCCATGGCGGCACGGCGGCGCGACGTCTTGCGCGAGCTGGTCCAGAACGCCGAAAGGCTCCGACAGGAAGGCGACAACGAGTTAGCTGATCAGGTAGACCGCTTTATGCAGGATATGCCGCCGCTGGATTCCGAGCGACGCGAGATGCAGCGCGCACTGATCGAACAGGTACAAAAGCGGGTGGTGGAGCGCGGTTTGGACAGGGAAGATGATGGGAGATGAGCCGACTGTCAGCAGCGGTTGTAAACTGATACAGGCAGCGATTGAAAACTGATACACCAATTTGAGAAGATGGTCGCTTTGCGGAGCGGCCTTGAAACCCAAAGAGGTGTACGTGGAAATTCAACTACTGAGTAAGCATGGGTTAAGTCTGCGGCAGATCGCCGCCGAGGTTGGCTGCGCAGTGAATACGGTGCGGCGGCACTTGGCGCTGGAGTCGGTGCCCAAGTATGAACGCAAGGTAAAGCGGCGGACGAAGCTGGAGCAATTCGAGGAGTATCTGAGGGAGCGCCAGAAGGCTGCACACCCGGATACGATTCCAGCGACCGTGTTGTACCGCGAGATCTTGGGACGGGGCTACCAGGGCGGCATGAGCCAGCTGCGCGCCTTCATGCGGACGCTGCGGCCGGCGCCCGTTGCCGACCCGGTGGTGCGGTTTGAGACGGCGATGGGTGAGCAACTGCAGGTCGACTGGGTCGAGTTCCGCAAAGGCAGCACGCCGTTGCACGCGTTCTGCGCCACCCTTGGCTTCAGCCGGGCCAGCTATGTGGAGTTCGTCAGCAACATGAAGGTTGAAACGCTGATCGGCTGCCACGAGCGGGCCTTCGCGGCCTTCGGTGGCGTGACCAAGCGGGTCCTGTACGACAACATGAAGACAGTCGTGCTCGAGCGCGATGCCTACGGCGACGGGCAGCACCGCTACCACGCGGGCTTCCTGGACTACGCCAAGCACTGCGGGTTCGTCATCAAGCTGTGCCAGCCATACCGGGCCAAGACCAAAGGAAAGGTGGAACGTTTCAACGGCTACCTGCGGCGCTCGTTCTACGTGCCGCTGGCAAGCCGGCTGGCGCAGAGCGGTCAGAAGCTCGACGTCGTCACCGCCAACGTGGAGGTGGCGCACTGGCTGGCCGAGATCGCCAACGCGCGCGTGCATGGCACCACGAAGGAGCCGCCCACCGAAGCACTGAAGCGCGAGGTAGAGCACCTGCAAGCGCTGCCGGCGCCGTGGCGCGCGGACATTACTGCCGCCCGGCCTCAGGCCGCAGCAGCGCCGCCTGTTGCCCCACGACCTGCGGTAGTGATGAGCCGGATTGCCCAGCCGTCACCGCTGCAGCATCCGCTGCACGTGTACGACGCACTGCTGGAACGTGTAGCAGCGGAAGGAGTGATCGCATGAATCTGCAGCATGAACGCATCGCAGCCTTGTGCGACAGCCTGAACCTGCCCTTCGTGGCTCAAGGTTACGGCGCGGCGACACAGAAGGCCGCCAAACAGGAGATGGCGTACAGTGACTTCCTGGAAGGACTGCTGCGCGACGAAGCCGCCGGCCGGAACGTCAGGAAGCAAAGCATGATGACCCGCTTGGCAGGGTTCCCGGTGGTGAAGACACTGGATGACTTCAACTACGACTTCGCCAAGGGCGTGAAGCGCAGCCAAGTTGAGGAGCTTGCGGGACTGGGCTTCGTGGAACGGCATGAGAACGTGGTGTTGGTCGGCCCCAGCGGTGTCGGCAAGACGCACTTGGCCATGGCGCTGGGCTACAAGGCCACACAGGCAGGCATCAAGACGCGCTTCACTACCGCAGCTGACTTGATGTTGGCACTGACGACGGCGCACACGCAGAACAACCTGAAGGCAGTCATGCACAGGCTGATCAAAGCCTACAGACTGCTGATCATCGACGAGATAGGTTACCTGCCAATGAATCGCGAGCAGGCCAATCTGTTCTTCCAGGTGATCGCCGTCATGTATGAACGCAGCAGTCTGATCGTGACCAGCAACTTGCCGTTCGGGCAGTGGGACACGACGTTCGCACAGGACACGACGCTGACCGCAGCATTGCTAGACCGGCTGCTGCACCACGCGCACATCGTGCCGATTGCCGGTGAAAGCTACCGGCTCAAGCATCAGCGCCAGGCTGGGATGATGCGCGGAAATGAGGTCGCAGAAATTGGCTGAACACGGGCAGTGTTCGGTGACGGAGGTGTATCAGTTTTAAATCGCTGGCACTACGAAAACTGTATCAGTTTTAAATCGCCGTTGACAGTACCAATTCGCTTCCTTGGACTATCTTAAAGGACTTCATCGAATGGTTTCCGATCTGATCGA
>CXWL01002849.1_pt1 | contig 17768 bp, 17 predicted proteins | sample 590931 | NCBI WGS metagenome assembly CXWL01 (sample SAMEA3498368, study PRJEB10139) | groundwater metagenome | biome: water well; material: biofilm material | place: Germany | collected 2015-04-27 | reverse complement strand
GGTTGAACGATGCGCATATCATAATCACTTCACCGATTTTTTGTTGGGCAAAAGGTGTACGATTGCGCCCGTGTCTGAACTTCCGGCTTGCCTAACAATGAACAAAAAACGCCCTAAGCACCTCGCCCTCCACCTCATTAAATTGCCGCTTCCGGGCATTGTCTCCATTCTGCATCGCGCCAGCGGATTGCTGCTGTTTCTGGCACTGCCGTTGTTGTTGTGGACGCTGCAATACAGTTTGCGCGCCGGTGAAAATTTCGCTTTCATGTCTTGGATGTTCGCTCACCCTGTCAGAAAATTATTTTTGCTGGTGATGCTGTGGGCATTTTTGCATCACTTCTGTGCAGGGCTGCGCTATTTGGCGATTGATTTGCACTGGCTACGCAATCTTGCGCAAGCGCGTAGCAGTAGCAAAATAGTGTTGCTGGTGAGCTTGTCGCTGACGATATTTTTTGGAGTGATGCTATGGTGAATCGTGTCGTCGTTGGTGCGCATTACGGGCTGCGTGACTGGTTGATTCAGCGCGTCACCGCAGTGGTGATGGTGATTTATACGGTAATCATTGCGGGCTATTTATGTTGGCAGCCAGAGTTTAATTACGACACTTGGACTGCATTATTTTCCAACCAGCTGATGCGCACTTTCACCTTATTATTTTTGTTGAGCGTGTTCTATCACGCATGGATAGGCGTGCGTGACATCGTGATGGATTACGTAAAACCCGCCAGTGTGCGGCTGGTGATACATGTGCTGGTGATTCTGGCGTTGGTGATTTATATGATTTGGTCGGTGGAAATATTGTGGGGAATGTGAGGTGAGTTTTTGTACGCTAACCGTTGGTGATTTATTCCCTCGCCCCTCGTGGGAGAGGGGTACGGGAGAGGGGGTTGCGTGCGTATCACCCTCTCCCCAGCCCTCTCCCATCAAGGGAGAGGGAGTGGAAGTTCTATGCCAAATCAATTTGGAGTCTGGTAATGGCAATTTCTAAACGAACTTTCGATGTCGTGGTGGTCGGTGCAGGCGGTGCAGGGATGCGCGCCGCATTGCAATTGGCGCAAGCTGGTTTGAAAGTGGCGGTACTGTCAAAAGTTTTCCCCACCCGCTCGCACACCGTTGCGGCACAAGGCGGCATCGCCGCCTCGCTGGGGAACGTCAACGAGGATAACTGGCACTGGCACATGTACGACACCGTGAAAGGCTCGGATTACTTGGGCGATCAGGATGCCATTGAGTTTATGTGCCGCGCCGCACCCGAAGTGGTCTATGAGTTAGAGCATTTCGGTATGCCGTTTGATCGCTTGGATAGTGGCAAGATTTACCAGCGTCCCTTCGGTGGACACATGCAGGACTATGGCAAGAATCCCGTGCAACGCGCGTGTGCCGCCGCAGACCGCACCGGCCATGCTTTGCTGCATACGCTGTATCAGCAAAACGTCAAAGCCAATACACATTTTTTTGTGGAGTGGATGGCACTCGACTTGATTCGTGATGAAGACGGCGATGTACTCGGCGTAACCGCGATGGAAATCGAAACGGGCGAGGTGATGATGTTTCAAGCACGCGCCACATTATTTGCCACGGGTGGCGCGGGGCGTATTTTTCATTCCAGCACCAATGCCTTCATCAACACGGGCGATGGTTTGGGTATGGCGGCGCGTGCGGGCATTCCGCTGGAGGACATGGAATTTTTCCAGTTTCATCCGACTGGGGTATATGGTGCAGGTGTGTTGATTACCGAGGGTGTACGCGGTGAAGGTGGTTATCTGGTCAATAAAGATGGCGAGCGTTTCATGCCCAAGTATGCGCCAAACGCCAAGGATTTAGCCAGCCGCGACGTGGTATCGCGTGCGATGACCATAGAGATTAACGAAGGTCGCGGCTGCGGCAAGCATGGTGACCATGTGATGCTCAAGCTCGACCATCTCGGCGAGGATGTCATCAAGCAACGCCTGCCTGGCATACGTGAAATCGCATTGAAGTTCGCGCATGTCGATCCCGCCAAAGCACCAATTCCAGTAGTGCCGACCGCGCATTACATGATGGGTGGCATCCCGACTAATTTTCACGGGCAGGTCGTTGCACCTTACAAAACCGGGCCGGATGAAGTGGTGCATGGGCTGTATGCGGTAGGTGAATGTGCTTGTGTGTCGGTGCATGGCGCGAATCGTTTGGGTTGCAACTCATTGCTGGATTTAATTGTGTTCGGTCGTGAGGCAGGCAGGCAAATTATTGAAGATCTGAAAAATAATCCGCACCTGAAGCCGCTACCTGCCGATGCTGCCGAGCGTCCCTTGGCGCGTTTAGCACGTTTGGAAAATCAAAAAAATGGCGAACGTGTTTCTGAAGTCGGTGAAGCGATGCGCAGAACCATGCAAAAACATTGTGGCGTGTTTCGATTCCCTGATTTACTTGTCGAAGGTGTGGCGCAAATCAAACAAGTTGCCGAGCGCGTTGCGCACACCGAAATACAAGACAAGAGCAAAGTGTTTAACACCGCGCGTATTGAGGCATTGGAGTTGGATAATCTGATTGAGGTTGCGCAAGCCACGATGGTTGCTGCCGAGGCGCGCAAGGAAAGTCGCGGTGCACATGCCCGTGATGATTTTCCAAATCGAGATGATACAAATTGGCTCAAGCATTCGCTATATTTTAGTGAAGGGCATCGGCTCGATTACAAACCCGTGCGACTGAAACCACTGACCGTGGAATCGTTTCCGCTCAAGCCTCGTGTCTATTAGAGGGACAGCCACATGAAATTCAAAATCTATCGATACAACCCCGATGCCGATACTGCGCCCTACATGCAGGATTACGATCTGGACATTGAGGCGGGCAATATGATGTTGCTGGATGCGCTGTTGCTCATCAAAGAGCAGGACGACAGCCTCAGTTTGCGCAAATCTTGTCGTGAAGGGGTGTGTGGCTCAGATGCAATGAACATCAACGGACGTAACGGTTTGGCTTGTATCACACCGCTTTCTTCGTTGAAGCAACCTGTTGAGCTGCGCCCCCTACCAGGCTTGCCCGTGATACGCGATCTGATCGTGGATATGACGCAGTTTTTCAAACAATATCATTCCATCAGGCCCTATTTGATTAACAACGATCCACCGCCAGAAACAGAACGTTTGCAATCGCCTGAGCAGCGCGAGCATTTGAATGGGCTGTACGAGTGTATTTTATGCGGCTGCTGCACAACTGCTTGCCCTTCGTTCTGGTGGAATCCCGATAAATTTGTCGGCCCGGCGGGGTTGTTGCAGGCGTATCGTTTCATTGCGGACACCCGCGATCAAGCCACTGCCGAGCGGCTGGATGATTTGGAAGACCCGTATCGCTTGTTTCGCTGCCACACCATTATGAATTGCGTGGATGTATGTCCCAAGGAATTAAATCCAACGGAGGCGATTGGACACATCAAGGACATGATGGTTAAGAGGACGGTGTAAAAAATGACGTTGTTTATTGCCACCCTCTCCCATCAAGGGAGAGGGGGCATGGTTGTTTCCGCATCAGAGTTGTCGTGCCGCATATTTATCCCCTCTCCCCTTGTGGGAGAGGGTTAGGGAGAGGGGGATGAACTTATCTAAGCAAGTATTCGCCAAGCAGCTACGCAGCAATATGACGGATGCGGAAAAATTGCTGTGGCATCACTTGCGAGGGCATCGATTTCAAGGTGTGAAATTTAAGCGTCAGCAACCATTAGGAAATTACATTGTCGATTTCGTTTCATTTGAAAAGAAAATTGTTATTGAGGTTGATGGTGGTCAGCATTTTGAAAGTGAGTCTGATAATCGACGTGATGATTGGTTGAAAGAGCAGGGATTTCACGTATTGCGATTTTGGAATAATGAAGTGTTGGGTGAAACGGAATCTGTTTTGGAAAAAATACTTCAGGTGTTAACTCCCTCTCCCACTAGGGGAGAGGGAGTGGTTTTGAGGGATTATGATGTTCCGAACTCTACCTCAAAAAATCTCACGCAGAACCCCTCGCCCCTTGTGGGAGAGGGGTTGGGGAGAGGGGTTGAAGTCGGGGGTAAAAGCATTGAACGAGTCCGTTGGCGCAGCCGGCGCGGCTTGTTGGAATTGGATATTGTGTTGGGGCGTTTTATTGAGTCGCATTACTCGCAGCTCAATGAATCCGAGTTACAGGCCTTCGAGGAATTGCTGGATATGCCTGACAACTCGCTCTGGGATATGATTGCGGGGAAGCAAGCGGCAGTGCAATCAAATCATCAAGCACTGCTAGAAAAAATTAAATCGGTGTAATTGTAAAGATAGGAATGACGATGGAAAATAAGCGCGTTGCAACACTGACTTTGGACGATGGTCGCAGTATTGAATTGCCGATCATGTCCGGCACACTCGGTCCCGATGTGATTGACATACACAGTCTCAGCAAGCTGGGTGTGTTCACTTATGACCCCGCATTTTTTTCTACCGCGAGTTGCACATCGGGGATTACATTTATCGATGGCGATGCGGGTCTGCTGTATTACCGTGGTTACCCGATTGAGCAGTTGGCAGAGAAGTCCGATTTTCTGGAGGTGTGCTACTTGTTGCTGGAAGGTCAGCTGCCGAGTGCGGCGCAAAAAGCCGACTTCGTGCATAAGGTCACTTCGCACACCATGGTGCATGATCAGATGGCGAAGTTCTTCAACGGCTTCCGTCGCGATGCACATCCGATGGCGGTGATGGTTGGCGTGGTTGGCGCGCTGTCGGCGTTTTATCACGATTCGCTGGACATCAATGATCCCGAACACCGCGATCTGGCGGCGATGCGCTTGCTCGGTAAAGTACCCACCATCGCGGCGATGGCGTACAAATACCACACGGGCTATCCGTTCATGTACCCGAAAAACAAATTCAGCTACGTGGAAAATTTCATGTACATGATGTTCGCCACTCCCGCCGAAGAGTATGTACCTAACCCAGTATTGGTTCGCGCATTGGAGCGTATTTTCATTTTGCACGCAGACCATGAGCAGAATGCCTCCACTTCCACCGTGCGGCTGGCAGGCTCAAGTGGCGCGAATCCATTCGCTTGCATCTCGTCCGGCATCGCCGCGCTATGGGGGCCGGCACATGGTGGCGCTAACGAAGCCGCACTGAAAATGCTCGAAGAAATCGGTGACGTATCGCGTGTTGCCGAGTATGTACAGGGCGTGAAAGATAAAAAATATCGGCTGATGGGCTTTGGGCATCGCGTCTATAAAAACATGGATCCACGTGCCTCGGTGATGCGTGAAACCTGTCACGAAGTGCTGCATGAACTGGGCTTGGAAAATGACAAACTGTTCAAATTGGCGATGGAATTGGAAAAAGTTGCCTTGAGCGATCCGTATTTCATCGAGCGCAAACTCTACCCTAACGTGGATTTTTATTCCGGCATCGTACTGCGCGCACTGGGCATTCCAACCAACATGTTCACCGTGATTTTCGCCGTGGGTCGCACCATCGGTTGGATCTCGCAATGGAACGAAATGCTGGATGAAACCGATCGCAAAATTGGCCGTCCGCGCCAACTGTATATTGGTGCAAAACGTCGTGATTATGTGTCTGTAGAAAAGCGCGACGAATGACTTACATGGGTAAGCCATTGTGGTATGATGAAATTTCCTAGGTGATTAAAATTAATTAGGGAGTCCAGCCATGATTGTTACCGTGTCAGAAAAAGGTCAGTTAGTTATTCCTTCGGAGATTCGCAGGCTGTTGGGGATTACCCCAGGTACGAGGTTGAATGTTGTGCCTGATGCGGGTGGGTTTTTGGCGTTGGTGGATGATGCAAGGAAAACTAAAAGCGCAGCCGACTGTATCGGCATTGCCGGGTACGCGGGCAAGGCACTTTCTGTAGCGCAAATGGATGTCGCCAAATATGCGACAAAACCATGATTGCACTGGACACCAATATCCTAGTCAGGCTGGTGACCAATGATCACCCCGCGCAAGCCAGGCAATCCGCTGCACTAATTGATACGGGAGGAACTTTGTTCGTGCCGCTCACCGTAACGTTGGAGCTGGAGTGGGTGCTACGAGGCGCGTATTTTCTGGATAAACCTGCCATCGTCAGATCATTCGAAGGGTTGTTGTCGGTACGAAATATCAATTTTGAAAGGCAGTCTGATATTCAGCAGGCACTTCAATACTATCAACTTGGTTTTGATTTTGCCGATGCCTTGCACCATGTTGGCGCGAGGGGCTGTGAGGCACTCGCTACCTTTGACCGCAAGTTTGAAAAACTATCTGTCAAAGCAAAGCTAGATCCGCCAGTCATGGTGCCTATCAAGTAAATTGGGAGTATGTATGGGAACACTTGCTGATATTGATGACGACACCAAACATGCGGTGCGAGTTTTTGTGGCTAAGGTGACCAACCAGTATGAGTTGGTCGAGGTCATTCTTTTTGGCAGCCGAGCGCGCCTAAGCCATCAGCCTGATAGCGATGCCGACGTTGCGGTTCTGTTACGTGGGCATCGCGGACAATTCCTTGATACCAAACTCGCGTTGGCGGACATCGCCTACGAAGTGCTGCTGGAAACAGGCGTGCTGATTCAGCCCCTGCCAATATGGGAAGACGAATGGGAACATCCAGCGCAATATATCAATCCTGATTTGCTCAACAACATCAACCGCGACGGAGTGCGGCTGTGAATCCCGATGAATTGATGGGCAAAGCATCGAGAGCCGCTGTTCCTGTTAGACCGAAATCTCTTACCATGAAACGGAGACAGGCCATGAATCTCGTCAACAACAAATTCATTCGCGCAATACAACAAATTGTGCTGATGTTGCTGGCAAGTTTTTTGTTGGGGTCGTGTGGTGGGGGTGGAGGTGGCGGAAATAATAATGCTGCGCCTCAAAATAACACTACTATCACTGGAACTGTCTCACCCCCCTCTGATGTTGCACCCGCTTCTTTAACTATAGTTAGTCTTGGTGAAACAACCCCCGTAGGAGTGAATGGGAATTTCTCGGCAAATGTTTATAAAGATGGCGTAGCTGTTGTTGCGGCTGTGCTAGATGGAAAAGAATTCAGCTTAATGAATGTGGCGGTGACCGCCACTAACGCGTTGCCTGCGGGTGTGATGGGAGGTAATCAGGTAAAAATAATGGCAGCAGCCAGCCCATCTGCGAATAATACGGTCACCATAAATGCCCATACAACGGCAGTAAGCATGGTTTTTGTTACTCCATATTTTTTGACGAATGACCCAGTAAAAGCAGCAGAACTAATTAGCATCATCGATGCGGATCTAAAAGTAGCAGAGCTTGCACTTGTTGTAGAGAGTGTTTTTGGTGAAGCAGACCCTTTAAGTAATCCAACATTACAGCAAGCTCTATTAGCTGCTGTGGAAAGCGTGTTGGCTACTGTATCAGCCCAGATACCTGCGGCAGCCAATGTGCTTGCATCGACACCAGTCAGCACTTTGTATCTGCCAAAAGGAAATGCCAAAGTGGCGGCTCTCGCCACAACTGCCGCACCTATTTATTATGCAGACCAAGATTACATCACCGTCATTGCGAATCCATCTACACCATCTGTCTATGATTTGAGCGTAGCAAATAAAAATGGAGGTGGCATAGATTGGTTTGCTGAAGTCATGCAGTTAAACCCTTCACAGTTTAATTCACTTAACGATCTTCAATCTAAAGCCAGCGATTACAGATCGCTATATGTAGATGAAAGAGTGAATTGGCTGGGTGAGCTAGATGCCCCCGCAAAAAGTTTTTTTAGATATTTAGACGTAATATCTACTGCTATAAAATGGTTGTCCAGTTCTCTGCTTGGCGAGGTAATCAAGGATAAAATTACAGTCCCATCAAATGTAGATGGTATCTACCTCGTAAGAGCTTATAGCGGGGGGTGGGGGCAACTGTTTAATCCAGGTGAGAAATCATTTGTTAGAACACAGGTCACGCATGGTTCTAATATGGATACCAAATCACTAGTCCTCAATGTTACTGCCGCAGCATTCGATGGTGTCAGCATTTTTCTCCCCATTGATGCTAACTCCAGTAATTTAGATAAAATATTATTAGCGGGATTTTCGGTGGCCACTAGCAAAGCGACTGCTATCTTAAATAAGCCAGATCCACAGTTAAGTGATGTGCTGTCTATCACTTTAGATGTATTTAACGCCATGCTTTCAAAGGCATCGAATAACTTAGTAACGAACAATACAATCACTAATAGCGTTCTCAAAACGGTATCTCGTATTGGGGATGGCATAGCTAAAACAATTAACGTACCTAAAAAAATTGGATCAATCGGTAAGCTGGTAGATAGAGCTTACGAGCTATTAACTATCGCCACGCCACTAGAAAGTATCGTTGTAGTAGTAGGCACTCCCTTGCCGCCTGCTGTTGTCATGTACTCCCTCACTACAAACATCGTTGGCACGGGTTCTGGAACTGTTGTCTCTGCACCTTCTACGGCAACTACTACTGGCATCAATTGCAGTGTCGGGTCTTGCGCAGCACTTTATAACAGTGGGGCAACTGTTACGCTGATTGCCAAGCCAGTAGCAGGCTCAACCTTCGTTGGGTGGTCTGGGGGTTGTTCAGGTTCGGGGAGTTGCAGCTTCACAATGAACGCTAGCGTGACTGTCACAGCCAACTTTGCGACCTCTGCTGGAGGCACTCCGGGAACAGTAATGAATCTGGATGTCCTAGGGGCTTACGCTACAACTCCTGCTGGAATTAACAACAGTAGTCTAATCGTAGGAAGTTACCTGGATAATTCGGGGACGCATGGATTCACCTACAGCGGTGGAACGTACACCACATTAAACGCTCCAGGCGCATCCTTTACTTCTGCTTCTGGGGTTAACGACAACGGTATGATTGTAGGAGGGTATCAAAATAATTTAGGAGTGATGCACGGTTTTATTTACAGTGGCGGAACGTACACAACTTTAGATTTTCCGAATGCCACTTCTACTTTTGCCTACGGAATTAACAACAGCGGAATTGTTGTCGGGAATTATCAAGATATTTCTGGGACACACGGTTTTACCTATTTCAATGGAGTGTATGCGACCTTAGATGTACCTGGAGCAAGTGGTACGATACCTTATGGAATTAACACCAATGGCATGGTTGTTGGAAGCTTCGTAGATATTTTGGGTACGCACGGCTTTGTCTATAACGGCAGCTCATACACTACTCTAAATGTCCCTGGATTTGGCTCTACTCAGGCTGGTGGAATCAATGATAGTGGGGCAGTTGTCGGGATATACTTCGACAGTGGAGTCCCACCGATTACACGCAGCTTTGTATATAGCGGTGGTTCGTACACCACCTTAGCTGTCGGAGCTATTTACACATCAGCTCGTGGAATCAACAACAGCGGTTCGACCGTCGGTCACTATCAAGATGTATCAGGGAGTCTGTATCACGGATTTGTTAAATGGTAACGAGAGTGGGCAAGTTTCATTGCCCGCGTATCGGGAACATCGCAATAACGTGGTGGGAAAATTGCCCACGAGTTTAGAGTTGCCATTTAGTGAGAGATGCTGAAAAAATTTATGAGCGCACCACCTAAAAATTACCGCCTCACCATGCACGACAACTCCGCGTTGTTCGGTGATAACAATGTGTTCGTGGAAAGTTTATACGAAGACTATCTTGCCCAGCCAGCGTCGGTTTCGGCAGAATGGCGCGCTTATTTCGATGCCCTGCAAGCCAATCAGGATGCGCCTGCCGATGTGCCGCACAGCCAGGTAATACACGCCTTTGCGGCATTGCCCAGTGCGGCTGGAAACGCGACTATTCCCGCCAATGTTGAGTTAGAGCGCAAGCAGGTTTTCGTGTTGCAGCTTATCAATGCGCATCGATTTTTGGGTGTACGCGTCGCCAATCTCGATCCGTTAAATCGTCATACCAAGCCTGTGATTGCCGAGCTTGATCCCGCGCATTACGGCTTGAGCGAAGTGGACATGAACACCACGTTTGACACAGGTTCATTAGTCGGTGGCGCGCGCATGATGTTGCGCGAAATTCTCAAGCTGTTGCGCCAAACTTATTGTGGCAGCATCGGTGCGGAATATATGTACATGAGTGATGTGGCGCAAAAACGCTGGATACAAAGTCGCTTGGAAAGCGTGCGCGGATTGTCGGGATTTGATACCGCAAAACGTCGCCGAATTTTGGAGTGCCTTACCGCTGCGGAAACACTGGAGCGTTATCTGCACACCAAATATGTCGGGCAAAAACGATTCTCTTTAGAGGGCGGCGAAACGTTAATTCCCTTGCTCGATCATTTGCTGCAACGTTGCGGTGAAAAGGGTGTGGAAGAGGCTGTGATCGGCATGGCGCATCGCGGGCGGCTGAATGTGTTGGTGAACATTTTGGGTAAACAACCGAGCATGTTGTTCGCCGAATTTGAAGGCATACATGCCGAGCATCTCACTTCGGGCGATGTGAAATATCACCAAGGATTTTCGGCAGACATCGCCACTGCTGGTGGCGATTTGCATGTCGCTTTAGCGTTCAACCCTTCGCATTTGGAAATCGTGAATCCCGTCGTGGAAGGCTCGGTACGTGCGCGCCAGCATCGCCACAGAGATATTTCAGGCGTAAAAGTTGTGCCGATTTTATTGCATGGCGACTCGGCCTTTGCGGGACAGGGCGTGGTGATGGAAACCCTGAGCATGTCGCAAACGCGCGGCTACAAAACGGGCGGCACGGTGCATATCGTTATCAATAACCAGATTGGCTTTACCGCGTCCGACATGCGCGATACGCGCTCCAGCCAGTATTGCAGCGATGTGGCGAAGATGATCGACGCGCCGATTTTCCATGTGAATGCGGACGATCCCGATGCGGTGTTGCTGATTACCGAGATCGCCTTGGATTACCGCATGAAATTCCACAAAGATGTGGTCATCGACATGGTGTGTTTTCGCAAGCTCGGACACAACGAGCAGGACGAGCCGCTGGTTACGCAGCCGTTCATGTATCGCTACATCCGCCAGCATCCCGGCACGCGCGCGGTGTATGCGCAACGCCTGACGGAGCAAGGCGTGATAACTGCCGATGTCGCGGAAGCGATGATAAGCGAGTATCGCAAGGCGATGGATGAAGGACGCAACTCGATTCGTCCCGTGCTGCAAAAGGACAATAAATCTATTTCTGATTGGAAGCCTTACAAGCGCGATATGTCATGGAATGCGCCCGTTAAAACCAGCGTGCCATTGGCGCGCATCCAGCAATTGGCAATTCCACTCACCACTGTGCCGGAAGGCTTTGCGCTGCAATCGCGCGTGCAAAAAATTGTCGAAGATCGCTCGGCAATGGCGCGAGGTGAGTTGCCTCTGGATTGGGGTATGGCAGAAAATTTGGCTTACGCGACATTGCTCACCGAAGGTTATCCCGTGCGGCTATCGGGGCAGGATTGCCAGCGCGGCACGTTCTTCCATCGCCATGCCACCTGGCACGATCAGAACCGTCGCGTGTGGTACGAAGGGGCTTACACCCCGCTGCAACATCTGGCGAGTGACCAGAAAGATTTTGTGGTGATTGACTCATTGCTTTCCGAAGAAGCGGTGTTGGGATTTGAATACGGCTATGCCACTGCCGAGCCGGACACGATGGTGTTGTGGGAAGCGCAGTTCGGCGATTTTGCCAACGGCGCGCAAGTGGTCATCGATCAATTCATCGCGTCGGGTGAAGTGAAGTGGGGTCGGCTGTGCGGGCTGGTGATGTTGCTGCCGCATGGCTACGAGGGCCAAGGCGCGGAGCATTCATCGGGGCGTATCGAACGCTACTTGCAATTGTGTGCGGACTACAACATCCAAGTGTGCATTCCCTCCAATGCCGCGCAGATGTTCCACTTGTTGCGCCGCCAGATGTTGCGACCGATGCGTAAACCGCTGATTGTGTTCACGCCCAAGAGCCTGTTACGCAGTAAGGATGCGGCTTCACCGCTCACCGATTTTACCGATGGCGGTTTCCAACCCGTGATTGCAGACGTGGACAAGCTAGATGCAAGCAAAGTAAAACGCATCATCGCGTGCAGCGGCAAGGTGTATTACGACTTGCTTGCAGCGCGCCGCGCCAAGGGTATAACCGACATGGCGATTATTCGTCTCGAACAGTTGTACCCGTTCCCGCATGATGACTTTACCGTGCAAGTGGCGGCGTATCCGAATGCCACCGAATTTGTCTGGTGTCAGGAAGAGCCAGGCAATCAGGGCGCGTGGCATCGCATCCAGCATTATCTATTGCGCCATTTGCGCAAAGGTATGCGTCTCGATTACGCCTTGCGACCCACATCGGCTGCGCCCGCAGCGGGCTATTTGCAAGTCCACCAAGAGCAACAGAAAGCTGTGATTGAAGCGGCTTTCCGCGACAACCTCGACAACAAACCTAATCCGGGAGCGGCACACCATGAGTACCATTGAAGTTAAAGCCCCACAACTTTCCGAATCCGTCACCGAAGCAACGCTGCTCACTTGGCACAAAAAAGTGGGCGAAGCCGTCAGCGAAGGCGAAAATTTAATTGATGTCGAAACCGACAAAGTGGTGCTGGAGTTGCCTGCGGGTAAAAGCGGTGTACTGAGCAAAATCATCAAAGGCGATGGCGCAAAAGTAGGTAGCGAAGAACTCATTGCGATCATCGACACGGCAGCACAAGTAGTTTCACCTACCCCCTCTCCCCAACCCTCTCCCACTAGGGGCGAGGGAGCAATGTTGTCGCCCTCTGCACGAAAGTTGGCAAGTGAACATGAGGTAGATAGAAGTCAATTAACGGGTAGCGGCAAGCATGGTTTGGTCACTAAAGAAGATGTACTCAGTGCCATAAAATCATCCTCTTCATCAACCCCCTCTCCCTTGATGGGAGAGGGGGGAATTCCAACCATCGCGCCATCAGGCAATCGTCCCGAACAACGTGTAGCGATGACGCGCATCCGTCAACGCATTGCTGAACGTTTGCTGCAATCTCAGCAGAACGCCGCCATCCTCACCACCTTTAACGAAGTGAACATGCAGCCCGTGATCGACCTGCGCAATCGTTACAAGGATGCGTTTGAGAAAAAGCACGGCATCAAACTGGGCTTCTCATCCTTCTTCGTCAAAGCAGCGGTGTTGGCGTTGCAAAAATTTCCGATTGTGAATGCTTCGGTCGATGGCAATGACATCATCTATCACGGCTACTTCGATATTGGTGTGGCGATCGGCAGCGAGCGTGGTTTGGTTGTGCCGATTATTCGTGATGCCGATAAATTATCTTTCGCCGACATTGAGAAACAAATCGCCGATTTTGGCGCGCGTGCCAAAGTGGGCAAGCTGACGATGGAAGAACTCACGGGCGGCACGTTCACCGTGTCCAACGGCGGCGTGTTCGGATCGATGCTTTCCACACCCATCATCAACCCGCCACAAGCTGCCATTCTGGGCATTCATGCGACCAAAGATCGACCCGTTGCGGAGAACGGTCAGGTTGTCATCCGCCCGATGAACTACCTCGCTGTTTCCTACGATCATCGCATTATTGATGGACGCGAGGCCGTGCAGTTCTTATCGACCATCAAAGAAGCGTTGGAGTTTCCGGGACGAGTTTTGTTGGATTTGTAACGCGTGCTGGCGAGAAGTAGCATGAGCAGTATCAAACTATTTGAGTCGAAAAATATCCGTTCAATTTTGAATGAGGCGGATGGTAAATGGTATTTCACCGTCGTTGATGTGATTGAGGTTCTGACTGACTCCGCTAATGTCAGGAATTACATCAAAAAGATGCGTAAGCTCTGAGCCAGAGCTGAACGCGAACTGGGGGACAATCTGTCCCCTACTTGAATTATTAGCTGCCGATGGCAAACGCAGAAAGACGCAGTGTGCAAAGGTGGATAATTTGAACTCACCCATTCAATTTTTCATTGCAATGTCCGTACAATTGGCGCACAATTTACCCCTCTAATTTTAGGGGAACGCAATGGAAACCACCACGCTAAAAGAAAGTCGCTTACATATACGCTGTGATAGTTATGCGCGCCAATTATTGGATAAGGCGGCTAACTATGCTCATGTCAGCATTTCCGAATTTGTACTTTCCAACGCGTTAGCCTCCGCCGAACGAGTTGTGCAAACACACGAATCCATTACCTTAAAGTCAAAAGATTTTGAGGCGTTTTTAACCGCACTCGACGCGCCCGGCAAACCCAATGCTGCTCTGAAGCGCGCATTCAAACGGCACACCACTCAAATTACCCGCTAATGCCTTATCGGATCAGGTCGCTGGATACCGCCAGCGATACCGCGAACTTTCAGTGCGGCAGCGCGCCATTGGATAACTACATTCGACGTTACGCATCACAAGATATACGCAAAAATGTCGCCAGAGTATTTATTGCCACACCTGAAAATAATCCGTCGCAACTCGCGGGTTTTTTTACCCTCAGTGCAGGCAGCGTCACTTGTTCCAGCCTACCCGCAGCATTGGCGCGCAAGCTGCCCCGTTACCCAATACCTGTTGCGCTTATCGGACGATTAGCCGTTGATCAACAATTTCAAGGCAAGGGATTGGGATCAATCTTGCTGGCAGATGCCTGCCAAAAAATCGCGCAAGCCAGTACAGTTCTTGCGGTCGCAGGCATCATCGTAGATGCTAAAGATGATGCCGCTGTTGCATTCTATTCGCACTTTGGATTTATCCTACTGCAAGGGTGCGCGGATAGAATGTTATTACCAGCATCAGTGTTCTAAACAAAATAGCCGTGCAAAAAATTATAGGGGGCTTGCCATGAAAACCAGAACACACCTAAGCGAGCTATGCTTGAATAACGTGCGCGACGCATTCGTGGACGAACCCACTGCCACGGGCAGCATTGAAAGGCGGCGCAGTAGCGGGCAAGGTGCGGCGCGACTTGGAGAAAAAATCCGGTAAGCGAATTGCGAGTACAGAAAACTATAAGCAATTGCCCGAGGCGGTGGTGCGTAAAAGAGTGAAGAAATGAAGGTGGGTAATTTGAGCCTAATACATTTAATTCTCAGGTCGCCCTCGCTGACCCTAAATTAGCCTGCACTACTCAGCGGCGCACAGGGAAAAGAAAAACGAAAACCAAACGCAAGGTGTAGCAAAAGTTGATCGTTCTATGAAAGATACCTATGTTCGATGCCATGTTTCAGCATCAAAATTTTGACAAATACACATTTGAAGATGTGCCATTAAACCGCGACTTGTATTTGGTAGATGAGTGCTACCTTCAAGAGTACGAGAAGATGATGTTGAAATTCTTTGATGGTGATGAATACCAGTACATTGGCTATATAAGCTTTGTCGCGGCTAGAAAAATAAACGAAAACTCCATTGAATTATCTTGGTACGCAAACACAAGCGAACGATTTCATGAAATCTCGATAACTCTACTCAGAGACCAGTTTGTTGTCTGCGTTGGAAGTTGGCGATGTGATGAAAAGCCGCGAATTTTTGTAAAGAGCCAGTGGCTGGAAAATATTTATCTGCGCTCATACTCTGTATTTGCGCTCATTGATGCAGTAGGTGTTAAAGACGCGCTTGAGAGTGGCGAAATCACTAGAGATAAGCTAATCAAGCTAAGGACGGAAATTGACACTTTATCGGCAAAGCACCCAAATATTTCATTCATCTCTTTTGCAGATAGCCTTTTGCTGAAGAGTAATTGGTCAGTTGGATTTTTCAAAAGAAGCATCAGCTACAGCTACGAGCCAGAAATATTTATTTATCTATCCAAAGAAATTGATGCCATTTACAAAGTCACATTGGGACTAAGCACCTATGCAGTAATAGCTCAAGGAAGCAACGAGTATTACGAGGACTCGCTTTTGCATATTTCCAAAGCCAAGAATCATATTTCACTCAATAGCCTAGGTGCGCCATTTGCGCAACTGATGGAGATTGAAAAAACTGCAAGAAGCTCAATTCGCTCGAAATCGCATTCTCCAGCCGAACTCTATATGGATGAGCAGTATTATCATTCTCTGAAATATAAACATGGTTTTGATAAAAATGCTGGAGCTAATAATGTATATCAGTCAAAAATGACGGGTTCGCCATGTAAGTATTACTATTCGTCGGTAAGTAACATCCTTTCGAACTTGGAGAGTGTTTAGTTGCAGAAGCTTAGGTATGAAATGCTCATGCTGTGGATTTTCTATCTCCTTGTGCGCCGCCAACGCAGGAAATCACAATGAAAATTTTTTCCGCCTATCGGATTTTTGAAGAACACGGAAAATCCATCGGACATTTCGTCAATCTGTCGCTGGACAATCTCGACCTAGGCGAGGTCGTCATTCAAGCACACTACTCCAGCGTCAATTACAAAGATGCGCTTGCCGCCACGGGTGCGGGCAAGGTGGTGCGCCGTTTTCCCTGCGTAGGCGGCGTGGATGTGTCGGGTGTGGTGGTGCATTCCGACGATGCGCGCTTTGCCGTGGGTGATGAAGTGTTGGTCACGGGCTATGGCATGGGTGTGGATCACGATGGCGGGTTTGCCGAATATGTGCGCGTGCCTGCCGATTGGGTGGTGCCGTTGCCGCAAGGGTTGACGCTGTGGAATGCGATGGCGTTAGGGACAGCGGGATTTACCGCCGCGCTGGCGATACATCGGCTGGAGCAAAACGATTTGCGTCCTGAGAACGGCAAGGTGATCGTGACGGGTGCAACGGGCGGCGCGGGAAGTTTGGCAACTATGATGCTAGCGCAACTGGGTTATCACGTTGTTGCACTGACTGGAAAAGATAGCGAACACGATTATTTGAAATCATTGGGTGCAGCGGAAATTTTGCCTCGCAAAAATTTGCCGATGGGAACGCACGCGCTGGAAAAAGCGCAGTGGGCGGGCGCGCTAGATGCGGTGGGCGGTGAAACATTGGCATGGCTGACCCGCACCATGCAACAGAACGGCGTGATTGCCAGCTTTGGCAATGCGGGGGGTACGGAGCTGCATACCACAGTGTTTCCGTTCATTTTGCGCGGGGTGCGGTTGATCGGCATTGATTCCGCCGCGACCGCGATGCCGCTACGCCAGAAAATTTGGCAGCGGCTCGCAACCGACCTTCACCCTAAAAATTTGGCACAAATCACGGACACTATTCCCTTCGCCGACTTGCCGAAAAAATTTTCGCTGTTAATTCAAGGCAAGCAGCGTGGTCGCACGGTGGTTAGAATTGGAGAGGTTGAGTGATGCACTCCTCCAACTTGACAAGATACTTGCCTTACGCGCCCGCTAAATGCCTTGACCCATAAGCCTATTTCGCTATAATGCGCGCCCCTGTGAGCCGATGGTCGGTTCTCAGCCTTGCTCCACCGTTTTTCGTAACGGGGGGCTTAACCACAAGGAGATGTCATGCGACATTATGAAATTGTATTTATCGTGCATCCTGATCAAAGCGAGCAAGTGCCCGCAATGATTGAGCGTTACCGTACTCTGGTTACTTCTAAAGGTGGTCAAATCCATCGCTTGGAAGATTGGGGTCGTCGTCAATTGGCTTACGCCATCCAAAAAATTCACAAAGCACATTACGTGTTAATGAATATCGAATGCAACCAAGAAGCGTTGGATGAATTGGAACATGCGTTCCGTTTCAATGATGCGGTGTTGCGTCATTTGACAGTTAAAACTAAGACAGCGGTTACCGATCCCTCGGCAATGATGAAGGAAGAGAAATCCCGCTCAGTTTCTACTGATGGCGCGCCGAGAGAAGTTGCTCCGCAGGCTGAAGCAGCTGCTGCCGCTTAATTTCACCGACATAATTTTGAAATAAGGAAATATCATGGCTCGTCCAGCAGACAA
>CXWL01110752.1_pt1 | contig 17772 bp, 12 predicted proteins | sample 590931 | NCBI WGS metagenome assembly CXWL01 (sample SAMEA3498368, study PRJEB10139) | groundwater metagenome | biome: water well; material: biofilm material | place: Germany | collected 2015-04-27 | reverse complement strand
GCGGTACTCCATGTCGTGCGCCAGCTGGTACAAAATGCGCGCAAACGCGGGGTCATCCTCGATCACCAGCACCGAACGCCCGCCCGCCGCTCGCGCTTGGTCGCGGTCGTCCGGAAACGACGGCTCGGACGCCACCGGTTCAGGCTCGGTTGCCGATGGCGCCAGCGCAGGCGCCTCGGGTTCGGCAGGCTGCAGCGCGGGTGCGGCGGGAACCGGCGCCACCATCAAGTTGCGCGGCAGGCACAGGGTGAACGTGCTTCCCGCTTGCGGCGAGCTGGCGACGGTCAGCGTTCCGCCCAGAAGGCCGGTCAGGTCGCGCGAAATCGACAGCCCCAGGCCGGTACCGCCAAAGCGGCGGCTGGTGGTGCCGTCGGCCTGGTGGAAGGCGTCGAAGATGCGCTCTTGCTGGTCTTGCGCAATGCCGATGCCGGAATCGGTGACGATGAAGCGCACCGCGCCGTCGCCACCGGCGGTCACCTTCAGCGACACTTCGCCGGCGTCGGTAAACTTGACCGCGTTCGACAGCAGGTTTTTCAGAATCTGCGCGAGGCGCTGGCGGTCGGTATGCAAGGTGCCCGGCACCGACTGGTCGATATCGACCCGGAACGCCAGCTTCTTCTGCATTGCCAGCGGCTCGAACACCATCGCCAGCGCTTCAACCGTGCGGCGCAGCGGCACCTCTTCCGGCACAAGATCCAGCTTGCCCGCCTCGACCTTCGAGATATCGAGGATGTCGTTGATCAGCTGGAGCAGGTCGTTACCGGCCGAGTAGATGGTTTTCGCGAAGCGTACCTGTTCGTCGTTCAGGTTGCCCTGGGTGTTATCGGACAGCAGCTTGGCCAAGATCAGCGAGCTGTTTAGCGGCGTGCGCAGCTCGTGCGACATATTGGCCAGGAACTCCGATTTATAGCGGCTGGCGCGTTCGAGCTCCTGCGCGCGGGCCCGCAGTTCGCCTTGCGCCAGGGTCAGCGCAGCGTTTTTCTGGTCGAGGCTCAACGCCTGTTCGGCCAGCTGGTCGTTGGTCGTTTCAAGTTCGGCCTGCTGGTTTTCCAGGTTGGTTTGCGANNTGGGCGGCGGCGACAGCGGCGCCGATACTCTCGCCGGCCAGCTGCAAGAATTCGCCATCACGCCTGCGCGCCTTATGCAGGAAACCGATCTCGATCACGCCATTGACCACGCCCTCGTTCGCGAACGGCACCAGCAGAAGGTAGCGCGGCGGGCCCGCACCGAGACCCGAGGCCACCTTCACATAATCGTCCGGGACGTCGTCCAGCGCCAGGGTGCGGTTCTCGCTGGCGGCCTGGCCGACCAGCGTCTCGTGCTTGCCGAAGAGCTGGTCGCGCTGTTCGCTCTCGCGATCGAAGCCATAGCTGGCCACGCGGCGCAGCGCCCCGCCGTCCTCGCGCACGTACATCGCGGCCACCGCACCATCGAGGTAGCGCGCCACATACGCGAGCACCGAGCGCGCCAGGTGGCTGAGCGACTCCTGCCCTGCCGCCTGCACCGCCAGTTCGGTTTGGCCGGTGCGCAGCCAGGCCTGGCGCTGCATCGCCTCATTGTGTTCGGTCTGCTGTTCGAGCGCGCCGGCGTAGGTCGACGACAGGCGCATCAGTGCGCGGCGGCCGTACACTGCCAGCAGCGCGGCCACCAGGGCGCTGAACACCAGGTAGCATATGACCGACCAGGTGATCACGCTGCGTGCGCTGTCGTTGCGCTGCTGGCGCAAGGTCTGTTCGGCCTCGATGAAGTTGGCAAACTCGCGCCGGACATCGTCGGTGAGCAGCTTGCCGCGGCCGCTGCGCACCGGCGTCACGACGTCGCCGTTGCGGCGGCGCAGGGCGATCACTTCGTTGGCGAACAATTCCCATTGCTGCTGCGCGATGCTGACACGGCGCAGGCGGTCCACCTGCATGCTGTTGTCCGCCACCAGTTGCGCCAGCACCGCGATGTCGGCCGCGATCTTCGGCTTGGCCGTAAGGTAAGGCGCCAGGAAGGTCTCATCGCCGGAAATCAGGAAGCCGCGCATGCCGGTCTCCATATCGACCGACAGTTTGCTCGTTTCGTTGGCATTGCCGATCACCCGTTCGGAGTGTTCGACCAGGCTCATCACGCTGACGAGGTACGCGACGATGCCCACAAACACCGCCGCGCTGAGGGCGCCTACGGCTAATGGGAGAGCGATGTTTCGTGTGAGGATGCGCCGGAATTGCGTCGAATCGATGGTGCCTGGCATGGGGAAACCCAATGATGAGAGTCCTGAAATTGTAGCTTAATGCCAACGAAACCTGCGCACAGCTCAGCCAGCATATCTGTGTTCCCTACGGCAACAACTTCGACAGGTAAGGCGCGGTGCGGCTGCTCTTATGCGCCGCCACCGTGCGCGGCGGACCGGCCACCACCACCTTGCCGCCGGCTTCGCCGGCGCCCGGGCCGATATCGATCACCCAGTCGCTGGCGGCCGCCACGCGCATGTTGTGCTCGACCAGGATCACCGTGTTGCCCGCCTCGACCAGCGCGTCGAGCTGGGTGATCAGTCTTTCGACGTCGGCCGGATGCAGGCCGGTGGTCGGTTCGTCGAGGATATACAAGGTATTGCCGCGGCCGGCGCGCTGCAGTTCGGTGGCCAGTTTGATGCGCTGGGCTTCGCCGCCCGACAGTTCCGTGGCCGGCTGGCCGAGCCGCAGGTAGCCCAGGCCAACCTCGCGCAGCACGTCGAGCGAGCGCTTGACCGACGATTCGCCGGCAAAGAAGTCGGCTGCGGCGTCGACGGTCAGCGCCAGCACCTCGGCGATGTTCTTGCCGTTGTAGGCGATTTCCAGCGTCCTGGCGTTATAGCGCGCACCCGAACAGGTCGGGCATGGCGCGTACACGCTTGGCAAGAACAGCAGTTCGACCATCACGAAGCCTTCGCCCGCGCAGTGTTCGCAGCGGCCCTTGGCGACATTGAACGAGAAGCGCCCCGCGTCGTAGCGGCGCGCGCGCGCCTGGCGGGTGGCGGCGAACAGCTTGCGCACGTGGTCGAACAAGCCCGTGTAAGTGGCCAGGTTGGAGCGCGGCGTGCGCCCGATCGGCTTCTGGTCGACCCGCACCATGCGCTTGATGCCAGCCATGCCATGCACGATGCGCCCTTCGAGCGGCAGTTCGGCCGCCGTTTCCAGCTCCCCCCCGTCCTCAGGCTCGGCCGGTACCTCGTGCCCGAGTTCCGCCGCCGCCAGTTCGACCAGCACCTGGCTGACCAGGCTCGATTTGCCCGAACCCGACACGCCGGTCACGCTGGTCATCACGCCGAGCGGGAATTCGGCGCTGAGCTGGTGAAGGTTGTTGCGGGTGGCGCCTTCGAGGCGCAGCCAGTCCTTCGGCGCGCGCGGTGCGCGCACCTTTGGCGCGTCCTGCACGAACAGGTAGCGGCGCGTCTGCGAATCCTCTACCGTCTGCAGGCCCTGTGGCGGTCCGCTGTACAGCACCTGGCCGCCCTGCTCGCCGGCGAACGGGCCGACGTCGACGATCCAGTCGGCGTGGCGGATCACCTCGAGCGAGTGTTCGACCACGAACAGCGAATTGCCAGACGCTTTCAGCTGCCCGAGCGCAGTCAGCAACGCCTCGGCGTCGGCCGGATGCAGGCCTGCCGATGGCTCATCCAGTACATACACCACGCCGAACAGGTTGGAGCGCACCTGTGTGGCAAGGCGCAGCCGCTGCAGTTCGCCCGGCGACAGGGTCGGCGTGCCGCGCTCGAGCGCCAGGTATCCAAGCCCTAGGTCAAGCAGCACATCGAGGCGCTCGACCAGGTCGGCGGCAATGCGCTGCATGACGATCAGCTTCTCGGGGTGTTCGGCGGCCTTTTTCGCGTCCATGCGCGCGCTGCCGTCCGCGTGCGGGCGCAGCAGGGACGCCAGCCGTTCTAGCGGCATGCGCGAGATGTCGGCGATGTCATGGCCCTCGAATTTGACGGATAGCGATTCCGGCCGCAGCCGCTTGCCCTCGCACAGCGGGCAGCTTGTACTGACCATGTAGCGCGCGGCGCGCTTCTTCATCGACGCGCTTTCGGTGTTGGCGAAGGTGTGCAGCACGTAGCGCCGCGCGCCGGTAAAGGTGCCCTGGTAGCTCGGCGTCTCCTTGCGCTTCAGGGCGCGCTTGGTTTCCTCCGGCGTGAAGCCGGCGTACACCGGAACGGTCGGCTGTTCGTCGGTGAACAGGATCCAGTTGCGGGTTTTCTCAGGCAGGTCGCGCCAGGGGGTATCGACGTCGTGGCCGAGCGTGACCAGGATATCGCGCAGGTTCTGCCCGTGCCACGCCGTTGGCCATGCGGCGACCGCGCGTTCGCGGATGGTCAGCGAGTCGTCCGGCACCATCGATTGCTCGGTCACCTCATACACGCGCCCCAGGCCATGGCACTGCGGGCAGGCGCCATCCGGCGTATTGGGCGAAAACGATTCTGCGTAGAGCAGTTTCTGGCCGCGCGGGTAGTCGCCGGCGCGCGAGTACAGCATGCGCAGCGAATTTGACAAGGTGCTGACGCTGCCGACCGACGATCGCGCAGTGGGCGAGCCGCGCTGCTGCTGCAGCGCGACCGCAGGCGGCAAGCCGTCGATGTGGTCGACTTCGGGTACCGGCATCTGGTGGAACAGCCGGCGCGCGTACGGCGACACCGATTCAAGGTAGCGCCGCTGCGCTTCCGCGTACAAGGTGCCGAAGGCGAGCGAGGACTTGCCCGAGCCCGACACGCCGGTAAACACGACCAGCGCGTCACGCGGGATTTCGAGGCTCACGTTCTTCAGGTTGTGTTCACGCGCGCCGCGCACCTGCACGAAGCCCGCGTGCGGCTTGATGTTTCTGTCCATGGACACCTCGATCCGGGAAAATCTCCCGTTCCCATTAAACCGGCAGGCAAGCCCGGCTACTGTACGGTGTCACACGCTTGGCGCACGGACGTGAAAAAAGCCGCCGGGCTTGCGCCGGGCGGCTTTCAGGAACTGGCGCGCACAAGGCGCGCCGGGGTCCGTTTTACTTGGTGACGGTACGGGTACCAACAACTTCAACGGTCACGCGACGGTTCTTGGAGCGGCCTTCCGAGGTACCGTTGTCAGCGACTGGCTGGGTCTCGCCCTTGCCTTCGGTGTACACGCGGCTCTGGTCGACGCCCTTCGACACGATGTAAGCCTTGACAGCTTCAGCGCGGCGCAGCGACAGCTTCTGGTTGTAAGCGTCGGTGCCGATCGAGTCGGTGTGGCCAACGGTAACCATCACTTCGGTGTTCATGCCTTCCAGCTTGCCCAGCAGGTCGTCCAGGGCAGCTTTGCCTTCTGGCTTGACGATGGCCTTGTCGAAGTCGAACAGTGCTTCAGCAGCGAACGATACTTTTTCCGAGGTTGGCACTGGTGCTGGCTCAGCTACCGGTGCAGGTGCTGGTGCAGCTTCGACAGGAGCCGGTGCCGGCGGAGCGACGTAGACCGGTGCTGGTGCCGGGTTGCCCAGTTTGTAGACCAGTGCCAGCGAGTACAGGTCAGCCTTGCCGTTATCCGACAGGAAGTCACGGGTGCGGACGCGCTCGGCTTCGAGGCGCAGCGACAGCTTCTGGCTCAGGCTCATTTCAGCGCCAACGCCGAAGTGCGGCTTCCACTTGCCTTCGTTATGTTCACCAGGTGCTGCTTCATTGACGCGCGAACCCGAGAAATCGGTGTCAGCTTTGACGTATGCCATACCGGCACGTGCGAACAGCATGAAGCGCTGCGACACTGGCAGTTTGCCGATCAGGTCAGCGTTCACGCCGCGGATGCGTACGTCACCGGTCAGCGAGCCGCCTTGTACGGTGCGGGTGGTGTAGGAGAATTCGCCCAGGTCGAAGTAACCGGCTTCAACTGCCAGGTAGCGGTTGATGTGCTTACCAGCGAACAGCTTGAAGCCGACGTCTTTTTCGTCGCTCGACCACGAGTTCACGGTCTGCAGCGGGGTGGTCAACTGGCGGGCAGCAGCGCTGTCATCGATGTCGACGCGCGAACGGCCGATTGCAGCACCGATGTAGGCTGCGCTGTTGTTCCACGCTTCCAGGTTGCTTTCGGTGGTGATCATCGCATCTGGCGCCATCGCGCTGTCCTGGGCCATCGGGGTGCTCTGCGCCATTACTGCCTGGCTTGCCAGGAGTGCGGCTGCCATTGCGGTCAGTTTGAACATGTTTTTAGCTGTTTTCATATTTTTCTTTCGTGTTGGTGGGATAGCAATTATCCACGGTTACTGAATTTGGTGCAGGCTGCGCAGTTGCGCTGCTGTGACGTCACTATTCCCTAACGCCAACAGCCGCTCCGTGCGGTATCGAACATAAGGGTTGAAGGTTTAACAAAAGTCGCAAAAATACAACAGTTCGCTAGCGTGAAGGCAGCGAATCCATCGCCAGCAGCTCCGTTTCCTGTTCTTTGCGCAATGTGGCCATATGGATCGCGAACTGCTCGAAACGCCGGTCTTCCTCCGTTTCTGGCACCCATTTAGGGACCGCGACGCTGTCGCCGGCGCCATCGACGGCGACAAACACGATCAGGCAGCGGGTGGTGCGCTTGCGCGCGCCGGTGCGCGGTTCGGTGGCCGACACGTCGACCGCGATGTGCATGCTGGAGGTTCCGGTGTGGACCACGGTGGCCTTCACTTCCACTACCTGCCCGATGAAGACCGGCTTGTAGAAGCGAATGCCGCCGATGTAGACGGTGACGCAGTAGTAGCCGCTCCAGCCGACCGCGCAGGCGTATCCCGCCTGGTCGATCCATTTCATGACGGCGCCGCCGTGCACCTTGCCGCCGAAATTGACGTCGGTGGGTTCGGCCAGGAAGCGCAGCGTGATGTCGCGCGGGCGCGCGGTGGTGGTGTCGGTGGTTGTCATTACAGGCTCCGGATGTCAGCGTACATGTCTTGCGCCACCGCCCTGACCGCCCGCAGCAGCAGGTCGGCGCCGGGCGACAGCAAGTGGTCCTGCTGGCGGATGATGCCGAAGGCGTCCATCTTGCAGGGCAGTTCGATCGGCAGGATCGCCAGCACGTTCAGCGATGCGTAGTACTGCGCCACTTCGAGCGGCATCACGTGCAGAGAATCGGTCTGCTGCAGCAGCGCCGTGATCAGGAGCAGCGCCGTGGTGTCGACCACGTTCGAGGGCGGCTCCAGCCCCGCGCGGCGGAACATCATGTCGAAGCGGTGGCGCAGGATGCTGCCTTGGGGCGGCAGGATCCACGGCTGGTCGGCGATGTCGCCCAGGCCCAGCCTGTCGTTGGCGAGCAGCGGATGCCCCACCCGCACGACCGCGCACGCGGGTTCCTCGATCAGCTCTTCGTAAATCAGGCCGCCGGTGTTTTCCTTTTCCAGCACGCGGCCGATCATGAAGTCGAGCGTGCCGTGCTGGAGCTTGTCGAGCAGGATGTTACTGGCCTCGACATGCACGCCGATGCGCAGCTTGGGCGCCTGCTGCTTGACCTGCGAGATCGCGCGCGGCATCAGCGCCATTGCCGGCGTCATGATGATGCCGACTTCGACCTGGCCCGCCAGGCCGGCCTTGAGCGCGACAATGTCGTCGTGCGCCAGGGCCAGGCTGGTGAGCGCCATGCGCGCATGGCGGATCATCGTTTCGCCGAACATGGTCGGCTCCATCCCGCGCGGCAGGCGCTCGAACAGGCGCACGTCGAGCATCTCCTCGAGGTCCTTGATCTGCTTGGACGCGGCCGGCTGCGTCATGTGCAGCTCTTCGGCGGCGCGGTGGATGTTGCGGTGGTCGTCGAGCGCGATCAGCAAAAGCAGCTGGCGTGTCTTCAGGCGGGCTTTGAGAAACCAGTTGGGGTTGAGGGTATCCATCCGCATATGATACCTTAATTGATATCAATAATACGTTTTTGATATCAATATCGATATCATTTGCATCCCGGCGAGGGGTTGGCGGCGGGCCCCGCGGCTGTCTGCGCGACAAAACCGATGCTGCCGTCCTTATTGTAGTGCAGCTCTTCGACCGCGGCGGAACGGCGGAATTCACCGCCGCCAGGCAGCTTGGCATTGTGATAGAAGATGTACGACTTGCCGTTGAAGTCGACGATCGCCTGGTGGATCGTCTTGACGTTGCTGTTCTTATCCATGATCACGCCGCCGAAGGTCCACGGGCCGGCCGGGCTGCTGCTCGTCGCGTACACGGTTTCTTCCGGGAAGTAGCGCGAGTAGGTCAGGTAGTAGGTATCGCCGCGCTTGTGCACGTACGGCGCTTCGGTAAACGAATCGACGGCGATGGTCTGGATCGGCCCATCGAGCTCGGTCATGCTGGCCTTGAGCTTCGCGTACTTCAGCACCGTGTTCCCCCAGTACAGGTAGGCCTGTCCATTGGTGTCGACGAACACGCCAGGGTCGATGTCGTCCCACAGGATGTCGGTGTGCTTCGTCATGTCGTTGGTGACCAGCGCGGTGCCGCGCGCATCGACGAATGGGCCGGTGGGGCTGCTTGATACCGCCACGCCGATCGCCTTGCCCGGGATGGTCTTGTGGTCCACCGTGGAATAGAAGTAGTACTTGCCATCGCGTTTGACNNCCATGGTCGGTCCAGCGCTTCATGTCGCAGCTGGAGTAGACGCGCCACTCGTTCATCAGGTAATCCTTGCCGCCTTCCGGCGCCTCGTCGATGCCGACGTAGAGGTAGACGCGGCCGTTGTCGACCAGCGCGGCCGGGTCGGCCGTAAACCGGTCGGTGACCAGCGGATTGGCGGCCTGCGCCACGCCGCACGCGAGGCCGAGGATGGCTGCGGCTAATGGTAATCGGGTCATGCATGTCTCCTTTTGATTTAATTATGTACGTCGCGCGCTCATCAGGCGCTGCACCACGCAGAACACGAACAGCAACGCGCCGATGACGATTTTGGTCCACCATGAACTGAGGGTGCCGTCAAAAGCGATCAGGGTCTGGATTGTGCCCAGCACCAGCACACCGGACAGCGCGCCTGCCACGTAGCCGTAGCCGCCGGCCAGCAAGGTGCCGCCGATGACGACTGCCGCAATGGCATCAAGCTCGGTGCCCTGCGCATGCAGGCCATAGCCTGACAGCATGTAGAACGAGAACAGCACACCGGCCAGCGCCGCGCAAAAACCGCTGAACGCATATACCAGCACTTTGGTGCGGGCCACAGGAAGTCCCATCATCAGCGCCGACTGCTCGCTGCCGCCGATTGCGTAGACACCGCGCCCGAAGGCGGTGAAGTGCGCGACCCAGATCGCCACACCCAGCACGGCCAGTGCCACCAGCGCGCTTGGCGAGAGAAAGCCGCCCAGGAAGCCGAACTGCGCCTGCGACATGGCCAGGTACAGCGGATCGTCGATGGTGATCGATTCGATGCTGATCAGGTAGCACAGGCCGCGCGCCAGGAACATCCCGGCCAGCGTCACGATGAATGGCTGCAGGCGGAAGTAATGGATCATGCCTCCCATCGCCGCGCCAAAGCCGGCGCCAAGCAGCAGCACCAGCGCGATGACCGCCAGCGGCGGCCAGTGCAGCGCCTGCAGCAGCCACGCCGACACCATGGTCGCCAGCGCCAGCACCGAGCCGACCGACAGGTCGATGCCGCCCGACAGGATCACAAGACTCATGCCGATGGCCAGCACCAGCAGGAAGGCGTTATCGATCAGCAGGTTGAGCATCACCTGCACCGACAGGAATCCAGGGTAGGCGGCGCCGCCTGCGGCAAGCATCGCCGCCAGCAAGCCGACCGTGACCAGCGACGTAAAACGGGGCGACTTCATGCGGGCCTCCGGCGCGCGAACAGGCGCTTGAATTGGTCCGACTGCGACAGGCAGACCAAAAACACGACCACCGACTTGACCACCATGTTCACCTCCGGCGGCACGCCGAGCGAATAGATCGTGTAGGTCAGGGTCTGGATGATCAGCGCGCCGATCACGCTGCCGACCAGGCTGAATTTGCCGCCGGCGAGCGAGGTGCCGCCCAGCGTCACCGCGAGAATGGCGTCCAGTTCGAGCAGCAGCCCGGCGTTGTTGGCGTCCGCGCTCTTGATGTTCGAACTGATCATCAACCCGGCCATGCCGGCGCAGGCCGCGCAGAACACATACACGAACATGATCAGCGCCGCGGTGCGCAATCCGGCAAGGCGCGCCGCGACCGGGTTGATGCCGACCGACTTGATAAAAAGTCCCAGCGCGGTCCTGCGCATCATGAACGCGGTCGCCGCGAACACGATCGCCACCACCGTCAGGGAAAACGGCAGGCCGAGGAAATACCCGCCGCCGAGGAAGAAGAAGGGTTCGTGATAGACCGTGACGATCTGGCCGTCGCTGAACAGCTGCGCCAGCCCCCTGCCCGCCACCATCAGGATCAGTGTCGCGACAATCGGCTGCAGCCCGAGCCCGGCCACCAGCACGCCGTTCCACAGCCCGCACAACAGCGCGGCGCCCATCGCCGCGCAGATAGCCCACGCCAGCGGTATCTCCGGTTCCATGCCGCCGCCGACCAGGGTGGCCGCCACGGTGCCGGACAAGGCCACCACCGCGCCGACCGAGATGTCGATGCCGCGCGTGGCGATCACCAGCGTCATGCCGAGCGAGGCCAGCATCAGGGGCGCTGCGCGGTTGACGATGTCGACCAGGCTGCCATACAGGTGGCCGTCGCGCACCTGCAACTGGAAGAAGCCGGGGACGAAGATCAGGTCGACCAGCAGCAGCACAGCCAGCGCCGACAGCGGGCGCGCCAGCGGATGCGCCAGCAGGGCCGCCGGCCGTGCCGCCTGGCGCAGTGGCGCCATGGTGTCGGCCGCGCTCATGCAGCCTCTCCCGCGATAACCTGCAACACGGATGTCTCATCGAGCTCGCCGCGCCGATACTCGCCGCACGCTTTGCGGTCGCGCATCACCAGCAGCCGGTCGCTGCACCGCAACACTTCCGGCAGCTCCGATGAAATGAAGAGAATTGCCATGCCCTTGCGGCCCAGTCCTGAAACGTAATCCATGATTTCCTGCTTGGCGCGCACGTCGATGCCGCGCGTGGGTTCGTCGAGGATCAGCATCTTAGGGGCGGTGGCCAGCCAGCGTGCCAGCAGCACCTTCTGCTGGTTGCCGCCCGAAAGCGTGCCGATCGGGGTTTCGATGCCGGCCGTCTTGATACCGAGCCAGCGCACATAGTCTTCCGCCAGCCGCTGCTGGCGCGCGAACGGAATGGCGCGCATCATGCCGGCGCGGGCCTGCAGCGCGAGTATCACGTTCTCGCGCACCGACAGCTCAAGGATTGCGCCTTCATGCTTGCGGTCTTCCGAACAGAATCCGATGCCCTGCGCGATCGCTTCGCGCGGTGATGAAAACGGGCCGGCGTGCTTGCCGATGCGGATATCGCCGCTGTCCGCGCGGTCGGCGCCGAATAGCAGGCGCGCAAGCTCTGTGCGGCCCGACCCGAGCAGGCCGCACAAGCCAAGCAGCTCGCCTTCGCGCACGTCCAGGTCGAGCGGCGCCAGCGCACCCTTGCGTCCCAGCCCGCGCGCCTGCAACAGCACTGCGCCAGCCGACGCCGCATCGGGATGCTGCAAAGGCGGCGCAGCGTCGGCATCGGCAGGTGCGCCGACCATCTTGTTGACCAGTGCGAGCCGCGCCAGCTCGCGGCACAGGTATTCACCTTCGCGCTCGCCGTTGCGCATGACGGTGATGCGGTCGGAGATAGCGTAAGTCTGGTCGAGGAAATGGGTGACGAACAGGATCGCCATGCCCTGCTCGCGCAGTTTGCCAAGCACGCGGAACAGCAGCTGCACTTCCGCCTCGTCCAGGCTCGAGGTAGGTTCATCGAGGATCAGCACGCGCGCCGAAATGTTCAGCGCGCGCGAAATGGCGACCATCTGCTGCACCGCCAGCGGAAATGCGGACAGCGGCTGCGTTACGTCGATGCGCACCTCCAGCTGTTCGAGCAGCGCGCTGGCCTGCGCGCGCATCGCGCGCCAATCGACCATGCCGAAGCGGCGCGGATAGCGTCCGATGAAGATGTTCTCGGCGACCGTCAGGTTCGGGCACAGGTTGACTTCCTGGTACACGGTGCTGATGCCAAGGCGCTGCGCGTCCTGCGTGGAGGCGGGATGGATTTCGGCGCCATCGAGAACGATGCTGCCGCGCTCCGGCGTGTAGACGCCGGTGAGCACCTTGATCAGGGTCGATTTGCCGGCGCCGTTCTGGCCCATCAGCGTGTGTACTTCGCCTGGGAACAGGCGCAGGGCGACGTCGGACAGCGCCTTCACGCCCGGGAACTGCTTGCAGATGCCGCGCAGCTCCAGCACCGGCGCCGTTGCCGCTTGCGTAGGCTGAGTCATGGCAGCCCTAGTACTTACGGNNGGCACCGGCTTGCCGGCGGCGATATCGCGGGCGAGCGTCATCAGCTGGGGGCCGAGCAAAGGACTGCATTCGACGGTCACATTGAGCTTCCCGGCGATCATCGCCTGGAACGCGCCGCGTACGCCGTCTATCGATATCACGAGGATATCGGCGCCAGGTTTGAGGCCAGCTTCTTCGATGGCCTGGATCGCGCCGATGGCCATGTCGTCGTTATGCGCGTACAGCACGTCAATCGCCTTGCCCTGCGCCTTGAGGAAGGCTTCCATCACTTCCTTGCCCTTGGCGCGGGTGAAGTCGCCGGTCTGCGAGCGGATGATCCTGAGTGCCGGATTGCCGGCAATCGCTTCCTGGAAGCCTGCCTTGCGGTCGATGGCCGGAGCCGAGCCCACGGTGCCCTGCAGTTCGACGATGTTGAAGCTGCGGCCCGGGGTCTTGTTCGCGCGTTCGACCAGCCAGCGTCCGGCACGGCGTCCCTCTTCAACGAAGTCCGAACCGATGAAGCTGGCGTACAGCGACGGGTCGCTGACCTTGACCGCGCGGTCGGTGAGGATGACGGGAATCTTTGCGGCTTTCGCTTCGCGCAGCACGGTCTCCCAGCCTGATTCGACCACCGGCGAGAACGCGATCACGTCGACCCGTTGTGCGATGAACGAGCGAATTGCCTTGACCTGGTTTTCCTGGCGCTGCTGCGCGTCCGCGAACCTGAGCGTGACGCCGGCCTGTTTCGCCGCGTCCTTGATCGAGCGGGTATTCGCGGTGCGCCATTCGCTTTCGGCGCCAACCTGCGAGAACCCGACGACCAGCGGCCTGGCCGCGATGGCCGGGCCGGCGATGGAAAATGCGGCGAGCAAGGCTCCGCCCAGGATACTTCTGCGGGTGATGGTCATGGCTGTCTCCTGATTTTTTATAAGCCAATGGTAGGAGAAAGCCACATAGCCATCCAATCATATTTTGCGCTCTATCGATACCGTTTTGTGTATCCTGTCACGATCGGCAATCGGCAAATCCGGAGGTGCGGCGTGTGGTGGACGGAGAGTTGGATAACAATTCAGCAGGAATTTTCTGACCTCGGCGATGCGTCCGACATCACCCGGGTCGTGGTTCGGCTGCTGGTCGCGGTCAGCCTGGGCGCGCTGCTAGGCTACGAGCGTGAATCGATTGGCGCCTCGGCCGGGCTGCGCACCCACATGCTGGTATCGCTCGGCTCAGCGCTGTTTGTCCTGATTCCGCTGCAGGCGGGGATGTCGGTTGCCGACCTGTCGCGCGTGCTGCAGGGAGTGACCGCGGGCGTGGGTTTCCTCGGCGCCGGCGCGATCCTCAAATCGCAGAAGGAAGGCGAGATCACGGGCCTGACGACGGCAGCGAGCGTGTGGCTCACCGCAGCTGTCGGCATAGCGGCCGGCATGGGCCGCGAGGCCACGGCGATCCTCAGCGCGATACTGGCGCTGATCATCTTGTCGCTGTTGCGCCGTACGGAAAACAAGCGCAAGCGCTAAACCAGTCAGCTTAACGGAGCAGGCGCAGGCCGTACAAGGCGCCAGCCACCGACCCGGGCGCCGCCACGAACTTCACGGTAAGCTTGCCGCCCGATGCGGCCGACAGCGGCGCCGGAATCGCGAAATCGCGCGGGTAGATTTCTGCCGTCGCCGCTGCCGCCAGTTCGACCGAGGCGATGCTTTCGCCATTGACCAGAATTTCGAACTTGCGTCCGGCGTCCTGCGTGGAGAACCACAAGCGCAGGACTTTCGCCTCCTGCCTTGGATCATTCAGCGTATAACTGAACCACTTGCCAGCATGGCGCCAGTGCCGGCCCTTGTTGATGCCCGCATCCGCGCCTTCCGCCTGGAACGCATGGTCCGACTCGGGCTGCTGTTCGCCCGGCGCCACCTGGTCGATTGTCCGCGCGTCCAGTGCCTGGCGCGCCGCATCCGCCTCTGCGATACGCGCCTGGCGCCCGGCCAGGCCGGCTGGCGTCGAATATGGCCAGTAGATCATGTAGCGCGATTCGTGCAACCGGAAGAACGGGACCAGCCGCAGGTCCGCATCGTTACCGCCCTTTATCAACCCACGTGCCGTAAAGGTCAGCGGCTGTCCCTTGACAGGCTTGATCTTGCGGGCGAAGTCGCGCGTGTCGCTCACAAAAAGCGGTGCTGCCTCCAGCGGACAGACCTGCCCTTGCGCGATATGGCCCATGCGTGAATCGTCGGCAAACGCGTTCAGCTTTTCATTGGCGAACAGCCGGGTTTTCGCGGCCAGCACAATGGGCCCGTGCAGCACGGCGTAGTAGTCCGACTTGTCCGGCATTTGCTCCAGGGTGGTCGACATCGGCGAGGCGACATCGACCCGGTCGCCGCTGCGCCATTCGCGCGGCAGGCTGACATAGCCGTCCTGCACGATGGCCGCTACCGGCTTGCCATTGACCCGTACCTTCATCGCACCGCGCGACACCCACCCCGGATGGCGCAGCTTCAAGGTAAAGCGGCCGCCCTTCTCGATGGTGAGGTGCGTGCCTGCCTCGTCCGGAAAGCGCGTTGACTGCGTCAGCTGCACGCCTTTTGCGCGCCAGTTGAGGCGCGACGGCGCGAACAGGTTGACGTAGAGCGCGTCGCCATCATGGGCGTAAATGAACTCGCCGTATTTCGACTGGCTTTCGATTCCCGAGCCAACGCAGCACCACATCGCCTTGTCAGCTTCCGAATAAACGCGGTAATGGTTCGGCCGCATCGGCGTGAAGTACACGAAACCGCCAGTGCGCGGGTGCTGCGATGACAAGATGTGGTTGAACAGTGCGCGTTCGATGTAGTCGGCGTAGCGAACCTGCTGGTCCTTCATGAACAGCATCTCGGAGAGGCGCAGCATGTTATAGGTGTTGCAGGTCTCCGGGCCCTCGACTTCGTCGATCATCGGCGCGAAGGTGTTCTCGTCGTGGAAGTGCTCCTTGACGCTGTTGCCGCCGATGGCGACGGTGCGGCGTTCGCGCACGGTCGTCCAGAAGAACTGCGCCGCGTCGGTGAATTTGCGCTCGCCTGTCAGTTCGCCGATGCGTTGGAATCCGATCACCTTCGGGATCTGGGTGTTGGCATGGAGCCCGCCCAGGCGGTCCTGGCCCGCGGCCAGTGGTTCGAGGATGGCCTGGTGCGAAAACCGCCGTGCGAGCGTGAGATAGCGCGCGTCGCCGGTCATCTCGTAGACGTCGGCGAAGATCTCGTTCATGCCGCCATGTTCGCTACGCAGCATCGACTGCATCTGCTGCTCCGTCAGGCGCGCCGTGAGCCCAAGCGCCCAGCCGGACAAATCGAGGAGCATGGCCCTGGCATCCTCACTGCCGGTGTAGCGGTACGCATCGCGCAGGCCAGCGTAGACCTTATGCAGGTTGTACCACGGGACCCACTTGCCATTGACAGCGAAGTTATCGGCATGGAGCTCGCCCTTTGCGACTGCGCGCCATGCGTCGTCGCCACCCGGTATCCCGCCCAGGTAGCCGTTGCCGTTCGCCTGCTGGCACTTCTTCAGTTCGGCGATCATGTAGCGCAGCCGTTCCAGCACCTGCCGGTCGCCAGTGGACGCATACATCAACGCCAGCGCCGACAGGTAATGCCCGCCCATGTGGCCATCGAGGCCACTGGACTCCCAGTTGCCGTAGCTTTCCTGCTTGAGCGGCAAGCCCGACTCGCGCCGGAACGGGGCAAGCAGGCGGTCTGGTTCCAGCGACATCAGGTAGCGCAGGTTGGTGTCCTGCGCCGCGAGGAACGGACCGCCGGTCAACCGCACGTCGGCCAGCGGGAAACGCTCCGCGGCGCCAGCGGCCGACGCCACGACCGACAGCAGCAAGCCCGCAATCAGCGCCTTCATTTTTGGGTCTGCACGCTCTGGTAGCCGTCAAGTCCGGCCGGATCGACCACCGGCCAGCCCTTGTCCCACTTCATCTCAAGCACCTTCAGCTTCTGCAGGTATTTGTCGGCCGTCTCGTATGCGTGCATGACCAGGTAGTCCTTGCCGTCGAAGGTGTAGGCGCTGTTATGCCCGACGCCGTTCCACGCCTGGTTCCCGCGGATGACCAGGGTGCCGCCGCCCTTCGCCATGTCGACGCCGTCCTTGTCGAGGTAGGGCCCGGCAACACTGCGCGAGCGCCCCACCACAACATGGTAAGTGTTCTCGGGGCCCTTGCAGCAGACTCCCCACGACACGAACAGGTAGTAGTAGCCGTTCTTTTTCAAGATATGCGGACCCTCGATCTGCGCCGGGCCGGCCTGGTCGTCCTGGGTGAACGCCGGCCGGTCGCGCCGCGCGATCGAGTGCCATTCCTGCGGTTCGGCGACGCGGGTGCGGTCATCCGACAGGCGCACCAGTTTGATACCGGACCAGAACGAGCCGAACGACATCCACGCGACTCCCTTGTCGTCCTCGACGATGTTCGGGTCGATCGCATTCCACAGATCGCGGCCAGGCACCGATTGCAGCACCATGCCCTGGTCTTCCCACTTGTAGTTCCTTGCGCGCGGGTCTAGCGTGGCATTGGTGGTGACGCCAATGCCCGAGGTGTTCTTGCCGAAGCCGGACACCGAGTAGTACAAGTAGTACTTGCCGTTGTGACGGTAGATGTCCGGCGCCCAGATATGGTCGTTGAAGGTCGGCGCCGCACGCCTGGCCCAGGCTGGCTCGCCGGCGAACACCCTGCCCTCCGGGCGCCACGCGAGCATGTCGGTCGAGCTGTAGAAGGTGATTCCCGGTCCGGTGCTGAACAGGTAGTAGGTGCTACCCTCCTTTGCCATCACCGGGTCGTGCACGCTGACCTGGGTGGCGCAGGCGCCAAGGCCCCAGGCCATGGCGACAACGAAAACTGCTGAACGAAGCATACGATTTCCAGAGTAAGTGGGTATGGCTGCCGCTACGCAGCCATACCATTGTTTAGCCTTCCAGCGCGACGACGATCACGGACATTGCCGGCACGTTGACCGTCAGCTTGCCACCGGCAGCGCGGGCGCTGAACGGTGCAGGCTTGACCGCTTGCGGGCTGGCGAAAGTATTGTGCGCATCCATCGCAGCGGCCGTCAGGACCCTGCCGGTGGCCGACGCCAGCGGTGCGCCGGCGACGTTGATGTTCACTTCAGCAGCCTCGCGCGGATTGGTGTTCACCAGCGACAGGTAGACCTTGCCATCGCTGGCGCGGGCAGCCGATGCGCTGATCCCAGGGATGGCGGTTTCGCCCACGGTGTAGCTGGTGTTACCCGATATCGCGACCGGCAGCGTCGCGGCCCCCTGGAACGGCACGTACATCTCGAACGCATGGTAGGTCGGCGTCAGGATCATCTTGTCCTTTTCGGTCAGGATCATCGCCTGAAGCACATTGACCATCTGCGCGATGTTCGTCATCCGTACCCGCTCCGCGTGGGTGTGGAAGATGTTGAAGTTTAGCGCAGCGACGACCGCATCGCGCAGGGTATTC
>CXWL01008970.1_pt1 | contig 17774 bp, 18 predicted proteins | sample 590931 | NCBI WGS metagenome assembly CXWL01 (sample SAMEA3498368, study PRJEB10139) | groundwater metagenome | biome: water well; material: biofilm material | place: Germany | collected 2015-04-27 | reverse complement strand
CCTACAAGCTTCGGGCAGTGGCGGTACTATGAGTGCAGGAGCCAATGGCTTGGGATCAGGTGCTAATGGCTTTGTAAACAGTGCTGCGCGTTACGATTCACCAAAAGTTGAAGGTTTCAGCTTTTCAGGCTTGTTAATGCCAGGTGACTCTAATAGATTAGACCCAGCAAATGTTATTGCTTCATCGGGAAGTTACGCTGGAAGTCAATCCAATTCCGGCGGTGAAGATGGTGAATGGGACTTCCAAGTTGCTGGTAAATACGAAGCGCAAGTGGCAGGGCATAATTTAGGTGTGTTTGGTGGTTATTCTCGCGATAACATCAGTACCCGGCAAAGAACAGGTAATGCGGGTTATCCAGCTTTAGTTAACAACGAACACGTCTGGCGTGGTGGTGCAATGTGGAGTTTCCAAAACTTTAAGCTCAGCGGTCAGTACGAAAATATTAACAATGCAGTGGGTGCAGCAACTTGTACCAATGCTGCTGCGTTAGGTAATCCAGCAACAGGTGCAATTGATTCACGTGGACAATGTAATTCAGCAATGAATTTGGGCGGTGATGGTAATATTTGGTTTGCAGGTGGTCAGTATGACTTTGGCAATACCAGTCTTATCGCTCAAGGCGGTATGACAAATGCCCACGGATTGGCTGGTGGTCCAGCGAAACGTGAAGTAAGTAGCTTTACGGTTGGTGCAATTCATAATCTAAGCAAGCGTTCAAGCCTGTTTGGCGGTTATCAGCGTGCCATGGTTGATGATAGAAACGCGATATTTAAAGATAGCAATACCTACACAGTGGGTATGCGTCACAACTTCTAAAAAAGGTTGATCTCGTAAAAAAGGCACCAATTGGTGCCTTTTTTATTGCTGGAAAGAAATATAATAAGCCTTGTTGATTATTTTCTTGTTGTAAATTGTTATCTCAAGAAATGCCGATGGATTCTAAAGGAGGCTTGGTAGTTATGAGTATGAAAAAATGGACAGATGATGAATTGGTTACCACGCGCGATAATCTCGAAGCCTGGAACAAACGAAATAACAATCTAGGCTCCGGCTCAAAATTATGGTTATTTACTGCATTCTTAGGCGCATTTGCCATTTCTACGGGAGTTGCATTTATCTTTTTAGATGGCGTTGATGTGATGAGCATCTTATTGATAACTATGGGTGCAATTACGTGTGCATCTTGGTATAAGAGTGAAAAACAACGCAAAGATAATATTACATTTCTTGCTGAAATTAATAAGGAAATTAAATCCCGCAAGATAAAAACTGAATCGAAATCGAAAGACAAAACGGATATGCAGACAAGCGAGATTAAAGGGGATGCACAGAAAGAGTCAGTTGCAACGGAGTCTCAAGTTGCTGAAAAGAGTTCTAAGAAAATGGAAGAGAAATCCGAAGAATAATTTGAATATGAAAATGGGTAATTTATGGACAGAATTTTTGCAATTGATTACTCTCAGAGTCACTCGTTCAGAAGATTTTCTACGTGAAAATGATTCAAATATTCAAATTAATTTGAATCCTGAAGACAGCCGGATTTTCGAAACGTTATGTCAATTTTTATGGATTCAAGGGGATCCATTGCTACTTATTTTTGATGTGGAAAATGAAGTTTATACGAAACAGGGAATTACGCTATCAAAATTAAAATATCTCGAAGAAATCGGCTTAATTGTATTTGATGTCCACGGATTTGTTAAAAAAGGGTTGGGTAAGCATACGCGATTATTTTATAGTGGAAGGCCGACAAAAATAGGTTTCCAGAACGATGGAAATAATTTTCTGGACTTGGGGCACGTACTGCTAACAGAGCGTGGTAAAAAAATGGTCTCGATTGTTAAGTTATCAACGAACCAGGAATTTTATGAATATGCGATTAATAGGTGGTATCAGCAGGGATTAGTTTTATCATCAATACAGATAGGCCGGAATCAGAAAACTGATTTTGATAATCGCGTGTGTTCGATTAAAGAATAAGGATGGCGCGATAATCATTAACATTGGTATAAGTTGGTCCAGTAATCACTAAATCGTTGAGCTGCTTAAAAAATGTGTAAGCATCGTTATTGGTCAAAAATGATGCCGCATTTAATCCCAGTTGTCTTGCACGAACTAATGAATCGGGTGAGATGAGCGCGCCGGCATTATTCTCAGTGCCATCCAGTCCATCCGTATCACAGGCAAGTGCATAAGTGTCCTTAAGGCCATCAAGCTCAATCAGCAGCGATAATAAGAACTCAGAATTACGGCCTCCGCGGCCATTGCCTTTGATGGTGACGGTCGTTTCACCGCCCGATAAAAGTGCAATGGGTGCTTTTAACAATTGCGGATGTATGCGGATCTCCCTCGCCAGTGCCGCATAACTTTTAGCAATCTCCCGCGATTCTCCGGTCACTGTATCACCTAAGATCAATGTAGCTATTTTGAGTCCTTGAAAATAATTTGCTGACGCAAGCAGTGATTGATTGGCGCTGGCAATAATTTTATTTTCAACACGAGAGAAAATAGGGGAACCGGGTTTAGGTGTTTCACTGGCTGCATGTACTTTGCCTTCAAATAAAATTCTCCTAACCGATGGCGGTACATTCAGTTGGTACTGATCGAGTACTGCAAGCGCATCAGAAAAAGTGCTCGGATCGGGTGAACAAGGGCCAGAAGCAATATGTGAAGCTTCATCGCCGGTAACATCAGAAATAATTAATGCCAGTATGGGGGCTCTGCAAGCCGCAGCAAGTCTGCCGCCCTGAATAGCAGACAAGTGTTTGCGGACGGTATTGATTTCCTGAATACGGACTCCACACCCTAGTAACTGATGGGTGGCTTCTTTAAGTTCTTGTAATGAGATACCGTCGACCGGCAGAGAAAGCAGGCTGGATCCTCCGCCACTGAACAAACAGAGTAATAGGTCATCAGATTTTAACGCTTTCACCGCGGCCAAAATTTCTCGTGCTGCCTGTTCTCCATTTTCATCGGGAATCGGATGACCGGCCTCAATTACCTTAATCCTTTGGGTGGGTAATTTATGCCCATAACGCGTAACCACTAAACCGTCCAGTTGAACAGAAGACGGCCAGGCGTTTTCAACCGCTAACGCCATAGCGGCGGCCGCTTTTCCGGCACCAACAACGAGCGTGCGGCCTTTAGGGGGACTGGGCAGATGTTGCGGTACGATGCGAGCCGGATCGGCAGCTTTAACTGCGATTGAAAAACTTCCCAGTAAATAGCTACGCGGATTCATTTTGTCAGCATGGATTGCAGGTAATGGCCTGTGAAACTGTTTGCATTGACCGCAATTGCTTCGGGTGTGCCTTCTGCGATGATACACCCGCCACCGTCGCCACCCTCCGGGCCTAAATCAATAATCCAGTCGGCCGTTTTGATGACATCCAGATTGTGCTCAATTACCACCACGGTATTCCCATGATCACGCAATCTGTGTAGAACTTTTAGCAGCAGGTCAATATCCTGGAAATGCAGGCCGGTTGTGGGTTCATCTAGAATATACAGAGTGCGTCCCGTATCGCGTTTGGACAGTTCCAATGATAGTTTTACCCGTTGTGCTTCACCGCCGGAGAGTGTCGTGGCAGACTGTCCCAGAGTAATATAGCCGAGACCGACTTCCAGAAGTGTTTGTAATTTTCGCGCGACTACGGGTACGGGGGTAAAAAAATCGGTTGCTTTCTCCACAGTCATTTGCAGGATTTCATTGATATTTTTACCCTTATACTGAATTTCCAGCGTTTCCCGGTTATATCGCCGTCCATGGCATACGTCACAGGTAACATAAATATCCGGCAGGAAATGCATTTCCACTTTGATTACGCCATCGCCTTGACAAGCTTCGCATCGCCCGCCTTTGACATTGAAAGAAAAACGGCCGGGTGCATAACCGCGTTCACGTGCCTGTGGCACCCCGGCAAATAGTTCCCGGATGGGGGTAAACAGTCCGGTGTAAGTTGCCGGATTGGAGCGCGGTGTACGTCCGATGGGACTTTGATCCATATTGATTACCTTATCGAAAAAAGCTAAACCGTCAATTTGTTGATAAGGCGCAGGCTCGGCATTGCTGGCGTAAAGGTGCCGGGCGACCGCACGATGCAGCGTTTCGTTGATAAGCGTAGACTTGCCGGATCCCGAAACGCCTGTGACGCAGACGAATAATCCTACCGGCAGGTTAAGTGTGACATTTTTAAGATTGTTACCGGATGCGCCATCAATTCGGAGTACTCGCTCTGGATTGGGGGCGTGACGTTTTTCCGGTATTGGGATCGATAATTTGCCAGATAAGTATTTACCCGTAAGGGAATCACTGTTTTCCTGAATAGCTTGCGGATTACCTTGGGCGACAACGAAGCCGCCATGTTCTCCAGCACCAGGTCCCATGTCGACTACATAATCCGCAATCTGGATGGCATCTTGATCGTGCTCAACCACAATGACGCTATTACCCAGATCACGCAGATTTTTAAGTGTATCCAGGAGGCGCCCATTATCACGTTGATGCAATCCGATGGAAGGTTCGTCCAAAACGTACATGACACCAGTCAAGCCGGAGCCGATTTGACTGGCAAGCCGTATGCGCTGGGATTCGCCGCCCGACAGGGTATCTGCAGAGCGATCCAGGGATAAGTAATCCAACCCAACATTATTGAGAAATTGCACGCGGCTGGAAATTTCCTTGATGATGCGCTCGGCGATGGCGTGTTTGTGACCCGTTAATTCAATTTGATCAAAAAACAGCTTGGCCTTTTTCAACGGGAAAGCACTGATTTCGTAAATCGCTTGTCCGGCAACATGCACATGGCGAGCAGCCTGGCATAAGCGGGTACCGTGGCATTCCGGACAAGTTTGCGCGTTGAGGTATTTTGCCAGCTCCTCACGAACCGTCTGTGATTCCGTTTCCTTATAGCGTCGTGTCAGATTGGGAATAATGCCTTCAAAAGCATGCGTTTCTTGGTGCTTGCGGCCACCTTCTGTTAAATAGGAGAAATGTATTTTTTCTTTACCGGAACCATGCAGAATGATATTACGAATAGGCTCATTCAGATTTTCAAATGGGGTTTCCAGATCGAACTCATAATGTTTTGAGAGTGCTGTTAATAGTTGAAAGTAAAATTGATTGCGCCTATCCCAATTTTTTACCGCACCGGCAGCCAGTGAGAGATGCGGGAAGGCTACTACGCGCGCGGGATCAAAGAAAGTGATTTGTCCCAGACCATCGCATTTATTACAGGCACCCAATGGATTATTGAATGAAAATAATCTGGGTTCTAATTCGGATAGGGAATAACTGCACACGGGGCAGCTAAACTTGGCAGAAAAAAGGTGTTCAGCGCCAGTGTCCATTTCAACCGCTAAAGCGCGGCCTTCGGAATGGCGTAATGCCACTTCAAATGATTCAGCGAGGCGCTGTTTGGCATCTGGAGAAACTTTCAAGCGATCAATGACAACTTCAATCGTATGTTTTTTGGTTTTCTGCAACTTGGGTAATGCATCAATTTCATAAACTTCCCCGTCAATCCGCAAGCGGATAAAGCCTTGTGCACGAAGTTCATCAAATAACTCAGCTTGCTCACCTTTGCGTTCGACAATTAATGGCGAAAGAACCATTAAACGCGTATCAAGCGGGAGTTGCAACACATGATCAACCATTTGCGAAACGCTTTGCGCTGTCAAGATAATGTTGTGTTCGGGACAATGCGGATCACCTACGCGAGCAAACAGCAAGCGCAAATAATCATGGATTTCGGTGACGGTCCCTACTGTCGAGCGGGGGTTATGTGAGGTTGCCTTTTGTTCGATGGCGATTGCCGGAGAAAGGCCTTCGATCAAGTCTACATCGGGTTTTTCCATGAGTTGAAGGAATTGCCTCGCATAAGCTGAAAGTGATTCCACATAGCGGCGTTGGCCCTCAGCATAGAGTGTATCGAACGCGAGTGAGGATTTGCCTGATCCGGATAGCCCAGTGATGACAACAAGTTTGTTACGTGGCAGATCGAGACTGATGTTTTTCAGATTGTGGGTGCGCGCACCGCGTATTTTTATGGATTCCATTAGCTATCTATGTATGAGTCAACCTGCTAATATACCCAACTTTTTGGGAATATCACAACCTGATTCATGTCTGCTTCATCTTCTTCTGAAAAAATGTCCCCAGCGGAGCTGCGCGCGACCATCGGTTTGGCCGGCGTTTATGGTTTGCGGATGTTTGGATTATTTATCATTCTGCCGGTATTTGCTTTTTATGCTGAGGATTTGCCTGGCGGAAATGACTATACACTGATTGGTATCGCACTAGGGGCTTATGGTTTAACTCAAGCCATTTTGCAGATTCCTTTCGGTTGGTTGTCTGATCGTATCGGACGTAAGCCTGTTATTTATTTGGGTCTTATTTTATTTGCAATTGGCAGTCTGATTGCTGCCCTTGCGATAGATATTTACTGGGTGATACTGGGTCGCATTATTCAAGGCGCTGGTGCAATTTCGGCTGCGGTGATGGCGCTTGCCGCGGATCTCACACGCGAGGAGCATCGCACCAAAGCAATGGCGACTATCGGTATGACCATTGGCACTGTTTTTGCCATTTCTTTGATTGTTGCTCCGGTTTTGAATCAATGGATTGGCGTGCCGGGAATTTTTGCTATGACAGGCGTATTGGCGCTTCTGGCCATGATCGTGGTGAAGAAAATAATTCCAGATCCGCAGATCAGTCGTTTTCATTCAGACACGGAAGCATCGGCTGCAAGTTTTGGCAGTGTGTTGCGTGATACACAGTTGTTGCGTTTAAACTATGGTATTTTTGCTCTCCACGCTACGTTGATGGGGCTATGGCTGGTTGTGCCGCTCACTTTGCGGCAAGCGGGGATGGAAGCAAATGATCATTGGCAGATTTATTTACCCGTTTTACTTTTGTCGATTGTATTAATCATCCCGGCGATTATCTATGCCGAGAAAAGAGCTCAGTTAAAATTTGTATTTATTGCAGCCATTGCTTTATTGTTGATCGGACAGGTATTGCTGGCAATTGCCTTCGATTCTATTTGGGGTACAGCGATTGCATTATTGGTTTTTTTCACAGCATTCAATTTGCTGGAAGCCAGCTTGCCATCATTGATCTCAAAGATTGCACCGGTTGGTGCAAAAGGAACTGCAATAGGAATTTACAGTAGTACCCAGTTCCTAGGTGCTTTTGTAGGTGCGGCGGTTGGCGGTTACTTATTTGGAAATTTTGGAAGCTACGCGTTATACACATTTTGCGGATTACTACTCGTCGTATGGTTGATACTTGCTGTAACGATGAAAGCTCCGGCCGCAGTGCGTTCCAAAATGTATCATGTGCAAGAAATGGATTCGAATAAATCAATAGAACTGTCACGTGCACTTGCAGCAATACCCGGTGTGCATGAAGCATTGGTGCTGGTCAACGAGAGAGTGGCCTATTTGAAAGTTGACATGAAAGGTTTTGATGAAGAGAAAGTGATTAAATTGCTAGGGAAGGAGACATAAATGGCATCAGTCAATAAAGTTATACTCATTGGTAACTTGGGAAAAGACCCAGAAACTCGTTACATGTCAAATGGTGATGCGGTAACGAATATTACATTGGCAACGACAGATACCTGGAAAGACAAGAATGGTGAGAAACAGGAAAAGACTGAATGGCATCGCGTAACCTTTTATCGCAAGCTCGCAGAAATTGCAGGGGAATACTTAAAGAAAGGCCGCCCTGTGTATATAGAGGGCAGGCTGGAAACCCGGAAATGGACTGATAAAAATGGTGTAGAACGTTATACGACGGATATTATTGCAAGCGACATGAAAATGTTGGGCAATCGATCAGGAAGCGGTAGCTTTGAGTCATCTGATCATGAAGAAGAAAATTCTGCTCCTAACCGGTCTTCTTCAGCTAAGAGTGCAGGTGGATTTGATGATATGGATGATGATATCCCGTTCTAGCGGGTAACTGAATTAAAGTTTGTCAGGTAACCGAAGCACTCCCGTCCGGAGTTCTATCGCGGGGATATTTGATTGGCGGCGCGGGGGTGATGAAAATTCAATACTTTCTATATTGCCACCAATCTCTCTGGCTATGTTTCTGAATTCAAGTGCTAGCATACATTTTGGAACAATAAATGTTTGCTTAAACCCAGATTTGAAGTGAACAAGAATTTTCATAACTCTATTCCAGGTAAGTTTTATTTATTAAAGGGTTAATNNAGGGTTAATTAATATATTTACAGCAATGAAGCTGTTTCTACGACCTAAAAAAAATAAACTTTAGAATATCTTTGTTATGGTTCTTTTATAGCAGTCTCTGCTTGCCAAACTTGCGATTATGATTCCCGCCGCCCTCAGGTTTTACCCAATACAATTGAAGAGCACGCTTTACGAAATCCAACCGATAGTCGCTAAATTCAACTTAGCCATTCCGCCCGTTTGTAGAGAAATAAAAATTAAATGTAATTCTTATAAGATAGATTTCCTAATCGTTTATAAAGAAGATTCAATTGAGATTTCTGGTTCCTAATTGAATGCTTCTTTTGCGGTCATAATGACTAACATATGTATTCCGGCGTCGAAAGTATCTACTTTCGAACGATCCAGCAATACGCAAGGTTTGCCGGAATACTTACAGTAATGCTTAACAATTAGAAAAGCATCATGGTTAACACAATCAACCGGGCAAATTATCATATCGGCCTTGTCGAGGAGTTGCGGTAATTTATCTAAGCGATCACCGGGATCGCCATGAAATGCAATAAAACTACCACCGGAATTTTCTATTAGCTGGCTGTATTCCGGATAAAGTTTAATGAGTCCGCCTACACATAGTACAAATCGCCCAGCCAAATAATCATTGCTACTATGCACATTATTTTGATTGGCTTTGTTAGCGTTGCAAGTTTTTATAGAGAAAGAAGTTTTGACCAAAGGCGCCCAATCGATAACAGGAAATCTTTTGGGAATAGTTGGATTAACCTTAGTAATTTTATGATCAAGACAATCGAATTCCAGTTTCAGTAGACTGAGTATTTCACAGATTAACGGACACTTACTTAGTGTATGGATTAATTTCTGTGGATTGCCCAAACAGAGCAACGAGAACACATTCGTGGATGCAGAATCAGGGGAAGGATGTTGAAAGACACTGCCCGGTGAGGTAGCTAAAGCCAGCTTCTTTAGAAAGTTCATAATCGAATCTCCTACAAATCATCAGCAAATAAAAAATTGGCTGGCTGACCTGAAAGGAACAGGCTGGCTGGCTGAGTGTGCCGCTGGAGAAGGAGGAGAACGCCAGCGGCAAGGGAAGAACTATATCTGGCTTTGTAGCCAGTTATGGATACCGATTTTTTGCATGACATCAAGCTGAGTCTCCAGCCAATCTATATGCTCTTCGGTATCTTCCAGAATACGTTCAAAAATTTCCCGTGAGACATAATCTTGTGCTGATTCACAGGCTGCTATTGCAACAAGAAGGGTGTCGCGTGAAATATATTCAAGTTTTAGATCGCACGCGATACATTCTTCAGCGGTTTCACCAATCATTAATTTGCCAAGATCTTGTAAATTTGGCAGGCCTTCCAATAATAGAATTCGCTCAATTAACGCATCAGCATGTTTCATTTCTTCGCAAGATTCTTCGAACTCGTGTTTTCCAAGACTGTTAAACCCCCAGTTCTTGTACATGCGGGCATGAAGGAAATATTGATTAATGGCAGTCAATTCATGTTGTAGTTGCTGATTCAACCAGCGAATAATATCTACGTTACCTTTCATTTTTAGCTCCTAAGACAAATATATTTTGTATGTGATCGAATTCAGAAGAAGAGCTATCGCTCTGGTATTTTACGCTTTGCTTGCTTGGCACCACCTATGCATGATGGCCGTAAACATTTTTCCGCTGAGAAATACCCGGCATAAGTCCAAATAACGCATAACGATACCGGTAACAACTTACAAGTATAAATATACATGATATGTATCTTTAATCCACTATTTGTTCAGAATTAACTTGCCATTCCGTGTGCGGCGTAGCGTGTATTGTTCGCCGTTATGCAGAATAAATACAACATCGCCATTTCTAAATAGAGCGTCGCTGTCAATTAATGTGCTTAAATCTGACAATCCCGATTGATGCAAATCTCTGGGTTGTATTTGGGGTAATTTTAAAATATCCATCTTAGATCAAAAATTGTAAATGAGAACTATTCGCATTATATCCATTTTTAAACGGCGTGCAAGACTTAAATGGCAAATTACCAAATTAAGAGGCGTATACGATAAGTTGTTCTTGTATTTACAGCATAATAAGATTTTTAACTTGTAATTCCACGTGGTCTTGCCATAGGGTGCGTGGAACAAAATTTTTTTTGTATTATTATGCATGAGCGGAATCCTATCGAGCTATATTGGTGATATTGATCGATATGTGTATACTGTGGATGCTTTTTCGATTGCAAGCTATTGAGATAGATGAATAAAATAATGTTGCGCTCATTCATTGCTAAACTAAACGCATTTCTTCGATACGCATGATAGAACGACGTAATTTCTATCGAATTCTTCATGTCCAGCCGGATGCGCCGATGGCTGTTATTCAGGAAAGCTATCGGGTATTACTGCAGAAGCTTAAAATTCATCCAGATCTTACTGGCCCTGATTTGAGCGAGAGCTTACTCGATATTGCCTATAACACGCTGCGAGATCCGCTCAAGCGAGCCGCTTATGACCTTGATTTACTGAAACGTTATCACATTAAAACGCTCAGCCAGGGTGCGTTTGGCCAAATTACGGATTCCGGGGGAGAGAAGCAGAAGAATGTACGAGCTTCACAGCTGAATAAACGTAACTATTATCGAATTCTTCAGGTTCAGCCTGATGCGCCCATCGCTACAATTACGGCAAGTTATCAAGCGTTAAGAAAGAATTCATCAGTAGAAACTGCATTACTTGATGAGGCCTACCGGATTCTTTCACATTCTTTGGCGCGTAAGCAGTATGATGCCATTATTGCGGGCAGCTTTTTTCATGCTGCCGGGAAATCTGCCCAAGAAAATACCAATCTGCCTGGGTTTCCAACCGAAGTTAAAGGCATGCCGCAGTTTGCTATAGAATCATATCGGGCAGTGATCACACATTACTGTTTTTTCTGTAAGACGCCGTATGTGCCGCAAACAAGTATATATCGCAGTGAGAGTTGTCTGGAATGCGCAAGTCCATTACTTGTTTTGCAACATGAAAATCTTGAATCCTCGCGCCGGATAATGATGCGGATCAATGTCAGCGGTGAATTTGTATTTTACTTAATTTGGCCGGGTAGGCCTTGCCAAGGCATATTCCAGGATTTGTCACCTACAGGGATTCGTTTCTTAACCGACGTGATGCTTGATCCAAATGACATCATAAAAATTGATGCGCCTAATTTTCAGGCGGTGGCTGAAGTAACGCATAAACGTTATGACGGTGAGGGGATCTCTGTTGGAACTCGCTTTATTGCAGTGAAATTTGATCAGCAACATGGTAATTTTGTCACAGTACAAGCCTGAGCCTGGTTTTATTGAAATGTTAATTTTCCTTTGAAGCTGATTTATTGAAACAGATCAAATTAAGTTAACCGGTATTTTAAAATATGCAACTCCGTTTGTCTCGATCGGTGGCAATTTTCCGGCTCTGATGTTTACTTGTATTGAAGGAAGCAGCAAATTGGGCATTTCCAGCGTCGCATCACGTTTGTTGCGCATCGTTACAAATTCATTTTCATTGATGCCATCATGTACATGGATGTTATGGAGACGTTGCTGTGCGACTGTACTTTGCCACGCAGCAGCGCGATTGACAGGCGGATAATCATGGCACATAAATAATCTTGTTTCCGGTGGAAACGCCAGTAATTTTTGGATAGACTTAAATAATTGACGTGCATCGCCACCTGGAAAATCTGCGCGTGCAGTACCAATATCGGGCATGAAAAGCGTATCTCCTACAAAGATGGTATCGTCAAATAGGTAAGCCGTGTCCGCAGGCGTGTGACCTGACACGGAGATGGCCTTGGCCGTTAATTTTCCAACCTGAAATAGCTCGTCTTCCATAAACAAGTGATCAAAATGATGACCATCCGGAATAAACGCATTGCCGAGATTGAAAATTTTCTTAAAAGTCTCTTGTACGACAGGAATATTACTGCCGATACCAATTGCTCCGCCCAATCGATCTCTAAGATAATCAGCAGATGACAAATGATCTGCGTGCGCATGCGTTTCAAGTATCCACTCAACAGATAAACGTTGTTCGTCAATAAACGCTATCAGCTTGTCAGCTGAGCGAGTGCTTGTTCTACTTGCTTTGGGATCGTAATCCAGAACCGGATCAATGATGGCGCAACAACCGCCCGGTTCATCAAAAACAACATAACTGACAGTCCAGGTTGCTGAGTCAAAGAATGCATTGATATTTGGTTTCATATTATTTATCTGCCAATTTAATTAGAACTCTTGTGTATTATAATATATAATTATACATATCGTATGATATCATATCTGAGATGTTGAGATGAGCTGATTTGTGTTTCTTAGCAGGAGAACGAGAATGTATATTAATCTGGATTCAGTGCCATGGCATGCGGCAGCTGGCGGGTTGATGATTGGTGCCGCAGTGGCACTGTTATTACTATTTAACGGACGTATCGCCGGTATATCGGGTATTGTGGGTGGATTATATCGAATACAAAAAGGCGATATCAGTTGGCGCGTTGCTTTTATTTTAGGACTGATTTTATCAGTGGTTATTTGGAAGTCTTTTTTTGTTTTGCCAGAGATAGTTATTGAAACCAGTTACACGATGTTAGCATTGGCAGGTTTCTTGGTCGGTTACGGTACACGCCTGGGTTCTGGTTGTACCAGTGGCCATGGGGTTTGTGGAATAGCAAGAGGATCGCCGCGCTCAATTGCAGCGACAACAGTATTTATGCTAGCTGGTTTTGTGACAGTCTATTTGATACGGTATGCATTTACTTTCTAGCTTGGATAGGCATGTATAAGGAGGGCATTTAATGGTTAACTTTATCGCATTGCTATCAGGGATTGTTTTCGGTTTGGGAATTATCTTGTCTGGTATGGTAAATCCAGCCATAGTTTTGGCTTTTCTTGATATAACAGGTAACTGGGATTCTTCCCTGCTATGGGTTATGGGTAGTGCTGTGACTGTGGGTTCGATTGCTTTTGCACTGGCAAAAAACCGTAAACACAGTTACCTAGGCCCATCGATGCAGATACCTGCAGTCACGAAAATAGATAGCCGCTTGCTGTTAGGAAGCCTTGTGTTTGGCATTGGCTGGGGGATAGCGGGTATTTGCCCTGGACCGGCCGTGGTGCTGACTGGAACAGGAAGTATTGAAGCATTGGTATTTCTTGCCGCGATGCTATTGGTATGGGTATTTACCAGAACCTGCAAGGGCGTGGATAAATTTTTTACAATTTGTAGGAAATTTAGGAAAATAATTTAGAATTTCAACCATTACTGGTCTAATGGATTTATCATTCAGGATTTAAACAGATACACACTAACGCTAGATAAGAATTAATTATGAAAACAGAACCAGTTCCAGTTTTACACAATATCGCTGCGCTACATACATCCGCTTCGGCTGCTTGCGCTTTACTGAAAATACTGGCCAATGAAGACCGGTTACTCATTTTGTGCGAACTGAGTCAGGGAACCCGGAATGTGGGTGAGCTGGAAGAAATGCTCGGCATTCATCAACCTACGCTCTCGCAACAACTGACCGTGCTGCGGGAAGAAAATCTGGTTGCAACGGAGCGCAAAGGTAAATATATTTACTATAGTTTGGCGAGTCAGGAAGCCACTAAGATTATGGAGACTTTGTATAACTTGTATTGTAAGAATCAATCTACCTGAACGGATAATCGTCAATCAGGATTATCTGTGAATTATTGCAACAATAGCTGATACTCAGTATGGTGTGATTGATAGAGGATAGGATATGCGCCTGGATATTACCAAGCTTGACCACACACTGTCGGTTGCCGGTCAAATCAATATCGATGACATCGCCGATATTGCAGCAGCTGGCTATAAATCCATTATTTGTAATCGCCCGGATTATGAAGGTGGCAGAAGCCAGCCGGGCAGCGAAGAACTGGAGGCAATGGCCAAGTTACTGGATATTGCTTTTGTCTATCTACCTGTCAGGATGAGCACCATAAACGCAGAGCGTGCCGAAGCTTTTCAGAAATTGATGGTTGAGTTACCCAAACCGGTTCTGGCGTTCTGCGGTTCTGGCATGCGTGCGACTGCTCTGTATGAAATGACTAAGCAGAATGATAAGGGTGACATAGAAGCACGGGAATCTGTGGTGGCGGCCTGCAACTGGGATAATGCCTTTGATGTGGTTGTCATAGGGGGCGGTTCGGCTGGCATCGGTGTCACTGCAAGCCTGCTTAAACGGCGGCCAGCCCTGCGTGTCGCGATTATCGTACCAAACGACAAACATTATTATCAGCCTGCTTGGACACTGGTGGGGGCCGGTGCTTATGACATCGCCGAAACAGTGAAACCGATGGATGATGTAATTCCGAGAAATGCTGAATGGATTCAGGCGGCTGCTGCCGGATTTGATCCGGAACACAACAGAGTGTTTTTGACAGATGGACGTGTGGTGGGATACCGGCAATTAATTGTTTGCCCGGGTATACGTCTGGCATGGGAAAAGATTGAGGGACTAGAGGAAACACTGGGTAAAAACGGCGTTACTTCAAACTACCGGTATGACCTTGCACCTTATACCTGGTCGCTGGTAAAAGAACTTAAAGCCGGAAAAGCAATTTTTACCCAGCCGCCGATGCCAATCAAATGTGCCGGTGCGCCACAAAAAGCCATGTATCTTTCTTGCGATCACTGGCTGCATACACACTGCCTGAAAAATATGGATGTTGAGTTTAATACGGCAGCTGCCGTGTTATTTGGTGTGGCAGATTTTGTTCCACCTCTGATGGAATATGTCAGACGCTACCATGCAAAATTGATATTCAATTCTAATCTGATCAAAGTGGATGGAAACAAAAAGATCGCCTACTTTGAAATTAAAGGCAATGATGGAACGGTAACCCTCGAAGTGAAATCTTTTGACATGCTGCATGTGACACCATCACAGGCCGCTCCGGATTTTCTTCGCAATAGTCCTTTGGCAGACGCGGGCGGTTTTTGCAAAGTGAATGAAAAGACACTACAACATACCGATTACCCGAATGTATTTTCATTGGGGGATGCCTGTTCATCTCCTAACACGAAAACGGTCGCGGCAGCCAGAAAGCAAATCGTTGTGGTGGCCGAGAATCTTCTGGCGGCAAAAGAAGACCGGGAACTGACGACTATCTATGACGGTTATGGCGCATGTCCGCTGACAGTGGGGGATGGCAAAGTCATACTGGCTGAATTTGGTTTTGGCGGAAAATTACTGCCTACATTTCCACTTGACCCAACAGCGCCGAGAAAGCTTAATTGGTTTCTTAAAACGACAGTTTTTCCATGGATCTATTGGAATGGCATGCTAAAAGGCAAGGAATGGCTTGCTCGTCCCCGTAAATTAAGCTGAGCATGTGGATATTTTGTTGATCAGTATTCTGCTCGGCGCTTGTGCTGGCGCTATACTGGCACTGACTGGCGCTGGCGGTACGATCATTGCAGTTCCTCTGCTGATGTTTGGATTGCATCTGGTTGTTGCCGAAGCTGCTCCGATTGCTTTATTCGCCGTGTGTTTGTCTTCGGCTATCGGTGCGCTATTTGCGCATAGGCAAGGAAAAGTGCGTTACCGGGCAGCGGGATTTATTGCTATTACCGGTGTCATGGCTGCACCCATCGGCATATGGCTGGCGCAGAAATTGCCTAATGCGCCTCTAACACTTTTGTTTGCTCTGGTATTGTTCTATGTTGCAGTCAGCATGTTGCTGCAAAGTAAAAAGAAGGATGAGCCGGTGAAAAATATGACAGACTCTCCCTCGGATACCGCTTCAATCCCTTGCCAGCTAGCCTATGATCAAGGTCGTCTGGTATGGACTTGGCCGTGCGCCCGGGCATTGGCGTTCTCGGGGATTGCAACCGGATTTTTATCAGGTTTGTTAGGCGTCGGAGGAGGCTTTGTCGTTGTGCCGGCGTTAAAAAAAGCGACCAATCTTTCGATGCAATCCATTCTTGCAACCTCATTGGCAGTGATCGCACTTATTGCTGCCATAGGTGTTGCCTCTGCAACCTATCTCGGCGGTATGAATTGGACTATTGCACTACCTTTCGCCGCCGGTGCATTGGCAGGTATGTTGATCGGGCGAATTTTTGCCCATTTTCTTGCTGGCCCTAAGCTACAGCAAGGATTTGCTGTAGCCTCCATGGGTGTATCGGTATGGATGATTATTAAATTGTTCTGGGCGAGTTGATGAATGGATTAAAGCTCAGTTCAGCATGATTTCACGAAGTTTTTCTTCCAGCGGCGGACGCAAACCGGTTTTGCGGGCCTCCTCAATGGCTACTTCCGGATCAACACCTTTGGTGATTCGATAGCTAGCCCACATGGCACTTGCCCGGTTACCCGATCCACAGTGAATCAGTATCGGGGCTTGCGCTGATTCGATCACTTTGGTAAATGCGGCCACTTGTTCTTTAGTGATTCCAGCAACGGTCGTCGGAATATTGACATACATCATGCCGGCAATATCGACCAATGCTTTCTCCTCCATAACGCCTTCATTTTTGGTGCGCAAATCAATAATGGTTTTGAAACCAGTGGCTGCCAATGCTGGCACACCACCCTCGCTAATCATGCCAGATAAGGCGATTTGTTCCGTAGCGCGGCTGTAATTTTGTACCGCAATAACTTGATGGCCAAAAGGTACCCGGCCAGCAGCCTGCGTCATGCTGGTAAACAGAATGATCACAAGTGTCATCAGAATGATAGAGTATTTCATAGAAAGCCCCATTTGCTGTATTAAGTAAGAAAAGAATGTTTTCATTGTAGCCGTACTGAATAATTAAATACAAATTATTCCTATCAATCCTGGTCTTTTGATAGGCGTATCACTATTTGTCCTACCATTAAAGAGAGCTACTTATTATGTCCCATGAACAAGTTCTTGCACCCGATAAAACACCCGCATGGCATAGTTATCCGCCGCAGCAAGTGCTGGAAGAGTTTAAAACCGGGGATGCTGGTTTATCGCAAACGGAAGCGAAGTTGCGTTTTGATCACTATGGCGCCAACCGATTGAAACCACCCAAGCCACAGAGCATTGTCATTCGTTTTTTGTTGCAATTTCATAATGTACTGATTTATATCTTGCTCGCTGCATGCAGCATGACCGCTTTTCTAGGGCACTGGGTCGATAGTGGCGTTATTCTCGGCGTGGTGGTCATCAATGCCATCATCGGCTTCGTTCAGGAAGGCAAAGCGGAAGATGCACTGAATGCTATCCGGCGCATGCTGTCGCTTAACGCGATCGTTCGGCGCGATGGGCAGCGGATACAGATGCCAGCTGATCAACTGGTGCCTGGCGATATCGTAGTACTGCAATCCGGCGACAAGGTACCGGCTGACTTGCGATTGGTCGATTGTAAAAACCTGCGTATCGAAGAAGCAGCGTTAACTGGAGAATCGGAAGCTGTCGAGAAATCCATTCACCCAGTCGAAGCAGTGACGGCGATTGGGGATCGGTTTTGTATGGCGTATTCGGGCACGTTGGTGGTTTATGGCCAGGGATCGGGCGTG
>CXWL01120507.1_pt1 | contig 17778 bp, 16 predicted proteins | sample 590931 | NCBI WGS metagenome assembly CXWL01 (sample SAMEA3498368, study PRJEB10139) | groundwater metagenome | biome: water well; material: biofilm material | place: Germany | collected 2015-04-27 | reverse complement strand
GTGCGCAGCATCACTGCTTGGCCGTGGATTGTTAGTCTCAATTTGAACGCGCATTAGAATTAAGGTCTGCACCGCAGCCACGCCGCCCAGCTTTTTGTCCACATACATCGTGTGCAACAGCGGCTGGTCGAAACCGGTCTGGTATTTGCTCGCCACCACCAGAATGCGTTGCACCGGATTCTTGAACGCCTCGGCAATATCACCCGTGCCGGGCGGGTTCATATTCTCTTCGGTGTATTTCTGCTCGTTGATGATGACCGTGCCGGAGAACGCCACCAGTACGCCGAAGCCCAAACCCTGCTCACATACTACGATATCCAGCTCCTGCTTGTAGCGCACGGCATGGGCGCGTGAATGCGTCACCACCATTGCCTTGGCTTGCCCGGCAATCTTGTGCGAGGTATTGCGGGTAAAGTGATCCACGATAATGTGCGCTTTGCGCTTGATGGCAAACTCGTGCTGATCCACATATTTCAGCATCAGCCTCCGTGCCTTGAGCTTCTCCACTTCCTTTTCCCCATCGGCCTTCTCGTTTTCAATCAACTCGAAATAGGTTTTGTAAGTGGTGTAGCTCTCCAGCACATCGAGAATGAAGCCTTCGGCGATGGCCTGGCGCATGGTGTATTGATGAAAAGGCCGGAAGCCTTTCTTCACGCTTTTATCCGGCACGCCGAACAGTTCCAGCGTCTTGTCTTTTGGGGTTGCGGTGAAAGCGAAGAACGACAAGTGCGGCAACTTCTGCCTCGCCTTTTGAATTTTTTCCAATTCGGATTCGATGGGGTCTGCGTCTTTCCCCTCGTCGTCCTTATCCAGCGCCTTTTGCAAATCTTCATCGCTGGTCAGCACCAGCTTGAGGTCTTTAACCCCTTCGCCGGTCTGCGAGCTGTGCGCCTCATCCACCACCACGGCAAAACGCTTGCCCGACATCTTCGCCAGCTCGCCCACAAAACCAAATTTTTGCAGCGTTGAAATGATGATCTTGTCGCCGCGCGCCAGTGCCTGCGTCAGTTGTTTCGCGCCGCTGCGGATGGGCGTCACCACCCCTTTGATTTTCTCGAACTGCTTGATGGTGTCCTGCAACTGCTTATCCAGCACACGCCGGTCGGTAATCACGATCACGCTGTCGAATACCGGCTGCCCGTCTGCGCCGCACAGATTGGCGAGTTGATGCGCCAGCCAGGCGATGCTGTTTGATTTGCCAGAACCGGCGCTGTGCTGCACCAGATAGTTGTGCCCGCTGCCATGCGCTTTGGCGTGGGCGAGCAACTTGCGCACGACCTGATATTGGTGGAAGCGCGGGAAGATAAATTTCTCCTTGCCCGTTTTTTCATCGCGCTCGAAGTGCAAATAATTCTGAATCAGCAGCAACAGCGAATCCGCCTGCCATATCCCCGGCTGCACTTCGTCATCTTCATCAATGAAATCGCCCCACAGATAGCTGGATGAAAAATGGCCTTCGATAATCGGGTTATGCGTGTCGCGATTGAAGGGCAGGAAGGCCGTATCCGCCCCGGCAATCTGCGTGCTCATATAGGCCGCATCGTCGTCCACCGCAAAATGCACCAGACAACGTTTCCAGAACGGCTCGTTTTTATCGCGCCGCCGATACTGGGCGATGGCGTGCTGCACGTTTTGGTTGGTGAAATGATTTTTCAGTTCCACCGATACGACGGGCAGGCCATTGAGCAGGGTGGCGACATCCGCCGACTGGTCAGGCGTTCTGGTGGAGAAATGCACCTGTCGCATCACGGCAAAGCGGTTGCCCTCATAGCGTGCCTGATGTTCCTGATTACCACCGGCAGCCGGGCGAAAATAAACCAGTTGCAGATTGATGCCGCTGAACGACACGCCGTTCCTCAACACCTCCAGCGTGCCGCGTTTCTGGATCAAGCCCGTCACATGCGCTGCCAGCGCCTCGCGCGGCGCATCGGGGAACTGCTTGTGCAGTTTGGCCAACTCCTTGGGCTGGGTCGCTTCAACAAAGTCCCACAACTGTTCGGCATCGAGCAGGGTTGCCGCATCGAAGTGGCTGGCATCGCGGGCGGTGTACAGCGGGCAGGCAGCCAGCGCCGCCATGACCACGTCCTCGAATGCCGCCTCACTCAATGGGTTTGTCTGTACCATTTTGCTTCCTATTGATAGTGGCTTATTGATTGAAGCTGAATTTTAATGATGCAAGCAGCAATAAAAACAAACAATAAAATCAATTTGTTAAATCAATTGTCATCGCCAGTTCCTTTGTTTTTTATTGCTTCCTTATTGGTTTTATTTGCCAACTTACCAATACGTTGCGCATCGCGTTTTAGCCTTTCCTTACACCGACCGCTAGTTAAGGGAAGCGCGTTTCCCTTAACTTATAAAGAGGTTTAGGTAACGCTCAAAGACATAAGCCCGCCCGCGCAGTTGCCCGGTAATTTCCACCAGCAAACCCAGTTTTTGAAAGTCGCGGATCAAGGCGTTGGCAGTAGGGGTGCTAACGCCGAGCGCATGTTCAATATCTACCGCTGTAATCATGGGTTGGCGATACAGCAGGTTGAGTACCTGTCGTGCGTTGGGTACGCGCTTGCCCAGCTTGAGGATTTGCTGTTCAACTTCCATACGCAAGGCCAAAATTTGCCGAAACACATCCCGACCCTTGGTTGCCGTTTCGTTCACGCCTTGCAGAAAGAAACGCACCCAATGAATGAGATCGTTAGAGACTCTCACGCGGGTGAGTGCATCGTAGTAGCTGGCGCGGTTACGCTCGAAAAAGTCGGACAAATACAAGGATGGCTTGGCCAACAGGCCGTGGCTGATCATATAGAGCGGGATCATCAGTCGTCCGATACGACCGTTGCCATCCTGAAACGGGTGAATAGTCTCAAACTGATAATGACTGATGGCCACCCGCACCAAGTGTGGCACGGTGATGGCATCGTTGTGCCAAAACTGCTCCAGATCACTCATTAGTGCCAGTACGTTGTCTGGATGGGGCGGAATGAAAGCAGCATCAATCAGGCCAGATCCACCAATCCAGTTCTGACTGGTGCGAAATTCGCCCGGCTGCTTGTGTTCGCCGCGAGCGCCCTGCATCAGAATAGAGTGGGTTTGCTTGAGAAGGCGGTTGGATAGTGGCAGCTTTTCAAGTTCGGTAATCGCAGCGTTCACCGCGTCTATGTAATTACGCACCTCGCGCCAGTCATCGCGTTTTTCGGCGCTGATCTGTTCTGCGGGCATCAACACCTCGTCTATGCCGGTTTGGGTACCCTCGATGCGGCTGGAAGTTTGCGCCTCCTTAACTACGTGCATTTCAATAAACAAATCAATATCCGGCACAATCAGCGAAAAAGCGTTTAACTCGCCCAGAGCGCGGTTGGCCGACTCCAGCAAGGCGTTGATGGTCGGATCTTCCCAGTACCAGGCGTGGTTAACCAAAACAGGCTCGAAACTTTTGTATTGATAGCGCGCCTGCCAATGCCCAGCCGAAAATTTTTCAAACTTCATGGGGTTCTGCCTCCTGAAGAATTCATGTCTAGGCGGCATCCGGAACGGTGCGCTGACCGGTGACGCATTCGTGGATCAGCGCGGCGCGGTATTCGGTGAGCACCTCCAGTTGACGGGCATAGAAAGATAGGGCGTCCTCTGTTCTGTGGGTAGCCGTCGCGATGTACTCAACGATTTGCGCTTGCTCTTCGGGCGGCGGGTATGGACTTCTAATCTCAAAAAACGAATCGGGATAAAGGCGCAGCCTGGAGTCCCAAATTCCTTTTGAATATCGCCGGATTTCAGTTATGAAGCGCGGGCTGTGGAATAAGTAATCGTAATATGTCGGTATCGCAGATTTCATTAAGCGATACTCGAAAATCGTCCCCATGCCGTGGTTGTCCACGTTTTCAGGCGAAAGGTCGGCTTCGGAAAAAGCCTGGGTGATTTTGAGAATGAGCCGCTTGCGCGCCAGCGTTTCGTAAATCGGCGACAAGCCTTTTTCCTCGCCGCCGGAGAAGTTGTAGAGAATGTCCTTCACGTTGGTCGAGAACCCCGCAAGGTAGGCGGAGAAATTCGGCACGATGTCGGCGGGGCGGCGGATCAGTTCTTCGAGCGAGTATTCGGAAGTGTTGTAAAACTTTTGCCCGGCAGCCCTCATCAGCAGCGCATCGCGGGTTTGTTCGGGTGTGGTTTTGTACTTCACCGCCGCATCGCGCACCGCCTGCCGGGTGGGCTGCAACACGCAATCCAGACGGCGCAACAGGGTGAACGGCAGGATCACGTCCTCGTAATCCTTGGCGTCGTAGTCGTCTTTGATGAGATCGGCGATTTTCCAAAGGAACTCGGCGATTTCGGAATGATTTTGCATGGNNTCGTCTCAAATGTACCGCCTTTGCCTGGCCTGGGCAATGCCGTTGCGATAGCTTAACGCCGAGAGACTACCCCTCGATTTTGCGAAACAGATTCAAACCCTCGCCGATACCGCCCAGCCTCGTTGCATGGTGGCCGCATCATTGCGCCGGGCAGGTAATCCATGTCCGCGCCCCTCCATAGTTGCAGGGTGTCCATTCAATCCGAGCCGGATAGTTCCGACTCTTCCATTCGCCGCCACCACGATGGCGCCGATAGTCAGAATGCTCGATACAGGCTATTTCAGGGGTGGAGAATTGACAGCACTTTAGCAGCATTTCTATCCAGCTCTGCAGGTTGCCCTTAAAATTGGCGGCACAACAAAAAATCCCGTTCAGCTTTAGCTGGAATTTTTGAATCTTCCCGCAAGCTGGTTTACAAATCGGCGATGACTGAAATATCCGCTTTCAATGCCAGTTCGGTATATCTGTCATGACGGGCGAGCTGGTAAACTCTTCGCTCGCGGCGCAAGGCCGAACATCCATTCAACCCAGATAATCCACTAGCAGGGTTCAAACCCGAGGAACGCGTGATGAGTGCTCTGAGTGACTTGATCGGTTATCCCGCCGCATTTTTGACTACCGCCGCCTTTGTGCCGCAGGCATGGCAATCCTGGCGAACGCGCGACCTGTCTGGTATTTCGCTGCCGATGTACGCCCTGTTTACAGCCGGTGTTGTTTTGTGGCTGGCCTACGGCGCCGTGATCGGCAGCGCGCCCATCATTATTGCCAACACGGTTACCTTGGCGCTTGCATCGGTGGTGCTGTCTCTGAAAGTGGCCGAGACCCTCCAATCACGGGCATAGCGCGGCGTTTTCGCGCGCCTGTAAAACAAATTACAATGGGTGCCACCCGAAATTATTGAGCTCATGATTTCATGCTGATCTGGTTTGTCGTCCTTTATCTGCTGTTCTCCGTCGGCATCGGCCTGTATGCCTCGACCCGCGTCCATAACGCCAAGGACTTTGCCGTGGCCGGTCGCCACCTGCCGCTGCCCATCGTTACGGCGACGGTGTTCGCCACCTGGTTCGGCGCGGAGACGGTATTGGGCATCTCGGCCACGTTCGTCAAGGAGGGTATGGGCGGTGTGGTGGCAGACCCGTTCGGCGCCAGCCTGTGCCTGATACTCGCCGGGCTGTTTTTCGCCAACCGGCTGTATCGCATGAACCTGCTTACCATCGGCGACTACTACCGCGTGCGCTACAACCGCGCGGTGGAACTGATCGCAGCGGTGTGCATCGTGATTTCCTACCTCGGCTGGGTGTCGGCGCAGATCATGGCACTCGGCCTGGTGTTCAACGTCGTCAGCGGCGGTGCGGTTTCGCAGGAAGCGGGCATGGTGATCGGGGTGCTGATCGTGCTGACCTACACCACCTTCGGCGGCATGTGGTCGGTGGCGCTGCTCGATTTCGTCCAGATGACGGTGATCATGTGCGGCATGCTGTTCATCGCCTGGTTCGTCAGCGGCATGACCGGCGGCGTGGGCGCAGTGGTCGCGCATGCCGAGGCGGCGGGCAAGCTGGATTTCTTCCCCAGGGGCGATTACACGCAATGGGTGCCGTTCATCGGCGCGTGGCTGACCATGATGTTAGGCTCGATCCCGCAGCAGGATGTATTCCAGCGCATCACTGCCGCAAAAGACGAGAAGACTGCGGTGCGCGGCTCGGTGCTGGGCGGCTCGCTGTATTTCCTGTTCGCCTTCGTGCCGATGTTCCTGGCTTACTCCGCCACGCTGGTTGACCCCAGGCTGTTCGGCGAACTGCTGGAGCAGGATTCGCAACTGGTGCTGCCGACTTTGATTTTGCAACATACGCCGATATTCGCGCAGGTGATTTTTTTCGGCGCGCTGCTTTCCGCGATCATGAGCTGCTCCTCGGCCACGCTGCTGGCGCCATCGGTCGCATTCACCGAAAACATCCTCAAGCACTTTATCCTCAAGGATATGACCGACCGCCAGTTCCTGCGCGCGATGCGCATCACGCTGTGGGGCTTCGGCGGAGTGGTGCTGATAGTGGCGCTGAACTCCGAGCTTTCCATTTTCAAGATGGTGGAAAGCGCGTACAAAATCACGCTGGTGGCGGCATTCGTGCCGCTGGCTTTCGGCCTGTACTGGAAGCGCGCCAACACCCAGGGGGCGCTGATGGCGATGGTGTTCGGACTGGTGACATGGGCCGCATGCGAGGTGTTTGAACCTTCCGAAGTGTGGCCGCCGCAACTGGTCGGCCTGCTGATGAGCATAGTCGGCATGGTAGCCGGTTCCCTGCTGCCCAGCAGGATAGGCAGGCCGTTGCCGCAGGAGCCGGAACACGCCGCCCTGCACCACCACGCCGCCAGCCACACCGAGCACGTCGCGGAGCACCCGCACCACCACCCGCCGCATCATGGCGGGCGCTAGTGTAGTGTTGCATTCTGTTTGGAACTTATGCAGTTATCCCGGATTGTCCATTAGCAAAAACACCCCCTCCCCCTTGCAGGGGGAGGGTTGGTGAGGGGGTAGAAATGCTATCGCCACACAGTTCTACCCTCATCCTAACCTTCCACCCGCAAGGAGTACGTCGCCAGACACTCGACCTGCGGTCGGTCTTGGCGCAGCCCCTGCAAGGGGGAAGGAACTGGTTTGGTTCTAATGGATTATCTGGGGTTATGTAACGAGGCGGCTGGATTGGTTGGAGCGCCGATGTCTCGTCGGCATTATGCGGGCGAGGACGCCCGCGCTCCCGGCGTTTTTGGTTTGCGGCAGAACTTACAAGAAACTCCAAAAGTACCGTCAAGAGTGCAACACTACACTAGCGATGCCTTCACACTGCTGTCACAATTCTTTCATAAAATCGCAGCCATTCTGAAATAAATACGATGGAGAGAACGGTGGCGGCAACTATCCTGATAGTGGAAGATGAACCGGCGATTCAAGAGCTGCTGGCGATGAATGCGAGGCAGTGGGGCTACCGCGCGATCCAGGCAACGGACGCCGCCAGCGCCATGGAGCATATCAACCGCGCGCTGCCGGATCTGATCCTGCTCGACTGGATGCTGCCCGGCAGCAGTGGCGTGGAGCTGGCGCGCGGCCTGCGCGCCGACCGGCGCACGCGCGATACCCCCATCATCCTGCTGACCGCGCGCAGCGAGGAGCGCGACAAAGTGGTCGGGCTGGAATCCGGCGCGGACGATTACATCACCAAGCCATTTTCGCCGCGCGAACTGAATGCGCGCATCCGCGCCTTGCTGCGCCGCCGCGCACCACTGGCGAGCGACGAAACTGTGCGGGTGGACGGGCTGGAGCTGTCACCGGCAGCGCATAGCGCCAGCGCCAACGGAGAGACGGTGGATCTGGGGCCGACCGAATTCCGGCTGCTGCATTTTTTTATGACCCATGCAGACCGCGTTTACAGCCGCGCGCAATTGCTGGACCAGGTGTGGGGCGACCATGTGTTCGTGGAGGAACGCACGGTGGACGTGCATATCCGCCGCTTGCGCCAGGCGCTCGAACCTTCCGGTTGCGACCGCTTGATCCAGACAGTGCGGGGAAGCGGATACCGGTTTTCGTCCGACTGATCTGCAAACGCACGCCGTATAATCCCAGGCTATGCAACCAAATGGTATGTCACCCGGATCGTGATTGAATTCTGGCAGCGCGTGCTGGTTTTCCCGATTGCCTTGCTGTCGGCTTCACTATTGTTGTGGGCGGTGGCGGGCGCGTTGCCGGCCGCCCTGTTCTTTGGCATTTTCCTGCTGGCGCATCTGATCTTCCACTTGCGCCAACTCGGGTTGCTGGAAAACTGGCTGACCGACCCGGAGGCCCGCCCGGTGCCGGATGGCACGGGGTCGTGGGAAGGAGTGTTCGCGCGGCTCAACCGGATGAAGCGCCTGAACCGCGAAGAGCGGGAGCGCTACAACACCGCGCTGCAACATCTGGAGCAGGCTACTTCAGCATTGCCGGAAGGGGTGGTCATGCTCGATGAAGCCGATCATATCGAATGGTGCAACCCGCTCGCCGAGCAGCATTTCGGTCTGGATTGCACGCGCGACATCGGCCAGCAAATCACCTACATGGCGCGCCAGCCGGAATTTGTGCAGTATTTGGCCATGCGCAATTTCGGCGAACCTCTGGTGTTGCGCGGCGCGCGCCAGGACAGCCTGACGCTTTCCATCAAACTGATTCCCTACGGTGACAACAAGAAACTGCTGGTCAGCCGCGACAATACCCGCTTCGAACGCATCGAGACCATGCGCCGCGACTTTGTTGCCAACGTGTCACACGAGTTGCGCACCCCGCTGACGGTGGTGAGCGGTTTTGTCGAGACGCTGTGCGACGCGCCCAGCCTGGAAAGCAGCATGGCGCGACGCGCGCTGCAACTGATGGCCGATCAAACGCAGCGCATGGAGCGGCTGGTAAACGACCTGCTCACCCTGTCCAAACTGGATAACGCGCTGAATGCGCTGCAGGAAGAAAATGTCGACATGACCGCGCTGGTGCGCGCTCTTTTTCAGGACGGGCTGGCGTTGAGCGACAACCAGCACCGCTTGCGCCTGGAATTGGAGAGCAACTGCGCCGTGCTGGGCAATACCGAGGAATTGCGCAGCGCTTTCGGCAATCTGGTGTCCAACGCCATCCGCTACACGCCGCGCGACGGCGAAATCGTGTTGCGCTGGCATGAGCAGGGCGATCAGCCGGTGTTCAGCGTGCGCGACAGCGGCATCGGCATTGCGCCGCAGCACATTCCGCGCCTGACCGAGCGGTTTTATCGCGTGGACCGCAGCCGCTCGCGCGAAACCGGGGGCACGGGATTGGGGCTGGCCATCGTCAAGCACGTGGTAAACCGGCATCAGGCGCGGCTGGAAATCATCAGCGACGAGGGCAAAGGCAGCACTTTCAGCATTACGTTCCCCGCGAAGCGGCGCTTGCCGCTACCGGAAGAAGATCGGGCCTGACCTGCTTCGGCTCGCACCGCACTAACCCGCGTCGTGCAACTCCAGTGAAACAAACAGCCTTATTTGGTAGAATCCGGCCCACTTTAAGGCTGCACGTTTTAAATCGGCACGCTCGCCGCGAAGATTCCGGAATACACCATTTATGAAAATGTCCAACCGTTATTGCCAGCTTCTCGTTTTTTGCATCAACTCGCTGCTGCTGGGTTTCAGTTTTCCTGTCAATGCCGACGACATCCAGGACATCAACAAACTGTTTCGCCAGGGGCAGCACGAGCAGGCGATGGGGCGCGTGAACACCTACCTGACGGGCAAACCCAAAGATGCCCAGGCGCGCTTTCTGAAGGGGCTGATTTTTACCGAGCAGGGCAAGAACGGCGAGGCCATCCGGGTTTTTTCCGAACTGACCGAGGACTATCCGGAGTTGCCCGAGCCTTACAATAACCTGGCCGTGCTGTACGCCGGCCAGGGTCAGTACGATAAAGCCAGGGTCGCGCTGGAAATGGCGATCCGCACCCATCCCAGCTATGCCACCGCGCACGAAAACCTGGGCGATATTTACGCCAAGATGGCGAGCCAGGCCTACGACCGGGCGCTGCAACTGGACCGCAACAACGCCGCCACGCAAACCAAACTATCCCTGATCAAAGACCTGTTCTCCGGCACCGCCAAGGGCGGCAAGCACGGTGCTGCCGCGCCGCCAGAACCGGTAACGGGCGCCGCCTCTCAACCGGCAACGGAACCGGTCGCCGCTGTTGCTGCCCCCGCGCCAGCACCGGCTGCCCCGGAAAAAGCTGCCACCGCCGCGCCCGAACCCGCCGCGTCACCCGTGCAAGCCGCCGCAAAGAAATCGCCGGCAAACAGCGGCAACGAGGTGCTCAAGGCTGTCCGCGATTGGGCTGCGGCATGGTCATCCCAAGATGTGAATCGCTACCTCGCGTTTTATGCCGCCGATTTCAAAATACCGGGCGGGGAAAAGCGCAGCGACTGGGAGGGGCAGCGCCGCGAGCGCATCAGCGCCCCAAAGTCCATCAGCGTGAGCATCCGGGATGCCCGCGTCAAACTCATTGATGACGGCCATGCCAGCGTGACTTTCAAGCAGGTCTATCGCGCCAGCCATCTGCGCAACACTTCCGGCAAGACGCTGTTGATGGTGAAGTCCGGCGGGAGCTGGTTGATTCAGGAAGAGCGTTCCGGAAAGTAGCCGCATGCGCGCATTTCTTTTGTTGTTTGCCTTGTTGCCGCCGCTCAACCTGGCGTATGCCGGAGAACCCGGCTCACGCAGCATGGAAGCGTTACTGGTGGAAAGCATGTTGTCGGTGTCTGGCAGCAGGCTGGATACGGCACTGACCGAAGTGGATTCGCTGCTCAAAATCAACCCGAAATTCAAACTCGCGCAATTGATACGGGGCGATTTGCTGCTGGCGCGTGCGCGTCCCCTCAGCAATCTGGGCAACGCGCCGGAGGCAGAAGCGCGCATGGAAGATTTCCGCGATGAAGCGCGCGTGCGCCTGCAACGCTTCAACGAGCAACCCCCTACCGCGCTCGCGCCAAAATTCCTGTGGCAGCTCGATGAGCGGCAGCGCCACGCCATCGTGGTGGATACCAGCAAATCCACGCTTTATCTGTACGAAAACGACAACGGCCAGCCGCGCTATGTGGCGGATTATTACATCAGCACCGGCAAGAAAGGCATCGAGAAGGTTTCTGAAGGAGATCAGAAAACCCCGCTCGGGGTCTATTTTGTCAACGCTAACCTGCCAAAAAACAAGCTCACCGATTTCTACGGCAGCGGGGCTTATCCCTTGAGCTACCCCAACGAATGGGATCGCAGGCAGGGCCGTAACGGCCACGGAATCTGGTTGCACGGCACACCGAGTGATACTTACAGCCGGCCGCCGCGCGCCAGCAACGGCTGCGTGGTGCTGTCCAACGAAGACCTGGAAAGCATCAGCAAGGTGTTACAGGTCGGCGTGACGCCGGTCATTATCGCCAGCCAGATGGATTGGAGCAGCGAACGGGATCATGCCGAGCGCACCGCGCTGTTGAGCCAATTCGAGCAATGGCGCGCCGATTGGGCCAGCCTCGACACCGACCGCTACCTCGAGCACTACGCACAGAGCTTTTCCACCGGGGAGATGGATCTCTCGGCGTGGGCGCGGCAGAAGAAACTGGTCAACGCCGGCAAATCGTGGATCAAGATCAATATTTCCAACATCAGCGTGTTCGCTTACCCGACCCAGCCCGGCCTGGTAGTGGTCAGTTTCGAGCAGGACTACGCCAGCAGCAACCTGTCCAACCGGATGAAGAAGCGCCAGTACTGGATGAAACAAAACGACCGCTGGCAGATTGTTTACGAGGGCGCGGCATAACCCGCCCGGCATATTTCATTTACCAGGAGCCCGCCCATGAACAAGTTGAAAAATTTCTTCGCTCTTCTATTTCTCGGCTGTCTGTTATGTTCCAACGCGCAGGCCGCAACAACTTCCCAACAACCAGCCAATAAAGGAAAAACCGGAATGGTCAAACTGCATACCAACCTCGGCGTCATCACCGTAAAACTGAATGCCGAAAAAGCGCCTGTTTCTGTCAAAAATTTCCTCGAATACGCGAAGAGCGGCTTTTATAACGGCACCATCTTCCACCGCGTGATAGGCAATTTCATGATCCAGGGCGGAGGATTCGAGTCCGGCCTGAAGCACAAAGCGACCCGCGCGCCGATACAGAATGAGGCCGCCAATGGCTTGAGGAACGACACCTATACCCTCGCCATGGCGCGCACCGGCGACCCTCACTCCGCCACGGCGCAGTTCTTCATTAACGTTAAGAACAATGACTTCCTCAATTACCCCGGACAGGATGGCTGGGGCTATGCGGTATTCGGCGAGGTGGTCGAAGGCAAAGAGGTTGTGGACGCGATCCGCAAGGTCAGCACGGGCTTCCGCAACGGGTTCCAGGATGTGCCGGTGGAAGATGTCGTCATCACCAAGGCGGAAGTGATCCAGCAATAACCGGGTGCGCCCATCCGGGCTTGCCCTTGTTTATGGCGCACGCGCTTTTTATTTCTGACCTGCATCTCGGCGCGAGCAACCCGCAGCTTACGCGGCTGTTCGCGCATTTCGTGCAGCGCATCGCCCCAAAGGCGGAGGCGCTGTATATTCTGGGGGATCTGTTCGAATACTGGGCGGGGGACGATGACCTCGATGACCCCTTCTATCGGCAAATAAGCCGGTTGTTGCGTGACCTTGCCACCCAAGGGACGCGCCTGTTTATCATGCACGGCAACCGCGATTTCCTGATGTCCGAAAAACTGGCCGACGCATGCCGGGCCTCGCTGCTAAACGATCCTGCGCTGCTTGATCTGTACGGCGTGCCGACGCTGCTCTCTCACGGCGATACCTTATGCACCGATGATATCGGCTACCAGAATTATCGCAGCCAAGTGCATGAAGCTGCATGGCAACAGCAATTCCTGGCGCAACCGCTGGCCCAGCGCAAGTCCATGATCCAGCAAATGCGCTCGCATAGCGAAAACGAAAAACGTGGCAAGAGCAAGGTAATCATGGACGCGAATGATGCGGCAGTAGCAAATTTGTTGCGCGAATATGGCTACCCGCGCCTGATTCATGGTCACACCCACCGGCGCATGCTCCACCGGCCAACGGTGGACAGCCACGAATGCGAGCGTTGGGTGCTGGGCGATTGGTGCGAAACGGGGAACGCTTTGCGGTGTGACGCAGACGGCTGCTCGTGGGAAACCATTACCTGCCCGGTTTGAGCCGACCTTTCATGGATATTGTTGGTAAGCGCTACTTTCTATAGCCGTTCAGCGCGTCAAACGCTTCCTGCTGGGTCAAGAGTTTGCCCTTTGCAACATCGTAATAAGCTTGCTCTTTGGTTTGTTTGTTTTCCATGCGTATCACGACATAGTCCGCCGGGATCATATATGAACCAGAACCGCAAACAGGTTGCCAATCCTGTCCCACATTAAAGCTAACCATGATAAATTCCTTTCGCTAATAAGCTGGCAATGAGTGCGCAGAGGATGATGAGCGACAAACACTCCAACCACGGCAGCCTTTTCTTGTGCGCCCACCGGAAAGCGGATTCGCGATTATCTTCAGGCACATCGTGGCGGTATTTCATTCTTCCCACATGTTCATCTAACCAGCGCACACATTACAAGATCACGGGTGGCAAACCCAAACCCTTGCGGCAGTTGAATACAGCCGGAACAAACGCGATGAAAACCATAACAAACGGCAAGAAACCAATGACAAGCGGCAATTCAGAATGGCGAGTTGTATTGAGGCGAGGTGAACGTGTTTGGCGCGAATGGACAATCTGGGATAATGATGGATGTTCGCATTGAGATTCATGCCGAAGTGCCACTTCTGAATTGCCATCCATACCACCATGCCTGAAAACCGGAACACAATTGCGACGGTCGGGCTGGTGGCCATAGGCCGTAACGAGGGCGAGCGTCTGCGCAAATGCCTTCTGTCCGTGGTGAGACAAGCGGGCGCCATCGTTTACGTGGATTCCGGTTCGAGCGACGGCTCGGCGGAAATGGCGCGTGCGCTTGGGGTCGAGGTGATCGGGCTGGATATGACGGTTCCCTTTACCGCTGCCAGGGCAAGAAACGAGGGGTTCCGCCGCCTGCGCGCAAGAGCGCCAGAACTGCGCTACGTACAATTCGTGGATGGGGACTGTGAGGTCATGCCGGAATGGCTGGAGCATGCGGTGCGGTTTCTTGACCGGCGTCCCGATGTCGCAGTGGTAAGTGGCCGTTGCCGTGAACGTTTTCCCGATCGCTCCGTCTACAACATGCTGTGCGATATCGAATGGGACGCGCCGGTGGGTTCGGCCAAGGCCTGCGGCGGCAACGCGATGATGCGGGCCGACGCGCTGGAGCGCGCTGGCGGCTTTCACGATGGCCTGATCGCGGGCGAAGAGCCGGAACTTTGCGTCCGGTTCCGGGCGGCAGGTTGGAAAATATGGAGGTTGGGCGACGAGATGGTGCTGCACGATGCCGCGATCATGCGCTTCGGGCAATGGTGGAAACGGGCCGTGCGAGGGGGATACGGCTATGCGGAAGGTTACTTTATGCATGGCGCACCGCCGGAACGGTACCGTGTCAGGGAATCGCGGCGCATCTGGGCGTGGGGAGTGGGTGCCCCAGCGCTTGCGGCCATGCTGGCCGCCTGGCTGGGGCCGTGGGGCTGGGCGCTGTTGCTGGTCTATCCGGCGCAGGTCGCTCGCCTCGCTTTGCGCGGCGCGCGAACCCGGCGGGAAAACTGGTGGCGCGCCCTGTTCCTGGTGCTCGGCAAGTTCCCTGAAGCGGCGGGGCAGTTGAAATTTTTATACAACAGGCTGGCGGGAAAATCGGCGCGCCTCATCGAATACAAGTAAACAAATGTACGAATCATTCTACGGCTTGAAGGAAAAACCCTTCTCCATCCAGCCCGACCCGGACTTTCTGTATTTTGGTCGCCGCCACTCCCTCGCTTACGCGATGCTGGAATTCGGCGTGCAGAACGGCGCGGGCTTTTCGGTCATCAGCGGGGAGATCGGCTGCGGCAAGACCACGCTGATCCGCCACCTGCTCGGCCAGCTTGGTTCCGGCATCGTGGTGGGCCTGGTCAACAACACCTCGCCGGATATCGGCGACCTGCTGGAATGGATCATGATGTCATTCGGGCTGCCCTACGAAGGAAAATCCAGGGTGGCGCTGTACGATGCCTTCCAGCGTTTTCTGATCGAACAATACGGCGCAGGCCATACCGTGCTGCTGATCGTGGACGAAGCGCAAAATCTCAGCCCCGGCGCGCTGGAATCTTTGCGCATGCTGTCGAACATCAACGCCGACAAACACCAGTTGCTCCAGGTCATCCTGGTCGGGCAGCCGCAATTGCGCGACCTGCTCAAGCGGCCCGAACTGAAACAACTCGCCCAGCGCGTCGCGGTGGATTTTCACATTACCCCGCTTTCGGTGGTCGAGGTGCAGAGCTACATCGAGCACCGCCTGAAAACTGCCGGGAGGGAAACCCCGCTGTTTACATCGGCGGCCTGCGCCCTGATCGCCACGGCCAGCCAGGGCATTCCGAGAAGCATCAACATCCTGTGTGATAATGCGCTGGTTTACGGATTTTCCGACGAGGCCGAGCGCATTGACCTTGCGCTGGTCAAAGACGTACTGAACGACAAGACCGAATTCGGTGCGCTGTAGGGCGCGAATTGCCGGAACCCATCCGAAGTCATTAAATTTTTTGAGGTAAACCATGGAAGCCGAACAACTCAACGCCATCACCAACCAGTTGCAGGATCTGCGCGCACGCGCCAACGAGTTGCGGAGGTATCTTTGACTTTGATACCAAGCAGGAGCGTCTCGCGGAAGTCGTGATCCTCGCCGAAGATCCGGCCATCTGGCAGGACAGCAAACGCTCTCAAGAGCTGGGGCGCGAGCGCAAGATGCTGGAAGGCATCGTCCTCACGTTGCGCCAGCTCGATCAGAACCTGAACGACGCCGCCGAACTGCTGGAAATGGCGCAGGCAGAAAACGACGATGCGGGCCTGCGCAGCATCGCGGATGATTTGCAGCAAATGGAAATCCAGGTGGCTGACATGGAATTCCGCCGCATGTTTTCCGGCGAGCTGGACGCCAACAACTGCTTTGTGGACATCCAGTCCGGCAGCGGCGGCACCGAGGCGCAGGACTGGGCTTCGATGCTGCTGCGCATGTACCTGCGCTACTGCGAGCGCAAAGGCTTCGGGGTCGAAGTGCTGGAAGAATCTCCCGGCGAAGTCGCGGGCATCAAAGGCGCCTCGCTCAAGGTGACCGGCGACCATGCTTACGGCCACCTGCGCACCGAGACCGGCGTGCACCGGCTGGTGCGCAAATCCCCGTTTGATTCCGGCAACCGCCGCCACACCTCGTTCTCCAGCGTGTTTGTCTACCCGGAGGTGGACGACTCCATCGAGGTGGACATCAACCCCGCCGATCTGCGGGTGGACACCTACCGCGCCTCCGGCGCGGGCGGACAGCACATCAACAAGACCGATTCGGCGGTACGCATCACTCACCTGCCCACCAACATTGTGGTGCAATGCCAGAGCGACCGCTCGCAGCACCGCAACCGCGCCGAAGCGATGGCGATGCTGAAATCGCGGCTGTACGAAGCCGAGTTGCGCAAGCGCCAGGCGGAACAGCAGAAACTGGAAGACTCCAAGACCGACATCGGCTGGGGGCACCAAATCCGCTCTTACGTACTGGACCAGTCGCGCATCAAGGACCTGCGCACCAACGTGGAAATCGGCAACACCCAGAGCGTGCTGGACGGCGACCTGGATGATTTTATTTCGGCGAGCCTGAAGCAGGGCGTATAGCCGCCGCGCAAGGAGATGACCTCATCTGGCCGCAACGACCCCTGCCCGTGCGGCAGCGGGAAAAAGCACAAGAAATGCTGCCTCGGAAGAACGACCACCAAACCCGCACCCGCTGGCCCAAGCGTCTTGCAGCGCCAGAATCCGCACCGGGCAAAAAGAAGTGTCATCGAAGGTGCGCCTGACAGCCCGGAAACGCTGTTCCTGCAAAGCAGGCTGGCCTATCAGGCCGGTAGATACGAAGCCGCCGCCGGGCTTATCAGCCGCGCCATCTGCGCCGAGCCCGGCAACCCCGATTTTCATAACGCCCTGGGTGCGATCAATCAGGCGCTGAAAAAACAGGGTGAGGCCGTGGCTTGCTATCAAAAGGAGCTCGCGCTTGCCCCGGATTTTGCCGAGGCGCATTACAACCTGGGAGATGCGCTCAAGGAGCAAGGCAGGCTGGAAGAAGCGGAAGTCTGCCAACAAAGAGCCAAAGTGATTTATCGGGCCGGTGAGCACTACAACTTTGGCAACGATCTCAAAGCGCAGGGCAGACTCAACGAGGCAATCGAGAACTACCGCAAGGCACTCGCTATCAGGCCGGACTACGCCGAGGCGCACAACAACCTGGGTGCCGCATTAAATGATCAGGGCAAGTCCAACGAGGCCGCAGCCTGCTATCAGAACGCACTCGCCATCAAGCCGGATTATGCCGAGGCGCACAACAATCTGGGTGTCGCATTCAATGCCCTGGGCAGGCACGACGAGGCCGCAGCCTGCTACCAAAGGGCGTTAGCGCTCGTTCCCGATTTTGTGGAGGCCTGCTATAACCTTGGCAATGCGTTCAAGAGTCGGCACAAGCTCAATGCNNCAAGCCGGATTATGCCGAGGCGCACCACAACCTCGGGAATGCGCTCAAGGATCAAGGCAACATCAGCGAGGCGATCAGAAGCTTCCGACACGCCCTCTCGCTCAAGCCTGACTTTTCCGAAGCGTACAGCAGCCTGCTGTTTCTTCACGCTTACCAGGCCTTTCTCGCCCCCGGAGAATACCTTGCGCTGGCGCGCGCCTGGGGGCGAGTGAACGTGCCGGAAGGTGCGCGCAGTATGTCTTG
>CXWL01002068.1_pt1 | contig 17791 bp, 13 predicted proteins | sample 590931 | NCBI WGS metagenome assembly CXWL01 (sample SAMEA3498368, study PRJEB10139) | groundwater metagenome | biome: water well; material: biofilm material | place: Germany | collected 2015-04-27 | reverse complement strand
ACCTTCATCAGCTACATCTCGCCGCTCCTGCTATGGCGACTTCCCAAAGCTCCATCCCTTCCACCCCGCAAGGGGGAAAAGAGGTAAGGCAGCTGATGGCGCTCACAGCCATCAGCTGCCTGAGGGTGTCCATGCCGCGCATCTTTCAGCCTACCCATCTCGGTTGCCCTGTCTGTAACCAAGACCCGACTCGACATTCAACTTGTGATTCCCCGCAGCTTGCTGCGGGGAGCTTCAATGAAGGAGGGGTGTGTCCGATGCAGACTGTCGCGTTGCTGACGATTTCGAACGTGTTCATGACGTTTGCCTGGTACGGTCATCTGAAGTTTAAGGACTCTCCCTTGTTCACGGTGATTCTGGTGAGCTGGGGGATTGCCTTTGTCGAATATTGTTTCCAAGTGCCGGCCAATCGGATCGGCCACGGGCAGTTCACGGCGGCGCAGCTCAAGACGATCCAGGAGGTCATTACGCTGGTCGTGTTCTCGATTTTCTCGGTTGTCTATTTGAAGGAAGCGCTGAAGTGGAACTATGTCGTGGGGTTCGCGTTGATTGTCGTGGCGGTGTTTGTCATCTTCAAAGAATGGTGATGGCCGTCACTTCCTACGAGTGATTTTCCTAAGTCACAGTCTCCCCTCGCGAGTCAGACCCGTATCAAAAACCTTCTCTATGGACCACATCAGTTCTCTCTGCTTGATGCTCATCTGTGAGACCATTACAATACCGCGAAACTCATTTCGACTGCTGAGCGAAGGGAGATATTGGTATGCCGAAGGCGAAGAAGACCGATTCGAGTGCAAAGGCCGAGAGTGCCGCCAGGAAACCCACGGCATCATCCGCGCATACCCCCTCCACCGCAGAAGATTTCGAAAAGCTCGGCGTCTTTTATATGGGACGGCCCTATGATCTCGCTACGAAGCAGGCCAAACCGGGGTGGCTGCTGTACGACTCAAAAGATTTAGTCACACATGCAGTCTGCGTCGGCATGACCGGCAGCGGCAAGACCGGTCTTTGTCTGGCGCTGTTGGAAGAAGCGGCGATCGATAACATCCCAGCCATTATCATCGACCCCAAAGGCGACCTTGGTAATTTGATGCTGACGTTCCCGTCTCTCAAGGGCGAGGACTTCCAACCCTGGATCAACGAAGACGACGCGCGTAAAAATGGTTTGTCACCAGCAGACTACGCTCAGGCACAAGCAGAACTCTGGACGAAGGGCTTGGCCGGTTGGCAACAGGATGGCGCTAGGATTCAGCGGCTGCGGGATGCGGCGGATGTCATCATCTACACACCTGGCAGCAGCGCCGGGTTGCCGGTCTCCATTCTCAAGTCGTTCGCCGCACCGGCCGCCGATGTGCGGGAAGATACGGAGCTGCTGCGTGAACGCATCAGTACGACCGTCACAAGTCTGCTCGGTTTGCTGGGGATCGAAGCAGATCCGATTCAGAGCCGCGAGCATATTCTCCTGTCCACGATCCTCGACCAGACCTGGAAGAAGGAGGAAGATCTTGATCTCGCGTCATTGATCCAAGCCATTCAATCGCCACCGGTCTCGAAGATCGGGGTGATGGACGTCGATTCCTTCTTTCCTTCAAAAGATCGCTTCGCGCTCGCGATGAAGTTGAACAATCTCTTAGCCGCACCAGGCTTCCAGGCCTGGCTGGAAGGAGAGGCGTTGGACATCCAGTCGTTGCTCTATACACCGGCGGGCAAGCCGCGCTTAGCCATTTTTTCCATCGCGCATTTGAACGATGCCGAGCGCATGTTCTTTGTGACGTTATTGCTCAGTCAAATGGTCGGATGGATGAGGGCGCAATCGGGGACGACCAGCCTGCGAGCGCTCCTCTATATGGACGAGATCTTCGGCTACTTCCCGCCGGTGGCCAATCCCCCTTCGAAGCTGCCGTTGATGACTTTGCTGAAGCAGGCTCGGGCCTTCGGGCTGGGGGTCGTACTTGCCACGCAGAATCCAGTGGATCTTGACTACAAAGGCCTCGCCAATACGGGCACCTGGTTCATTGGGAGGTTGCAAACCGAACGAGATAAGGCCCGCGTCTTGGAGGGCCTGGAAGGGGCCTCGACTAGCGCTGGAAAGAGGTTTGACCGGAGCCGCATGGAACAAACGTTGGCGGGGCTCGGTAATCGGATCTTCCTGATGAACAATGTGCATGAGGACGAGCCGGTCGTGTTTGAGACGCGCTGGTGCCTCTCCTACCTCCGTGGGCCTCTCACCAGGACGCAGATCAAGACGTTGATGGAACCCCACAGGACTGAGCAGCGAGGACTGAGGACTGAGACGTCTCGCTCAGCACTGAGTACACAGTCCTCAGCCCTGAAATCACGCCCCATGCTGCCTCCGGATGTTCCGCAGCATTTTGTGCCGCTGCGTGGCTCGAAACCAGAAGGAAGCGACTTGGTCTATGCGCCGATGCTGCTCGGAGTCTCGCAAATCCGATTTACTGACGCCAAAAGCGGTGTCGATGCCACGCATGATATGACGACATTCGTGTCAATTACCGAGGGGGCAGTCGCCGTCGATTGGGATAAGGCGACGGCAGCAGATGTAGCGGTGGCTGATCTTGAGCGGGAGCCTGAAGACGCTGCTCAGTTTCTTTCCTTGCCGGTCAGTGCTGCAAGAGCCAAGAGTTATGCTGAATGGACTAAGGATTTTGGCGGGTGGCTCTTCCGGACGCAGAAGGTCGAGTTGTTCAGAAGCCCAAGCATCAAGGATGTATCAAAGCCAGGCGAGTCAGAGCGGGATTTTCGAGTGCGATTGCAGCAGACCGGGCGGGAACATCGCGACAAGGGCGCTGAAACACTTCGCCAAAAATATGCGTCGAAAATTGCGACGCTGCAAGATCGCATCAGGCGAGCGGAGCTGGCGAAGGAAAAACAACAAGCCGAATCGCGTTCCAGCCAGGTGCAGGCGGCCATTTCCGTCGGAGCCTCCATCCTCGGGGCCTTTCTCGGAAGGAAGACGATCAGCGCCTCGAACATCGGCCGTGCCACGACCGCGATCCGCAGTGCGGGTCGGGTTATGAAAGAGTCGAAAGATGTCGGCGCAGCCGAAGAAAATGTCGCGGCGCTTGAGCGGCAGCTGGCCGATCTCGAAGCACAATTCAAGTCAGAGTGCGACGTATTCGCAGCAGCGACCGATCCACTGACCGAAAAGCTCGACACTGTCTCCATTAAACCCACCAAAGCCAACATTGCCGTGAAACTAGTGGCTCTCGCCTGGACGCCGCACTGGCGCGATGCACAGGGCAGCCTCACGCTGGCCTGCTAAACAGCCCACCGTCAAGAAGTACCCATCATCTGTCTGCCTCATTTGGCTGGTTTTATCGTGCTGCGTGGTTCCAGCGAGGGGGTTCCCAATACCAACGGATTTCGGCAGATTGTGCCGAGCTGTGCCCGGTCCGCTGTGTAGCCTAGGCATGGCATGCACCATGCTAAAGCTGAAAGAGCCGGGAGCCGATAAGGATGAGGAAGGATCGTGGACGCCTGTGTTCCTAATCCTTCGTTCGTCGGCCCAGGGCGTGAGCAGGTGCATGGGTGTCGCTCCGTCGATACGATGGGGATCAACGACGCTGGGCAACGAATCTATGGCGCTTCACACCACCGACGCGGACTTGATGGATGTCTGCCGAACAGGACAGTGTGAAGCAGTCAGGAGTTCAGCTCCACACAAGGCGAACCTGTGAGGGCGTGTGATCGTCTCCGGCGGAGTCAAACAGTCAGTCGATCGTTCTCGAATAGCCAGGTTCCCTGGTACCACTCGGATGCTATAGGTCAGGCGCTTGTCATGTGGGAAGGGACTCGATATGGGTATCGTGTGAGCCACTGACGAAGGCTGTTCTCTCCGCATTCATGGAGGCGTGATGAAGTCCATTTCCGAGGCAGTGATTGAGACCGCGCAAGATGCCCATATTCTCATAAATGAGGAGGGCACCCTCATCGAATGGAACCCGCAGGCGGAACGTATGTTTGGGTGGCTGCGTGAAGAGGCCATCGGGCGGTCGATGCTGGAAGCGATCATTCCCGTCGAATATCGTGCCGCGTACTTGGAAGGGATTCAACGCTTCGTAGCAACGGGAGCGAAGCGTGGCGTGAATCAACGGATGGAGATCGAAGGGCAGCACCGTAGCGGAGCGGTATTTCCAATCGAGCTGAGTCTTGCTGCTATTCGCATGACCGATGGCCTCACGTGGAGCGGCTTTATCCGTGATATTACGGCTCGCCATCGCATGGAAAAGCTCCATGCAACAGAACAGGCGATCGGGCGAATATTGCTGGTGGCGCAAACGCTGGAGGAGGCCAGTCGGCAGTTCTTGGAATCAGCGTGCACGATTCTCGGCTGGAGCGTGGGCGTGCTCTGGAAGGTAGACTCGTCTGGTTCTATGCTCCGGTGCGTGGATCTGTGGTCCAGCCGTCCGGAGGACGTCAGCCAGTTCGTCACGATAAGCAAGCAGCTCACGTTTGTTCCCGGGGTCGGATTGCCGGGGCGGGTGTGGAACAACCGGTCAAGTACCTGGGTCCAAGATGTCACGGTCGATCTCAACTTTCCTCGCAGCGCCTATGCGGCACAGTTGGGCCTTCACACCGGGTTCGCGTTTCCCATCCTGTATCAGGAGCAGGTACTTGGCGTGATGGAATTTTTCGCTACGGAGATCTTGGAACCAGACCGGGATGTGCTTCAGATGTTTGAGCGCATTGCCGGGCATGTCGCCCAGTTTCTTGCGCGCACCCAGGCAGAAGAAACGGCTCGTCTGGTGAAAGATAAAGCAGAGCAAAGTGCGAAGGAGCAGCGTCGGATTCTGTCGGCGGTGCGCGCCTTCTTTATCGAGTTGAACAATGAGGGGCTGGTGCTGCAATGGACGCCTGCGGCGGAGGATCTTCTTGGAATCTCCGTATTGAGCGCGATCGGATCTCCATTTGATTCGCTTTCAATCAAGTGGGAGTGGGAGGTGCTCACCCGAGAAATCTCCCAGGCCCGGCGGTTGATGCAAGAAATGGTGGTGGACAAACTCCGGCTCAAGATGTCCGATGGAACGGAGCGACTCCTGCGCGTGAGCATCCTTCCCGTCTTTTCCGACCAAGGGCCTTCCGTCGTGTTGATGGGGGAGGATCAGACGGAGTGGTTGAGACTGGAGCATGAGCGGCTGCATGGCCAAAAACTCGAATCGATTGGGCAACTCGCGGCGGGCATCGCCCATGAGATCAACACGCCGATTCAATTTATCGGCGATAATCTCCGATTCCTTTCGGATGGGTTTACCGATTTGGATGCCGTTCTTCATCGCTATAAGGCGGTGCTGACATCGGAGCAGGTCGAACGATGCGTGCCGGACCTGATCGAGAGGTGCCGCGCGGAGGAGCGTCGGGTGGACATCCCCTATCTGACGGACGAAATCCCCAAAGCCATCGCGCAATCAACGGAGGGTATTCAGCGGGTTGCGAAAATTGTCCGTGCGATGAAAGAGTTCGCCCATCCGGGGGGCGAGGAGAAAGTGCTCGTCAATCTCAATGGGGCCATTGAAAGCACGGTGACGGTCTCACGCAACGAATGGAAGTATGTCGCCGATCTCAGGACCGATCTGGCCCCGAACCTCCCAATGGTACCCTGTCTGTTGGGGCAGTTTAATCAAGCGATTCTGAACATGATTGTGAATGCCGCCCATGCGATCGGCGACGTGGTCAAAGACACCGGGAAGAAGGGGCTCATTACGATTAGCTCACGCCAGGTCGGTGACAATGCCGAGATCCGTATCGCGGACACTGGGACCGGCATTCCCGATGAGATTCGGCACAAGATTTTTGATCCGTTCTTTACGACCAAGAATGTGGGAAAAGGGACGGGACAGGGCTTGGCGATCGCACGGTCGATCGTGGTCAATAAACATCAGGGCAGCATTGACGTCGAGAGCCACGTCGGTAAAGGGACCGTGTTTATCATCCATCTGCCGCTGAGTGAGGTGAGGACAGAGCCAGCGGGCGAGGTCGCCGCATGAGCCCGCATGTCCTATTCGTCGATGACGATGCACATTTCCTCGACGGCCTCCACCGGATGCTCCGCCCCTATCAGCAAGAATGGATGATGACGTTTGTGCCAAGCGCCGAAGCGGCGCTTCAAGAGATGCGTACGTCGCTTGTGGATACGGTCGTCGCGGATCTCCGGATGCCTTACCAAGACGGGTTCACTCTGCTCCAGAGCATGATGACCTCGTCCACCCTGTGCCATATCCCGATTATCATTATGACCGGTGCGGCTGAGCGAGATCTCAAACGGCATGCGCTCGATCATGGGGCGACCGACTTGCTCAGTAAACCGGTCGATGTCGAAGAATTGATCGCCCGTATTCGCAATGCGATCCGACTGAAAACCTATCAGGACCAGATTCATGGCCAGAAGGACCTCCTTGAACGCAAGGTCCGTGAACGCACGCAGGCGCTCGAGGCCTCGCGGATCGACCTGATTTGGCGGCTTGGACGGGTGGCCGAGTTCCGTGATGAGCAGACCGGCAACCACATTATGCGCGTGGGATCGTATTGCAAGGCGATGGCCGAGACACTCAAGATGCCGAGCGAATTTTGCGACAGGATCTTCCTCACCAGCCCCTTGCATGACATCGGGAAGATCGGCATTCCAGACATGATTCTGCTCAAAGCGCAGAAATTCACGGCCGATGAATGGGACGTCATGAAGGGGCACTGCGTCATGGGCGCAGACATTCTACGGCAGGACGCCTGGCGCTGGTTTCCCCCGTCGGCCGTGGCGGAGGTGGGTTCGATGGCCGATGTCGAGAAGAACCCCTTTCTCGCGATGGCCTCCGCAATCGCCCTGTCGCATCATGAGTGGTGGGACGGCACCGGGTACCCACAACGATTGGCGGGGGAGACGATCCCGTTGGCTGCGCGCATCGTCGCGGTGGCGGACGTGTACGATGCATTGGGGTCGGCGCGACCCTATAAGCCTGCGTTCACAGAGCACGCTGTGATGGAGATTATGCAGGAGAAGATCGGGAGTCATTTTGATCCTGCCGTGTATGCGGCATTCCTGGAGGCGCTTCCCGCCTTCCGCGACATTCGCAGGCAACTCACCGATCATGCGGAGGCGGCCTGATCATGATGAGGCACGTGTTGTTTGTGGATGATGAAGCAAGACTGCTTGATGGACTCAAGCGGTCACTGCGTCCTATACGGGACGCATGGGACATGACGTTCGTAACCAGCGGCGAGGAAGCGCTGGCGACATTGGCGCAGGCGCGGTTCGACGTGCTCGTGTCGGACATGCGGATGCCGGGCATGGACGGCGCCCAGCTGATGAAGGAGGCGCAGCAGTGATATCCGCACATCATCAGAATCATTCTTTCTGGACACTCAGACGAAGAGATGATTTGTCAATCGATCGGCACGTCGCATCAGTATCTGGCGAAACCATGCGACATTGAGCAGCTCAAGGCAACGATTCAACGAGCCTGTGCACTCCGGGATGTGCTGAAAAGCGATAGCCTTCGAGATTTGGTGGCAGGCATGCGCACAATCCCCAGCATGCCTGCCCTCTATATGGCGATCAAGAAGGAAGCGGAATCAACACGCTCCTCGCTGAAAGTGATCGAGCAAATCATATCGAAAGACATGGGGATGACGGCGAAATTGCTGCAGCTCGCCAACTCCGCGTATTTCGGCCTAGGCCGAAACGTGTCGACAGTGGGAGATGCGGTGGGCCTGATCGGGTTGGATACGATTCAAGGGCTCGTGCTGACGATCCATGTGTTCGCTCAATTCAAGCATGAGAAAGCGTCAAGGCACTTCCACGTTGACCGATTGTGGGAGGAGAGTCTGGCCGTCGGCACATTGGCCCGATCCATTGCGCGGGCGGAGCAACGTCCTGTGCCCGAGATTGAGCAGGCGTATACGGCTGGCTTGCTCCACGATGTGGGCCGTCTCATGCTCGCGGCGAATTGGGGCGATCGGTATGACACCCTTCTTACAACCCCATCGGTCGAGGACGGTACGCTCTGGGAGGCGGAACAATCAGAGTTCGGCGCGACTCATGCGGAAATCGGCGCGACGTTGCTGGGACTTTGGGGGCTGAACGATGCCATCGTGGAAGCGGTCATGCACCATCACCGACCCGCCGCATGCCCGGGTAAGACCTTTGCGCCACTCACTGCAGTACATGTTGCCGATGCGTTGCTGCAAGAGGGCTTCAAAAGGGAACAGGACTTCTGTCCCGCTCTGATTGATCAGCCGTATCTCGAAAGTTTGATGCTAGCTGATCGGCTGTCTCAGTGGCGGGACATGGCCGTTGCAATGGAAAAGGAAGGTGCCTCATGAGCGATGCGATTCTGTGTGTCGATGACGATGCCAGTATTCTTGAAGGATTCCGGAGGGGACTCTCACGGGACTTCACGCTGAAAACCGCGCTTGGTCCGGAGGAAGGCCTGATGGTGTTTGAAACGCAGGGTCCGTTTTCGGTGGTTGTGTCCGATCTGCAGATGCCGGGCCTGAACGGGATTCAGTTCCTGTCGTGTATTCGCGATATGGCCCCGGATACGGTGAGAATTTTGCTGACGGGGAATGCGGATCTTCAGACCGCGATCGACGGGATCAATCAAGGACAGCTCTTCCGATTCCTGACAAAGCCATGTCCCGCCGAGCAACTCGCGACGGCCCTGCAGGCCGGACTCGCCCAGTATCGACTGGTGACCGCCGAGCGTGAGTTGTTGGACCACACGCTGAGTGGAAGTCTCAAGGTCCTCTGCGAGATTTTGTCATTGGTGAATCCGGAAGCCTTCGGGCGGTCCGCTCGCATCGCTCGGTACGCGGAAGCGATCGCCGTCCGCTTGAAGGTGACCGAGTTGTGGGCCGTCAAGACGGCGGCCATGCTGTCCCAGATCGGGTGCGTGATTCTCCCGGAGGCGTTGCTGAAGAAGGTGTATCGAGGAAGGGGCCTGACACCGGAGGAATCGCAACTGTATAGCCAACATCCGTTTCTGGCGGCGGATTTGATCGATAAAATCCCGCGTATGAAGCTTGTGGCGGATATTATTCGCAATCAAGACAAGTACTTCGACGGCTATGGCGTTTCCGGCGACCATCGAGAAGGCGGCCAGATTCCCGTGGAAACCAGAATCCTGAAAGTCGCCTTAGACTTCGATGCCTTGGAGTCGACTGGGAAGACAAAAACGGAAGCGTTCGAGGAACTCAAGAAACGGAAAGGGTGGTATGACCCAGCGGTTGTTGAGGCGTTGAAGGTGGCGTTCGCGAAGGAGATCAAGTATGAGATAAAGGCGGTGGTGGTCGAAGAGATGGCTCATGGCATGATTCTGGGCGAGGGCATCATGTCGAGTACGGATATCCTCCTGGCCTCGCGGGGAGAGTCGGTCAATCAGCCTATGATTCTGAGGATGCAGAACTTCAAAAAGACGATGGGGGTGCGGGAACCGTTCACCGTGTTGGTGCCGATGAGCGTGGGCGATCTACCGGTCGAATCGAGCGGGCAAGGCACAGATGCTCCTCCGCCGAGGCAGCAGGCGGCGTAGCTCGCCGAATCTTTATAGAAGCAGCGGAGCTGGCTGCAGAAAAAGAGGTTGTGCGACCGCCGCAGTCGGGAGGTCTCAACGTCCAGGTTCAATCAAACCCACCAGAGCAACATTGTCGTCACACTCCTGGCTCTCGCCTGGACGCCACGGTACACCTGATTCGAGTTTCTCTTACTCCCTTGTTCGACATGGTCGCGGTCATGAATCATCAGGGCGGATAACGCACAAGTATTCTGCGGCGCGACGCTTCCTGATCTCGCCCCTCCTCATATGAGTGCCATTAAGTTTTCGAATTGGACAACCGAAATAATAGGGAATTAGTTCGCCGAAACGGCTGAATTGTCTCGGATTGGTAGGATGGCGTCCTTAGCCCACATTATTCATGACTCTTCTGCTGCAATCGCCGATCCGCTGTTCCGACAAGCCTGCGGCCAGCGGGCTCGTCCATCGGACCTTCGACGTACTGCACGAGTACGCCTCAGGTCCTCCGGTCTCCGCGCGCCGGTCTCACGACGCGGCTTGGCGATTTCGCGACGAACGGTCATGAATAATGCGGGTTAGGGTGTCGTGAACAATCAACCGATGCTTCCGCCGCAGGCAACAACACAGGTCCAAGGCGTCGGGTTGCCTATCGGGCATGAGTTGAAAGGAGAGAGGAAAAGTAACGATGGAGATCCATACGCTCGGGTATGACTCCAAGAGGCGCTGGTCCGCCAACAGCCGACCGGAGATGGATTCTGATCGAACACTCATCCTCTTGTTCGGATCCTCTGGCTTCGTTGATTGTCCCGATCCCATCGATGAGTTGCTCACGCACTATCGCCAATCGCTCGTCATCGGCTGTTCGACGGCTGGAGAGATTCTGGGCACACAGATTGTCGATGAGAGTGTGAGTGCCGCAATTGTCCGCTTTGATCAGACCGATCTTCGGATGGCCAGTGCTCCAGTGCAGTCGGTGGACGACTCGTTTGCCGCTGGGCAGGCTATTGCTCGACAGCTGAACGATGCTCGATTGAGCTGTGATCGTCACAATCAGACGATGACTCTAACGACTTTACGCGAAGCGGTGTGATTGTTCATGCACCCAATGCTGGCTCGACAACTGAAACGTTTAGACCTTGATGCACAGCATCCTCCGCCGTCACTCGCGACTTGGAGTGAGTTGCTTGAGCGGATTGGTCGGAGCTATGTGGAGGCGGATCAAGGCCATGCGCTCTTGGAACGGTCGCTGGCTCTCTCCTCGGAAGAGATGCAGCGCCTCTATGTGCAACTCAAACAGACCAGCGATACACAGCTGGCCCAGGAACGGAATACGCTTCAGGCGGTGTTACAGTCCTTAGGAAAAGGTCTCTGTGTTGTTGATTCTGCGTGGAAGATCCAAATGGTCAACCAGCCGGCCGAGCAGTTGTTCGGCCGGGCTGCTCAGGATCTCATCGGGTGTCCTGTGTATCGGATGATTGCTCCAGCACCTGAGGAATACCAAGAGGAGTGTCTGATTACCGATGCCACGGTGCCATCGCTTGCCTCGGGTGAGCCATACGACACAGACGATGGCTTGCTGGTGACGGCAGACGGCCAGCTGGTCCCAATCTCTTTGGTTGTCACTCCGATGCTGTCGGACAACGGAGTGATGGGAGCGGTTCTTGTCTTCAGAGATATCAGCCATCAGAAGCAAGTCGAACGAGAACGTCTGCAAACAGAAGGCCTTCTCCGGCGCATTCAAACAGGATTATCCGAGCTGGCGAAGAATACGCACGTGTATGGCGGTAATCTCCAAGAAGCGTTTCGAACGGTCACCCGAGTGGCAGCGGAATGCCTTCGCACGGAGCGAGTCAGCATCTGGTTTTTCACGCAAGATCGTTCCGCCATTCAATGTGCGGACCTCTATCAGTCGGCTACTCGAGAACATTCCCAGGGAATTGCGTTGATGGCGACCGACTATCCGAAATACTTCAAAGAACTCGACTCCGAACGAATTGTCGCGGCAGATGATGCGCAAGTAGATCCGAGGAGCGACGAATTTACAGCGAAGTATCTGGCTCCACTCGGGATTACCTCCATGCTGGATGTGCCCATTCGAGCGGAAGGCCGGATGGTTGGCGTGCTTTGCCACGAACACATCGGTCCTGCGCGACATTGGATGCTGGAGGAACAGCATTTCGCCGCATCTGTCGCCAATACGGTGGCCCTAGCCATCGAGGCTGCCGACCGGCGGAAGGTTGAACAGGCGTTACAAACCAGTGAAGGCCGCCTGACGACGACGGTCCAAAGCACGAACATTGGGATCTGGGATTGGGATCTGAATGCGAATGACGTCTATCTGTCGCCTGAGTGGAAGCGGCAGTTGGGCCATGAGGATCACGAGATCGGCAATACGTTTCAGGAATGGGAAAGTCGGATTCATCCTGAAGATCATGAGCGAGCACTGGGCGCCATCGCGGCGTATTTGAGCAGGAGGGAGTCTCAGCTCGAGATTGAACACCGTCTTCGCCACAAAGATGGGTCCTACCGGTGGATTCTGGCCCGTGGCACGTTGATCAAGAGTCACGGCCAGTCGAGCCGCATCGTCGGCATCCATCTCGATGTGACGGATCGCAAGATGGCAGAGGAAGCGCTTCGTCAGGCCAAGGAAACTGCCGAAGCCGCCAGCCGTACCCAAAGTCAGTTCCTCGCGAACATGAGTCATGAAATTCGGACGCCTCTGAACGGCGTACTCGGCATGGCAGAACTCATGCTCCGATGCCCTCTCGGCGACAAAGAGCGTCACTTGACGGAATCCATCCATCGCTCCGGTACGATGCTGCTTGCTCTCATCAACGATATCTTGGACTTCTCGAAAATCGAAGCGGGGAAGTTACAGCTCGAGAGCATCGCTTTTGAGATTCGTCGGACGATTCAGGAAGCGGTCGATCTGGTGATGCCTGAAGCGCAGAAAAAGCACCTGAAACTCTCGTGGCATGTTGCCAGTGATATTCCGGCCTACCTGCTCGGTGATCCGATGCGGCTGAGACAAATCATCGTCAATCTGGTCGGCAACGCAGTCAAGTTTACAGAGCAGGGCGGCATCGAGATGGCTGTGTCTCTAGAGAGTCAGCAAGAGGAGCTGTACGGATTGTCGGTCATGGTACGAGACACAGGCATCGGCATCTCCCCGGAGGCCCAGGAGTCTGTCTTTGCTTCGTTTTCCCAAGCCGATGGCTCGACGACCAGGAAATATGGCGGGACTGGCTTGGGGCTGGCAATCGTCAAGCAACTCGTGACACTCATGGGTGGACAGATCAAGCTCCAAAGTGCTCCGGGAGAAGGATCCACATTCACGGTTAGCGCCTATTTCAAACAATGCGACCCTGTTCAGAGGTTGCAGCCGCCCTCCGCCGAGGAAAGCAGGATCGACGCTGAACCATGTGCCTATCACGAGGAAGGATCTGAGCAGGTTCGCATTCTGGTGGTTGAAGACAACCCGGTGAACCGAGAAGTCGCCTGCGGCATGCTGGACATGCTCAACCTTCGAATTGATACGGCTGAGAACGGGCGAGAAGCAGTCGCCGCGGTGGAGAGTGCGGAGTACGCGCTTATCTTCATGGATTGCCAAATGCCCGAGATGGATGGTTTCACCGCGACACAGTTGATCAGAGAACGTGAGGCGAGCACAACGCCGCCATCCCCTCTCAACGTTCACCGATCTGTTTCTCATGTTCCAATCATCGCGCTGACGGCACACGCGATGCAGGGAGATCGAGAGGTGTGCCTTGCCGCAGGCATGGACGATTACCTGACCAAGCCGTTTACGCTCTCTCAACTTGAGCAGGTGCTGGCTCGTTGGGTGTTCAACAGAAGACCTGTTCAGAGTGAGGTGTGCGGCGATGTCACGAGCGCACCACTGCAGCAGAACCCTGTAGCTCTGCAGGAGAGTCCTGCTCTTCAGATGGTAAAGCCACGCCAGGACACAACCATTGAACCGACGGCGATTGATCGGGCCGCGTTAGCCGCCATCCGTGCGCTGCAACGACCCGGTCACCCCGATATCGTCGCCCGCATCGTGACTCAGTATATGGATTCGTCTCCCGAAATCATCGATCGGATGCGTCGCGCCGTGTTGTCAAAGAATGCGGGTGAGTTGCGTGCCGCGGCGCATCGCCTGAAGTCGAGCAGCGCACAGTTAGGAGCGACGGCATTGGCGTCCGACTGCCGTGAGCTGGAAATGATGGGCGCGAGGGGAGAATTGGAGCGAGCGGAGGAGACCTTCAAGAACCTGGAACGACGCTACGCCGATGCCTGTGCCGCCTTCCAAGACGCAATCGGCAAGGGGAGGGCGGCGGCATGATGGACAACAGTCGTCCCACGGTTCTCGTCGTCGATGATGATCCCGTCGCACGCTTGTTGGCCCGTGAGGCGCTTGAGCAATCCGGCTGGTCGGTGGAAGAAGCTGAGAATGGTCGACTTGGCCTCGAGGTCTTCCTCAAGCGACGTCCGGATCTCATCCTTCTAGATATTATGATGCCGGAGATGGATGGGTTTACGGTCTGTGCTGAGCTTCGAAAATTGCCGGAAGGCATTCACACTCCTGTGCTCATAATGACCGGACTTGAGGACTATCAGTCGATTACTCAAGCCTACGATGTCGGGGCGACGGACTTCATCGTGAAACCGGTCAATGGGCTCTTGCTCGCACATCGGGTGCGCTATATGTTGCGGGCCGGTCAGGCCATGCGAGACCTACGAGACAGCCAGGAGAAGTTGATGCAGGCTCGTGACGCCGCGCTTGAAGGCACTCGCTTGAAGTCAGAGTTTCTAGCGACCATCAGCCATGAGATTCGAACGCCGATGAACGGTATCATCGGGATGGATGAATTGTTGCTCGATACGGAGCTCTCCCCTGACCAGCGAGACTGCGCGGAAACGATCAGAACGTCCGCCACGGCCTTGCTTGATATCGTGAATGATATTCTCGACTTTTCTAAATTGGACACAGGTCGTGTCACGCTCAATCGGGTGGAATTCTCGCTATCAGTGTTGGTTGACGAACATCTGGCTCGGCATGACGAACGCAGCAAGGACAAGGGCATTGTGCTTCGCCGAGAGATTGCCGCGACGCTTCCGACGACCTTGTGGGGGGATCGAGCCCACATCGGGCGTATCCTTCAGGTGTTGCTGAGTAATGCGATGAAGTTTACAGAGCGAGGAGAAGTCTCTGTGCACGTCTGCCCGGCGCCGCAGATACTTGCGGCAGGGCCTGAAAAGATGGGTGCCGGCCGAATTCGGTTTGCTGTAGCCGACACAGGAATTGGCATTAATCCGACGGATGCCAGTCGGTTGTTTCAGCCCTTCGTGCAGGTGGACGGATCCGATCATCGTCACTATGGCGGTACGGGACTTGGCCTGGCACTTGCGAAACAGCTTGTGGAGTTGATGGGCGGAACGATTGAGTTCGAAAGCAAGCCTGGCCGGGGGAGCCGATTCTGGTTTGACCTTCCGCTTGCGCGTGCCAGTGACCGTATGCCGGAGGCAGTCGGACCTCGCGAGGCGCTTATCCATGTAAAAGAAGTTGTCAGTCAAGCCGTTATTAGAAGAACATTGGAAAAGCTCGGATATCACGTCCAGACCCTAGCGGACGTCGAAGATCTGGCAAAGATAGGTCCGGAGGTTGCTCCTATATTGCTCGTTGTGGAGTGCAACGTACTGGTCTTGGAAACAGCGGGTAAGCATGTGCAAAGGTTGAAGGAACGCTTCCCTCGGTTGCGAATTTTAGGGCTGGTGCACGAGTCGTTCGGTAGCGAGACTCCAGCGAATCTTCCGTTCCACATCGATGGACATCTCGGAAAACCGTTGACTGTCGAAGCCATCAAGTCAGCTGTTGCGACAAGCGACTCCTCCAAACTGGCTGCCTAGCAGCTCTCGGATTCTACGGTGTCCGCGCGAGGTGACGGTCGGCGGGTATTCCAACCGGCACGCATGCTGCTGGACTCCTATGCCGAACGATTCTTTTGAGTGATCAACGGCAGGGCCTCTTCATCCTTCAGTGCTTCTTGTCCTTCTGCATGATCTTGTCGGTCCATGCCAGCAAAATGGCAGACCCTAAGAAGGTCATGTGGATGAAAATCTTCCACTTCAGATGTTCCGGGTTTTCATTGGCGACGTCGACAAATCCTTTCAATAAATGAATGCTGGAGATGCCGATCAAGGACGCCGCCAGCTTGATCTTGATGGTCCCGGGATCGACATGCGTCAGCCACTCGGGACGGTCCGGATGCTGCTCCAAATCAAGCTTGCTGACGAACGTCGCATACCCGCCGATGATCACCATGGTCAGCAAATTCGCGACCATCGTTACATCGATCAACCCCAAAACTCCCAGCATGAAGACCGTTTCATCCATCTTGTTGATGTGGAGCACCATTTCCCAGAGCTCGATGAGAAATTTGTAGGCGTAGAGCAATTCCACCACGATGAGTCCGCCATAGAGCGGGGCTTGAATCCATCGACTGGCAAAGATGATGGATTCGAACGTTGCCTCGACGTGATTGCTGGCCGAGTGCGACGTCTTCAGTGATTTGTGCATTTCTCTGGATTCGGGCGAATCAGAATCGGACATCAAGACCCTCCTAACAGGACAACGCGATAGGCTCTCCAGTAACGAATCGACGACGGCGCGTATCCTAGTCAGGGAATTCGAACCTGTCAATTCCATGTGTCGTTGTAATTGGTGGGGCGCGCGAGCGGTCCAGCGAGGGATCGATAAGGCGGCAGATCGGGACCCCCCTGCAGTGGTTCCACTGCAGGGGGGTTGGTTTTCGACGGCCTTCCCATTCCCACGTGCCCACCTGGGCCGCGCCAAGGGCCAGTGCGTGTCCTGGGCCACGGGTGTGTTCCGCGTGAGCCATCGGTATCCCGCGGCGTACTCATAGGGAAGCGCTCTGATGCTCTGTCAGATGAAACGACAGGGCTTGTCCTCTAGACCAAAAACATCCGCTTGACGCGTAGTCTAGAGCCCGTGAGGCATCCCATGTCAGAGGGGTCGTCAGGGTCAGAGAGCGAATGAGGAAGGATTGCGGGCACGAGCCGGTTGCTAGAGCATTAGAAAGTTTGACTTCTTGGACCACCGGGTATCTGGGTTTCCTTCATGAACCAGGCCACGGCCTCTGTTCGACGTTTGACTTGAAGTTTATCAAAGATATTGGCCAGGTAGTTCTTCACTGTCTTGTCGCTCAAACGGAGCTGGACGGCGATCTCTTTGTTTGTTTTTCCTTCAGCCAGAAGCGGCAGGATCAAGCGTTCTTGCGGGGAGAGCCGAGAGGTCCCATGGGACGTCGTTCCCAGGTGTGAACTGGTCCGAATCCAACGCAGGGCTTGTTGCGTGACTCGTGGATCGAGATAACCTTGGCCGCCAGCGACGATGCGAATGGCGCGAATCAGCTCGTCCATTCGGATATCCTTGAGCACGTAGCCGTGGGCTCCGTNNGACGGCAGCCATCACCGAGGAATCTTCGGCATAACTGGTCAGGACGAGGATCCGAAGCTTCGGCGCAACAGCCAGCAGCCGCCGACAGGCTTCGGTCAGCGAGGCGTCCGGAAGTTTCACGTCGAGTAACACCATCTGCGGGGCGAGACGCTCCACGGCCGCGACGCCGTCCGCTACGGTCCCGGCCTCCTCGACGATCGCCATATCCGGTTCGAGGTGAAGCAGCGCACGCAACCCTCGACGAACCATCTCATGGTCGTCAATAAGAATGATGCTGGTCGGTGATGGCTTCATATGGATGTCAACTCAGGTTCCAAAGAAAACTCCGCGATGACGTGCGTCCCTTCTCCTGTCTTGGACTGAACCCGCAAGGACCCACCGAGTCGCTTCGCTCGAGCCTCCATGTTGGCAAGCCCATATCCTCGTGGCTGCCCAGCCGATGAAAATCCGATGCCATTGTCCTGGATGTTCACCCGAATTCTCGCGTCTCGCATGCGGATCGAGATGACCGCCCGGGTTGCGGCGGCGTGCCGCGCGCAATTGCTGAGCGCCTCACGCACGATATTCAGGATTTCGCGCTCTTCCTCGTGTGTCAGCACCTCGATGGCGCTGCGTTGGATATCCAGCTTAATGCCTAACCGGCCCGCTTGCTCGTAGGTCGTGCATAACGTGGAGAGCTCCGATGACAAGTCAAACTCTTGCACGCTCCCCGACTCTAACTCTCGGATCATGCCACGGACCTCATGAATCAGTTGATTGATCTGGAGGATCATCCGGTCGTCAGTTTCTT
>CXWL01057787.1_pt1 | contig 17799 bp, 14 predicted proteins | sample 590931 | NCBI WGS metagenome assembly CXWL01 (sample SAMEA3498368, study PRJEB10139) | groundwater metagenome | biome: water well; material: biofilm material | place: Germany | collected 2015-04-27 | reverse complement strand
CGGCAAAGTCTACGACATCGCGCATTTCCAGATTTTCCAGGGCGACCAGGTGCGCGCCTATCCGGCCCGGCCCGGGCGCCGCGTGATCGCCCAGCCGCTGCACGACGCCGGCGCCGCCAATCCGGCCAATCCGCAGGGACCGGCGGGNNGCGTCAGGATCGCGGCCGACGGATCGACCGCGGCCTTCGTGCCGGCGCGGCGCGCGCTGACATGGCAGACTACCGACCGCTCCGGCACGGCGATCGTGCGGGAGCGCAACTGGATTACCTTCCAGGCGGGCGAGATGCGCACCTGCGCGTCTTGCCACGGAACGAACACGGCCAACCAGGCCGGCAAGGCGGCGCCGCGGAACAAGCCGCAGGCACTGCGCGACCTGCTGAATCATTGGAAAACATTGCCACAATAAAAGGTGTTAATTTGAAACGAAATGTCCTTGCAATTTTCACCGACCTACCCTATTGTGCAACGCAACAAAACAAAAATATGGTGCAATCTTGACCCCGGAACACAAAAAAAGCAGCCTCGCGGCCTTGACGCTCGCGGCTGTGGGTATCGTTTACGGCGATATCGGTACCAGTCCGCTGTACACCCTCAAGACCATTTTCGACCCGGAACACGGGCTCGCACTGAACACCTTCAACCTGCTCGGCGTCGTCTCCCTGATTTTCTGGGGACTGACCATGATCGTGTCGCTTAAATACGTCACCCTGATGCTGCGCGCGGATAATCGCGGCGAGGGCGGGATCATGGCGTTGATGGCGCTGGCGCTCAACTCGGTCACCAAGGCGTCGCGCTGGTATGTGCCGCTGATGATGATCGGCGTGTTCGGCGCCACCATGTTCTACGGCGACAGCGTGATCACTCCCGCCATTTCGGTGCTCGGCGCGATCGAGGGCCTGGAAGTGGCCGCGCCCGGCCTGACGCAGTATGTAGTGCCGTTGACGATCATCGTGCTGGTCGCGCTGTATTCGCTGCAGAAGCGCGGCACCGCCGGCATCGGCCGCTGGTTCGGCCCGATCATGCTGGTCTGGTTCGCCGCGCTGGCGGTGATGGGCGTGATCAACATCATCAAGGCGCCCGAGATCCTGGCCGCGCTCAATCCCTTGCATGCGTTCGCCTTCATGCTGCAGAATCGCTTCGTTGCGTTTGTCGCGCTGGGCGCGGTGGTGCTGGCGTTCACCGGCGCCGAAGCGCTGTACGCCGACATGGGGCACTTCGGCAAGAAGCCGATCCGCGCGGCCTGGTTCCTGATCGTGTTTCCTGCTCTCGCACTCAACTACCTTGGCCAGGGCGGCCTGCTGATCGCCCATCCCGAGGCGATCTCCAACCCGTTCTTCCAGCAGCTGGGCAGCTGGAGCATCTACCCGCTGGTGGTGCTGTCGACCATGGCTGCGGTGATCGCGTCCCAGGCCACTATTTCCGGCACCTTCTCGATGACCAAGCAGGCTATCGCGCTTGGCCTGCTGCCGCGCATGCGCGTGCTGCACACTTCGGAAAGCGAGATCGGCCAGATCTACATCCCGGCCGTCAACTGGCTGCAGCTGATCGTGGTGCTGATTGCGGTGATCGGCTTCGGCTCGTCCGACAAGCTGGCCGGCGCCTATGGCATTGCGGTGACGGCGACCATGCTCGCGACCACCGTCCTGACCTTCTTCGTGACGCGCTACCGCTGGCACCTGCCGCTGGCGCTGTGCTTCGGCGCCACCGGCTTTTTCATCATCATGGACATCATGCTGTTCTCGGCCAGCACCCTGAAGCTGTTCCACGGCGGCTGGTTCCCGTTGCTGCTGGGCGCGGTGCTGTTCACCGTGATGATGACCTGGAAGCGCGGCCGCGAACTGGTGTTCGAGAACCTGCAGAAGCACGCGATTCCGCTCGAGGACTTCCTGCAGTCGCTGTTCGTGGCGCCGCCGACGCGCGTGTACGGCACCGCGATTTTCCTGCGCGGCGAAAGCGACGGCGTGCCGCACGCGCTGCTGCACAACCTGTCGCACAACAAGGTGCTGCACGAGCGCGTGGTGTTCCTGACCGTGCACATGCGCGAGGTGCCGTGGATTCCGCTCTCCGAGCAGTTGTCGGTGCAGCCGCTGGGCCACAATTGCTTCCAGCTGAACATCCAGTACGGTTTCAAGGACGAGCCGGACATCCCGAAAGTCCTGGCCCAGTGCCAGCAGCAAGGCCTGCCGTTCGAGATGATGGAAACCTCGTTCTTCATCTCGCGCCAGACCGTCATCTCGGCTCCGGGCGGCGGCATGGCGCCGTGGCGCGAGCACCTGTACGTGGCGATGTCGCGCAATGCGCGCGGCGCCGCCGACTACTACCAGATTCCCACCAACCGCGTGATCGAACTGGGTACCCAGGTCGAGATCTGATACAAACGAATACAAAATTGCGACAGTTCGGCAGAGGATGAAGCGCGTTGTCCTCTGCTAGAATCCAGACACTTCACCTACGAATGCCGAGGACCACGAATGAAATTGAAACTCACCCTGATCGCCGCTTTTGTCGCAGTACTTGGACTGACCGCATGCGGCGGCGGTAGCGACGCTGCCGCTGACATCACCGTCAGCAGCCCGCAGACCCTGACCAAGACCGATACCGTGGTCGGCACCGGCGCCGCGGCCGCACTCGGCAACCGGATCACCGTCAACTACACCGGCTGGCTGTACAACGCCAGCGCGGCCGATTTCAAGGGTGCGAAGTTCGACAGCAATACCGCAATTACCTTCACGCTGGCGTCCGGATCGCTGATCGAAGGGTGGGCCCAGGGCATCCCTGGAATGAAGGTTGGCGGCAAGCGCACCTTGCTGATCCCGAGCAGCCTCGGTTATGGCTCGGTAGNNTAAGGCACCGGCGGCATCCCGCCGAATTCCGGCCTCGTGTTCGAAGTTGAACTCACCGCCGTCAACTAAGGGCCGGTATTTGGGGAAGCGGCAGGCAGCCGCTTCCATCCATCCCGTCAGCGGCCTTGCCCGCGGCCCGTCATGCGGGCGAGGATGTTGTCGCGGTCGAAGAGCTGGTGCTTGATCACGCCCAGCAGGTGCAGGCCGACCAGGTAGATGATCACCCACGCGGTCCAGCCATGCAGCACTTCCATCCGGTCATGCCAGATGTCGGACTTCGGAATCGGACTCGGAAATTTGACCAGGTCGAAAATACCGAACGGGCGGCCGCCGAACCACTGGATCAGCGGACCGCTGACCACCATCACCACGATCGCAACCAGCAGCAGCGTGTGCACAATGTGCGAAAGGCGCTGCAGCGCGGGGACTTGCGGCACGTCCAGCGGCGAGGTTGAACGCAGCCGCCAAAACACCCGGAACAGCAGGAACAGCATCGCAATGGTGCCGATGGCGATGTGCAGCGAGCGCCAGAAGGTCTTCTCCAGCCCGCGCGGCATGTCCGCGAAGTACAGCCCGATCCCCAGCAGCAGCAGCACGAACAGCGCGCCGATCCAATGGTTGAGTCGGGAAACGGCGCCGTAGGTGCTTGGCGTATCGCGGATCGTCATGGGCGTGCTCCGGTGGCGGAAAAGCCGATTATGCGCAATCGCCGCCCGTTTCACAATCAAAAACGCCTCAGTCGCGCAGGATCAGCGCCGGCGTCATGCGCAGCGCGCCTAGCGTATGGCGCAAGGTGGACAGCAGCGTCACCAGCGCCGCCAGCAGCACGGCGCCCAACAGCGGCCAGGCGCCGATCGGCGCATGCTCGACGAAGCCGGCCAGGTAGCGCGCGTTGACCACCGCGGCCATCGGCACGGCGATCGCCGCGCCCAGCGCGAGCAGGCTGGCGAACTCGCGCCCGACCAGCGCCAGGATCGCGCTGCGGCCGGCGCCGTGCAGCTTGCGCAGCACGATCTGGCGCGCCATCCGCTGCACGCTGTAAGTCGCCAGCACGTAGATGCCGAACGATGCGATGGCGATGGCGATCAGGCTGGCCAGTCCGAGCAGCTTGGCCAGCCGCAGGTCTTCGGCGTAGTTCTTGGCGAAGTAGCTGTCGGCGCGCCGGACCGGGACGACCTGGTCGGGCGCGAGGCGCCGCACCGCCGCTTCCACGGCAGGCTCCAGTGCGCGCATGTCGCCGTCGCTGCGCAGCATCAGCACCAGCGGATCGCCGCTGATGCGGTAGACGATCGGCGAGCTTGACTGGTGCAGCGACTGGTAGCGGATCGGCGGGGCGATGCCGACCACCTGGACCGGGGTGCTGCCGCCCATCGTCAGGACCTGGCCAATTGCCTGTCCGGCGTTGGGGTAGCCGAGCGCGCGCGCGGCGCCGTCGTTGATGACCACCCTGTCGGCCGATTTGTCGGTGTCCATCTTGCTGTCGAACAGGCGGCCTGCGGCCGGGGCCAACCCGAGCATCTCGAAGAAATTGGCGCTCACGTCGAGGATCAGGAGGTTGCTGCGGGCGCCGCCGGGCGTGACGAACGGCAGGTGATTGCCGATGAACGCTCGTCCGATCGCGCCCTGCACCGCCGCCACGCCTTTCACGCCGGGCAGGCGTGCCAGCTCATCGCGCAGCGAGTCGCGCGCCGCGCCGCGCATCGGGTCGGGCAGCTCCATCACCAGCATGCCGGCGGCATCGAAACCGGGGTCGAGGTTGGCGGCGTAGTGGGTCTGCCAGGCCATCGCCAGCGTCACCGAGGTCAGTCCGATCGCCGTCGAAAACTGCACCACGGTCAGCGCGCGGCGCAGCCACAGGCCGGCGCTGGTCTCCGCGCTGCCCCGTCCGGCCAGGGTGTGCTGCGGACGCACGCCCAGCGCGACCCATGCGGGATACAGGCCGGCGAGCAGGCCGGTCGATATGCCTAGCGACAGCCCGATCAGGATATTGGCGATGCTGAACATGCCGTCCAGCCTGCGGTCCACCAGCTCGGCAAAAAGCGGCAGCAGCAGCCACGCGACCACCAGGCCCAAGGCGGCCGCGATCAGCGCGACCAGGGTCGACTCCGCAAGGAACTGCGCGACCAGCCGGCGAGTCGACGCGCCGAGCACCTTGCGCACCGCGATCTCGCGCTGGCGCCGCATGGTGCGCACCGTGGCAAGGTTGACATAGTTGGTGCCCGCCAGCAGCAGGATCACCAGCGCGATCGCTGCCAGGCTGCCGATGACGCGGAGGTCGCCGTGGTCGCTGCTGCCGGGCGAACCCGCGGTATCGGAGTCGAAGTACATCTCGCGCAGGGCGCCCAGGCGCACATCGAGGGCTTTTTTGTTGCCCAGCTCTTGCAGCACTTGCGGCGCCAGGCCCGCCACCAGCGGCGAACGGTCGACAGCAGCCTGCAAGGCCTGCTCCAGCGCCGCGGCGGAGGCGCCGGGCCTGAGCTTGATGTAGACCCGGCCGCCGATCTGACCCCAATTTTGCAGCACCTCCTTGCGATAGCCGTCGGGCCATGCGCTGGTGCCGACTCCCGCCAGCGCCTCGTAGGATACGGTGCTGTTCGCCGGCGGATCCGGAAGCACTGCAACGACCCTGAACGTCGCCGCGTTGATCGTCACCTTTTCGCCCAGCACCGCGCCGCGGCCGAACAGGCGCTGCGCCGCACCGCTGGTCAGCGCCATGCTGTCCGGCTGGCTGAGCGCGGCCTGCGAGTCGCCTTCCAGCGCGCGCACGCCGAACATGGCGGAGAAGCCGGAGTTGACGGCAACCAGCTGCAGCTCCTGTACCTGGGCGCCGGCCTTGATCGACACCGACAGCGGAAACAGCGTGGTGGCGTCGGCCACCATCGGGCTGCTCTGGGCCGCCGCCAGGAACGGCATCGGCGCCAGCTCAAACCAGTTCGGCTTGCCGATGATGTTAAAGCGGGTCTTCACCATGTACACCTGGCTGGCGTCGGGCACTTGCGCGTCGTAGCTGAACGAGTAGCGCACGAAGCCGAGCAGCAGGAAGCAGGCGGCAAAACCAACCGACAGGCCGAGGACGACGACGGCCGAATAAGCCGGCTCCTGGACCAGCATGCGCCAGCCGATACGGAAATCACGCAGGTTCAAGGTCATCTCGTCCTCACGCCGCCTGCAGCGCGTCGACCACGATGCGCCCGTCGAGCAGGTGCAAGGTGCGCGAGGCTTGCGCGGCGTGCGACGGCGAGTGGGTCACCATCACCACGGTGGTGCCTTCGGCGTTGATGTCGCGCAGAAGGCGCATGACTTCGTCGCCATGCGCGGTATCGAGGTTGCCGGTCGGTTCGTCGGCCAGCAGCATGGCGGGGCCGGCCACCAGCGCGCGCGCGATCGCCACCCGCTGCTGCTGCCCGCCCGATAGCTGCGACGGACGGTGTGTGGCGCGGTGCGCGATGCCGAGGCGCTCGAGCATTGCGCCGACCCGTGCGCGCCGTTCGGGCGCCGGGGTGCCGGTATATTCGAGCGCCAGTTCGACGTTCTCGAACACCGACAGTTCCTCGATCAGGTTGAAGCTCTGGAAGATGAAGCCGACCCGTCCGCGCCGCAGCTGGTTCAGTTTCGCCTCGCTCCAGCCGGCCACGTTCTGGCCTTCGAACCAGTACTCGCCGCTGTTCGGCACATCGAGCAGGCCGAGGAGGCTGAGCAGGGTCGACTTGCCGCAGCCGGAAGGCCCGGTGATGGCGACGTATTCGCCGGCGCCGATTTCGAGGTCGATGCGGTCGAGTGCTGTGGTCTGCACTTCTCCGGCCAGGTGGATCTTGCTGACGCCTACAAGTTTGAGCATGCTGTTTTCCTCTTCTTATTTAATCAATTGCAGTCGTTCGGTTTTTTCGAACGCGGCGTAACTCGACACGATGACCTGTTCGCCCGGGGCCAGCCCGGACAGGATCTCAACCTGGCTGTTGCTGCGCCGGCCGCTGCGGATCGCGCGCCGCGTCACCGTTTCGCCGTCGCGCCCGACCACGAATACCCAGGCGGCCCCGGTCTCGTTGAGGTACGCGCCGTTCGGCAGCAGTGTCGCCTTGCCTGGTTCGCCCAGTGTGACCTGCGCGTCCAGGCTCTGTCCAGGGCTGAGCACCGGCGGCTGCTCCTTGGTGAACACCAGTTCGACCGTGAAGCGGCCTTCCTTGATCTGCGGGTAGATCGTGCTGATGTCGGCCGCGTAGCTGCGGTCGCCTTGTCTGACGCTGGCGTGGCGGCCGACCGTTACCCGGTTCAGGTAGAACTCGTCGACCAGCGCCGACAGCTTGAAGCGGTTCGGATCGTCGATGCGGCCGATGTGCTGGTCGGTCTTGATGGTCTCGCCGACCTGCAGGCGAAAGCCGGTCAGCATGCCGTCGACCGGCGCGCGCACTGCCAGCGCATCGACTGTCGCATTCACCAGCAGCAGCCCCGATTGCAGTCCCTTGATTGCCCTCTCCATCTGCGCCAGCGCATCGCGCCGCACGCGCGCGTCGGTGTCGCTTGCTTCGGCCTCCTGCCTGAAGGCGCGGCGTTGCTGCGCCAGCTTGTCGGCCGATTCATCGACGCTCACGCTGGAGATGAATCCCTGCGCCGCCAGCTTTGCATTGCGCGCATGCTGCTTTTCGGCTTGCGCCAGCGCAAACTCGAGGTCCGACAGGCGGCGCTGGTGGTCGGTGCGGCCGGCCTCCTGCGCCACGCGCAGGTTGGACAGGTTCGAAATCTGCTGCGCGTGTTCGGCCTGGCGCGCCAGCAGTTCGAGGTTGCGCTGCGGGTTCGACAGGCGGAACAGCAGATGGCCTTTCTTGACCATCGCGCCGTCCCTGGCGAATACTTCTTCGACCCGTCCCGATTCGACCGAATCGAGGATCACGGAATTGAGTGGTTCGGCCGTGGCGCGCACCACGATATCGTCGAGGAACACAGCTTGTTCGGCGGCGGCGATACGCACGTCCTGTGCCGCCACCTGCAGCCCGCGCGGCATGAAGTGCCAGGCCGCGAAAGTGCAGGCGGCCAGCAGCGCGGCGCCGGCGGCGATGCGCGCGACCAGCGGGCCGCGGCGTTTCGGCACCTTGATGTCCATCGCGGCGCCGCTGGCGGCGAGGTGGGGCGAAATACGGTCCATCTGCAAATTCCGTGAAGAGTGTGTACACGAGCTGTACATCGCAAGCGCCATGCCAGCCCTGTTATCGCGTGTTTTCTGGCGTTTTTGGCGTCAGCTGTCCGGATCCGGACAATCGCAGGTGTTCGATAATGAACACCTGCGATGATCCGCTTTTTTCCTGCTCGCGCAGTCTCTTCCTGCTGCTAGAATGACAAGCGATTCCACCCTGATCCCTACCCCGACGAATGGCCGAAACCGCCGCCAGCATCCTGATCCTCGACGACGACCTTGACGTCGCGTGCGCCGCGCAATTGCTGCTGCGCCGGCGGCACGGCAAGGTCGCCACCTTGAACGACCCGGCCGGCCTGGCTGCCGTGCTGGCGGACGGCGTGCCGGACGTGGTGCTGCTCGACCTGAATTTCACCCCCGGCCGCATCGACGGCGCGCAAGGACTGGCGGTACTCGACCAGCTGCGCGCGCAGGCGCGCCCGCCGGCCGTGATCGCGCTGACAGCCTACGCCGACGTGCCGCTGGCGGTCGAAGCGCTCAAGCGCGGCGCCAGCGATTTCATCACCAAGCCGTGGGACAACGCGCGCCTGGTCGCCGCGGTGGATAATGCCCTCGCGCGCCGCTCCGCCGCGCAGCCGTCCGCCGCCACTGACCTGATGGGCGAATCGGCCGCGATGCGCGAAGTGAAGGCGATGGTGGCAAGCGTCGGCCCGACCGAAGCGAACGTGATGGTGCTGGGCGAGAACGGCGTCGGCAAGGAACTGGTGGCGCGCGCGATCCACCAGGCGTCGCGCCGGGCCGGAGCGACCTTCCTCGCCATCGACATGGGCGCGCTGCCCGAATCGACGTTTGAAAGCGAATTGTTCGGCCATCGCAAAGGCGCGTTCACCGACGCCCGCGCCGATCGCGCCGGCCGCTTCCAGGCCGCGCGCGGCGGCTCGCTGTTCCTCGACGAGATCGGCAACATGCCGCTGCCGGGCCAGGCCAAGCTGCTCACCGCGCTGGAGCGGCGCGAAGTGACGCCGCTCGGCGCCGACAGGGCCGAACCGATCGACGTGCGCATCGTCAGCGCCACCAATCTCGACGAAGCGCGCCTGTTCGACCCTGCCGTGTTCCGGCCCGACCTGCTGTTTCGCCTGAATACGATCGTGATCCGGGTGCCGCCGTTGCGCGAACGGCGCGACGACATTCCGGCGCTGCTGACCCACTACCTGGCGCTCTACGAACGCCAGTACCAGCGCCCGGCCCGCACGCTGGCCGACGGTGCGCCCGATCAGCTGTGCCGCTTCGATTGGCCGGGCAACGTGCGCGCGCTGCGCCATGCCTGCGAGCGCGCCGTGATCCTCGGCAGCGAGCTGCAGTACCGGGTCGCCGACTTCGGACTGGGTGCGACTGGCGCGCCTTTGCCGGCCGTGGTGCAGCCGGCCGCGCCCGACGGGTTGCGCCTCGGCGCGGTCGAACGCGACACCATCGCCGCCGCGCTGGCGCAGGCGCAAGGCAACATCAGCCACGCCGCCAAGATGCTGGGCGTGAGCCGGGCCGCGCTGTACCGCAAGCTCGGCAAGCATGGCATCTGAACGCCGGCTGAAGGGCGGTATGCTGCTTGCGCTGGCGGGCCTGCTGGCGCTGGCCGCCGGCGCCGGCGCGCTGCGTGAATCGCCGCGGCTGGTGGTGCTCTGCGCGCTCGGCGCGGTGCCGCTTGCCGGCCTGCTGTGGCATGGACTGAATGGCCTGACTGCGCGCAGCGTGCGCGCGACCGAATTGCGCGACCCGATTCCAAACGACCAGCGTAGCCTGATGGACAACGCGCTGGCGGTGGAGGCGCGGCTAGAACATGCACCGATTGCGCTATTTCGCGTCGAGCCGGCCGGCGCGGTGTCGCCGCTGAATGCGAACGCGCGCCGGCTGGTCGCGCCCGGCCGCGCCAGCGACGCGGCCGACCTGTACCGCAAGCTGGCGGCGCACCCGGTCGACCAGCGCGGCATGATCGGATTCGATACCGAACGCGGGGTCGAGCGCGCGCTGGTGTCGGTCTCGGCGCTCACCCTGCACGGCAGCGCGCAGCGGCTGGCCGCGCTGATGCCGGTCGAGACCGAACTCGAAGCCGAGGCGCTGAACGCGTGGCGCCAGCTGGTCCACGTGCTGACCCATGAAATCATGAATTCGCTGACGCCGGTGGCTTCGCTGTCGCGCACCGCCTATGCGCTGCTGGAAGAATTCCGCGCCGGGCTGCCGCCCGACGTCAGCGCCGACCTGGTCACCGCGCTGGACGCGATCAGCCGGCGCGCCGACAGCCTGGTCGATTTCGTGGGCAGCTACCGCAGCCTGTCGAACCTGCCGGCCGCGCGTCCCGAGCGGGTGCGGGTCGGCGAGCTGTTCGAACGGGTGTCGGCGCTGGTCGACCCGGCCTGGCGCGCACGCGGAGGACGCACCACTTTTACTGTCGAACCGGGCTCGCTTGAACTGATGGTCGACCCCGGCCAGCTCGAACAGGCGTTGATCAACTTGCTGAAAAATGCGTTGGAGGCGACCGCGCAAGTGTCGAATCCGGAAGCGCTGGTGGTTGCGCGCCTGGGCCGCGGCGGCCGGCTGCGGATCGAGGTGGGCGACAACGGCGCGGGCGTGCAGGATACGCTGGCGGCCCACATCTTCACGCCATTCTTCACGACCAAGAAGCAGGGCGGCGGGATTGGGCTGGCGATGGTGCGCCAGCTCATACACGGCAACGGCGGCACCGTGCGCTACGCCAAATCGGTCAGCGCGGGTGCGCGCTTCATCATCAGTTTCTGACTAGTGGACTGCAACGTATGAATTGGGAGCGAAGGACGCGTGCATGCGCGGCAGGCGCGCGGCAGGCGTTGCCGATTCATGCGTTACAGTCCACTAGCGCAGCATGTCGACGTGCATGATGCCGTCTTCCTCGTACGGGGCGCTGATCGTCACGAAACCGAAGCTGGCGTAAAAAGACTCGAGGTAGCGCTGCGCGCCGATCTTGATGCGGTGCCCGGGGTGCTGGCGCTCCGCGTGCAGGATGCCTTGCTCGAGCAGCTCGCGGCCCACGCCCGAGCCGCGCGCCGCCTTGGTGGTGAGCACGCGCCCGAGCGACATCTCGGTGTATTTGGCGCCCGGCGCCAGGCAGCGCAGGTAGCCCAACAACTGACGCCGCCCGTCGATCGTGCTCCAGCCGAGCAGGTGGTGCGCCTGCTGGTCAAGTCCGTCGAAATCGTTGTACAGGCACTGCTGCTCGAGCACGAACACATGCTGGCGCTGGGCCAGCACTTCGTACAGTTCATGGTTGCTAAGTCCGGCGAAGCTGCGCCACTGCCATTCTGTCATGGTGTATCCGAAAATTGCCTATGCCGCCGTCTCGAAACCTTCGAGCACGTTGACGACGTTGATGCCGATTTCGCCGACCGCGTAGCCGCCTTCGAGCACGAACACGGTGGGCAGTCCGAGGTGGGCGATGCGCTCGCCGATGCGCAGGAAGTCACCGCTTTGCAACGCGAAGTGCGACAGCGGATCGCCGGCGAAGGTGTCGACTCCGAGCGACACCACCAGCGCGTCAGGCCCGTAGGAGGCCAGCTTGATGCACGCCGTTTCCAGCGCGGCGAACCATTCGGCAGGCGACGAGCCGGCCGCCAGCGGCAGGTTCATGTTGCAGCCGGCGCCCGCGCCTTCGCCGGTTTCGTCGGCATGGCCAAGGTAGAACGGGTACTCGGAGCGCGGATCGGCATGGATCGAGGCGAACAGCACGTCGCCGCGGCCGTAGAAGATGCTCTGGGTGCCGTTGCCGTGATGGTAGTCGATGTCGAGGATGCCGACGCGCCCGGCGCCGTCGTCGAGCAAGTGCTGGGCCGCGAGCGCGGCGTTATTCAGGAAGCAGTAGCCGCCGAAAAAATCGGCGCCGGCATGGTGGCCCGGCGGGCGCGTGAGTGCGAAGGTGCCGCGTTCGCCGAGACGCAGCGCGTGCGCCGCATTGACCGCGCAATCGGCGCCGGTCTTGGCCGCGATCCAGGTGCCGGCGGTCAGCGGCGTGCCGCTGTCCATCGAGTACAGCCCCATGCGGGCGGTGAAGTTCTCCGGTTCGATATCGTCGCGCAGGCTGCGGATCGGCCACACGGAGGGAAACGCGTCCTTGCCGGCGTTGGCCGGATCGAGCGCGAGCCAGTCGTTCCAGGCGCTGCGCAGGAAGTGCAGGTAGCGCGGCGTATGGATCCGTTCCAGCGACACCAGCGGCACCCCGTGCGGCGTGACGATCTTGCCCAGGCCGCGGCGCGCGAGTTCGGCCACCACAAGCTCGGCCCGCTCCGGTTTTTCGAAGCAGGGCGTCATCTCGCCGCGGAATATCTCGAAGCGTCCGCGGTGCTGCGCGTGGTGTTCGTTATAAAAGGTGAGCACGGATCCCTCGCCGGTTGTCAGTCACCGCACAGTGTACTGCTGTTGTAGGCCGCGACGAAATCGTCGAAGCTCGGACCAGGCGCCTGTTCGATCGCGGCTTGTTCCTCCAGCGAGGCGGCGACCAGTTCGTCGAACATGCTCGCTTCGGCCGGCATCAGCGCGCTCTCGCGGAAGTAGGCGGCGTGCAGCTCGCTCTGGCGCAGGCCGAACGCGGCGGAGGAACCGATCGCGCGCACTTCTTCCAGCACCCGCGCCGATGGGGTCAGCGCCGGATTGTCGATCTTCGCCTGCTGCGCCGCCAGCGACGCGGCATGCACGCCGCCTTCGTTGTGCTGGTCGTCGAGCAGTTCCGCGACCGGGCGGATCCGCTCGATCAGTTCATTCGCCCAGTCCTTCAGTTCGACTTCCTCGCCGCCGCGCGTCAGGGTCAGGCCGGGACGCCGGCCTTCCTTCACGGTGCGCGCGAAATTGGCGGCGTGGACCTGGCTTTCGATCATGTTGATCACCGGGCTCTCGTCGAGCGCGCAGAACAGCAGGAAGGCGTCGAGGAAGCGCCCGGTCTCAAGGCTGATGCCGATCGGCTCGAACGGATCGACGTCGAGGCAGCGCACTTCGATGTATTGCACGCCGCGCTTGCACAGCGCCTGGATCGGCCGCTCGCCGGTGCGGATCACGCGCTTGGGCCGGATCGTCGAATAGTATTCGTTCTCGATCTGCAGCACGTTGGTCGACAGCTGGATCCACTCGCCGTCCTTCTTGGTGCCGAGCGTCTGGTACGGCGGGTACGGGCGGTTGACCGCATCCATCAAGGTGGTGACGTAGCTTTCCAGGCTGTTCTCGTGCGGCGTCAGGCCCGATTGTGCATCGTTCTGGTAACCCAGGTCGCTCATGCGCAGGCTGGTCGCGTAAGGCAGGAACAGGGTGTCGTCGGACAGCATCTCGAGCTTGTGCTGGCGCCCGCGCAGGAAGCCGGTCGACAGCGCCGGCGAGGCGCCGAACAGATACATCAGCAGCCAGCTGTAGCGGCGGAAGTTGCGGATCAGCGCGATGTAGCTTTCGGACTGGAAGTCGCGCAGCGCGTTGCGCCGTTCTTCGGCGACGCCTTCGTTGGCCGACAACAGCTGCCACAGCTTTTCCGGCAGCGAGTAGTTGTAGTGGATGCCGGCGATGCACTGCATCGCCTTCCCGTAGCGCAGCGCCAGGCCGCGCCGGTACACGTGCTTCAGCATGCCGATGTTCGAGGTGCCGTAGTTGGCGATTGCTATCTCCGCTTCGCCAGGCAGCTCGCACGGCATCGACTCGCTCCACAGCATTTCGTCGCCCAGCTTGGTGTAGGCGAAACGGTGGATCGCATCGAGCTTGTGCAAGGTCAGGCCGATGTCATGCTCGGCCGGCGTGATGAACTCGAGCAGCGCCTCGGCGTAGTCGGTGGTGATCTGCGGATGGGTCAGGGCCGAACCGAGTTGCGCCGGGTGCGGGGTACGCGCCAGCAGGCCGTTCTGGTCGACGCGCAGCGTCTCTCTCTCGATGCCGCGCAGGCCCTGGCCAAGCAGGGCGCGGTGCGCATCGTGGTCCAGCAGGGCCAGGCGGCGGGTCAGTTGGTTCGACACGGGTAGATCCTTTCTTGTACTGCTCAATGGGTAATTTGTGCAGAGAGTAACCGAAAAATGCCTTCTTCGCCGGAGTGGGCCAAAAACCGCCGGCTACCCGGCCGGCGGCGGTTTCAAAGGCCCGGAAGCGTCGCGCAGCGCCGACCGGATCCAGCGTTCGACTTGCTGCTCTAGCATCGCCAGCGGCAGCGGTCCGTTGTCGAGGACCGCGGCGTGAAAACGCCGCACGTCGAATTTGTCGCCCAGCGCTGCCTGGGCCTTGTCGCGCAGCGCGCTGATCCTCAGTTGGCCGATCTTGTAGCCGAGCGCCTGGCCGGGCGCCGCGATGTAGTGGTCCACTTCGACCTCGTTGTCGGACGCCGGGTTGGCGGTGTTGGCGGCCAGGTAGTCGAGCGCCTGCTGGCGGCTCCAGCCAAGCGAGTGGATGCCGGTGTCGGCCACCAGCCGGGCCGCGCGCAGCAATTCCGAATTGAGGTGGCCGAACGCCGAAAACGGGTCGGCGAAGAAGCCCAGCTCCGGTCCCAGGTTTTCGGCGTACATGGCCCAGCCCTCGCCGAACGCGACGTACCAGCCGTAACGCCTGAATTCGGGCAGGTCGGCCAGTTCGTGCGCGCGCGAGACCTGCATGTGATGGCCAGGAACGCCTTCGTGCAGGGCCAGCGTTTCGGTTTCCCACAACGGGCGGGTATTCATGCGCGCGGTGTTGATCACCAGCGCGGCGGGCCGGCCGTCGGCCGCCGCTTCGTAGTAGGCGGCGCCCTGGTTCTCGGCCCCGGTTTCCTGCGCCGGCTTGACCGCCAGCTCCTCGGTAGGCAGGCCGGCGAACAGGCGTGGCAAGCCGGCCATGGCGCGCGCGACCAGCTTGCGGTAGCGCGCCAGCAGTTGCTCCGGGCTGCCGTAGAACAGCCGCGCGTCGCTGTTGGCGAAGGCGGTGAACTCGCGGAACGAGCCGCGAAAGCCGGTGCGGGCGATCGCGGCGCGCATCTCGCCCCGGATGCGGGCGACTTCCTTCAGGCCGAGCGCGTGGACACTGGCCGCGGTCATGCCGGCGCCGGTGTTCTCGCTCAGGGCGAACTGGTAATACTCGGCGCCGCCCGGCAGGCTCGATGCGGCGATCGTGTCGCGCGCCGCCGGCAGGTATTCGGTGCGCACGAACTCCTCGAGCTTGAGCAGCGCCGGCGCGGCCCTGGCGCGCAGCGCGGCCGGGCCGGCGGCGGCCAGTTCGTCGCGCACCGGCTTGGGGATGGTGGCGGGGATTTCGCGGAACGGTATCCCGAGCGTGCCGCCGGGCAGGTTCTCGCGCAGTTGCTTGAGCATGGCCGGTACCGCGCGCACAATCGCCTTGGGCGCGACCCAGCCGCTGCGCATCGATTCGCGCATCTGCTCGATCACGCCGTCGATGTGGGCCGGCAGGGCGTCGATGCGGGCCAGGTAGTTGCGGTAGTCGGCTTCGGTGGCGAGCGGCATCTGGACCACCAGCCTGGGGAAGCTCAGGTGGATGCCGTCCTGCGCGGTCAGCGGTTGCGGGTTGTAGGGGTAGAAGCTGGCCGCCTTCAGTTTGCGCTCCTTCTGCTCGACGAACAGGTCGTAGGACAGCAGGTTCTGGCCGGTCAGGCGTTCGCGCTCGATCAGGCGCGCCTGTTCCAGCATCTTGCGCTCGTGGACGATGGCGGCGCGGCTGGCCGCCAGCGAGGTATCGGACAGCGCCGCGTCGTAGCGGTAGTCGCCGACGGTGGTGGCCAGTTCCGGCTGGTTTTGCAGGCGCCATTGCCAGTCGGAGGCGAACAAGGCGCGCGCTTGCTGGTCCGCGCTCTCCGCCGCCCAGGCTCCTGCGGGCGCGAACATGAAAACACAGATGGCAAACAGTCTACGCATGCACGGCTCCATTGGCGGGTAGCCATTCTAGCAAAAGCGGCCCGTGCGGCGCGCGTGGCTGAATCGGCGGCGCGGCGGCCGCTACACCGGGGGCTCGGCGCCCCCGTCATACCCCTAAAAGAAAAACCGGGTCTGACCCCTGGCCTCCGGAGACGCGCTCGATGCCGGACAGGTCGCGCCAGCTTTGCACCTGGGCGTAGCCATGCGCGGACAGCAGTTCGCGCACCTGCGCGGCCTGGTCGTAGCCGTGTTCGAGCAGCAGCCAGCCGCCCGGCGCCAGGTGCGGGGCCGCGCCGGCCACGATCTTGCGCAGGTCGGACAGGCCGTCCGCGTGGTCGGTCAGCGCGGACACCGGCTCGAAGCGCAAATCTCCTTCCGACAGGTGCGCGTCGCCGCTGGCGATGTAGGGGGGATTCGAGGCGATCAGGTCGAAGCGCTCGCCGGCCAGCGCGGCGTACCAGTCGCTGTGCAGGAAGCGCACGGCGGCGCCGTTGGCCGCCGCGTTGGCGGTCGCGATCTCGAGCGCCGCGGGGCTGGCGTCGAGCGCGCTGACCCGCGCGTCGGGGCGGGTGTGGGCGATGGCCACCGCGATGGCGCCGCTGCCGGTGCCCATGTCGAGCACCGCAGCGCCTTGCGGCAGGCGCTCGAGCGCCAGTTCCACCAGCAGTTCGGTGTCCGGGCGCGGGATCAGCACCGCATCGGTGACGCGGAAATCGAGGCCGAAGAATTCACGCTTGCCGACGATGTAGGCGATCGGCTCGCCGGCGACGCGGCGGGCGACCAGCGCGTTCAGCGCGGCCGCTTCAGCGCTTGTGAGCGCGCACTGCGACTGGGTGATCAGGCCGACGCGGGTCAGGCCGAGCGCGTGGCACAGCAGGATCCGGTTCTCCAGCGGATCGAGCGGCAGCGCGGCCTGGACCGCGCCGACGGTGGCGCCGGCTTCCACGCTCATCGGCGGCGCCGGAACAGCAGGTAAGCCAGCGCCACGGTCAGCAGCACGAACCAGATCGCCGACCATTGCGGGATCGACAGCCCGAGCACGGTGTCGCGCGCGTCCTCGCACAGGCCGTCGGCATGGAACAGCCAGGGCAGCATGGTGGCGGTCGGGATCTTGTTGAGCACCGTTTCCATCGGGTCGATCCCGCACGACAGGCCGGGATGGGCCAGCACCCACAGGTGCTTGCCGACCACGCCCAGGCCGCCCAGGGCGCCCAGCAGTCCGAGGCCGGCGCCGATGCGGGGCTGGTCGCCGTAGGCGCCGACCAGGCAGCACAGCGCGATGGCGAGGAACAGGTAGCGCTGGATCACGCACAGGGGGCAGGGCAGCAGGTTGTGGGCGTGCTGGAGATACAGGGCGGCGCCGATCAGCGCGAAGCAGATGGAGGCGATAAGGAGCAGCAGGCTACGGGATTTGATCATGGTCTCTGGTGTGCGGTTGGCGGCGACCCTGATTTTCGCACAAGGCGCGCGAATCGGCTGCCGCCGGGATTGGTCAGTCGCCCAGCGCGGCCAGCAATTCGGCCTGGTGCTCGGCGGCGAGGGCGTTGGTCAGCTCGGTCAGGTCGCCGTCCATGATGAAGTCGAGCTTGTAGNNTGCGGTCGCCCGAGCCGATCAGGCTCTTGCGGGTGGCCGCTTCCTTCGACTGCTGCTCGCGCATCTGCACGTCCTTGATGCGCGCGGCCAGCACCTTCAGCGCCTGCGCCTTGTTCTTGTGCTGGCTGCGGTCGTCCTGGCATTCGACCACGATCCCGGTCGGCAGGTGGGTCAGGCGCACCGCCGAATCGGTCTTGTTGATGTGCTGGCCGCCGGCGCCGGACGCGCGGAAGGTGTCGATCCGCAGGTCGGCCGGATTGATGTTGACGTCTTCGACTTCATCGGCTTCCGGCATCACCGCCACGGTGCAGGCCGAAGTATGGATGCGGCCCTGGGTTTCGGTGGCCGGCA
>CXWL01014947.1_pt1 | contig 17801 bp, 13 predicted proteins | sample 590931 | NCBI WGS metagenome assembly CXWL01 (sample SAMEA3498368, study PRJEB10139) | groundwater metagenome | biome: water well; material: biofilm material | place: Germany | collected 2015-04-27 | reverse complement strand
TTGCCGCGTCGAGCCGCCTCGTTAGGGAGAGGCCATCATTGCAATGATTCCGGAGTGCACGCTGATGCACTCCGGCGTTCGTTCAGGCGCCAACAAGGTGGGGCCACGCGCCGCGCCGCTGCCGACCTGGCGCTCGTCGGCAGCCGCGCGGCGCGCCATATTCAAGTCGCCCGGCGCGCCGGAGCCAGCATTGAATCCCGATTTGACGTCTGCATCACCAAGACAAGTCGATTCCTGCGCTGTTGCAGCGCCGCCGCACCACTCTTACCGAACGCGAGCCAAGTCATTAATTCGGCGAAATGCTGCTTTAACCGCGATCTTTGCCTTTGATTTGTTCGAACACCAGAAGATCGCAGGCGAGCCCGCTCCCACAAGAGCCAAGACCGCGACCGCCAATTGATGCGCGAATAAGCGCACCGTCAGGGTCCACGAGAATCTAACCAAACATGAGCCAAGCCACTGATGCGGTGAGATGCTGTTTTATGTGGGAGCGGGCTTGCCCGCGATCTTTGCCTTTGATCTTGCTCGAACGCCAAAAGATCGCGGGCGAGCCCGCTCCCACAAAGTCAGGGCGGCCGGAATTCCTGCACGCAGTGGTTATGGCATGGTTTAGGGCGATTCCCCGATTGGGTGGAACTCGCACAGCTTCACCGTGTGGATGCCGCCGATCCGCGCGACTTCGCCGTCGTCAGCGCGTAGTACAGCAACGGAATGACCACCAGCGTCAGTACGGTGCTGACCAGGATGCCGAAGATCAGCGAGATCGCCAGGCCGTTGAAGATCGGGTCGTCGAGGATGAAGAACGCGCCCATCATCGCGGCGACGCCGGTAAGAGCGATCGGCTTGGCGCGCACCGCGCAGGCTTCGATGACCGCATCCTCGGGACTGAAGCCCTCGAGGAGGGCCTGGTTGATGAAGTCCACGAGCAGGATCGAGTTGCGCACGATGATGCCGGCGAGCGCGATCATGCCGATCATCGAGGTGGCGGTGAATTGCGCGCCGAGCAACGCGTGTCCGGGCATCACGCCGATGACGGTCAGCGGGATCGGCGCCATGATCACGAGCGGCACCAGATAGCTCTTGAATTGCGCGACCACCAGCAGGTAGATCAGCAGCATGCCGACGGCGTAGGCGATGCCCATGTCGCGGAAAGTCTCATAAGTGATCTGCCATTCGCCATCCCATTTGATCGCGTAGTCGCTGGTCGCGGCCGGCTGCGCGATGAAGCTCTGTTCGAGGTCCTGGCCGGCCACCTTGGTGTCGCCGATTTGTCCGACCAGGTTGAACATGCCATAGAGCGGGCTGTCGAGGGCGCCCGCCTCATCGCCGGTCACGTAGACCACCGGCAAGAGATCCTTGTGCAGGATCGCGCCATCCCACGGCGCAGTCTGCACACTCACCAGCTCAGACAAGGGCACCAGCTCGCCGGCCGCGCTCTTGACTTTGAGGGCCAGCAAACGCGCGCTGCTCGCCTGGTCGGCTGCCGACAGCCGCAGGCGGATCGGTCGCGGATATTTCGACTTCTCGTCATGTACATGGCTGGCGTCGACACCGCCGATTGCCGCCGCGATCGCCGCGCTGATGGTCGATGGCGGCACGCCCAGGCGGGCGGCGCGCGCGCGGTCGACCACATAGGTCTCGCGCGGCGCCGGATGTTCGACGCTGGTGTCGACATCGACGATCCCGGGCGTCGCCTTGAAGCGTACTTCGAGCGCCTTGGCGATCTCCCGGTTGCGGGCGTAGTCGGGTCCGTAGACTTCCGCGACCAGGGGCGAGAGCACCGGCGGACCCGGTGGCACTTCGACCACCTTGACCGAGGCGCCATGGCGTTCGCCGATCGCCGCAAGGGCTGGCCGCAGCGCGCGCGCGATCTCATGGCTCTGCCGCGAGCGCTGGTGCTTGTCGACCAGGTTGATCTGCAGATCGCCGACATTGCTGCCGCTGCGCAGGAAATACTGGCGCACCAGACCATTGAAGTTCATCGGCGCCGAGGTACCCGCATAGCCTTGATAGTCGAGCACTTCGGGCACCGCATCGACGCTCGCGGCGAGTTCGGTCAGCAGCGCATTGGTGTCCTCCAGGGTGCGCCCTTCCGGCAGATCGACGACGACCTGGATCTCGGATTTGTTGTCGAACGGCAGCATCTTCAGCACCACCCATTCGAGCACCGCGAGCGAGGCCGAGAGCCCGACCAGCACGATGATTCCGGCGAACAATGCACGCCGGCGACCGCGTCCGCGCGCGGGATCCAGAAAGGGGCGCAGCAGCCGATCGAACAGCCGGTGCACGGCACTCACGCTGGGGGGCGCTGCAGCCCCGGCAGTGGCCGGTTCCAGCGGCGCATGCGCATGCCGCGACAGCAACTTGAGCGCCAGCCATGGCGTCACCACCAGCGCGATGCCGAGCGAGAGCAGCATGCCGACCGAGGCGTTGATCGGGATCGGGCGCATGTACGGGCCCATGAGGCCGGTCACGAAGGCCATCGGCATCAGCGCCGCGATCACCGTGAAGGTTGCCAGGATGGTCGGCCCGCCGACCTCGTCGACCGCCGGCGGAATTGCCTGCAACAGGGTCTTGCCGCCGCGCGACATGTGCCGATGGATGTTCTCGACCACCACGATCGCGTCGTCGACCAGGATGCCGATGGAAAAGATCAGCGCGAACAGCGACACGCGATTGAGGGTGAAGCCCATCGCCCACGACGCGAACAGCGTGATCGCCAGGGTCAGTACGACCGCGCTGCCGATCACCACGGCCTCGCGCCAGCCGAGCGCGAACAGCACCAGCAGCACCACCGAGCCGGTCGCCAGGATCAGCTTCTGGATCAGCTTGAGGGCCTTGTCGGTGGCGGTCTGGCCGTAGTCGCGCGTGATCGTGATCTCGATCCCGTCCGGGATCAGCTCGCCACGCAGGGCCTCGATGCGCCGGGTGATCGACTGGGTGATGTCGGCGGCATTGCTGCCGGGCTTCTTGGCGACGGCGATGGTGACGGCGGGCGCCAGGCCCGCAGTGGGGCCGGCGCGTCCGGCAGGAGCGCCATGCCACACATAGCGCGCCGGCAGATCGGCACCGGCTTGCACCGTGGCGACGTCGGCCAGATGCAGCGGGCGGCCCTGGTTCACGCCGATCACGAGGTCGGCCACTGCGGCCGCGTCGGCCAGGAAGCTGCCGGCGGTCACCGGCACCGCGCCCTCCGCGCCGACCCGTTCGCCGGCCTGGTGGACCGCATTCGCGGCGGAAAGCGTCTGCACGAGATCGGCGATGCTGAGGCCGTACGCGGCCAGTTTGCCGGCGTCCAGCGTCACCGCGACCACGCGGTCGGGGGCGCCGATGGTGTAGACATCGCGCGTGCCTTCGATGCGCTTGAACTCGGTCTCGAGCGTATGCGCGACCTCGGCGAGATCGGTCGCACTGCGCGTCGGATCCTCGGTCCACAGCGTCAGCGCCATCACCGGCACATCGTCGATACCCTTGGGCTTGATCAACGGCTGGCCGACGCCGAGGCCCACGGGCAACCCGTCCAGATTCGAATAGACCTGGTTGTAGAGGCGCACGATCGCCGGCTGCCGCTCGATACCGACGGTGTATTCGACCGTGAGCACGGCCATGCCGGGGCGGCTCATCGAATACACGTGCTTGATGCCTTCGATCTCCGAGAGCTTCTGTTCCAGTGGCGTGGCCACCAATTGCTCGACCTCGCGCGCGCTCGCCCCGGCAAAAGGCACGAACACATTCGCCATGGTCACGTCGATCTGCGGCTCTTCCTCGCGCGGTGTGATCAGGACGGCGACCACGCCGAGGAGCAGCCCGAGGATCGCCAGCACCGGCGTCAGCGGGTTGTTCTGGAAAGCCCGCGCGAGCCGGCCGGAAATCCCCATGCGGGTATCCGCAGTCTCAATCATTGCTGTCACCTGCGGCCTTGCGCTGCGCGCTCTGCGCCTGCAGTGCCGCGACCGGATCGGTCACCACGGACTCGCCGGGTTTCAATCCGGCCAGCACCTCGACCTCTGCGCCGAGCACGCGGCCCAGGCGCAACTGGCGCAGCGACAGCCGATTGCCGTCGAGCACATAGGCGGCACTGAACTCGCCGCGTTGCACGACCACGCTGCGCGGGATCTGCACATACTTCGCGTCGGTGCCGATCGGGAACCACACCTGTGCGGTCACGCCCGGCGGCGGCGGTTGCGCCAATTCCGGCAAGGTCACGCGCACGCTGACGCTATGACTCGCCGGATCGGCGGCCGGAAACACCATCATTGCAGCCGGCTCGAGCCGGCTCCCATCGGCCAGCACCACGCTGGCGCGATTGGCGGCGCGAACTGCTACGGCATCCGATTGCGGCACCTGCACCTCGATGCGCATGGCCCCGGGCGAGTACAACGAGATCAATGCCTGCCCCGGCGCAACGCTTTCGCCAGGCTCGACCCAGCGTTTCGCGACGATCCCGGCGAACGGCGCGCGCACTACGGTGTAATCGGTCTGTTGCGCAGCTTGCGCCTGCTGCGCGCGCGCGGCGTCGCGTGCGGCGATGGCAGAATCGCGCGCCGCCTTGGCCTGGTCGAGCAGCGCCTGCGCAATCAGTTTGCGATTACGCAGTTCCACCTGGCGCGCGTAGTTCGCCTGCGCCTCGGCGGCGTTCGCCTCGGCAGCGCGCACCTGGGCACGCGCCACATTGACGCCAGCGCGCTGCTCGACTTCGCTCAGGCGCACCAGGATCGCACCGGATTCGACGCGATCGTTGACATCGGCGAGGACCTCGGTGACCCGCCCGCTGGTCTGTGCCGTCAGATCCGAATGCTGCACCGCCTCGACCACGCCCTCCCACGCGCGGCCGTTGGTGGCCGAGGCATCGCTGACGACCAGGGTCTCGAGCTTGGGCAGGGGCGGCAGCACGGGCGCCTGCGGCGCCTCTGAACAGCCCGTCATGAGCAGCGCCAGGCCAACGGCCAACGGGGCAGGGAGCAGTCGCATGCGGGTGTTCATTCAGTCCGTACTCAACGAAAACCGCAGCCGGCCGGCTGGCCGCGGCCGACCCCGAGCTTGCGAAAGATCATCGCCGCCGGGCAGAAGCCGGTGAAGCTGGCCTGCAGCAGATTGAGGCCGACGAAGGCCGTCAGCAGCCACCACCACGGGGAAACCAACTGGGCCAGCGCGATGCTGATGAGGATCACGATGCCCGCAAAGGCCATCACTGCACGATCGATGTTCATCTGTGTACTCCTTGTGGAAGAAAGGGTGGGCGCATGCGTCAAGGCTTGCGATCCTTGAGACGCTCGATGCCGAGCATCTTCAGGAGGTACTTCTCATAGAGCGGTTCGGTGTTGCCGGAGCGCATCTTGGCGAGGAAGTACTTTTCGAAGCCGATCTTCGCCACGTGCACCCAACGACCGACCTTGGCCCAGGTGACGTTGCGTGGAGGTATCTGCGGGATGGCGACGAAGGCGGCGCCGGTGTCGCCCATGTCGGCGAGGCAGATCGCATTCCAGGTGGCCACAGCGTTCGCCGGCTCTCCTGCAATCTCGGCTTGGATGTTGTGAGTGATGGCTGCGACCATCGACTCGATCATGAAGCCGGTCTTCGGCGCGCCGGTCGGGACCGGTGTCACTTCTACGGGCGGGATGGTGACGCAGACGCCGGTCGAAAACACATTCGGGTAGACCGGATTGCGCTGATGCGTGTCGATCAGCACGAATCCACGCGGGTTGCACATCTCCTTGGCCACGCGCACCGCGTCGACCCCGGTGAACGCCGGCAGCACCATGGAGAACTTGAATGGCAGCGTGTGCTCGCGCACGAGCTCACCGCGGTCGCTCATCTCATGCACGCTCATGGAGCCGGCGGTCACCGACTGGATGCGCGCGTTGACGATCCACTTGATATGGCGCTGACGCAGCTCGGACTCGAGCAGACCCTTGGAATCGCCGACGCCGCCGAGGCCCATATGGCCGATATAGGGTTCGCTGCTCACGAAAGTCATCGGCACGCGATCGCGCAGCTTGCGCTTGCGCAGATCGGCATCGAGGATCATCGCGAACTCATAGGCGGGGCCGAAGCAACTCGCGCCCGCGGCCGCGCCGACCACGATCGGGCCCGGGTCCTTCAAGAATTCCTGATAGGCCGCCCAGGCTGCAGTCGCATGCGCGGTGGTGCAGACCGAATGCGTGTGCCCATCGGGCCCGAGGCCGGGGACTTCATCGAAGGCCAGGCGCGGACCGGTGGCGATGACCAGATAGTCGTAGGGCAGCTTGCGGCCGTCGCGCAACAGCAACGCGTTTTCTCCTGGGAGCACGCTCTGTGCGCCGGCGGCTTCGAAGCCGATCCCCTTTTTCGCCAGATGCGGGCGCACGCCGATCTGGATCTGCTTGGGANNCTAGCAGCCTGTCGGACTTTGAACGCACTCATGAGCAAAGTCCGACAGGCTGCTAGCGCGTCATCTGCACGCGAAAGCGATCGATGTCGCTGCCGTCCCGCAGCTCGTATTCGCCGTCCAAGGCCCGGGCGCTGCCGGTCAGCTGCGGGCCGTCTGCGTCGAGCGAGTACAGCCGAACCTGCTCAGGATCGCCCTCGCTGCGGAATCTCAAGATGATGGTCCACTGCTCGTTGTCGGCGTCCCAGATCTCGATCAGATTGCCGGCGACGCGCGCGCGCGTGACCACGCGATCGCCTGGCTGCGGCACTTTCGCCGGCTCGCTGAGGCCGAGCTGGTCGCGCGCGATGCGGCGCTCTTCTTCGGTCTGCGGCCTGCGGGCGGGCTTGCGGGTGGTCGCGATCACGGTGAGCTCGATGGCCCAGTCGCCGTCGAGAAAAGGCTTCGGCGGCGCCGTGGGATCGGCCGCAGTGACCGCTATCGGCAGCACCAGGGCAGGCAAACTCGTCGACGCGGCGAAATGGAATTCGAGGGAGCTGGTGCCGGCGCGCAGGGGCACGAGCTGCAGACTCATCGACGGCCACTCGCCGGCAGTCTCGACGCCGAGCAGCTCCGGATGGAGTTGGCGATGACGCACGCAGCTCGATTTGAGAATCTCCGGCGCCACCACGGTGGGGCCAGGCTCGGCCGGGTCGAGCAGCGCTTGCACGCGGATGCCGTCGTAGATCTTGCCGACTTCCAGTTCTGCCGCGGCGGCCTGGTCGAAGGGGCCGCCGACCAGGCGGGCGCCGCGGATCAGATTGAACGGCAGATTGCGCACGCGCACCGGGACGGTCTGGGTGCCGTCGTCGAGGCGCACCGACAAGTTGCGCTCGCCGCGCATGCAGCTCAAGCGAAAGGTGAGATGCCCGCTATGCGAACGCCGGTCGAAGTGCCCGAATACTTCGTCGCCGCGGCTTTCGTCGGCGACCACCCTATGGGTCAGGTCCAGCGGGACGTAGACGCGCCCGCCGCTGCCGCGAAATCCGAGATCCATCGCGGCCTGGAATGCATTCTGGTTTTCGGACTGGTCGATCGTCAGCTCGGCCGCGACATCGAACACGAAATCCGGATCGCTGCGCAGGAACGCATCGCTGAGGACATCGATCTGGCGCAGCGCGCGCCAGCGACTGTGCCAGTTGGCCTCGGTACCGAGATGCAGTTGCGTACGCGCCATTTCGAATTGCTGCCGCGACGTGTAGCGCTGCACCAGGTACTTCTTCATCGACTTGAAGTCCTGCTTCTCGAGCTGCTTCAGCAGGGACAAGTAGTTGTGGCGCTGGATCAGGTTGTAGCGTGCGTGATCGACGAAGCCTTCGAGCGTGTCGGTCGCATGGTCGACACCCGGCAGCACCTCGGTCCAGATCTGCAGGGCGCCGCAGCCGACCAGTGAGAGATCGAGAAACACCACGTCGGCATGACCGGCGCGAATGTCGGCGGGCAGCTCCACCAGCAGCCCACGCATGCGCTCGTACAGGGTATAGGCGTTGGACACCAGGTCGCCGCCGATGGGTATCTTGCCCACCAGGGAATAGACGGTATCGCGATTGATCTTGCCGGTATCGACAAACCAGTCGTCGATACAGTGGCTGAGCGCTTCGAAATAGTCTTCGGGACTGACCAGGCCCGGGCGTTTCGGCGCCGCACAGTCGGCTCGGCCGGGTAGCGGGCTCACGCGCATGGCCAGCGGCTCGCCCACCGAGTCGAAGATGGCCAGGGTCAGGGCTTCATCGACCAGGACCTGCAGGACCTTCCAGCCCGACGCTTCGCGCGACAGGACGGCCACGCTGCCACCCGCCTGCGGCAGGCGCTCGCGGCCGATCACGGCGGTCAACTGATACTGGTAGCGCACCAGCGCCCACTCGCCGCTGATGCCCACCGCCAGCGGACGCCACTCGAGGTCGGTAAGGCGCATGCGGCCGACCGTTCGCGCGAGCACGCGATCGAGCAACTGACGTTCATCGCCGTTCAGGTGCGCCGTCGCCAGCGTGGCGGTCATCGCCGCGGCATCGCTGCGCGACTGCGCATCGAACATCGCCTGCAGGGCCGCCAACACCGCTTTGCGGTCAGCCTCAGAATGGCCGACAGGTGCGGCAACTGGCTTTACCGGAGGGCCGGCATTGGCTCCCCCGCCGGCGTCGGCCTGCGCCAGCAACCGACTTCCGCGCTCGGGATCGGCGGGCATCCCGCGGCCTTCCAGGAGCCGCGAACCGAGTTCGCGCTGCGCCAATGCTTCGCCGCCGGCCGCCGCGCGCTCCAGCCATTGACGGCCGCTCGCTGCGTCCTTGGCAATGCCGATACCGGCTTCCAGTGCCTGCGCCAGGACGAACTGCGCGTTCGCCTCGCCGCTCTCGGCAGCGCGCTGCATCCATTGCACAGCGCCACGCACATCGCGCGGTACGCCATCGCCGCTCCAGAGCATGCGTCCGAGGTTGTACTGCGCCTTGGCGTGTCCCGCCTTGGCTGCGACTGCGAACTCGCGCGCGGCCAGCACTTTGTCGACCTTCCCCTGCGTGCCGGCATAGGCCGCCAGCCCACGGCGATAGGCTGCGACCATCGGTCCCTCGGCCGGCGCGGTGCTGGCGACGTTCGCGGCGGCCTCCGGCGATTGCGCCTGCAGCGACAGCAAGCGCGCCTTGGCCTCGCGGTATTGCTCGCGGGCCTGGTCGACATCGCCACCACCGTCGGTGGCGAAACGCGTATAGCGCGAGAACGCCGCATCCACCTCGGCCTGGGCGCGCGCTATCTCGCGATTGTCGACGGGCTCGACGGCGAATGCTGTAGCCGTCGCTGCGAACCAAAACACCAATGCGTATCGAGCGAGTGGCCAATGGCGCATCGTCTGCCTCCGCAATCTCCAGCAAACCATGCGCCAGGCAGGCGCCGGAGATATCGTGTGAGTCGGGACGGCGGAATCCGCGCGGCGAAGGTGTCAATTGAGTCGGGACGGCGGAATCCGCGCGGCGAAGGTGTCAATTGAGTCGGGTCGGCGGAATCCGCGCGGCGAAGGNNGGGTGTCGCAATGATCGACTGAGTCGCGCGCGGGTTCCGCCCTACGTCCGCCGGCCTGTGCGTCAGCCGATGCGCAACCGATCGTCGACCGAAATGACGCCCGGCGTCGACCACACTGCGCGTTCTACCGCCTCACGCTCGTTCCAGTCGGCCACTTCGCCGGCGATGGTGACCTCACCATCCTCGCGCACCTCGACCTGGATGCGCGACGCTTCGAACGCGGCGTGACGGGCCAATGCCTCGGCGATGTGCTTTTGAATATCGAGCTTCTTGGCCTTATTCGACAGCGCGATTTCGTTGATGACGGTGACGATGCCGGAGAGCTTGCGTACGGCCGCTTCGGCGGCTTTACGCTGGAAATCCCATTCGACCTCGCCGCTCAGTGTCACCCAGCCGCCGGTCACTTTGACGCGGATCGTCGTATGCGGGAAATCGGCGCTCCATTCCAGGATCTTGATTGCCCGGCGGGCGATCTGGTCGTCGTCGACTTGCTTCTCTCCAGGAATGCGGACATCCAGTTCCTGCGCGATGGCCTTGACACCCTTGACCCGCCACGCGGCGCGTTCGGCACCGAATTTCTGCGTGAACGAGGGCACGTGTCCGCTGAGGGTGACCACGCCGTCCCTGGCAGCGACGCCGATATTGGCTGAGTCAAGGCTGGGGTCGAAGTCGAGTTCATCGACGACGTTTTGCCGCAGGGTCTTGTCGTTCATGGTGAGCTCCTGTCGAAACGGGCGAATGCCGCAAGCCATCTTGCATCGCCGTGAGTCGCGGGCTATTGATCTGCGTCAAATCAAGCGATTCCGCTGCGCGGCGCGGTCGTCAGCAGAGCCAGCGCATCTGCATCTTCGACCGCAGGAAAGTCCTGATAGAAATATCCGACTGCCCGAAATCCCGCGGGCGCCGACAGACAGACGACTTCATCGGCGAGCGCTTCGATTTCCCTCAGGCTGTCGGGTGCCGCCACCGGCACGGCGCAGATGAGATGGCGCGGATGGCGTGCACGCACGGCACGCAGCGCGGATTGCATGGTCGCGCCCGTGGCCAGCCCATCGTCGACAACGATCGCGACCCGTCCGGCTGGATCGATCGGCGGGCGCCGCGGACTGTAGCGCGCACGGCGTTCGCGGATGACCTCAAGCTGCTGTTCGGCTTCGCGACGGACGTAGTCGCGGTCGGCGCCCAGTTCCTTTGCGTATTCGGCCAGGTGGATGTGGCCTTCTTCGTCGATGGCGCCGATCGCGAACTCCTCATTGAACGGCGCGCCGAGCTTGCGCACGAGGACCACGTCGAGCTCGCCCGCGAGGCCATCGGCAATGATGCGACCGAGCGGAATGCCGCCACGCGGAATCGCCAGGACCAGCGGGTTCTGGCCGCGATAGCGCGCCAGTGCCGCGGTCAACTGGCGTCCCGCGTCTTCGCGGTCGACGAAATAGCGGGGGCGATCATCGACCGACATGGAGCCTCAAGTCGTTGGACGGCAGCCCCACTTTAGCGATCGCTGCGCGCCAGGACTTGAGCTGGATCAATCCGTACGCAGATGCAGCGCGGGCTGGGTCGCGTCAACCAGATCGCTGATCTGGATCAAATCGCGTCGCGCAACCAGAGAGGATGCTGGTCGCATTCGTCAGCGAAAGGTCGGGCGATGAATACCGGTAAAACTCCTGTGCTGAGCCTGGTGCGCGAGGCTTCGCAGGTGCTGGGTGAAAGCTCGCGCGATTACGATCCCTTGCTGCAAATGGCGATCGACCGCAATTTCGTGCTGCTGGGGGAGGCCACGCACGGCACCCACGAGTTCTATGCGATGCGCGCAGAGATCACGCAGCGATTGATCGACGAGGCCGGGTTCGATGCGGTGGCAGTCGAGGCCGATTGGCCGGATACCTGGCGTTTGAATCGTTACGCGCAGGGCGCGGAGGAGCCCTCGCTCGACAGCGCTTTCGGCGATTTCCAGCGGTTTCCGACGTGGATGTGGCGTAATCGCGACGTGCGTGACTTCATTGCCTGGTTGCGCAACCGCAACGCGCAGGCCGAGGCGCCGGTCGGTTTCTACGGGCTCGATCTCTACAGCCTGTATCGATCCGCAGAGGCCGTCATCGACTATCTCGAAAAGGTGGATCCCGAGCAGGCGGCCTCGGCACGCCGGTTGTACGCGGCGCTCGATCATGTGCGCGATCCGCAGGAATATGGCTACGAGGCGGCGACCGGTATCCGCGAGCCCTGCCGCGACGCGGCGGCCGCAATGCTGGCGGACCTGCGCCGCAAGGCGGCTGACTATCTGGTTCACGATGGGCGCGCGGCCCGCGCCGAGCAGTTCTTCGCCGAACGCAACGCCCAGGTCGTTCTCAACGCCGAGCGCTACTATCGGACGATGTTCGGCGGGCGCGCCAATACCTGGAATCTGCGCGATGCGCACATGGTCAACACCGTGCTGGCACAACACGAGCACCTGCGCGCCGAGGGGCGGGCAGGGCGCATCGTGATCTGGGCGCACAACTCCCATCTCGGGGATGCGCGCGCGACGCAGATGGGCGAACGCGGCGAATGGAACGTCGGCCAGTTGTTGCGCCAGCAGGTCGGGAGCGAGCGCACCTTGCTGGTGGGGTTCACGACCTTCACTGGATACGTCACCGCCGCGCGCGACTGGAATCGTCCAGCCGAACGTCGCTTCGTGCGGCCGGCGCACAAGGACAGTTGGGAGCATCTGCTGCACACGAGCGGACGCGACCGCTTCTTCCTGCCGATGCGCCCCGATGTCGTGGCGGCGCTTGCCGAATCCAGGCTCGAGCGCGCGATCGGCGTGATCTATCGTCCCGAAAGCGAGCTTGCCAGTCACTATTTCCCGGCCCGGATCGGCGCCCAGTTCGATGCGATCTTCCATCTCGACGAGACCAGCGCGGTCGAACCGATGGATATCACGGAGCACTGGGAACGCGACGAAGCCCCGGTCACCTTTCCCTTCGGCGTCTGAGCATGCACCGGCGAGCGCACGACCCGGAATCGCCCCGGTTGCCGCCGATTCTGCTGGGAATCTTCGCAATGGTGTTCATTGCGTTCGGGCTCGCACCCCACTATCGGCAGGATTGGCTACTGGAAAATCTGCTGGTCGCCATCGCGGTCCCGCTGCTGGTCTGGTCGTATCGGCGCGTGCGGTTCAGCAATCCGGCCTATGCGGCGATCTTCTGCTTTCTCGTGCTCCATGAGATCGGCTCGCACTACACCTATTCCGAAGTGCCCTACGATCAATGGACGCGTGCGCTGTTCGGATGTTCGCTGGATCAGGCGCTCGGATTCGAGCGCAATCATTACGATCGCCTGATGCATTTTCTCTACGGGTTGCTGATCACACCCGCAATCGCCGAGCTGTTTGCCGCACGCGCGCCGCCGCAAGGCATCTGGCGCTCGATCTTTCCGGTCAGCTTCGTCATGTCGCACTCGGTGCTCTACGAGATGATCGAATGGGCGGCTGCGCTGCTGTTCGGTGGCGAGCTTGGCGCGGCCTATCTCGGCAGCCAGGGCGATCCCTGGGACGCGCAGCAGGACATGCTGCTTGCCAGTCTCGGCAGCATTCTCGCCATGATCCTGCTGCACCGCCTTGGCGGGCTGCGTGGGCGCACCGATGGCGGCGTACACTGAGGGCGATCGACGCTTGTTGCCACGGCCCAACCCAGGGATGCAGGATGAGCGAGTTGCCGCACGCCGACACGTCCACCTTGGTCCCGCCGGTGACCGCGCACAAAGTCGATCTGCGAACCGTGTTCAATCCGCCCGAGCATGGCGCGGTCGATCACTTCATTCGCCGTTTCGGCGCCCTGTCCCATTTGTTGGCCATCCTGGCCGTGTATGGCCTGATCGCTGTCGCCGTCGGCTTGGCAATGGCGCCCGCGCTGTGGTTCCTGAGTAGTTGGTATGCCTGGTCGACCGAGTGGAGCAACGGGTTACGTTGGCCGGTGCTGGGCGCCGGAGTCGGATTGGCATTCTTCATCACCGGATTCGCATTGTTGATGGTGGTCCCGGCACTCAACTTGATATTGCCGACTCGGGTCCGGCCATTCAAAGGCGGGTATTTTTCCGTCGCGTCGATCCCCTGGTGCCTGCACAACGGCTTGTTCTATATCGTGCGCTACACCTTCCTGCCGTTCGTAACCTTGACGCCGTTCGGTCTCTGGTTCTTGCGAGCGATGGGCATGAAGATCGGCCGGCGCGTGTTCATCAACACCGAGTTCATCTCCGACCCGCAGTTGATCACCATCGACGACGACGCCATCGTCGGCGGCAGTGTCCATCTGTTTGCGCACTACGGCGGCGGCGGCCATCTGACGGTCGCGCCGGTGCGCATTGGCGCGCGCGCCACCATCGGCCAGATGGCGACCTTGATGGGCGACGTGGAAATCGGTGCCGATGCCAAGATCCTGCCGCATTCCGTGGTCTTGCCCGGCTCGCGCGTGGGCCCGGGAGAGACCTGGGGTGGCGTGCCTGCGCGACCAATCGAGCACAGTGACTAGCAGGCTGTCGGACACATCAGGGAGTCAATGCCGGCTCTCGTTCCATCTGGTGTTCAGTTGATGCAGGTCAATCGTCGCGGCTGACGTATGCGTAGGCTTGATCTTCGTTCAATGGGTTTACTCGTATCCATGAATCTCTCGAGCATCCTTGGCGACCGCAAGCCAGCTGACGCGTCGACCCCCGCGGAATCTCACCCGGCGCCCGGTACTGCGCCAGGGGACCCGTTGCAGCGCGCGCCGTCGCGACCATTGAACCAGCCAGGCCAGGTCATCGTGCTGCGCAACCTGGCCAATGTGCAGCACTATCTGGAAATGCTCACGGGCCAACATCCGGGCTCCAGCCTCGACGCCATCGCTGTGGAGTCGTTGCGCGCCAACCACGATCCNNCCAGCGACCTGCCGGTGCCGACGCTGCGCCGCCTCGGCGTGATGCCCGTGCTGGCAGCGAACGATCATTTGGTGGTGGCGATGAGCAACCCGGCGGATCGTGAAGTGACTGCGCTCGGCTTCCTCACCTCCGACCGCGTAGTCCCGGTGTTGGCGAGCGCACGCGCCATCCACGTGGCATTCAGCCGAACCTACGATCGGGTCGAGGACGAAGCGCTGGTTCGCCATCTGGGCCTGGATGCGATCCGCGACGGCACGATCGAAGTCGTCCAGGTCGAAGCTGAACGCCTCGCGCGTGAGCGACCGGTGGTGAAAATGGTGGCCGACCTCATCAAAGATGCGATCGATCGGCGCGCCTCCGATATTCATATCCGCCCTCGTGCCGGCGACGTCGAACTGCTGTATCGGATCGATGGCGAACTGGTGACGGTGCGCCGCTTTCTGCGCCCGTTGTTGCCGGCGCTGGTCAGCCGCATCAAGGTCATGGGGGGCATGAACATCGCCGAGCACCGGGTACCGCAAGATGGGCGCGTGAGCGTCAGTGAAGGCGGGTCGACCGTCGACCTGCGCATCTCGATGTTGCCTACGGTGTATGGGGAAGCCGTGGTCCTGCGCTTGCTGAATACCCATGAGGGGTTGCGCAAGCTCGAGGAAATCGGTTTCTCCGCCGCCGACCAGCAGCGCTTCAGCGACCTCCTGGTGCGCGGTCACGGCATGATCCTGGCCACCGGTCCGACCGGTTGCGGCAAGTCGACGACGCTCTATTCGGCGCTGCTGGAAATCCGCAAGCAGAACGTCAACATCGTCACCGTCGAGGACCCGGTCGAATATCGCATTCCGGACATCGAACAGATTCAGGTCAACCGCGCCGCCGGCACCACCTTCGCCGCAACGCTGCGCAATATCCTGCGCCACGATCCCGATGTGATCATGGTTGGCGAGATCCGCGATCGTGAAACTGCCGAGATCGCGGTCGAGAGTGCCTTGACCGGACATCTGGTGCTGTCGACCCTGCACACCAGCAGCGCGGCCACCACGGTCACGCGCCTGCTCGATCTCGGCATCGAAGCCTTCCTGCTGCGCTCGACTTTGTTGGCCGCCCTGGCGCAGCGCCTGGCGCGGAGAAATTGCCCGCAGTGCCTGACGACCGTTCACGGCGATGCGCATATGCGCCAAGTGATGGGCTGCAGCGAAACGGAAACCTTCAAGCTCGGCGCCGGTTGCTCTGCCTGCGAGGGAACCGGCGTCCATGGGCGCGTGGCAGTCTATGAGCTGTTGCTGATCGATGCCGGCGTACGCCGCTTGATCCAGAAAGGCGCCGACGCCGAGACCATCCATGCGCTCGGTGTCAAGAATGGCATGCGTCCGATCACCGAGCATGCGCTGGCACTGGCGCGCGCCGGAACGATTCCGTTGAGCGAAGCGTTCCGGATCAGAGTGGAGTAACCATCCAATGCAAACCGAGGGAGGTGTGCCGTGATTGATCAAACCCTGAGCCAGCTGCTCGCACAAATGGCCGACGCGCGCGCATCGGATCTGTACTTGAGCCCGGGCGCGCCGCCGAGCATGAAAGCCGATGGCGTGACCCGCCACCTCGGCGAGCTCTCGCTGAGTACCGAGCAACTCGCGGCGATGGCCGCGTCGATCATGAACGAGCGCCAGTCCCGTGAGTTCGAATCCACGCAGGACCTGCAGATGGCGCTGCAACTGGATGCCGGCGGACGCTTTCGCCTGAGCATCTTTCGCCAACGCGGCGAGGTCGCCATGGCAGTGCGCTACATCAGCGCCAGCATCCCGTCGCTCGACAGCTTGCACCTGCCGTCGCGGCTCAAGGAACTGGTGATGATGCCGCGCGGGCTGGTGCTGGTCGTGGGCGCAGCCGGGTCCGGCAAGTCGACCACCCTGGCCGCCATGATCGACCATCGCAATCGGCATATGACCGGCCATATCCTGACCGTCGAGGAGCCGATCGAGTACCTGCATCAGCATCGGCAATCGGTGGTCGACCAGCGCGAAGTCGGGCTGGATACGCCGTCCTTCGAGGCGGCACTGAAGAACGCCATGCGTGAAGCGCCCGATGTGATCATGATCGGCGAAATTCGCGATCGGGAATCCATGCAGCAGGCCATCACCTACGCCGAGACCGGCCATCTATGCCGGTCCAGCCTGCACGCCAACAACGCCAACCAGACCATCGATCGCATCCTCAACTTCTTTCCCGATCCCACGATGCGGCACCAGGTGTTGATGGATCTGTCGCTGAATCTGCAGGCCGTGATCGCCCTGCGCCTGATCACCGGCAGTCAAGGCTATCGCTTGCCGGCCGTGGAGCTGATGCTGCACAGTCCGTTCGTGTCCGACCTGATCCAGCGAGGCGAGATCGACAGCCTGAAAGAGGCGATGCAGCACGGCACCCACGAAGGCATGTTCACCTTCGATCAGTCGCTGTATCAGCTCTACGTCGAGGGCAAGATCGACCGCCACCAGGCCCTCGAGAATGCCGACTCGCACAACGACCTGGCGCTGCGCATGCGCCTCAGCTCCCCGGTGGGACAAGCCAACGCCGAGCTTTCTCTGGAGCCGGTGACGCAAGGCGCCAGAGCGCGCAGCGGCGCCGATCCGCGCGATTGACGGACGACCATTCATGACCCACCCGCGACCGAGAACCTGACCATGGGTAGCAAATCCAAAGCGACCAAGATCGACATCGGCATCAGCAGCAGCGACCGCAAGGCGATCGCCCACGGGCTGTCGAGCTTGCTGGCCGACAGCTACACGCTGTACCTGATGACCCACAACTTCCACTGGAACGTAACCGGGCCGCAGTTCAACAGCCTGCACCTCATGTTCATGACCCAATACACCGAGCAGTGGACCGCGCTCGACCAGATCGCCGAGCGCATCCGCGCGCTGGGCTATCCGGCGCCCGGCACCTACAAGGAGTTCGTCGCGCTGGCGTCGATCGCGGAGGTCGAGGGCGTGCCCAAGGCCAATGCGATGGTGCGCCATCTGATCGACGCCCACGAAAGCACGGCGCGCACCGCGCGCTCGTTGTTCGCCGCGGTCAATGCCGCCAACGACCAGCCGACCGCCGACCTGCTGACGCAGCGCCTGGAAGTTCACGAAAAGACCGCGTGGATGCTGCGCAGCCTGCTGGAGGACTGATCCGACTCGGGGAGTCGAGTTCCGACCCGCCGATGTCGCGGCTCGTTAGTCGAATCGCGCCGGACCCGGCGATGGGGCGGATCCCTTGCGCAGCACGCGGACCTCCTCGCGCAGACCGTGAATCTCGCTGCGGAGCTGTGCGATCGCATGCAACAGATCGCGTTCGATCTGGCGTTCCTCGGTTTGCACGAACTTGGCGGCGACCGCCGCGGTGACCAGCGACAGCACCGCCAGTCCAAGCAGCACCACCAGCACCGAGAACGCACGCGAGGCGTGCGTGGTCGGGAAGATGTCGCCGTAGCCGACGGTGGCTGCGGTGGTGAAAG
>CXWL01010564.1_pt1 | contig 17801 bp, 3 predicted proteins | sample 590931 | NCBI WGS metagenome assembly CXWL01 (sample SAMEA3498368, study PRJEB10139) | groundwater metagenome | biome: water well; material: biofilm material | place: Germany | collected 2015-04-27 | reverse complement strand
GCTGAAAGCCATTCGACAGGATCTTCAGGCCGTGTTCGATCGGGATCCGGCCGCCACCAGCCGACTGGAGGTCATTCTGACCTACGCCGGTTTCCATGCACTGCTCATCTACCGAATCGCCCATTGGTTGAAATCGTACGGCGTGCCGTTTGTGCCACGAGCCCTGTCTCAGCTGGCTCGTTGGCTGACTGGTATTGAAATTCATCCCTCTGCCACCATTGGGACCGGATTTTTTATCGATCATGGAATGGGTGTCGTGATCGGTGAAACGGCCGAAGTCGGTGACTACGTGACGCTGTTCCAAGGCGTCACCCTCGGCGGCACTGGGAAAGAGCGGGGAAAGCGACATCCGACATTGGGGAATCACGTCGTGGTCGGCGCCGGGGCCAAAATTCTCGGCGGCATCAAAATCGGCGACAACGTCAAGATCGGCGCGAATTCCGTCGTCATCAAAAACGTCCCGCCCAACTCCACCGTCATCGGGGTGCCGGCTCGCGTCATCAAAACGCAGGGCGAAAGGCTTCCTGACGTGACGATGGATCAAACCAACCTCCCCGATCCCATCAGCGACCGGTTCGCAGCGCTTGAACAGGAGTTGATTGAACTCCGCAAGAAGCTGGAGAACCGCGACTCCCCCCGCCTGTTCTAACCCCGAACCACCACACCGGTAGTAAGCCCGTCGTTCCTGTCGTCATCGCATATCCAGGGGTTTGTCTCATAACGGAGGAACCCGCGATGCGGCGACACATCGAAATACTGGTATGTCTCCGCTCGTCACAGGAAATACTTCCATTACGGAAAATATTTTCACTCTTCGCATTCCTCTCTTGACATGGTGTCTCCAAGCGCGTAGAAGCGCCGGTACCGTTCGCTTCTTGTCGTCACGCGCGATTTCACCGTCAACGAGGTCATGTCCATGATGCGACGATTCCTCACCGCCTTCAGCCTCGTGACGCTGTTGCTGGCCTGCGCCGCGCCGGCGTTCGTCGCGGGGCTCGTGACGCCAGCCCACGCCGCCACCGACTTCGTGGTGCTGGGGGACGAGGGGATCAGCATTGAGAAGGAGAGCACGATCGTGGGCGGCGATGTCGGGGCCAATCGCGCGAGCGCCGGGCCCTTTCTCAGTCACGGCGTCGAAGTCTCCCTCGACAAACAGGTGCGTCTGCTCGATCCGACCAGCCGGGTGCTGGGGCATCGGGTCTATCTGGACCAGGACGTCCAGGTGTTCGACGTGCACACCAATGCCTTGAGCGGGCCGGGCACGGTCGGCGGGCAGATCGTCTCTCCCCTCGCGTTGCCGCTGGTGACCCTCCCGGCGATCCCGCCGGTCACGCCCGGTTCCCAAGATCTCACCGTCCCTCAACAAGGCAGTCTCAGCCTCGCGGCAGGCAGTTACGGGACCCTGACCGTCGGCAAGGAGGCGACTGTCACCCTGACCGGCGGGCTCTATCACTTTGCCGCTTGGGCCCTCGACAAACAGGTGCGGGTGCAGATGACGGCCCCGACGGAGATTCGGATCGCGGGCCGGCTCGCCATCGACAAAGAAGCCGTCCTCGGCCCCGCGCCGGGGACGTCGCTCACCGCGGCCGACATCCTCCTCCTCGTGACGGGCGTCAACGGCACGACTGGCGCGCTCGACGCCACGCCGAAGGCCGCGGACCTCGGCAAGCAGAGCACGGTGCGGGCGAAGCTCTATATCCCCCACGGCACGTTGCGCCTCGACAAGGAGAGCCAGGTGACGGGGGCACTCTTGGCCAAATGGGTGGCGATCGGCAAGCAGGGGCAGCTCACGTTCGAAGGCGGTTTTGGTTTGGGACAACCGCCACCCTCGCTTCCGACCATCACCGGCTTCACGCCGACGAGCGGCACCGTTGGGATGGTCGTGACGATCACGGGAACAAACTTCACGGCTGGTGGTGCTGGGGCCACGACGGTCAAGTTCAACGGCAAGCTGGCGATTCTCACAACGCTTACGGCCACGAGCCTGACGACGACGGTCCCGCAAGGGGCAACGACGGGCTTGATCACGGTCACGACGCCGGGCGGCACGGCGAGCAGCACACAGACCTTTACCGTCACGACCACGCAAGACTTCTCCTTGACCGTGGCCCCGGTCGCGCTTTCTGTCGTACAGGGCCGCCCGATCACCACACAAGTGCAACTCGCCAATGCCGGCAGCAATCCCGTCACCGGCTTTGTCGCGCTCGCCGCGACCGGCTTGCCGACCGGCATGACCGGCGCCTTCACCCCCTCACAAATTGCCGGCGGCCAGGTGGCGACCCTCACCTTGAACAGCGGCACCGCGCCGACCGGCCTCGCCACGATTACGATTTCGGCGACTGCCGTTATTGAGGGCCAAACCATCGTGCGCCAGAGTCCGCTCACCGTCACGGTGCTGGCGGCAGGCGGCACGACACTAGCCGGACGAATTCTCGCGACCAAGGATGATGCGCCCATCTCAGGCGCGCGCGTGAAGATCGGCAGCCTCATCGTCACCACCGATGCGAGCGGGAATTTTCTGTTTACGAATGCACCGGCCGGTTCGCAAGTGCTGCTTATCGATGGACCGTCGGCGTTGTACCCGGGCGATCTCCCCGTGCAGATGACTATTCAGCCCGGCATCGCGAATGTGTTGCCCTATCCGGTGTTCCTCCATGAAGTGAGTCAAAACTATATTCCCATCGTGCCAGGGGCCCAAACCATCGTGGCCCCGTCGGACGTGCCGGACTTCACCATGATCATTCCGGCCGGGACGACCATCACCGGCTGGGACGGGCAGCCGAATACGAGAGTTTCGATTACACCGGTGCCGGTGGATCGCATCCCAGTCCCGCCACCGCCGGCGGCCCTGCAAGTGAAACAGACCTATATGTTCAACTTCGGCAAGCCTGGGGGCGGCTATCCCAGCCGGCCGATTCCGATTCTCATGCCCAATGATTTGAGAGCAGCACCTGGCGAGCGGGTCGATTTCTGGTACTTTGACGAATCCCCAACCGCCGATCCGAATTCCAATCAGTGGAAGATGTATGGGCAAGGGACAATCAGTGCGGATGGCCGGCAAGCGATTCCGGATCCCGGCGTAGGGCAACCCAAGTTCTGCTGTGGGATCAGCTTTATCGCTCGATTGCAAGCCGCCGCGCTCGCCTTCTTCAAGGCGCTCTTCGGCGCGGACCCGGTGATGTTGCAGACCGGCATGTTTTCACTGGAACAGACTGACCTGGTGCTCCCCGGCCTTATCCCGATCGTCATCCGGCGCGCCTATCATTCGCAGGATCCGGGCGATCCTCCCAGCTTCAGCCCTCCCGCCCGCGAGTTGGTGAATTCCAATGCGTTCGGCTTCAACACGACGTTGATGGACTATGACGATCGGCTCGAAGGTACAGGGACGGGCCAGACCGTGACCTATACGTCGGGCTTCAATCGCGCGCGCTTCTCCCTTCAGACGGATGGCACCTATCGGGACAATCGCACGCCGATCTTGGCGGGAATGATCGGGCGGCGCAATCAGGATGGCTCCTCCACGATGCGGGACAAGAACGGAACCGTGCGGGCGTTTGGAGCCGACGGGTGGCTTCGGAGTATCACCGATCGCACTGGCAATACCGTCACCATTGTGCGCACGGGGAGTCAGATTCAACAGATCATCGAACCAGGGGGCCGGGCGCTCACGTTCCAATATGGGAGTGGCGGCGTCAGTCAGATCACCGATCCCATCGGCCGCACGGTGACCTACACCTATGAAACGTCGCCATTCGGTGGCCAGCAGCTGCGTTCCGTACAGAATCCTGCCGTCGGCACGACCACCTACACCTACGATGGCCGGTTCAATCTGCTCACCATCACTGACGCTCGGGGAATCACCTATCTCACGAACACGTATGTGACCACGACCGATTCCACCCGGCGCCCGCTCGATCCCGCGGTTGAGACGCAGACCCTGGCCGACGGCAGCGTAACACGCTTCGACTATGTCGTGACCAATCGGACAGTGACCCAGACCACGGTGACGGACCCACGCGGGAACAAGACCGCGCATCGCTTCAATGGCCGCAATCATGAGGTGGCCACCGTCGATGCCGTTGGGCAACAGACGAGGACGACACGAGACTTCACGACCAATCAAGTGACCGAAACGCGCGATCCGCTCAATCGATTGACGAAGTTCACCTACGATCTCGCGGGGAATGTGAACTCGATCCTCGATCCCCAGCAGAACCCCACGCTCTTTGAATACGAAGCAAACTTTAACCGCGTCACCAAGATCACCGACGCGCTCAATCAACCCACCCGCTTTACCTATGATCCTAACACCGGCAATCTCCTCACGACTATCGATCCTCTCACCCATGCGACGAGCATCACCTACAACCAATTCGGGCAACCGATCAGCGTGACCGATGCGCTGAACCACACGACGACGTTTGAATACGACGAGGTCGGGAACCTCATCGCCACGGTCGATCCACTGGGCAACCGGACGCTTCGCTTCTATGATGCGGTGTCACGCCTCATCGCCATCGTGGATGCGCGAGGGAAAGGCACACAGTTCACGTACGACAACCTCAACCGCGTCACCCAGATCCAAGATGCGATCAACGGCCTCACCAGCTTCACCTACGATCCGAACGGCAACTTGCTGACGGTCACGGATGCCAAGAATCAGGTGACGACGTACACGTACGACAATATGGACCGGTTGGCCATACGGAAGGATGCGCTGAATCGGACGGAAAGTTATCAGTACGATCTTGCAGGGAACCTCACTCAGTTCACGGACCGGAAGAACCAAGTCGCCACGTTCCAATACGATGCGCTGAACCGACGCACCCAAGCCACCTATCCCGATGCGACCACGACCTTTGCTTATGACACAGTGGGCCGCTTGACGAAAGCGAGCGACACCGCGCCAGGCGCAGGGAACATTGACTTTGGCTACGACATCTTGGATCGCCTCATTCAGGAGACGACCCCGCAAGGCACCGTCGCCTATCAGTACGACGTGCTGGGTCGCCGCACGCAGATGACGGCCAATGGGCAACAGCCGACGACGTATCAATACGATCCCGCGAGCCGGTTGACCCAAGTGGCCCAGGGCAGTCTGGCCGTTGGTCTTGGATATGACAATGCGAACCGACGAACGAGCCTCGGCTATTCCAATGGCACCACAACCAGCTATGCCTACGACCTCTCGTCACGCCTCACTGGGATCACGCATAACGGGCCTGCAGGCATCATCGAGGCGCTCACGTACACCTACGATGCGGCAGGCAATCGTTTCAGCGCCGCCCGTGCAAACGGTACGGCGAGCCTCTTGCCGAGTGCTGTGGCATCCGCCGCCTACGATGCGGCCAATCAACAAACATCATTCGGAGGAGCCACGCTGACGTATGACAACAACGGGAATCTCACAAACGATGGTATGAATACCTATCAATGGGATGCACGGAATAGATTGATCCAGATCACGAGCGGCGTGAACGGACTGTTCAACTATGATGCATTGGGCAGGCGCACCAACAAGACTGTCAACGGTGTAGCGAACCAATTTGCCTACGACGGGAACGATATCGCCGCTGAAATTGGTGGCGGCGCAGTCGGCGCGAACTATCTGCGCTCATTGAACATCGATGAGCCATTCATCCGGCAATCTGGCACAGGGAATGAGCACTATCATGCGGATGCGTTGGGGAGCAGTCTCGCGCTGAGCAATGCGCAAGGAGTCTCGGCGGTAGCGTATACCTATGAGCCGTTTGGGAAGACGACAGTCACAGGAATGACTGCGAACGCAGTTCAATACACAGGAAGAGAAAACGATGGGACAGGACTCTATTACTATCGGGCAAGATACTACAGTCCAAAAACCGATCGATTTCTTTCGGAAGATCCCGCTGCAATAACTTGGGCAATACTGGCGCGCCAAGCCCTGCGAACTGTGGAAGCAGGAGATTTTGAGGACTTTGTAAGAGATCAAGACGATCGCCTCGGCGTACCCTACTCTGACACTTACACTAACTCCGTTCCATTGCGTCTGGATCCACAGATGTATGCCTATGCTTATAATACCCCTACTATTTATACCGATCCGACTGGGGAATTCGTCCCACAATTGGCTGGGTGCTTGATAGGCGCGGGTATTAGCCTTGGGAGCGATGTATTGGGAGAAAGAAAACCAAGTCTACTAAACGCTGGACTTGGGTGCTTAGCCGGAGCTGGTGTCGGACATCTCATATCAATCACGAGAATACTGCCCATCGGCAAGGGCATTGAAATAGTCTTTAGTAAAAACTTCCGTGTTGGATGGCACAGGTTTAACCTCGGAGGCAATCCAGTGAATCGCCCACACTGGCATAGTCGTCCTGGAATTGGTCGCCACCGCCCATGGCAATAGGGGGGAATATGGAATTGCCACAATATCCACTAATCATCTTGGTTAAGGATGAAGGGCATCTTATGGCTGTAGGCTCTCTCGGTGAGATGGAGAACACTCTAGAGAAGATCGATGTCGAGAACGGTGAGTATGAAGCCTGGGATTCTCTTGGAAGGCAAACCGACCTGTCAGTTCAGGATGAGGCAGATCACGGACACTGGCTTGTGATGACTATTATTGGGAACCAACAGGACCCCTCATTACGAGCGAGAATTGTATCTTTTTTGTCGGGGCAGGGCATCAATATTGATCCATCAATACCATTTGGAAATCTGATTTCAATTTTGCCAAAGGGTTGGTCCTAGAGAAGAAAAGAAGAAAAAGGTGAAAGAAGAAAAAGGTGTCCCGTCCGCCTGTCCGTGATGGGACGGCACTGAGAGTTGAGCGGGTTTTTTGACGAATGGGCAAGCTGAAACGACCGGATGATGAGTTTTGGGATCATGGCGATGCACCGAGACATGACGAGCATGAACATGTGTTCTGAAATATTTTGCGCTCCCCTCGCTCAGGACGTAGTTCGTCCCTGCAATGACGATTCGTGGCGCGGACGGTTCTCTCACGATGCCCACGGTTTCGTTCGTCTACCCCGGACCATGCCCGTCCACTATCGACTGTTCATATTGCCGTTCCCATCGTCTCAGCCAACGTCGGCCCTGCAACGTGGCTGCGAACACATCGACCCCTGCCCAGACTTCAGCGGGCGTACGGCCCTGGAGATGCTGATGGGGCCGCAGGTGATTGTAGACGGTTCGAACATGCTGCAAAGCTCGGTCACACGACGCGGCATCGTCAATGGAGTGCTGCACAAGCAATCGTTTCACCGTGCCGATGAGCCGCTCGACACGGCCGTTCTGCCACGGGCATCCCGGATCGCTGTGTTGCAGGCGGATACCCAGGAGGCGCAGAACCAGACGAAGACACCGCGATGTGAAGACGGCTTCGTTGTCGGTACGCAGGAATTGGGGGTAGCCATACTGACGGCACACGGTGACGAGGTGATGCCAAATCGTCAGCGACGATTTATCCGTCAGTCGTTGTACGAACAGGCCCGCGCGACTGGCATGATCCACGATGGCCAGCACGACATGTCGGCGGCCGTGAGTATCGGTCGTTGTCAGCAAGTCCATGGCCCAAATCAGATTGCGGGGGATGGGCCGGGGCACGCGATGTTTCAATTTTCGTCGCAGACACAGGATGGTGTACTGCTGGCGTCGAATTGTGTCGGCGACGTAGGTTTTGCCGACCGTCATGTGCCGACGCGTGGCCCAGCGGCGATTGAAACAGTGCGTGATCGTGCGGCAGCCCGCGTTGGGCATGAGGGCTTTGAGACGAATGATCTCGTCTCGCACCCAACGAGGTTTGGGCGGCGCATGCGGTCGGCGCATTGGCCCACCGGTTCGGTGGCTTGGCCAGAAGGAGCGACAGGGGCCTCCCAGCCAGCGGCGCAGCAGTCGGCACAGCCAGGTGCACCAGCGAACGAACCAGTACCACAAAGTCAGCATCATGATCCTCTGTTGTTCCCGTTGTGTATGAGATGGGTGGAAATGTGTTGACGGTTCACGCGGCTCTCCGGCTTCGGTTGATGCTCATCCTGGTCCTCGGCCTCGTGCTTGCGGGATCAGTGGGTGTATACGCCGACCAGGCCCAATATATCTACGACGATCTGGGGCGCCTCTCGCAGGTGATCGACGGGCAGGGCAATGTCGCCACCTACAACTATGATGCCGTCGGTAATCTGCTGTCCATTACTCGGAACACGGGTGGTGTCGGTGCGCCGACGATTACAGGCCTAACGCCGAACACCGGTAATGCGGGCGCTTCAGTCAACGTCTCACTCACCGGGACCAATCTGACCGGTGCGGCGCTGGGGACCGACAATCCCGGCATTCTCGTGCGCAATGTCCTCACGACGCCGACCTCCATCGCCGCCACCTTCCAGATTGCCTTCAGCGCTCCTCCTGGGGCGGCGACGGTGACCGTGACGACGACGACCGGCTCGGCGACCACGTCCTTCTCCGTGAATGCCTCGGCTCCGGTCATTTCAACCCTCTCGCCGACCTCCGGGCCCGTCACGCGGTTGGAGACGATTACCGGCAATGGGTTCAGCTCTACAGCGGCGCTCAATCAGATTCGGTTCAACGGCATTCTGGCGACCACACTCTCGGCCACCGCGACGGTGCTCACGACGCAAGTGCCGAGCGGGGCGACGACTGGCCCGGTGACGGTGACGGTCGGTGGGTTGGCCTCCAACGGCGTGACATTCACCGTGGCGAATGCCGGTCCGCCGCCGACGCTGACATCGGTCTCTCCCAACGTTGGGTCCGTGCAGGGTGGCCAGCAAACGACCCTGACCGGCACCGGTTTTATCGCCGGAACTACTGTCAAGATCGGCAACAAGCTGGCGAGCGTGCTCACGCTGGTTTCTGCCACTACCATGATCGTGCAGGTGCCGGCTTCGGTGGTCGGACTCGCCGACGTGGTGGTGACGAATACGAACGGCGATGCGCTGATTCAGAATGGCTATACCTATCTCTCCGGCGCGCCGCAGAAGATCGGCACGATCACGCCGACGATGGGCTTGATCAACACCCCGCGCAATACGCCGGTGACCGTGTCCTTCTCGCGGCCAGTCGATCGGACCAGCATCACGACCGCGACCTTCGCCTTTACGCAAGGCGCCGTACCGGTGGCGGGGACCTTTAGTTATGATTTCGGCGATACGGTCGTGACCTTCCGTCCGACGGCGACGCTCGCGGCCACGACGGCCTATACGCTCGCGCTCACGCAAGGGATCAAGAGTGTAGACGGTGTCCCGCTCGATGGCGGCTTTGTCGGCTCCTTCACGACGGGCACGAGTTCCGATACGGTCTCGCCGACGGTGACGATCAGCCCGGCCAACGGGGCGACGAACGTGCCGTTCAACACGACCGTCCTCTTGACCTTCTCGGAGCCCATCAATCCCAATACGGTGAATGGTGCGACGGTGGTGGTGGTGAGCCAAGGCGACATTCGCTCCGGCACGCTGACATTCGGCCAACAGAATACCTTTGCGGTGTTTACGCCCGCCTCGCCCTTCTTCCCGACCGCCTCGGCCACGGTGACGGTGCTGGGCCAGATAACAGACATGGCGGGGAACGCCCTGCAAGGTACGGGCGGCGTCGGCACGAGCGCGGTGTCGAGTTTTACGACCAGCAGCGTGGCCGACCGCTTGCCGCCGGTGGTGTTGCAAGTGGTGCCGTTCAATAATGCGACCGGGATCAGTACGCGCACGAGCCTGTCCGCGACGTTCAGCGAATCGGTGAATCCGACGACCATTTCCCCGACGACGTTCCAGGTGACGAGCGGGGGTGCGCCGATCGCGGGGACGTTTTCCTTTAGTAACTTCAATCAGACCGTGCTCTTCATCCCCGATAATCCGTTCCCGCCGGTGGCGACGGTGAACGTCTCGATCAGCAACGTTTCGGACGTGGTCGGAAACGTGATGGTGCTGCCGTTCACGAGCAGTTTCCAAACGCAATCGGCGGTCGACAACATCCGGCCCTCAGTCGTGCGCCCGAGCCCGTCCTCATTCGTGTTTCAACCGAATCCCCCGACGAATACGAACGTGCCGCTGAATTTCAAACCGATGCTGGCCTTCGATGAGCGAATCAATCCGGCGACCTTGAACAGTGCGACCTTTTCGCTGAGCCTCCAGGGGCAGGTGACGATCCCGTCCACCATCACCGTGGCGCCCGACGGGCTGTCGGCGCTGCTGACTCCCACCCAACCATTGCTGCCCAATACGTTGTACGGCGTCAGTTATACCGCCGGGATCCAAGACCTGGTTGGGAATGTGCTGCTCAATGCCGGCGGTGTGAGCTTCACGACCGGCCCGGTGGCAATCGACAGCACCCAGCCGGTGGTGCTGGATGCGAGTCCGAGAACCGGCACGCAGAATCTGCCGGTCAACGCCACGGTCACGGTGCTCTTCTCCGAGCCGGTCTCGTTCACCTCTATTACGCAACAGACGGTAGTACTCTCGACGGGCGGGGTGCCGGTGAATACGCAGTTTGCCCTTGAGCGCAATAATACCGTGCTCCGCATCAAGCCGGCCAATCTCCTCCCACTTCAGGCGAACAAGTTCTACGAATTGACGGTCACGCCGGGTGTGTTGGATCTGGCAGGGAATCCGCTCGGCAGTGCCTTCAGTAGTTCCTTTACGACCGGGTCGGCCACCGATACGGTTGCGCCAACGACGACGACTTTTGTGCCGGCACTATTTGCGACAAACGTATCGAGGACAACCACGGTGTCGATCACGTTCAATGAGCCGGTGAATCCGATTACCGTCACTCCGACGACAATCAACATTGGGAGTGGTGCAGCCGGCACCATGACTCTGTCACCGGATCTGCGCACCGTCACCTTCACGCCGACCTTCCCATTCTTTGCGAACTCAGCCATCTCTACTCAAATTACCGGGGTGGAGGATTTGACCGGGAACACGGGCGGCGGGAGCGCGTTCTTCACCACCGCCGTGGCGCCCGGCACGGTCGTGGCTAATCTGCCGACGTTAGCCGCTGGGACCGCCAATCCTAGCACATTGTTTTCTGACGGCCAGACCACCACGACGATCACGATCAGTAACATCAGCACAGGCAGCACGCTCGTGCCCAACGGAACGGTCATCGGGGTGCTGCCGTTCGACTCGAATGTGTCCTTTACCGGCGGTGGCACGATCTTGGACGGTGTGCAGAGCCAGGCCGATCCTCGCGTCCGTCTCTTTACGACGCTCGGTGGAAAGGTGACGTTCACCTATCGCTCGCCCAACGAAGCACTTCCATTGCCCAGCGGCGGGGGCGTGAGAGTGGTGAGTGTCGATGCGGCCGGCGCGCCGGTGGCGGTGATCAGCTTCGGGCAAGTGACCTTTGTTCGAGGGAGTACCTTCTTACCGTCGCGGAATCCCAGCGCGCTGCTGGCGAACGGCAGCAGCACGGGTGACATGAGCCTGGTGGTTCGGGACCAGTTCGGCAATCCGATTCCTGCTGGAGGGCAGGTGGCAGTGACCTACGAGCCGGTGTTTCCTCCGACCAGTGGGACATCAATCGGCGGGGGCGTGATCAACGGGGGAACTGTTGCGCCTGATACACGATTCAAACTCTTCACCACGACCACTGGAGGACGGATCGACTTCACATACACGCCTCCGACGCTCGCTGCCGGGCAGTCGGCCGTGAGTGCGCTTCAGATGGCAGAGGTCGACAGCAGTGGCAATCTGGTCAAGCAAATTTCGACAGTCGATGGGTTCAATGATCGCTTCTTCCTGAATGGGACGACGGGATTTACTGGCCCGCAGCCGGTTGTCGTCGCCAACTCGCCAGCTCATACGCAGAGCGGCGTGGGAACGAATGCGACGGTCGACGCGCTCTTTAGTCAGAGCCTCGATATTGCCACGGTGACTTCCAATACTTTTAGTGTCACGAGCGGCAGTGCGATTCCCGGCGCCTATGCGTTCCTGTCCACGGATCGTGGACCGAACACGCTCGTACGGTTTACGCCGACCGTTCCCTTTGCGCCATCCGGTACCTTCACCGTGGCCATCACGGTCGGCATCAAGAACACCACGGGCATTCCGTTGCTTGGCGCGACCACCGTCACGTTCTCGACCGGCGCCGGGACCGACACCACCGCGCCGACCGTTATCCAGGTGACGCCGCCGGATGGGAGTCTCGACATTGCGACGAATCGCTTGATCACCGTCGAGTTCAGCGAACCGATGAATGCGACCACGCTCAACGCCATAACGTTCACGGTCTCGGCCGGCGGCACTCCGGTGAGCGGACGGCTGGCCATGGTCACTGGACCGGGTGGCCCCAACACCCTCGCGACGTTTACGCCGAGTCAACTCTTGAGTGCCACCAATCCGTATGCGGTGACACTGACCGCCGGGCTGCTCGACACCGCCAGCAATCCGCTCGGCGCAGTCTCGTCCACCTTTACGACGGGGGCGGGGGTCGATACCTTCCGCCCGAGCGTGGTGAGCACGAGCCCGCCTATGTTGGACTTTACTAGCGTAACCAATGTGCCGCTCGACGCGAAGGTGATCGTGCAGTTCAGCGAGCCGATGAATCCGCTGACGCTGACGTCCAATAGCTTCCAGCTTGCCCAATCGACGGCAGCGGTCTCCTTTTCTCTTATTGTGCCAGGCACCCTCGCCATCTCCTCCGATTTACGCTCGGTGACCTTCACGCCGGCTCAGCGGCTCATCCCGAATGGGACGCACAGGCTCACTCTCGGTGCCGGCCTTGCGGATCTGGCCGGCAATCCGCTGTTGCCGCTGCCGCCGTTCAGTGTCAGTAGCTTTATCACGGGTGTCGATGCGACGGATTCGACGCCGTTGACGGTGGTGAGCATGAGTCCTGTTGACACCGACACAGGAGTGCCCATCAATGCGCCGGTGGTGCTGAAGTTTTCGAAGTCCGTTGCGCCGACCACGGTCAACGGCGCGACCGTGGTGGTAACCGGGAGCAGTGGGCCCATTGTGGGCACGGTGACCTTTGAGCAAAACAATCAGCTCGCCCGCTGGAGGCCGGCGAACTTAATTCAGTTCGCACCCAATACGCTGCACACGGTCTCGGTCTCAACCGGCGTGACCGATCTGGCTGGAGTGCCGATGGCGGCCAGCTTTGGCGGCAGCTTTACGACGGGGGCGGGGGCAGACACGACCATCCCGACTATAATCAGTTCAAACCCTGTCAATAATGCGAGTGGCGTCTCGCGCTTGACGACGATTGCTGTGACGATGAGCGAACCCATCAACCCAGCCACGGTCGTCGTGGGCAGTACCGTGCTGATTTCTGGCCCCGGTGCTTCCCTTGCAGGCTCTGTGCCCGGGGCGGTGACAGTGTCTCCCGATCGGCGGACTATCACCGTTGTCCCGGCACAACCGCTCTTCGGCAATCAGAGCTATAGCCTCAGTGTCAGCGGAGTGGAGGACATCGCGGGAAACAAGGCCAATAGTAATTCATCAACGACGTTTACGACTGGTTTTGCGGCAGGAACGACGCTGTCGGCGATTTCGAGCAGCGCGACGGTCGTCGCCAATCCTACTACTCTCTTTGCCGATGGACGGCAGACCACGACGATCCTGGTGTCCAATGTGGCGCTCTCCACTGGCGCCTTGGCGCCGAATGGGACCACGATTGCCGTGACAGCCGATCCCGCATTGAGTGGGAACTCAGCCGGGGGAGTGATTCTCGGTGGAACGCCAAGTCCGACCGACCCTCGGTTCAAACTGTTTACGACTGGTGGTGGCGGCTTTAGCTTGACGTACGTGACTCCGAACCGGCCGGATCTCGTTCAGGGGGGAACGGGCGTGATCCAACTGGCCGGGGTGGACACGGCTGGGACGCCTGTACGATCAAGCGCTGGGAATCTTCTTATCGGATCGGCCAACGTCACATTGATCCGCGGCGATTTTATTTCCTCGTCGTTCTTCAATCCGGGCAGTCCTAGCGGCGCCAAACTGCGGGCGAATGGGACGAGCATGGCCGATGTGAGCATGACCTTATCGAAGTCCGCCAGCATTATTGCGCCCGCCAGTTCCCGTCTCGCCGTGACGGTGGATACTGTCTTTGCCGCATCTGCCGGCGGGACGATCAACGGCGGCATCGTGGCGAACGACCCTCGATTTAGGATCTTCACGACGCTGCCAGACGGGACGATTGAATTCACGTACACGGCTCCCTTCCTCGCTTCTGGGACAGGCACGGCTGTCTTCCAAGCGGCTGCGGTGGATGACGGCGGAACCATTTTGCGCCAAATCGCTTTTCAAACTGGGGTCGGCCTGCTGTCATTGGATGCCACAACCGGCTCCGTTTCTCCGCAGCCGGTCGTGGTTGCCTTATCCCCTGCCCATAGTCAAAGCGGGGCCGGCACGAATGCCAGGATTGTCGCAAAGTTCAGCCAGCCGCTGGACCCGACTTCGGTGTTGCGGGCTACCTTCTCTGTTACGAACGGCTTCACCGCCATCAATGGCACGCGGACGGTCAGCGCGAGCGAACGTGGGCCGAACACGCTGGTGACCTTCGTTCCGTCGGCGCCATTGCCGGCCAACAGTTCCTTCGTCGTCGCGATCACCAGCGGGATCAAGAATACGCTGGGCGAGCCCCTGTTGCTGAACAGTCTGAGTTCCGCCACCTTCTCGACCGGACCTGGAGCCGATACGACTGCGCCGACGGTCATCCAACTCAATCCACCGAACGGGGTCGGTGCGGTGGGCACGAATAACGTGATCACCGCCGAATTCAGCGAGCCGATCAATGCGACGACGGTCACGACCGCGACATTCAGCCTGACGGCCGGCGGTGTCCCGGTGAACGGCCGAGTGAAAGTAGTGACGGGACCGCGCGGGCCCAATACGCAGGCGGTCTTCACGCCGGATCAATTCCTCGGCAGTTCGATCAGCTACGCCGTGGCGATCGGGACCGGGATCACCGACACGGCGAGCAATCCGCTGGCCACGCCGTTCACGTCTTCGTTTGGCACCGGCACGGGGATCGATAACTTCCAACCGAGTCTGGTGAGCGTGAGCCCGCAAAACCAAATGACCGGGGTGCCGCTCAATACACGTGTCACAGCGCGTTTCAGCGAACCGATCAATCCGCTGACGATCACCACGACCACGTTCGGCCTCAGTGGGCCTCCCTTTAATCAGGGTGTCCCCGGTACGAGGACCATTGCCTCGGATCTGTTGTCCGTCACCTTCACGCCGACGCAGCTCCTGTTACCGAACACGGGTTATAGTGTGCTGGTTCAGACCAACGGCGCCGATGTGATCAGAGATATGGCGGGCAATGCGCTGCTCACGCCAGGGTTCAGTGCGGGACTGGGGAGCTTTACCACGGGCAGCGGGCCGATTGATACGACCGGGACACAGGTTGTCATCGTCAGTCCGGCCGATATCGCCACCGCGGTGCCGATCAATAGCCAGGTGCTGCTCCAATTCTCCGAGCCGATTGCCGCGCCAACTGTCCATGGGCAGACGGTCACGGTTTCAGCAGGCGGTGTGCCCATTCCCGGAACGATGACACTCGAACGAGCCAATACGGTCGTGCGGTGGAAGCTGCCTGTGCTGACACAGTTTGCGCCGAATACGGTCTACACCGTGACGGTCACGACCGGCGTGACGGATCAGGTCGGGAATCCGGTAGCCGCGACATTCACGAGTACATTTACGACTGGCTCTGCCACCGATACGACCGCACCGACGATCACGAGTGTGACGCCCGCCTCTGGGGCGACGAACGTCTCGCGCGCCACTCAGGTGACGGTCACTTTGAGTGAGGCCATCAATTCGGCTACGGTGGTGGTCGGGAATATCAATATCGATGGGACGTTCAACCTGGCCTCGTTCGGCGTGATTACCGGCATTGTCCAAGGGGATGCGACCGTGTCCGAAGATCGCAAAACGATCACGTTTGTCCCGACGTTCCCACTCTTGGCGAATCAATCGTTCACGGTGAATCTTTCACAGATCGAAGATATGGCCGGCAATAAGATTGTGACGTCGAGTAGCTTCAGAACCGAATTCGACCCAGGCACGAATCTCACGGCCTTGCCGACGTCCGCAGTCGTGACCAGTACGCCCACGCAACTCTTTGCCGATGGCCTGACGTCCACGACGGTGACGGTGACGAATATTGTCCGGAATGGGATTCTCGTGCCGGACGGCATGGTGGTGGGTACGACTGCCGATCGAGTGTTCCATAACTTCGTGGTCGGTTCCTCTGCCGGAGGAACCATTCTCGGAGGCGTGCCGAGCACGCAAGACTCCAGAATACGGCTCTTTACCACCTTGAACGGCAGCATCACGTTGACCTATCAGTCGCCGAACCGACCGGATCTATTCAATGGCGGGGTTGGGAAGGTGCAAGTCGGTAGCGTGGACGCGGCAGGCGCGCCGATCGGTTTGCTCGGCAGTAGCGATGTCACGTTGGTCCGCGGCACGTCCGGTACTGCGGACGCCAATCCGTCCAGCCTGCTGGCAAACGGCACGAGTTTCTCTGAGGTTTCAATCAGTGTGACCGATAGTGCCGGTGGACAAGTCATTCCCGTGCCATCCGGTGTCATCTATGCGCTGACGACAGAGCCCGTCTATGACACGGGATCCTTCCCCGGTACGTTGAGCGGCAGCACGGTGGCTACCGACAATCGCTTCAAACTGTTCACGACGATTCCAGGGGGACTGCTGAACTTTACCTATACGGCCCCCGTGTTGGCCCCCGGCCAAACCAAGACCTCGACGATCCAGCTTGCGAAAGTGGATGGAGCGGGCAATCTCCTCTTGCCCTTGAACCTTGCTGCAAATGGGGGGGCTAATATTGCCCTGAATGGCTCGACGGGATCGACCTCTCCGCAGCCGACGGTGTTGGCGGTCTCTCCCACACATGGGCAGGTGGGAGTCGGCACGACGACGGCGATCTCTGCCAAATTCAGCTTGCCGATTAATCGGGCCACGGTCGCGAGCTCCGGTCCAACGGCATCCTTTACCGTGACCCAGGCCAGCACGCCGATTCCCGGCACCTTCACGTTTGCTGCGAGTGACCGTGGCCCCGATACCATTGTCACCTTCGTGCCGGGGACGCCCTATACGATCAATGCCAGTATCTCGGTGAATATTACCGCGGGTATCCGGAGTGTCTCGGGTCAGGCCCTGAGAGCGGCCAGCACGAATACGTTCTCCGTGGCCTTGGCCCAGGATACGGTTGCCCCAATATTGGCGCAGAGCAATCCGGTCGATGGGTCAGGTGCAGTGCCGACCAATGCATTCCTTAGTACGGAATTCAGCGAGCCGATCAATGCAACAACAGTCGATGCGACGACCTTCACCGTCACGCTTGGAGGGTTGCCGGTCGCCGGCCGGTTCACGTTTGCGGAGGGTGGGCATGGGAAAAACTCGATCGTCACGTTTATCCCCAATCAACTTCTGGCGCCCAATAGTACCTATCTGCTGTCGGTCAGTAATGGGCTCAAGGATTCCGCGGGCAATGCCGTGAGTCCTGCCACGGTCACTTTCACGACCACCGGCGGGATCGACAATGTCGTCCCGACGATGCTCAGCAGCATCCCAACGTCGGGGGCGACCGGTTTCCCGGCCACCGGCACGCCGATCAGCGTGACCTTCAGCGAGCCGGTCAATCCACTCACGGTCAATCCGAACACCGTGAAGTTCCAAGGCTTTGTGCCGGCGACGCTGGCGCTGAGCCAAAACAATACGGTTGTGACGGTGACGCCGCTCGTGCCCTTCTTTGCGGGGGCCTCCTATACCCTTCTCTTGCAAGGGGTGCAGGATGTCGCGGGCAATCCGTTGTTCTTTACCTCCGTGAGCTTTACC
>CXWL01010707.1_pt1 | contig 17803 bp, 21 predicted proteins | sample 590931 | NCBI WGS metagenome assembly CXWL01 (sample SAMEA3498368, study PRJEB10139) | groundwater metagenome | biome: water well; material: biofilm material | place: Germany | collected 2015-04-27 | reverse complement strand
GTATGAAAAATTAAGAAACTTTTTCTTCGATCTGTAAACAACCCTAACGATTCTCACAAGTCATACTGTAATATGTCAACATTATATTTTGGTTGAGGAACCTTGGTAAACATCGAAGCTACATCTTCCGTTAATAATTTTCCAAAGCAGTAATAAAATCGTATCGCCGCACATCAAAGCCACTTCATTACGAGCAAGATCTGCAAGTTCACTGACGAACTTCTCTGCATTGCGGTTAAATACCACTTCACTGCAACTTTCTATTAACATTTCCGGTCTTCTGATCACTAAAAGTGAAGAGTATTACTACCCAGTATCAATTTTGCTTTTAGATATTCCATAACCGACTAAGCAATCAACGTTTCAAAAAATATAAACAACCTCACATACACTACTCAAGCATTCTTAATGTGTGCTCAAAAAATGGAGGATTGGTCGCAAATATAACATATGATTTATATTATATTCGGTGACTTAGATTATATTATCAAAACTAAAATTTTGTTGATAACTATAATTTATGCACGCCATCATAAAGTGGTAACAAAATCTAAAACTTCTTGTACGTGACCAGGCACTTTGACACCACGCCATTCTTTTCTCAATATACCTTGGGCATCTATGACAAAGGTACTACGTTCAATACTAAGAATTTGCTTACCATACATATTTTTCATTTTAATAACATCAAATAGCGTGCAAACTTTTTCATCTTCATCGCTTAATAACTCAAAAGGAAATTTCATTTTTTCCTTAAAATTCCCGTGCGATGTAACACTGTCACGAGAAACACCCACAATTACACAGTTTTTCTCAGAAAAATCCTGCCAATGAGCACGAAAATCCTGACCCTCTGTTGTACAGCCTGGTGTATCATCTTTTGGATAAAAATAAATAACTAAATTTTTTCCAATGTTGGTTGCCAGTGAGAATTCCTTATCGCCAGTCGAAGGCAATACAAAATCACTCACCTTATGATCAAGTGCTATCATTGATTCTATTATGGTATTTGCTTATTGATTACTACTGCAATCGTATTATTGCCAATCTTGACGGGGTCGCTAAACCCTTGAAGATCTCCACTTGCAGGGACAGCTTGGCCTGATTTAGAAATTCTTGCTTCAATAACCACTTCAGGAAAGCTAGACATTTTCATGGTGGGTGTCATGGCCATATCATCAGTCAATGTAAATGTGGCTGGAAGATCCCTTGCCTTCAAGCGTAATATCGCTAAGGGCATTTTAGGTCCCGCTTTGGCCCGTGCATAGATAAACAAAGTGTCACTCGGTGAGGCTTTTGATGCCAATTCTTGACTAATGGTTACTTGACCAGAAACTGAAAGCAATACTGGCTCAGTTGCAGCAGTTGAATCTAAAGTGACATTCTCCGGCTGAGTATCGGTTGCTTGCTGTGAAGTTGTTGCTTTAGCTTGCTGTTCCGGTTCCGCTGCTATTCCTTTACCACCAGATGCCAATAATTTAGCTTCTGCAATGCTGGTTTTAACTGATTTAGCCAATTGGGAGTCAGCAGGAATCACTTCCAATAATTTCTCCCAATGCGCTGCTGCTTGTTCGAATTTTTCTTGTTCAAACTCAACAGTTCCTGCCAATGCCAGGGCTTTTGGATACATTGGATCAATGCGCAATGCTTCATAAATCAATTCAGTAGGTTTACCCTTCAGATTTCCTTGATTCTTCATTGCCAGTACATCAGCGTAATCGCTGAGTATTTGCGGATTATCTGGAACCAGTTCAACCAGTTTTGCGTAAGTATTACTGGCTTCAGCATAGCGCTCCATAATTGCATAGGTTCTACCCAGCATTACCCATCCTTCTATGTCTTCAGGGTTTTTTTCTAATCGTGCGATAAGATTTTCTAGAACTGAAGAAAAATTGTCATGCCCTGCGGGTGAGTCGCTACCACTTCCACGATTCATTTGGGTTGCATTGGCAAGCTGTGCTTGCGGTAACAATCCTCGCGTATCACCAATAACCATATACAGAAAAACTGCAGCAAGTGGTAAAGTCAATGCTATAAAGGTTGATATCGCAATATTATGAATTTTTTTATTTTTCTTGATAACCATTTCTTCTCTCTCAGAAACATCTTGCAACATACGTTGCTGTAGCTCTTGTTTGCTTTTGTTATATTGTTCCTGGGTCAGGATATCATTTTCCAAATCATTATCAAGCTCAGCGATTTGATCACGATAAACCGTTATATTTACAGCATCATGTTCTATATTTTCAAGCTGAGTATCTCTATTTCTTAGTAGCGTGGGAATAATAAATAGCAAAGCTGTTACGATAAAAATACCAGAAATAACCCAAAATGACGTCATACGTTCTTACCTTTTTTATTTTCATTCAGTAAAGCTTCAGCTCTCTCAAGTTGCACTTGAGAGAGCGATACATCTTCAATTTGTACACGACGGCGTCTTAGATAAACTATCAATGATCCCAATCCAATTATGAATAAAATCACAGGGCCAAACCATAAAAGCATTGTCGTGGGTTTTATTGGCGGGTTATAAAGAACAAAGTCTCCATACCGATCAACTAAAAACTGAACAATCTCCTGGTCGGTCTTATTTGCCTTAATTTGTTCACGGATTTCGCGTCTTATATCATTAGAAAAATCAGCACGAGAGTCAGCTATAGACTCATTCTGACAAACCAGGCAGCGTAAATCCATTGTTAATGCCAGCATCCTCTTCTCGATCACTGGATCGTCTGCTACTGGAATAGCTTCTTTTGACCAACCAACTGATGTAGTAATAAGGAATAAAAATAAAATAAAAACCAGACTTTTTATTCCATTAAATTGCCGTGATACGACAAAGCAATACAAATCATTATTTTTAAGCATATGAGATCAATTACCTAGGCTTGCTTCTGTAGCTCAATTATGAGAGGGATGATCGTTTCTTGTAATGAGTCCACTGTCACTGGACCAATTTGTTTATGTCTTATAATACCTTTTTTATCAATTACATAAGTTTCAGGAACACCATAAACGCCATAATCAATTCCTACTCTTCCATCAGGGTCAACGATACTAATCGTATAAGGATCGCCATAGCGCTTCAACCATTGCAACGCGGTAGTACGCTCATCTTTGTAATTTAGACCATATATCGGAACAATACCAGAATTAGCCAATTGAACCAGCAGAGGATGTTCATCACGACAAGCCACACACCATGATGCCCATACATTCAGCAACCAGACTTTACCAAGATTGTCTTTAGACGCCATCAGTCTATCGGGTTCATGCAAATGATTAAGCTGAAATATTGGCGCTGGCTTATCAATAAGCGGGGATGGAACTTGCCGTGGGTTTAATGTCAAACCAACCAGAAGAAATGCTGCGAGCACTATAAAAGCAACTAATGGGATTAAGTATCGCATCATGCTTTCCTAGTCTCCGTTGCCAATACAGCATTACTTACAGTAGAGGCAGCTATTACAGGAATTTCTTCTTGTAAACTTTCTGCTTCCGTGTTCTTTACACTAGCAGGACTTGTTTTGTTTATCTTCAAACGATAACGGCGATCAGTTACAGATAGAATGCCGCCGATTGCCATCAACAGACATCCAAACCAAATCCAATCTACAAAGGGCTTGTGATAAGCACGAACTACCCAGGCATTATTGGCCAAAGGCTCACCCAGCGCAACATAAAGATCCCGGAATAAGCCAGTATCAATGGCTGCTTCAGTCATTGCCATACCTGACGCGTTATATGTACGCTTTTCAGGATGTAATTCACTAATAACCTTATCATCTTGAATGACAGCAATGTCGCCACGCACTGCTTTGTAATTAGGGCCTACGACATCACTTACTCCGTTAAACTGGAATGTATACCCGCCAACCGTTACTTTGCTTCCAATGTCCATCCGCACATCTTTTTCAGTTTCATAACTATTCACCAGGGTTACACCGATAATAAAGACGGCTACGCCTAAATGAGCACAGTGCATTCCATAGTAACTCCTGGATTGTTTGACTAGCCGGGAAAATAAACTACCTTGCCCACTATTGTTTATTCGATGCTTTATATTAACAAAAGCACATACTATGATCCAGAAAGCCAACAATAAGCCAAAACTGACCAGCGGTTTCCATTCACCCATAAAATATGGTGCGATCAAGGCAGAAACTACACTAACCGCAAAAGCCCAACGTAAGCGGATTGCTAATGCAGGCAAACTCATTTGTTTCCAACGCGAAATAGGACCAACACCAATAAGAAAAATAGCTGGTGTCATAACCGGTACAAATACAGCTTCAAAAAATGGCGGGCCAACCGATAGTTTGCCAAGTCCAAGTGCGTCAATAATCAAAGGGTACAGTGTTCCGAGTAAAACACTGCTTGCTGCTACCAATAATAATAGGTTATTAGCTAGTAACAATGATTCACGTGACAGCATATCAAACTTACCACCCAAACCAACTTTAGGTGCTCGCCATGCAAACAATAATAACGAGCAACTAATAACGATGACCAAGAATGCAAGGATAAATACGCCACGCGCAGGATCTGTTGCAAAAGCATGCACGGAAGTCAGTACACCCGAGCGCACCAGGAATGTTCCCAACAAGCTTAATGCAAATGTACTTATCGCCAGCAAAACCGTCCAGCTTTTGAAGCTACCACGTTTTTCGGTAACTGCTAATGAATGAACCAGTGCCGTACCAACCAGCCAAGGCATAAATGATGCATTCTCTACAGGATCCCAGAACCACCAGCCACCCCAGCCCAGCTCATAATAAGCCCACCAACTACCCAGCATAATTCCAATCGTCAAAAATACCCAGGCAACGAGCGTCCAAGGTCGAGACCACCGCGCCCAAGTCGCATCCAGTCTGCCACTAAGCAAGGCTGCAATGGCAAAAGCAAAAGCAACTGAAAAACCCACATATCCCATATAGAGCATGGGTGGATGTATCACCATGCCAGCGTCTTGCAACAATGGATTTAAATCACTGCCCTCTAATGCCGCTGGTAATAGCCGATCAAATGGGTTTGAAGTAAACAACATGAATAACAAGAAACCCACACTCACTAATCCCAGCACACCAAGAACTCGCGCTACAATATCATCCGGTAGTTGCTTGCTAAAAACGCTGACCGCTACAGACCAGCCTGCAAGCATCAATACCCATAACAATAAAGATCCTTCATGGGAACCCCAGGTAGCAGCTACCCGGAACTGAAAGGGTAATTCCGAATTTGAGTTCTTTGCCACATTCATTACTGAAAAATCGCTACTGACAAACGAATACCCCAAGCATAAAAATGCTATTAAAACAAATACAAACTGTCCTTGCACTACCGGCCTCGCTAGTGCTATCCATGATGGGATATTACGTGCTGCACCAATAATAGGCAGTGTTCCTTGGATTGAAGCCAAAAGTAGCGCAAGTATTAGAGAGAAATTACCAATTTCTGGGATCATGATTATATCTTATAAGTTAATGATTATTCAGGATTAAATTATGATATGTTCAGGAATTAGCAAGAAATTCCTGAAGAAACCTTTATTGCGCTAAGGAGGCCTTCTGTGCTTTACCAGCTTGCTCCAAAGCTTCTGCAGCTTCAGGCGGCATATAATTTTCATCGTGTTTAGCAAGTACTTCATCTGCCATAAAAATACCATCGGCAGATATTTTTCCCTGCGCGACAACACCTTTACCTTCTCTAAACAAATCTGGAAGGATACCTGTATATACTACTGGGATCGTCTTAGCTGTATCGGTCACCGCGAAGCGTACCGTTGTACTACTGTCTTCACGCTTAACACTACCCTCCTCTACTAATCCACCAATACGAAAGCTTTTTCCAATAGGAGCTTCTTTTGCAGCAACTTGTGATGGACTAAAGAAAAAAACCAGATTACTTTGGAAGGCATTCAGTACTAAAACAGAAGCGACACCTAACGCAGCAACCCCTGCAGTAATAATTGCAAGTTTCTTATGACGTGGTTTCATTTTTTATCTCTTTTTTATTTAAGCCGTTAATGAGACCGTACTGTCTCTCTAAAGTTCGGCGGCGGTTTGAAATTAGAAAAATTTCACCGAGTATACAAATGAATGTCACAGCGTATGAACCCCAAACATAGAGCCCATATCCGCCCATCGCAAAAAACTCTGTCCAGATTGACCAATTCATCGCATAGCTCCCTTCTTTTGTAACTCTGACACCCAAGCTGTATGACTTTCACGCTCAAGAATGATGATACGTGTACGTTTTAGTATAACTGCAATGGAATACATCCAACTTGCCAGTACCATAATAAGCATTCCCGTTAGCATTGTGCTAGCCATTGCAGGCGCTTGATTAACGCTTACCGATGCACCTTGATGCAAGGTATTCCACCATTGCACTGAAAAATAGATAATCGGAATATTGACCACGCCTACCAAAGCGATGATTGCACCAGCCTTATCTGCACGGCGCGGATCATCAATGGCTGCCTGTAGAGACATAAAACCGATGTAAAGAAAAAACAGGATCAACTCAGACGTTAATCGTGCATCCCATACCCACCATGTTCCCCACATTGGTTTTCCCCATAGCGCGCCTGTCCATAGTGCAATAAAGGTAAACATAGCGCCTGTGGGTGCAATCGCTGTTGCAAGCATGGAGGAAAGCCGTGTATTAAAAGCCAAGCCAATACCTGCCCAGAATGCCATTACAACATAGAGAAACATCGACATCCATGCTGCAGGCACATGAATAAAAATAATCCGATAAGCCTCGCCTTGCTGGAAATCAGTGGGTGCAACAAAGAAACCAACATAAAGCCCTGCTGCCAGTAATATGAGCGCAACAAAAACAAATATCGGAATCATTTTTCCTGCCAGTGAATAGAAACTAGCAGGGGAAGAATATTTGAACCAATTAATAGCCATATTTATATTTTAAAATTCTTTATTAAATTTCATTTCCGATTCAGCCCAGAATTTTGTAACCGCCAATTCTATACTAAAATGACAAAATCAAGAATTGCTTTCTATTAGCAGATTCAATACATTGAAATTTTCACAAAACGTATTTTGTTTCGTAAATGTAGCAAATTACTGAAAAATATATTCCAGAAGCTGAATTCATTGCAACATAGCAAATACTAGCGCTATTCCAGTGAAACACGTAAGGAAGAAGCGGCTGCCCATGGCGCGAAAACAAGCGATACCAAGAGAAATGCACCAATTAATGATAAGTGTGCATCAAAACCAACTCCAGCCATATTTGCCTCGACAGCACCAGCACCAAAAATCAGCACAGGAATATAGAGAGGCAATACTAATAAAGAAACCAATACACCCCCTCCCCGCAATCCTAGAGTCAATGCTGCGCCGATAGCGCCAATTAAGCTTAATACCGGAGTACCCAGCAACAAAGCGGTAGTTAAAACAAACAGCGCTTCAACTGGCAAATCATATTGAACACCTAATACCGGCGCCATCAGTACCAGCGGCACTCCGGTTACCAGCCAATGCGCCAAAGCTTTTCCAAGCACCAAAAGTGATAGCGATTGTGGTGACAACAACATTTGCTCCAATGTGCCATCAAGATAATCATTCGAAAACATTCTACCGAGAGATAACATTGAAGCCAGTAAAGCTGCTACCCAAACCACACCGGGCGCCATGGTGCGCAGCATGTTCATTTCCGGTCCAACACTTAAAGGAAACAGACTGACTACAATAATGAAAAAAAATAGAGTCGTTAAAACATCCGATTGGCGTCGCATAGCCAGTAACAGATCACGTTTAATTATCCACATAAACATATCAGGCCAAGTGCAACTGCGTTGTTGATTTTGCTGTTAAATCAATTTCTTGGTGCGTCGTCATTACCACCATACCGCCTTGCTTCAGATGTTGTTCCAGCAATCCCTGAATCAATTTAACTGCCAGTACATCCAAGGCAACCAAAGGTTCATCCAGTATCCACAGAGAAGTTTCACACACAAGCAAACGAGCCAAGGCTACACGACGCCGCTGGCCTTGTGATAACACTTTGACAGGCAACACCTCTCTTCCGGCCAACCCCATATAGCCAAGTGCTTCACTTGCCTGAGCATCGTTGATTTCGAAACCTGCCAGCGCGCTTGAAATGCGTAAATTCTCAATGACCGTCAAATCATCTTTAGTGCCACTCAAATGACCAATATAGGTCATCGTTGCAAAATAATCGCCATTTAAGTCGCGAATTGAAGTGCCACTCCAGAGAATTTCACCTGCGGCAGGATTTGACAATCCACATAACATGCGCAACAAACTGGTTTTGCCACTGCCATTGGGACCACGCACTTGCATTAAACCGCCGGATTCAAGCGAAAAATTGACATCCTTAAAAAGCTCGCGATCACCACGAACACATGCGAGACTAATTCCTTGCAACATTATTTTTGATCAATCGGCTAAATAAGCCGACGATTATAACGCATTGATGATCCCTGTAACACTGTTGAAGAACTAAGTACGTATTTTGACATTGCTGGAATTCGCAGAATATTCATATCGACTGGAAAAACAGCTTATCGCTATGGACATAAAAACATACCTGCCTGCTGCGTCATAGTCTATTCATGAATCCGCATGCCCATGCTGTCAACAGAAAATAATTGCCATCACTTCCTAAGCTCTACCAAAGCTTCAATATGCGGAGTGTGGGGAAACAAGTCAACCAGTTGAATATCTGTTATTGACCAACCATTTTGATTAAAAAACCAGGCATCACGGGCGAAGGTTTCCGGGTTGCAGGAGATATAATAAATTGTTCTTAATGTAGCGAAGCTTGCGAAAAAACCGTGGTGTTTTTTTAATCCGGCACGGGGCGGATCGAGTACTAAGGTTTCTGCATCAAAAACATTTTTTCTAATATTGCTCCAGATAGAAGGTTTGAAAAGATCGGCGCTTTGGGTAGTTACTTTAACGAGATTCCTTGCTTTGAGTGCCTGGATCGCACCGTGCTCGGATTCGTAAGCAATGATAGATGTGCAATTCGATTCAGCAATGATTTCCGTGAAATTTCCTGAACCACAGAATAATTCCACTACTTTGCCCAAATGCGGATTATAAGCAAGTTTCTCCCGCAACCAGGCTTGCATCCATTCGTTTTGTGCTGTGTTACCTTGTTTGAAGGGGCGCTTCTGATTGATGCGGATTTCATCGGCTTGCATGTCATCATCCAGTTCAATAAATTGCCAGTTGTGATCAGAATCCGCTTGCCATGTGCTATTGGGTAATTGCTGAAGGGTTGTTTTTAAAAGATTCCGGCAGCGCTCATTGAGGACAATGCAATCATTGATCGGTGCAATCTGATGAGAGTTTTCAGACACAAAACCAAGTTTCTCGCCGTCTGTTTTTACCTGGCAGCGATTGCGATAGCCATACAAATGCGGCGCAGGATGGATGGGACCGATGCTTAATTGAGTAGTATCAAATCCGGCTCTTTTCATGGCATACACAAAGCGATTCCGTTTCTGCTCAAGTTGACTTGTATAATCGGCAATCATCCAGGGACAACCGGTGCAGGAATTCTCTTCCAAGTCTACATAGGAGCATATTGGCGTTTGTCTTTGTGCGGATGGGCATGTGAGCGCAATCAATTTGGCATAGGCAAATTTTTTGTTGTTGAGCGGCTTATCGATGACTTCAAACTCACCGGCATCTCCCGGCCACGTGCCATAAACAAAATAAGACATGTTATTTTGATCGTTTTTGACAACACCCAGGCCTTTTTGTGATAAATGTGTAATCGTGCCATTAAATTTCATATTGAATAATTTGTTCTTGTTTTATTGATAAGGAGAATCCGCTATGGCGAATCCCTATGAAAATTTTAAAAAAGATCCTGAGTCACTGGCAACGGATTTGACTACTCTACAGTATCAGGTGACACAAAATGCCGGTACCGAACCACCATTCCAAAACGAATATTGGGATCACAAGGCAGACGGGATTTATGTTGATATTGTATCTGGAGAGCCGTTGTTTGCGTCGATTCATAAATTTGATTCGGGCACCGGCTGGCCCAGTTTTTACCAACCGATTAATGAACAGGCTACTCAGCTCAAAAGTGATTATGAGCTATGGATTCCGCGCACGGAAGTCCGTAGCCGTCACGCAGGTAGTCATTTAGGCCATGTTTTCAACGATGGCCCGCCGCCCACCGGCATGCGCTATTGTATAAATTCTGCTGCATTAAAGTTTATTAAAAAAGAAGATCTGCACGTGATGGGTTATGGAGAATTAACGGCATTGTTTGAGGATGAAGCAAAAAAGTAAAGATTCAATGGCAGAAAACGACTCCCCTACAGAAGAATTACTGACAGCCAAGCAGCTGCCTTCATTATTACATGCAGCCATTTGCTTTGCCGGCGTATTTTTACTGATTTCACTCGGTCTGTTTGTGTATGAGGCCAGCATTCATGCGATCATTTTTCTGGCACTGGCTTGGGTCAGTGTGCAAGCGCGCTGGTTGGGTTATTCTTTTATCAATATCCGGCACATGATGGATGACGGTATCACCAAAGCACTGCCGGCTATTTATATTTTTCTATTAATCGGCATGGTCATTGCCAGCTTCATGCAAAGCGGCACCATTGCAAGCCTGCTCTATTACGGCATAGACCTGCTCAGTCCTACTATATTTCTGGCAACTGGATTGATCTTGTGCAGCTTTATGTCGGTTGCCACCGGCACATCCTGGGGAACCGCAGGAACGATCGGGGTGGTACTGATGGGTATTGGTGATGCGATTGGTATTCCGCTACCGCTCGTGGCCGGCATGATCGTCTCCGGTGCCACTTTTGGAGACAAATTATCACCTATTTCCGATACGACTAATCTGGCGGCTATGAGTGCTGGAACAAATCTTTACCGGCATATCGGCGCCATGCTCTACACCACCATCCCTACATTCCTCATTGTTCTGGGAATTTTCATTTTTTGGGGCATGCAATATGGTGACAACGCACTGCCGAGAGATCATATTGATGATATTCGCACTGCATTAGCGGGGTCTTATCAACTAAATCTGTGGATAACATTGCTACCCTTATTATTGATGTTTGGCTTGAGTATCAAACGTTATGCTGCGGAAGTCAGCATGACATGCAGTATTGCACTGGCCATATTGATTGCCATTGTTTATCAAGGCAGGGATGGTGTTGATGTGATCAACGCGCTCTGGCTGAATTCGCCAGGTACTACCGGAGTTGGGAGTATCGATGATTTGCTCGGACGTGGCGGTGTTTACAGCATGGCGTGGACATTATTGTTATCCATCATGGCATTGGCACTCGGCGGGGTTCTGCATCATGCTGGCTTCCTTCGTGTGCTGCTGGTACACGTCATCGCCCGCATTCGACGAATCAGCACACTCATCGCCACGACCATAATGTCCGGATTGATCGGTAATATGGCAATGGGAGAAGCGTATATCTCGATTATCCTGAATTGCCAGCTATTTAAAGGCGCATATCAGGAGCGCGGATTGGATAAAGCGGTGTTATCGCGCTCGGTAGAAGAAGGTTCCACGCTGACCACAGGACTTATCCCTTGGACTACTGCTGGCACTTTCTATGCTGCGACCCTTGGAATCCCGACACTAGACTATGTACCGTATGCTCTACTGAATTTACTGAATCCTTTAGTTTCTATTGGTATGGCAGTATTCGGAATTGGGTTGTTGCAAAGTAAAAACTAGCATGAAATAAAGTGAGGATTGAAAATGAAAGANNTTGCTTCTGTCCTATGGTGTGTTTCGTTGGAGTAAAGGATCCATGTGGTCTTATGCTTTTATATTTATTGGCGCAGCACCACTTGGCATATTAATTTCCCAATTTCGCGATACGAATGGTTCACACTTGATGCCAATTCTTGTTGTTTTCAGTTGGATCATTGGCATACTCGCCGGTTATTATTGGGGGAAATTGTCGCAAGCCACTGAATCTGAATCATCTGAAGATATTGCTTCATCCTAGAGGAAACAGTCACATGCCTCGTCTCGAACTTAAAATTCCACCAGTAGCTCTGGTGATCTTATGCGCGTTCACAATGTGGCTTGTTGCACGGATGAATCCGGGGGCGGGTATTCAAATTGCAGGTAGAGAATGGGTAGCGTTAGTGATTCTGATTGTTGGGTTTGCGTTGATTATCGCCGGTGCCTCTGCATTCATTTCAGCTAAAACAACAGNNGCGATATTTCTGGAAAACATCCTGTCGGCCTTGCTATTGCCGCTGTTTATTTTGTGTATGAATCGATTCCAGATCATTCCTGAAGAAAATACTTTACTGACTAAGTTCGGTGATGAATATGCCAGATATTTGAAATCGGTTCGCCGCTGGCTATGACATCTTCATTTGTTTTATGTTTAGTCGAATAATTTTTCTTATATCTGCTTCCTGCTTCAGATTACCTCAGAACTTCTCTACGACATACTTCCAGAGACCTTTGCAAAATACATGACTCTATCTAAAGCACCTTCAATCCAAATTTTTTCTTGAGTAATATGATGTATTTTTTGTGAGTTTTTCACAAAAATTCCAGCGATAATCGCCTCAAGCCGATCATTATCGGGTTAGATGGACGGATTATCTCCATGATTGTACCTGCATCTGCTTGTCGACATACAATTTTGGCAATCTTTTCAGGTGTAGGCCATGGCTTGTCATAGGACGGCCTGCTCTTAGGCTTGCGTTGACTGTGCGTGATTACTCGCATCCACATGACATCCTTGGGTTACCATGACGTCGTGCGTCTGTATTCTCTCTGCCCATTGATTATCGCCAGCAATCCATCCCATGCGCCAGCTGCGGTCAGTCGGGTTCTGAAACGGGACAATACCCAATGATCCGGCACATCGTCTTCCAGATATAAACCCAAAAACCGCATGACGTGCAGATTCGAGTTAGCCATGTCTTCTACCGCTTCATCGCTGAGACCACCATGCCAGATTCCTGCTAATAGCATTTTGAACTTGTGATTCCCCGTGGTCTTGCCGCGGGGATAGGTGCAGGGCGCGCGGAGCAAATTTATTAACTATCTTCATTACTTGCCATGTAACAATCCATTCCGTTTACTATGCACTCCGTGCCAGCCTTTTTGTCACCCATTTGACAATCGGGCAGATGCCTTGCAGTATTGGCAGTATCAATCCCAGAGAGCAAAAATCGACTTTTCACGTGTGCCTCGTAAAATAAAAATAAGGATACTTCAAGCAAATGAACGTAAACATTCACCCCATCATCCTTTCCGGTGGAAGCGGCACCCGGTTATGGCCGCTTTCGCGCGCCAACTATCCCAAGCAACTGTTACCGCTCGTCGGAAAAGAAACCATGCTGCAGGCCACACTCGTCCGTGCAGCTGCACTATCGAATGCGCAGGCACCGATTATTGTATGTAATTCCGAACATCGTTTTTTGATCCAAGAACAATGCGAAACGATAAAAATCAAGCCGGAAGCGATTTATCTTGAATCGGCTGGACGCAATACCGCGCCAGCTATTGCGCTTGCTGCATTTCATCTGGCACAGATTGATGAAAACGCGCTGATGATCGTTTTACCAGCCGATCATGTTATAGACGATCAAGTTGCTTTTGCACAAGCGGTGGAAACAGCAAAAGTAGCTGCCCAGGAAGATTTTTTGGTTACTTTTGGTGTCGTGCCATCTGCACCGGAAACAGGCTATGGCTATATTAAGGCCGGTGCAGCACTGTCGTTTGCTACACCGATTGCACTCACTGCATATCAGGTTCAATCTTTTTTTGAAAAACCTGACCGGGAAACCGCCACAGCTTATTTACAGGAAGGCGGCTATACCTGGAATAGCGGCATGTTCGTTTTTACTGCCAAAAATTATCTGCAAGAACTGCAGCGGCACCGACCAGATATCTTTGACGCCGTCCAAAAAGCTTGGCAAGAAAAAACTACGGATCTTGGTTTTATCCTTCCCGGTAAGGATGCGTTTACGGCTTCTCCATCGGATTCGATTGATTATGCCATCATGCAGGTGACAGATCGTGCCGCTGTGGTACCCGCACAGTTCGGCTGGAGCGATGTAGGATCTTGGGATTCCCTGTGGCAGATTGCACCTAAGGACGGTGATGGCAACGTTACCAGCGGCGACACACTCGTGTTTGATACCAAAAAAAGCTATATTCGTGCGGAAAATCGATTAGTCGCCGTTATCGGACTCGATAACGTGATTGTCATCGAAACAGCCGATGCTATGCTGGTTATGCACAAAAGTAAGGCACAACATCTCAGAACTGCAATACAGCAACTCGAATCCAATCACCGCAAGGAACATCTCGAACATCTGCGAGTCCACCGTCCTTGGGGTTGGTATGAAGGAATCGACAAAGGGGAACGTTTTCAAGTTAAGCGAATCATGGTTAAGCCGGGAGAAAAATTATCACTCCAAATGCATCACCATAGAGCGGAACATTGGGTGGTTGTCAGCGGCACCGCAAAAGTTACTGTCGAAAATCAAGCAACTTTATTTACAGAAAATCAATCGACGTACATCCCACTTGGCAAATCGCACCGCCTCGAGAATCCCGGAAAAATTCCTTTACACTTGATAGAGGTTCAATCAGGAACCTATCTTGGAGAAGACGATATCGTACGATTTGAGGATTCTTACGGACGTACCATGTAATTTGGAAAACTCAGCCCTTATGACTTTATAAAATAAAGATGCTCGCTAACAGAATAAAGCATCCCACCGCGAGCAGCAGGGTATTACCTATGCTCTTCAATCTGCTGGCTTTCAACCAGCTTTCGCTTCAAGGAGCGCGGAATCGAACCCGAAAAGATTCAATAAAATAATTTTCTAATCCATACTTCCAGTCTTCGGGTAGCGATAACATCATCACGGTTATAACGCAGTATTCCCGCCTTGAGTTTTTGTTTCTCAGCCAAGTCTGTTTCTAAGCGGAAACGATTGAATTGCACGACTGACCATTGCGATCCGGATTCTTCATTTTCCCATTGAAAATCAACCAGATCTGGATGTTTACAGATGTCCTTAAGACCATACCCTTGAAGTGGCAGCACCAAACAATCCAGAACCGGATTCTGCATATCAAACAGTGGACTATCCTCGCCGAGCAGCCATGCCACAGTGCTTTGACTTTCCATCGCATAGCGTTTGGCATATTGCCTGATGGTGGCTTTTTCGTGGTTCGAATAATGCGCAAGCACCAGTGGAGAATAGTTCGAACGGTATTCTTCAATTTTCTGCAAGAAACCGAGCCAGCCCTGGTAATCACCGGTTTCATCATCGGTCCAAACATAGTCAAAGTTCTCTCGGGTATATACGGGTACCAGAAACCCCCAAAGATAAACATGACGCTCACGATTTGGCGTTAAGGGATTGTCCTCAATATCAAAATGAATCCAGGTACCCTCCGGCAGAACTGCTTTATTCAGCTGAAATACCTTACCGCTTAGAAACGAACTGGCTTGCAGGATGGCGCGATGCTTTCTGGTATTACCTTTGAGATAAGGCACATCCGGTATGGATTCGACCGTGCTCATGGCGAGCTGGGAAATTGTTGAAATACCCGTTTCCGCTAAATGTTCTGCGGCCTTTCCGTGAATTCCATAAAGCAACGAGATATCTTCTTTCGCTTCAAAATCCGGACGGCAATGCGCATCATACGGACAGATACGGCATTTACTGTGACTATAACGAACTGCCGGTTGTTGCGGGAGGTCAAGCAACGCTCTCATACCGGTTATAAATTCATCGACCACTGGATTGACCTCATTGCCAAGCAATCCAGTGCGCCCATCTCCGAGAAAAACCATGGCGGGTAATTCATTTCTCAGTAGCCGGCGATAAATGCCCAGTTGGATCTGAATGGCCTTTTTATTCTCACTGAGTGAAAGCTTGGCATCAGCAGGTTGATATTCACCACTTTCATGACGAATCAAAAAATCAGGATAACCCACCAAACCTTGTTGCTCATCCACCAGCCGTCCTTGGTAAATAACCGGTGCGCCTTGTTGCATCAAGGCTTGGGTATGATCGAAGGAAATTGCTTGAATCACTGGATACTGGCCTTCCAGTCTGGCCAGTATGGCGGCTTCATGCGCCAACCCAAGATCACTGAGTAACTGATTAAATGCATCAGGTTCATAGACAGTAGTGGATTGATGCTTATCCAGCCAAGCACGCCGGATGCATGCGATCCACGCGGCAGCATCACTGGGTTTGATCAGAGTTTGGGTAGATTGGCTGGCAGTCATGGCTTTATTCAAAAGCCTCAAAATAAAACTGCCTATTCTAGCGGATTTAACTGATGCGCATTCGCCGGATACCTGCGACGGCAATTACCATATCAGCATCCTGCCGGTTAGCTACGACTAACTGTAGATACTTTCTTTGAATTGCTGTTGAATCAATTCAACTTTCTGCTGGTTCTCAATCAAAGCATATACACAATCACTGTCCAGTTTTTCACCGGCAAGCTGTTTGAGCATATTAAATGCTCTCTCATTGGTCCAAGCTTCCTTGTAAGGACGGCTGGAAGTGAGTGCGTCAAATACATCAGCAACCGCAATAATACGAGCTTCGAGCAGAATTGCATCGCTCACCTTGCCAACTGGATAACCGCTGCCATTAATGGCCTCATGATGAAATTCAGCGATATTTCTTAAAATATCAATGTTACTGAGATTACCAAAACCAAAATTTGCAACAATATCATCAATCATTTTTCTACCTTTACTTGCGTGCGTATTCATGATCGATCGTTCTTCCTCACTTAACGGCCCCGGCTTTAGTAAAATGCTATCCGGTATTGAGATCTTTCCAATATCATGAAGCGGCGAAAACATAAAAATGTGTTCAATATACGCATCATTCAGATCATACTGATCGGCAAGCGATTCGGCAATGATGCGGCTATAGCGTGACATGCGATCCAAATGACTACCCGTTTCTGGGTCGCGCAAATGGGTAATACCGCTGGTTGTTTTTAGTGCTGCACTCATGACTTTTAACGTGGAAAGCTCGTTCACGACCATCAGTGCAATCAAATGTCCATAAATATCGAGGATGCTTAAAACATTCTCTGTAAACACGTCGCTTTCATGTGAATTGAAAAATAAAAATCCAACAAACTCACCGCTATGAAAAATTGGCATGGTGTAGCTCGCTGCATAGCCTTGGCGTCCGATTCTTTGCGTGTGCTCATTCGTGCCATTTTCAAAAGTGACTAAATTATTGACGACTCGGGGCAGACCTTTAGCCAAAATCTCTTTTAATGACGGCGCATTATCCAAGAGCGCTTGATAATGAACCAATGGNNATACGTGAAATAAAGGGAAATTTATCCTGAACAGAATGGTGCGCGCTGACAATCTTGTCTCGTAACGGCAATGGCTTATTCAGATCGTCAAGCAGGTCGTAATGATCAAACATGATTCCAGTCTCAAGAGCGAAAAATAACATAACGGTCATACCGGACTTGAATTTGAATTTATCTCGTCGACCCTGCAAAATTCACTTAACAGGCCGTTGAAAAACGTTTTCGAGGCAGCCGATGCAAGGCAGATAGTTTTTCAACGGCCTGTTAACCGTGGCGGTGGCTTTGTATACAAGCAAGCTTCGCCAATATATCGTTGTTTTTCGCGGAAGTGGTTGATCAACTGAAGCAACGCAAGGCGCAACAAAATACCCTTTAGCCCCAAGCGGAGTACTGCCCTCATCAGCCACAGCGCAGGTTGAGGTTGTATCCTGCCGCACACAGCACAGCATGGAGCGCATCT
>CXWL01119692.1_pt1 | contig 17815 bp, 16 predicted proteins | sample 590931 | NCBI WGS metagenome assembly CXWL01 (sample SAMEA3498368, study PRJEB10139) | groundwater metagenome | biome: water well; material: biofilm material | place: Germany | collected 2015-04-27 | reverse complement strand
GCACCGCGGCGAGCACTTTTTCGACGACACCAGCGTCTACAGCTGCGCCGGCGCGCCGCTCTTCGGGCCCCGGGGCGACTGCATCGGCATGCTCGACCTGAGCGGCGTGCAGACGGTGGAGCGGCCCGAGCTGCGGCACCTGGCCACCCTCTCGGCACGCAGCATCGAGAACATGCTGGTCATGCAGGACCCGTGCGAGCTGCGGCTGCACTTGGCCTGGCCGGGCCACCCGGGCAACGAGGCCACCGAGGGCCTGGTCTGCATCGACGCCAGCGGCAACGTCACCGGCGCCAACGCCGCCGCGCGGCAGATGCTGCACCAGCCCCTGGCGCGCGGCCAGCACGCCCTGCATTTCAACGACCTGTTCGCGCTTCCGCTGCACATGATGTTCGATGCCGCCCGCCGTGGCGACGCGGCGCTCGAGGTGCCGCTGTGGTCGGGCCTGCGGGTGCAGGTGCGGCCCCAGCGCGGTGGCAGCGGCGCGGGCGGTGCTGCTCCCGATGCGCGGCCCCGGCTGCGCGACGTGGAAACCGCGCTGATCCGCAAGGCCGTGGCCGATGCGCGGGGCAATGTGGCCGAAGCCGCACGCGCACTCGGCATCAGCCGCGCAACGGTGTATCGCAAGCTCTGGCGCGGCCGGCCGGCCGGTGCGCCGGACTGAGCGACCGGCGTCCAGCTTTCGTTCAAGCGCCGACTGGCACCTTGTCCAGGAAGCCCGTCACCGACTGCAGCTTCCCCGCATCGAGCCGCGCGAAGTCGGTGCCCTGGATCAGGTCTTCTGCCCCGCTCGGGCCGAGCGTCCACGAGAAGCGCAGGTTGTCGCCATGCGCCTCGGCCTTGCCGAACAGGTTGAAGCGGAATCCCGGGTAGCGCTGATGCACCGCGCCGACCAGCGCGCTGATCTGCTCGCGGCCGCTGGCCTGTGCGATCGGGTCGACATAGTGCGCGTCAGCGGTCCAGCCAGCCTCGATCAGCGCGGCGCGGCGCCCGGCGTCGGTTTCGTTCCAGACGGCGATGTAGCGTTGGGCAATCGTGGCGGCGTCGTGTGCGGCGGTGTTCATGATGACCATTCCTTTTCGAGGGTTCGACCCGCAACATCGCGGGGTGAAGGAATGGTCGCGCCGCACGCGCGCAGCGTCGATGACGTGGGAGGTTATGCGGCGAGTCCTGTATCCAGCGGGAACACCGGCCGGCGCACCTTGCTGAACGGGAACAGGCTGTAGTCCGAACTGGTGACACCGGGGCTGTCGCACTCCACCAGCGCCGCAGAGAGCGGCTCGAACACAGGCCGGCAGTACATGCGCGACTTGAGAAGAAGAAAGCGTTCATTGCGCGGATCGAGCCCCGCGCATTCGAAAACGCCGATGTCCCACGGCTCCTGCGTGCGCTCGGTCACCACGATGCGCGCGGCGCCGATGTCGAACAGCACCGTGCGGCCCATGCTGCTGCGCTGGCCGGTGTAGGTGGGGCCGGTGATCACGTACTCGCCGTTGCCGATGGTGCGCACGACGCCAGTCAACCGGACGGGCGTCTTCTGGAGGCCGATGCCTTCGAGCGACACCTTGTTGCCGATCGCGACGGTCACCTCGGCGCCCTCGCCCGCCGCGATCAGCTCGGCCACCGCTTCGGGGTCGCACAGCGGCCCGACGCCGATGCCGTGCAGGCCTTGCGCGAGCGCTTCCTGCAACACGTCCATCGTGTCGCAGCTTCCGCCCGACATGCAGTTGTCGCCGTGGTCGAGCAGCAGCACCGGGCGCGTGGCACCGTCTGCGATGAGCTTGGCGCGCCCAACCGATTCGGCCAGCGGCTCGCTGCGGTAGATGAAGGCTTCGCGCTCGGCCCACATCTGCGCGGCGATGCGGTCGGCGGTGGCCTGTGCGCGTTCGGGCGACGCCGCATCGACCACCACCACGCTCATGCAGGGCGCCTCGATGTCCGACAGCGAGAAGCCCGCGAAGATCGAGACCGCGAGAGATTCCGACCTCTCGGCTTCGCGCGCCGCATCGATGGCGCGTTGCATCGCACCGGTGAACGAAGCGCTGCGCAGTGTGTGTGCCATCAGCGGCAGCGGATGCCAGCGCAGCGCGGGCTTGCTGCGCCCTTCGAGCAGGTCGAACAGCAGGCGGCCGGCGTGCTCGCCGGTCTCGTACATGTCGATATGCGGATAGGTCTTGAAACCGACGATCACGTCAGCGTTGCCGACCATCGCGGGCGTCACGTTGGCATGCAGATCGAGCGCCACGCCGATGGGCACACCCGGCGCCGCGGCACGCAGCCGCACCAGCAGGTCGCCTTCGCCGTCGACACTGTTCTCGGCCACCATCGCGCCGTGCAGGTCGAGGAGGATGGCATCGCAGCCCGGCGCCGCATCGACGATGCATTGCGTGAGCGTGGTGTAGGCGCCGGCATCGACCGGCCCGCTCGGATTGGCCGAGGCCGACACCGGCGTGACCAGCGTCGCACCGGCCTGCTCGGCCAACTCGATGAAGGCCGACATCGCGGTGCGCATGCCCTTGTTGTCCCTGTAGGCCTGTTCGCCGAAGGTCGGGCCGTCGGGCCCGAAGGCCGCGAGCGGCGTGGGTACGGGGGAGAAGGTGTTGGTCTCGTGGTTGAGACGTGCGACGAGGACTTTCATTGGGCAAACTTTCCATCCCTTCCCAGCATCGTGATGTCACCAAAGCTGGAGCCGTTGCGGTTGTCGGGGCGGAACGCGACCTGGAAGCCATTCAGGTTCATGGCCGGCGAGTTCTCGATGGTGCGGCGCAGCGACTCGGTGGTGATCGGCCCCTTCACGCGTTGCAGCGATTCCGCAAAGGCCTTGGCCGTGACGTAGCCCTCCAGCCCCAGGTAGGAGCCTTCGCCTTCGCTGCCCGCGGCCTTTCGTGCGCGCTGGTACTCGTCGACGATGGGNNAGTTCCTTGTACAGAAGGAACGAGCTCGCCACCGAGTTCGTGTAGATCTGCGGATGGATGGGCGCGGCCACCAGCGAGCGGATGATGTTGATGGCCGGCGTACCGGCCGCGATGACGTACACCGCCTGCGCCCCGCTCGCAATCACCTGCTGCGCGATGGCGGGATGGTCTTTTTCCTTCGGGTCGAAGCGCAGCGACAGCAGCGCCGGCTGCTTGCTTTTCTCGAGCGCGGCCAACGCATCCTTCTCGATGCCCTTGCCGTACGCGTCGTCACTGGAGACGATCGCGATGCGTGTCAGGCCCACGGTCGTCAGGTGGTTCATCACGCGCGCGACCTCGTCGGCGTACGACTCCCGCACGTGATAGATCGGCACCTTCGGCCCGCGCAGCACGGCCGCGCCGGTCAACCCGCCGAAGATGAAGCTGTCGTACTTGGCCGCCACCGGCACCATGGCCGCGCCGATACCGGTGCCCATGGTTCCGAACAGGCAGACGACGCGGTCGGTGCCGAGCAGCTTCTCGGCGTTGGCAGCCGCCTTCTCGGGGATGTAGGCGTCGTCGTAGGTGATCATCTTGACGGGCCGCCCGCCGATGCCGCCCGCCTTGTTCAACTGGTCGAAGAACAGCGTCTGGCCTTCCATGAACGCGAGGCTGTTCGGCGTGAACGGGCCGGTGAGCACCGCGGACTGGCCGACCAGGATCGGCTCTCCGGCCGCCAAGGCAGCGGTCGATGCCGCGACCAACGCCATGGCCAGGAAACGCAGGCCGATGCGGCGCAACACCGCGCTCATGCTGCAACTCCCGCGCTCTGCAGCATCGCTTGCAGCAACACGTTGCAGCCGGCTTCGAGGTGGGCTGGCTCGGCGTCTTCGATCTCGTTATGGCTGATGCCATCGAGGCACGGCACGAAGATCATCGCGGTGGGGCACACGCGGGCGAGGTACACGGCGTCGTGGCCGGCGCCGCTGATCACGTTCATCCAGGTGAGACCCTGTGCCTCTGCCGCATCGCGCACCGCGGACACAAGCTTGGGCGTGAAAGGCTGGGGTGGGAAGTACACGACCTGCTCCACCGTCGCCTCGATCTTGCCGGCGGCGGCGAGGCGCTGCACGGCTTCCTTCAGCGCCGCATCCATGGCCGACAGCACCACGTCGTCGGCCGCGCGCAGGTCCACGCTGAGCTTCACGCGCCCCGGGATCACGTTGCGCGAATTCGGGTAGTTGTCGATCCAGCCGACCGTGCCGCGCGCATGCGGTGCGTGCGCGAGGGCGATGCGGTTGACTTCGATCACGAGCTCGGCGGCGGCGAGCAGTGCATCCTTGCGCAACTCCATCGGCGTGGGGCCGGCATGCGCCTCCATGCCCTGCACCACTACGTCGTACCAGCGCTGGCCGAGCGCGCCTTCGACCACGCCGATCACGCGCTCGTTGGCTTCGAGCACCGGGCCCTGTTCGATGTGGGCCTCGAAGTACGCACCCACGGGCGATGCTGAAGCCGAGGCGGGCACCTTGCCCGCGTAGCCGATCGCATCGAGCGCCTCCGCCACGCTCACGCCCTCGGTATCGCGCTGCGCGAGCGCGTGCTCCAGCGTGAAGGCATCGACGAACACGCCCGAGCCCATCATCACGGGGACGAAGCGCGAGCCTTCTTCATTGGTCCACACCGCCACTTCGAGCGGGGCGTCGGTGACGACCTTCGCATCGTTGAGCGCGCGGATCACTTCCAGCCCTGCGAGCACGCCGTAGTTGCCGTCGAACTTGCCGCCCGTCGGTTGTGTGTCGATGTGGCTGCCGGTGGTGATGGGCGGCAGCGCGTTGTTGCGGCCGGCACGGCGCGCAAAGATGTTGCCGATGGCGTCCACGCGCACCTCGCAGCCGGCTTCGCGCGCCCAGCGCGTGAAGAGGTCGCGGCCCTGCCGGTCGAGGTCGGTCAGCGCGAGGCGGCACACGCCGCCCTTCTCGGTGGCACCGACCNNGCGCGCACATCGGGTGCGGAAGAGGTTTCGATGGTTGTTGTCATGGTTCTGCGAATGAGGTCTTGAAGAGGCGCGTTCAGGCAAGGCCGACGCCGAGGTAACGGTCTTTCACGTCGTGGTCGGCCATGAAGGCGGCGTTGCCGGCTTCATGAACGATCACGCCCTGCTCCACGATGTAGTGGCGGTCTGCGAGCTGCACGCACACCTCGAGGTTCTGCTCGACCAGCAGGATGGCGACGCCGGCGGCCTTGATGGTTTTCAGCTGCGCGACGATTTCCTCCACGATCACCGGCGCGAGGCCTTCGACGGGCTCGTCCAGGATCAGGAGGCGCGGGTGGTTCATCAGCGCGCGGCCGATGGCCAGCATCTGCTGCTCGCCGCCCGAGAGCTGGCCGCCGCCGTTGCGGCGCCGCTCCTTCAGGCGCGGAAAGATGCGGTAGATGTCGTCGAGCTGCCAGGGCGAGTCGCGCCGCTGACCGAGCAGCAGGTTCTCCTCGACCGTGAGCAGCTTGAAGATGCCGCGGTGCTCGGGCACGAGGCACACGCCGCGCGTGGCGATGCGATGCGGCGGCAGGCCGGCGATGTCCGCGCCCTGGAAGCGCACGCGGCCATTCGTTGGCGTGACCGCACCGGCAATGCTCTTGAGCGTGGTCGACTTGCCCGCGCCGTTGCGGCCGAGCAGCGTGACGAGCTCGGCTTCGCCCACGGTCATCGACACGCCCTGCAACACGTGGCTCTTGCCGTAGTGCGCGTGCAGGCCTTCCACATCGAGGATGTTCTTCCCGCTCATGCCTTCCCCCCTGTGATCATGTTGCCGAGGTAGGCCGAGCGCACGCGCGCATCGGAGCGGATGTCGCCCGGCAGCCCTTCGGCCAGCACGCGGCCCAGTTGCATCACGGTCACGGTATCGGAGATGTCCATCACGATGTTCATGTTGTGTTCGATCAGCACGACGGTATGTGCATCGCGCAGGCTGCGGATGAGGTGCTTCATCTCGTCGAGGTCGTCGATGCCCATGCCCGAGGTCGGCTCGTCGAGAAAGATCGCCTTGGGCTTCGCAGCAAGCGCCATGCCCACTTCGAGCCGGCGCTGCTGGCCGTGCGAGAGCACGCTGGTAGGCGTGTCGGCCAGCCGTTCGAGGCCGACGCGTGCGAGCACTTCGGCCACCGTTTCGGCGCAGGCGCGTTCGCCGACCGGCGCGCGCCAGCAGTTCATCGCCTGGCGCGGCGCGATACCCTGCGCCGCGACGCGCAGGTTTTCGCGCACCGAGAGGCTGGGGAACAGGCTCGTGACCTGGAACGAGCGCGCCATGCCGCGCTGCACGCGCTTGTGGTCGGGCTCGTGCGTCACGTCGTGGCCGTCGAACAGGATGCGCCCGCCCGTGGTGGTGCCGGTGCCCGTGAGCATGTGGAACAGCGTGGTCTTGCCCGCGCCGTTGGGGCCGATCACCGAGTGCACGGTGTTGGGCTTGATCTTCAGGTCCACGCCGCCGAGCGCCGCGAACTTGCCGTAGTGCTTGGTGACGCCGATGGCTTCGATGAGGACGGGTTGCGTCATGCTTTTTCTCCCTGTGCTTCAGTCGCAACCGGGGCGGAAGACGTCTTGCGGAACACGCGCCGCCACACGCTCTCGCCCAGTCCCCAGAGGCCGCGCTGCATGCCGATGCTCACGCCGATCAGCAACAGGCCCAGCAGCAGCAGCCATCGCGGCCACAGCGTGGAGAGCCAGTCGGCCAGCAGCACATAGAAGGCCGAGCCCAGCACCGAGGCGAAGAGGTTGCCGGTGCCGCCGATCACGGTGATGACCAGGATCATCTCGCTCGTGTGGTACTCGGCGTTCGACAGCGGCGCGATGCCGGTCATCATCGCGTGCAGCCCGCCCGCGAGGCCGGTGACGGCGCCAGAGATCACGAAGGCCAGCAGCTTGAAGCGCTTGAGGTTGTAGCCCACGGCCGCGGCGCGGTCCTCGTTGTCGCGGATCGCGAGCAGCGTGCGGCCGAAGATCGAATCGGTCACGCGCAGCAGCAGTGCGAAGGCAATGAGGAACATCACCGCGACGAAGGCGTAGTACTTCCATGGCGTGTCCATGAACGCGGGGCGCGGCACGTCGAGCAGGCCGTTGTCTCCACCCGTGAGGCCCGACGCGGTGTACGCCACGAAATAGAACATCTGTGCGAAGGCCAGCGTGAGCATCACGAAGTAGGTGCCGCGCTGGCGGATGGCGACCCAGCCGACCACCGCGGCGCCCAGCGCGCCCATGGCGATGGCGGCGAGCAGCGCGAGCGGCATCGGCAGTTGCAGCCGCGTGAGCAGGATCGCGATGGTGTAGCTGCCGAGGCCGAAGAAGATGCCCTGCCCGAACGACAAGAGACCCGTGTAGCCCAGCAACAGGTTGCAGCCCAGCGCGGCGAGCGCGTAGATCAGCACCTCGCTCGCGAGCGAGCCCGAGCGCATGAACAGCGGCAGCGCGAGCGTGACGACCAGCGCCAGCAGGAAAGTGATTTTTCTTGGCATACGTTGTTCACCCTCTGCGGCCGAGAAGGCCATGCGGGCGCAGCAGCAGCACTGCACCCATCGCGATGTAGATCATCAGGCTCGCCCCCGGCGGCCAGATGGTGCTCATGAGGCTCTGCACGATGCCGATCAGCACGCCGCCGACGAGCGCGCCGCCGAAGCTGCCGAGCCCGCCGATCACCACCACCACGAAGGCGACGCCGAGCGCCTCGACGCCCATGAAAGGTTCGGCACCGCGGATCGGCGCGGCCAGCACGCCGGCCAGCGCCGCCGTGGCAGCACCCAATGCGAACACCAGGCTGAACACGCGGAACACGTTGATACCGAGCAGCGAGACCATCTCGGTCGATTCGCTCCCCGCGCGCACCGCGCTGCCGAGGCGCGTGCCTTCGAGCACCCACCACAGGAGCACCGCGAGCACGGCGGTGAAACCGATCACGAAGAGCCGGTACTTGGGATAGACGAAGTCGCCCCACATCACCACGCCCTGCAGCAGGTCGGGCGTGGCCACGCTGTTGCCTAGAGGCCCCCAGAACACGATGACGATCTCCTGCACCGCAAGCGCAAGGCCCACGGTCACGAGGATGTGGAACTCGTGCGGCTTGGCGTACACGCGGCGCAGCAACAGCTTCTCGGCGAGCCAGCCGAGCGCGCCGACGAACAGCGGCACCAGCACCAGCGCGGCCCAGAAGTTGAGGCCCCACTGCATCGCCTGGAAGCACAGGTAGGCACCCAGCAGATAAAAGGCGCCGTGCGCGAAGTTCACGAATCGCAGCAGGCCGAACACGATGGACAAGCCAACGGCCAGCAGGAAATACAGCATGCCGATGCCGATTCCGTTGATGGTCTGGAGGAGATAGACGGTCATGAATATTCAGTGGATTGCGCGCATCCCACACCCCGTTCGCCCTGAGCCTGTCGAAGGGCTGGGCGCGGCGTGAAAGGCTTCGACAAGCTCAGCCCGAACGGTCGGGGGCGTTGCCCGAGTGGTGAGGGATGCACTGGAACTTCAGGCCAGCTTGCAGCCGGTCTTGTCGATGGCAAGGAACGACTTGCCTGAACTCACGACATCCACGTAATCAGCCGCATCCTTCATCTTCGACTTTGCCTTGCCCTTGAGCAGGTAGTAGTCCTTGATGACCTGGTGGTCGGCCTTGCGGATTTCTTCCGTGCCCGTGAGGCCGTCGAACTTCATGCCTTCGAGCGCGGCGATGACCGCCTTCTGGTCGACCGTGCCCGCCTTCACGATGCCGTCGATCAGGATCTTGGTGCAGACGTACGAGCCCGCGAGGCTGTAGTTGGGCACGATCTTGAGCTTGTCGGCGGTGCGCTTGACCAGGTCCTTGTTGAGCGTGGTGTCGGCGGTGTGCCAGTACTGCGCGCCGAAGTAGACGCCGTCGCACAAGTCGGCACCCAACTCGTCGAACTGCTCCAGGCCCGAAGCCCAGGCCATGAGGATCGTCATGTTCTTGTGCATGCCGAAGCTCACCGCCTGACGCAGCGCGGCGGACGACTGCGCGCCGAAGTTCAGGAGCAGCAGCACGTCGGGCTTGGCTGCCATGGCGTTGGTGAGGTAGCCGCTGAACTCCTTCTCGTTGAGCGAGTGGTAGCTGTTGCCCACGTGCTCGATGCCCTTCTCCTGAAAGATATTCTTGGCCGCGCCGAGCAGGCCNNAGCGGACGCACCGTCTGCTCGATGGCACCGAAGGTCGGCACCGACCAGCGGAAGGTGGCGGGGTTGCAGTCCTTGCCCGTGATCTCGTCGGCACCGGCGGTGGTGATGAAGAGGCCGCCGGCCTTCTCGGCTTCCTTGCCCATGGCCAGCGCTTCGGACGACAGGATGCCGCCCGCGAAGAACTTGGCGCCCTGCTGCTGCGAGGCTTCCTGCACCTTGCGCACGGCGGTGGCGGGCTTGCCTTCGGTGTCGAGCACCGTGTAGGCCAGCGGGCGCTTCAAGACGCTGCCGTACTGCTCGATCGCCAGCTTCATGCCCAGGTCGGCAAACTTGCCGTTGGCCGCGAAGGCGCCCGACATCGGAACCGGGCAGCCGAAGCGGATGGCGTCCGCCGATTGCGCGAAGACCGAGCGGCTCGCCAGGAGCGAAGCCGGGGCGGCCGACAGGGCGGCCAGCTGAAGGAGGTGTCTGCGTTGCATGGAAGTTTCTCCGGTCGTGGTGTGAAGTAAGTGAAATGGGTGCCTGCGAATGCCGGCGAATTTAAGCGGATAAATAGGATTAATATGTTGGTAAAAACCCGCTAGCAATCACCGTGCCAAAATCTGGCGCACGTTCCACGGTCCAATACCTGCATACAGGCTGCCATCTACTTTCTCCATCGCTCTGACCGCATGAATTCGTCTCCATCCGATCGTGAAATGAACCCCAGGGCGCCACGGCTGCCGCATGGAGCGTTTCAATGAAAGTGGGAGAGAACCGCCCCAAGCGGCAAAAGCTCTCGGACGTCATCGTCGAAGACGTCAAGCGATGGATCGTTGCCGAGCGAAAGCAGCCGGGCGACCGCCTGCCGAACGAAAAGGAACTGATCGAGCTCTTCGGCTATTCGAAGAGCACGGTGCGCGAGGCATTGAAGGCTCTGGAGGTGCGCGGCCTCATCTCGATCCGCACCGGCCCGGGCGGTGGGGCGTACCTGCAGCAGGTGTCGGTCGATCACGCGTCCGAGCCGCTGCGCAACTTCCTGCACTTCCATCACCTGGACGGGCACCACATCTACCAGTTGCGCAAGGTCCTGGAGCCCGAACTGGCCGTGAGCGTGGTCGGCCGGCTCACGCCCGAGCAATTCGAACGGCTCGAAGACAACGTGCGCCTCTGCACCATCGAGCCGACCAACGAAGATGAGATGCGCAGGCAGCGCGAGGCCGAGCTGGGGTTCCACATCATGTTGGCCGAGGCCTGCCCCAACCCGGTGCTGTCCTTCATGTGCCGCTTTCTCAACGACCTGCTGCGCGACCTCGTGGTCTACAAGAAGGCGCTGGACCATCACCACTTCGGCGAGGCCAACGTGGACTACCACACGCAGTTGCTCGCGGCCTATCGCAAGGAAGACGCGGAGGAAGTGCGTCGGCTGATGGCCGAGCACATGGTCGATGCGGAGGTGCACATGCATGAGATGGAGGCGCACATCGGCGCCAAGCACCTGCTGCTGCCGAGCGGGCAGCGCTGACCAACCAACTAGATAACTAACGCGCGTGCGCCTTCTCGAGGCACGCCTGAAACGCCAGCACCGCCCGTGACGGCTTCGGCGACCGCCGCAAGAGGCTCACGAACCGGCACGCATAGTTGAACCGCGCCGGCAACACCGCCTTCATGAGCCCGCGCTGCTCGAACACCTGCGCGTAGTGATCGGGCAAAAAGCCCAGGAAGCGCCCCGAAAGAATCAGCGTCGCGATCGCCTCCTGATCGAACCCCGTCGCCTTGCGCGACAACCTCGCGCGATGGCTCAGCTCCATGTTCGGCGAGTGATAGCCGAGACCCGCGAAATGGTGCTCGCCCAGCTTCGACCAGGTGAGCTTCGCGTGCGGGCTGTCGAACAGCGGATGCCCCTTGCCGCAATACAGCAGCATCGTCTCGTCGAACAGGTCCGCATACACGAGGCTCTTGGAGCTGCGGTGCGCCGGGATGATGCCGATCTGGAAGTTGCCCTCCAGCACGCCCTGCTCGATCGCGTTGATCGACCCCACGTGCACCGCCAGGTTCACCTCCGGCGCGATCTCGGTGAAGCGCGCGATGGCCTCGCCGATGCGCGCCTTCGGGTTGGTCGCCGTCTTGTCGAAGAGCGCCACCTCCAGCTGCCCCCCCATGCGGTTGTGGATGTCGTCGATGCTGCCGCGGAAGGCGTCGACCGAGGCCAGCAGCCGCAGCGTCTCGTCGTACACCCGCTGCCCTTCGGCCGTGAGCGCGAAGCCCGCCCGCCCGCGCCGGCAGAGCACGAGGCCGAGGCGCGTCTCCAGGTCCTTCACATGCCGGCTCACGGTCGACGTGCCGATGTTCAGTTCCAGCTCGGCCGCCGCCATGCCGCCGCAATCGACCACGCTCTTGAACACCTTGAGCAAGCGCAGGTCCATGTCGCTGAGCTGCCCCAGAACTGCACGGTTTCGGGCGCTGGGGGCACCGTTTTGGGAGGCTTGCGGAGCCTTGGCCTTTACTTGCATGGATCGTCAAGTGAACATTGATATTGCGCCATTCTCCACACTGAAGGCTCTGCGAACAATCGGCGCATCCCATCACCCCGGAGCCCGCCCTGCGCGGGAAGCGCCATGACCCTCGCAACGCCCGCCATCGAACCGACGCCCACCGCGCGCACAGACGCCGCCTGGCTCGACGCGCACTGGATGCCCTACACCGGCAACCGCAACTTCAAGGCCGATCCGCGGATCATCGTGGAGGCCAAGGGCGCCTACTTCACCGACAACGACGGCCGCAAGATCTTCGACGGCCTTTCGGGCCTGTGGTGCTCGGGCCTGGGCCACGGTCGCCCGGAGATCACCGAGGCGGTGAGCCGCCAGATCGCCAAGCTCGACTACTCGCCCGCCTTCCAGTTCGGCCATCCGCTCTCGTTCGAGCTGGCCAACAAGATCAAGGAACTGACGCCCGCGGGCCTGGACTACGTGTTCTTCACCGGCTCGGGCTCCGAGGCCGCCGACACCTCGCTCAAGATGGCGCGCGCCTACTGGCGCACCAAGGGCCAGGCGAGCAAGACGCGCCTGATCGGTCGCGAGAAGGGCTACCACGGCGTCAACTACGGCGGCATCTCGGTCGGCGGCATCGCGGCCAACCGCAAGCTCTTCGGCCAGGGCGTCGAGGCCGACCACCTGCCGCACACGCAGCTCGCATCGAATGCCTTCACGCGCGGCATGGCCGAGCACGGCGCCGAGCTGGCCGACCGCCTGCTCGACCTGATCGCGCTGCACGACGCGTCGAACATCGCGGCCGTGATCGTGGAGCCCTTCGCGGGCTCGGCCGGCGTGGTGATTCCGCCCAAGGGCTACCTGAAACGCCTGCGCGACATCTGCACCGCGAACAACATCCTCCTGATCTTCGATGAGGTCATCACCGGCTTCGGCCGCTGCGGCGCGCTCACCGGTGCGGAAGCCTTCGGCGTGACGCCGGACATCATGAACATCGCCAAGCAGGTGACCAACGGCGCGCAGCCGATGGGCGCGGTGGTCGCGAGCAAGGAGATCTACGACACCTTCATGGCAGCCGGTGGCGCCGACTACATGCTGGAGTTCCCGCACGGCTACACCTACGGCGCGCACCCGGTGGCCTGCGCCGCGGGCATCGCCGCGCTCGACGTGCTGCAGAAGGAAGACATGATCGGCCGCGTGCAAACGCTGGCGCCGCATTTCGAGAACGCGGTGCACAGCCTCAAGGGCAGCAAGCACATCACCGACATCCGCAACTACGGCCTTGCCGCCGGCCTCACGATCGCCGCGCTGCCGGGCGAACCCGCACGCCGCCCCTACGAGATCGCGATGAACTGCTGGAAGAAGGGCTTCTACGTGCGCTACGGCGGCGACACGATCCAGCTCGCACCCCCCTTCATTTCGGAGAAGGCCGAGATCGACCGCATGGTCAACGCTCTGGCAGACGCGCTCGCAGAAACCAACTGATCAACCTCCACCCGTTCGCCCTGGGTCCTTTCCCCCCGTTCGCCCTGAGCTTGTCGAAGGGCTGTTCGACACGGGCGCAAGGCTTCGACAAGTTCAGCCCGAACGGGTGGTGAGTAATTCCATCCCTATCAAGACTCCAACCATGCAACACGACAAGAACGTCACCGCCACCATCGGCCACTTCATCGACGGCAAGCGCGTCGATGGCGGCACCCGCGTGCAGCCGGTGTTCGACCCGGCCACCGGCTTCTCGGACAAGAGCGTCGCGCTCGCCGACAAGCTCACGGTCGAGCAGGCCATCGCCTCGGCGCAGGCGGCCTTCCCGGCCTGGCGCAACACGCCGCCGCTCAAGCGCGCCCGCGTGATGAGCAAGCTCAAGACGCTGCTCGAAGCCAACGCCGACCGCATCGCCGCGCTCATCACCGCGGAGCACGGCAAGGTGCTGTCGGACGCGCACGGCGAGCTGCAGCGCGGCATCGAGAACGTCGAATACGCGAGCTATGCGCCCGAGCTGCTCAAGGGCGAGCACAGCAAGAACGTCGGCCCCGCCATCGACTCGTGGAGCGAGTTCCAGGCGATGGGCGTCACGGCCGGCATCACGCCATTCAACTTCCCGGTGATGGTGCCGCTGTGGATGTGGCCGATGGCCGTGGCCTGCGGCAACACCTTCGTGCTGAAGCCTTCGGAGCGCACGCCCTCCTCCACGCTGCTGGTGGCCGAGCTCGCGCTCGAAGCGGGTTTGCCGCCCGGCGTGCTGAACGTGGTGAACGGCGACAAGGAAGCCGTCGACACGCTGCTGACCGATCCGCGCGTGAAGGCCGTGAGCTTCGTCGGCTCCACCGCCATCGCCGAATACATCTACACCACCGGCTGCGCGCACGGCAAGCGCGTGCAGGCGCTGGGCGGTGCGAAGAACTTCGCGGTCGTCATGCCCGACGCCGACATCGGCAACGCCGTGAGCGCGCTCATGGGTGCGGCCTACGGCTCGTGCGGCGAGCGCTGCATGGCGATTCCGCTGGTCGTCACTGTCGGCGACGACACCGGCGATGCCGTGGTCGCGAGCCTGAAGGCCGAGATCGCCAAGATGAAGGTCGGCCCCGGCAACGACAACGGCAACGACATGGGCCCGCTGGTCACCAAGCCGCACTTCGAGAAGGTCAAGGCCTTCGTCGATGCGGGCGTGGAAGCGGGCGCCAAGCTGGTGGTCGATGGGCGCGGCGTGAAGGTCGAAGGCCACGACGGCGGCTACTACCTCGGCCCCTGCCTCTTCGACGGCGTGAAGCCCGGCATGACGATCTACCAGGAAGAAATCTTCGGCCCGGTGCTGGGCGTGGTGCGCGTGAAGACGCTCGCCGAAGCCATGGCGATGATCGATGCGCACGAGTACGGCAACGGCACCTGCCTCTTCACCCGCGACGGCGAGGCCGCACGCTGGTTCAGCGACAACATCCAGGTCGGCATGGTCGGCATCAACGTGCCGCTGCCGGTGCCCGTGGCGTACCACTCGTTCGGCGGCTGGAAGCGCTCGCTGTTCGGCGACCTGCACGCCTACGGTCCGGATGCCGTCCGCTTCTATACCAAGCGCAAGACCATCACGCAGCGCTGGCCCTCGGCCGGCGTGCGCGAAGGCGCGGTGTTCGCGTTTCCGTCGAGCCGCTGATGCGGTCGCTGCGGGTCAGGCCTTGTCGGCCTTGCCCGCGGCGTTCGCCAGCTTGCTGAGCATGCGGTCCACCAGCCACGGCTGGCGATCCTGGTCCTCGGCAAGTTCCTTCCGGCGGATCGCGTTGCGCACGACGATCGAGCCCACATAGCGCATCGGCTCCGGCGGAAAGTGGCCGAGCGGTCCGTTCGTGATCGGGCTGCGTGTCCATGCGTTGTCCTGGTCGAGCACCAGCGACGAAAGGATCTGCCCGCCCATGTAGGTCGGCCCGACGCCGTTGCCCGAATAGCCGAAGCCGTAGTAGATGTGCGGTGCGCCATCGAGCTTGCCGAAGAACGGAAAGCCTGTGACTGATCGGTCCGACGGACCGTTCCAGCTCGCGGTGATCGGNNTCGTAAGGCGAGCGCTCGTCGAACACCTTGGCCATGCGGCCACCCCAGGCAAAGGTGTTGCCGCCCTTGCCCAGCATGATGCGGCCGTCGACCGTGCTGCGGTAGTAATAGACGAAGGTGCGCGAGTCGAGCACCGACACGCCGCCGGCCAGGCCGATCTGCCGCAGCAATTCGGGGCACCGCTCGGTGATGATCATGTCGCTCGACACGATGGCGATGGTCCGCTCGAACTGCGGGAACTTGCTCGCCATCCAGGCGTTCATCGCGAGCACCAGCTTCTTCGCGCGCACGCTGCCCGCAGGTGTGCGCACCACGACCGGATGGTCGGTGCTGAAGTCGAGCATCGGCGTGCGCTCATGAATGCGGATGCCCATGGCCAGCGCCACGCGCCGCAGCCCTCGCACCAGCTTGCCCGGGTGCACAGTGGCGGCGATGGGCGAATACACGCCCGCCAGGTTGCGCGCGGAGCCTGAGCGCCGCGCGACCTCTTCGGGCGGCAGCGTGCGGTAGGANNTTCGGCATCGATGCCATGCGCGGCGCAGAAGTCGGCGATGTGCTGCACCGCAGCCTCCGACGCTTTCACCAGCCGCACCGCTTCGTCTTCGCCGAACAGCCGCCGCAGCGTCAGGAACTTGGCCGACCAGGTGAGCAGGCACCCGCCGTTGCGGCCGCTCGCGCCGGCGCCGCAGAGGTCGCTTTCGATGATGACGATGTCCAGCGCAGGCGCCTGCAGCTTGGCCTGGATGGCGGTCCAGAGGCCGGTGAAGCCGCCGCCGACGATGCAGACATCGGCGTTCTGTTCGCCCTGCAATGCAGGCGCCAGGTCGCCGTCCTTGAAGAGCGCCTGTTCGATCCAGAAGGGGCGCATCCGTGTGCCTTAAACAGTGCGAGCCTGCCGGTGCTCGGCGGCGCTGATTTCGAGATGGCGCACGAAGTGCGCAAGATCGGGCATGTCCGCATCGGCCAGCTTGGCCGTGTCGTCCCATTGCCGCAGGCGCACCGCGTCCATTGCATAAGGCATTGCCTCGAAGGCTTTCGCCTGTGCCTCGTCGAACACGCCGCCCTGCAGTTGCAGGCTGCGCTTCGAGTCGGGCGACAGCGCCTCCAGGTAGCCCGGCACGCGCGCGCACAGGAAGCGCTTGGCGTCCACGTGCAACCTGATCGGCTCCAGCGTGGCCGGACCGAACAGCGCGCGCAAGAACGGCAGGCAACGGTACTGATGCAGGTCGTCGAGCCCCTGCTGCGTCGGCGTGCCGCCGAAGTCGTGCAGCAGATGGCCCAGGTCGTGCAGCAGCGAGGCCGCGATCAATGCGCTGCCCGCGCCCTCCTGCTCGGCCAGGTGTGCCGACTGCAGGGCGTGCTCCAGTTGCGTGACGGGCTCGCCGTCGTATTGCGCATGGCCCTTCGTCTCGAAGAGGCCGACGATGTCGTCAAGGCTCAGGCTCATGATTCTTGCGATTACCAGGGCAGCGAATAGGTCTTGGTATTGGTGAAGCTCTTCATCGCCTCGAGCACGCCTTCCTTGTAGCCCAGGCCCGAGTCCTTGATGCCGCCGAAGGGCGTGAGCTCCAGCCGGTAGCCCGGCACTTCGCGCACGTTGACGCTGCCCACGTTCAGCTCGCGGATGAAGCGCGTGATGTAGTCGAGGCGATTGGTGCATACAGCCGACGAGAGGCCGTAGGCCGTGCCGTTGGAGATGCGGATCGCCTCGTCGATGTTCTTGAAGCGGATCACCGGCGACACGGGCCCGAAGGTCTCGTGCTTGGCGACGGTCATCTCCGGATCGACGTGGTCTAGCACCGTCGGCGAATAGAGCGCGCCGCGGCGCTCGTTGCCGTAGCGCAGCTTGGCACCCGCGGCAATGGCTTCGTTGACCACCGCCTCGAACTGCTTGGCCGCGGCCTCGTCGATGACGGTCCCCATGTCGGTGTCGGGGTCCATCGGGTCGCCGTACTTCAGCGCGCGGGTCTTGGCGACCAGCAGTTCGACGAACTGGTCGGCCACCGACTCATGCACCAGCATGCGTTTGACTGCCGTGCAGCGCTGGCCCGAGTTCTTGTACGAACCGTTGGCGGCGAGCGTGGCGGCTTCCTCGACGTCGGCGTCTTCCATCACGATGATCGGATCGTTGCCACCCAGCTCCAGGATCTGGCGCTTGTAGACCGCCTTGCCCGCGATGTACTTGCCGATGGGCACGCCGCCGGTGAAGGTGACGAGATCGACGTCGGCGTTGGTGAGCAGCTCGTCGGCGATCTCCTTCGGGTCGCCGGTGAGCACCGACAGCATCTGCGGCGGCAGGCCCGCTTCGTAGAGGATGTCGGCGAGGAGAAAGGCCGTCAGCGGCGTCTTCTCGCTGGGCTTGAGCACGATGCGGTTGTTCGTCGCAATGGCCGGCGCCACCTTGTGGATCACCTGGTTCAGCGGATGGTTGAACGGCGTGATCGCGGTGATGGCGCCCAGCAAGGGCTCGCGCATCGTGTAGACCTTGCGGCTCTTGCCGTGGTGCGTGAGGTCGCACGAGAACACCTGGCCGTCGTCCACCAGCGCCTGGTTGGCGGCGAACAGCAGCACGTCGGAGGCGCGGCCCACTTCGTACAGCGAGTCCTTGCGCGAGAGGCCCGACTCGAGCGTGATGGTGCGCGACATCTCGTCCAGGCGCGAGGCGATGATCTCGCCCGCGCGCATCAGGATCTTGTAGCGCTCGTAGCGGGTGAGCGTGGGCTTGTAGTCGCGGGC
>CXWL01006556.1_pt1 | contig 17817 bp, 15 predicted proteins | sample 590931 | NCBI WGS metagenome assembly CXWL01 (sample SAMEA3498368, study PRJEB10139) | groundwater metagenome | biome: water well; material: biofilm material | place: Germany | collected 2015-04-27 | reverse complement strand
ATAACGAATCATAGTGCACGGTTTTTGCTGTTAATTCACATATTTACGTGCACTATTTTACCAAAAAATACAATATTATTAAATTCAATCAATTTGTTATGTTTTCTGAGTAAGCTCTATTTAGTTGAGAATGACTAAAATTGATAAGATTTGGAACGACTCTCTTTGATTTTATCGACGCTGGATCAAAAGAAATTCATTTGTTTGTTGACGGGGTCTTCCGTTTCAATTGCCGATAGTTTGGATGATTCTGTGTAGGGTGCCAATAAGCGAAGCGCATTGCACCGGTATTCTGCTTTCGGCGCTATTAGGATTGCGCCCCTCTACCTCTGGCTGGCTGACGGATCGCTTGTTAGAGGTTTAATTGTTGCTTTTTGAATTCGCTCCAATAATAGTTCGGAGCTCCTGCTCTAGCGCCGCGCGCGCCTTTGGTACCTCGGAATCGAAATAATCTGAAGCCCGGTCCCAAGCTTCAGATTTTTTCCCAAAAGTCTGATCGGACATTTTTGATTCATCTAAACGAACGTAGACACCAAAGTCTATTACTTTGGTCCGCATTGCTTTAATAAACTCATCGAGTTTCTCGCATAAACTGTGTGGAAGATAGATTCTGTTCTTGTCAAAGCAGCGATAGAACTCTGCAGCTTTGTTCATTGCCGTTACATATTTATCTCTTTTATTCGGTTCTCCTACAAATTCCATTGGCGATACAAAGTCCTGTGCAGCCCATTGAGCTTCGACAAGCAGACCATACACTTCTGCCACAACCTGTGCGCGCTTTTCATGAAGCTTCGAAACTAAGACTTGGTGTTCTTGGGCGACAAGATGAAGTTCATGCTTGAGTCTTTCCGCTGCGGCAATAGATGCGCTGGCTAGTTCTGACTTGAAGCGCTCCAAATCTTTTGCGACGAGTTGACCAAGTAATGACCGTGCAAGCCAGCCTAAAATGCCAAGGAGGACTGCGTTACCACCAAATGCGATGAGAATGATTTCCCAAGGATTCATGTGCAAGCTTTATGTGTGTTAAAAGAATTAAGTATATGTTGTGTACATTACAATCTTTAGCTTTTATTCATCAACCAATTTTCCCGAATACTCCGAGCTTGAGAAAAGGCTTGCTCCAATGCCTCGCCTTCATTATTTTTCAGCGTTTCCCGCAACAATTTAAGCTCGTTTTGATACGCATCAATCTGCTCAAGCAGTGCCTCACGGTTCGCCAAACAGATATCACGCCACATTTCCGGGGAGCTGCTAGCGATGCGGGTGAAGTCGCGGAAGCCGCTGCCGGAAAAACGGAGCAGGTTTTCTGGATTGCTGGTGCTGTGATGAAGGTGATTCATCATAGTGAATGCCAGGATATGCGGTAAATGGCTGGTGGCTGCGAGCACTTGGTCGTGCTCATTGGCTGGCATCAGTGAGACTTGCGCGCCGCAGGCTTGCCATAGTTGGCTGACTCGCTCGACGGCGTCTATGCTGGTTTCTGGCAGCGGGGTCAGGATGACATGTTTGTTGCGGTACAAGTCGGCTTGCGCAGCTTGTGCGCCACTTTGTTCTGTACCGGCGATGGGATGGCCGGGCACGAAGTGGTGCCGGTTTTGCATCGGGAGATGGTGGCGTGCTGCGGCGATAACATCCTGCTTGGTGCTGCCGGCGTCGGTGATGATCGTGTTAGCTTGCAGGTGCGGGGCGATTCTCTCCATGACGTGGGCGGTCTGGCCTACCGGCATCGCCAGGAACACCAGATCCGCTTGATGCAGTGCGGAAGCCATATCAGTGGCTATTTCATCAATGACACCACGCTCTGCAGCGCATTGCATATTTTGCTGGCCGCGTCCAACCCCAACGATATGCTTGACCAAATCAGCTTTGCGTAGTGCCAGGGCGAATGATCCGCCTATCAAACCGACACCGATGATGACCAGTTTTCCGAGTGTCGCGGTATTTGTCATGAGCTTAACCAAGCGTTTCGTGTTACAGAGTGCGTCCGATAACTTCGGCGATACCTTTTAATGTTCCCATCAGATCCTTCAGTTCCTGCGGATTCAGCGCCTGATCAGCATCGCACCAGGCTTCGCACGGATTCGGATGCATTTCCACCAGCAAACCATCCGCTCCCGCTGCGATGGCCGCACGTGCTAAGGCCGGTACCATCCAGGCTTTGCCACCGGCATGTGAAGGATCAATGATAACTGGCAGATGGGTTTCGCGTTTAAGAACGGGCACACAAGTGACATCCATGACATTGCGGTAAGCAGTTTCAAACGTACGAATACCGCGTTCACAGAAAATAATATTATGATTGCCGCCTGCTGCGATATATTCAGCCGCCATAAGCCATTCGGAAATGGTGGCGGATAGGCCACGCTTCAAAATGACCGGTTTGTTGATGCGACCGACTTCTTTCAACAGGTCAAAATTCTGCATGTTGCGCGTACCGATCTGTATGACATCGACATCATGTTCGAGAAAGGTATCGAGCATGCGCACATCCATTAGCTCGGTGACAATCGGCAGGTTATATTTGTTGGCTGCCTGACGGAATATGGTCAGACCGTCGACGCCTTTACCTTGGAAAGTGTAAGGACTGGTGCGGGGTTTGAAAGCGCCACCGCGCATCAGACGGCAACCAGCTGCCGCGACTTGTTGTGCGGCCAGATCCATTTGTTCTTGTGTTTCGACTGAGCAGGGGCCACCGATGACTTGTACTTGCTTGCCACCGACCGGAATACCACGTACATCGATGATCGAGTCTTGTTTGTGCGATTCGCGCGAAACAATTTTGTATTGTTTGACGATGTGCATGGAATACTCAACGCCCGGCATGGAATCAAATGATTCCGGATTAAGTTTGCTTTCATCACCGATGGCGCCGATGACTATGCGGTTGGTACCGCGTGAAATATTGACTTCGTGACCCAAGTCTTGGATTTTTTGCACAACTGCACCGATTTGTTCCTCGGTAACATCTTTATTCATGACGATAATCACGCTAATTCTCCCATTGCATACTCAAGTGATTCCAGGAATCGTTTATTTTCGGATTCTAATCCAACTGTAACCCGAAGGTGGTGTGGCATTTCGTAAATTCCCAGAGGGCGTACAATGATGCCTTGTTGCAAAAGGCTCTGATAGACTTTCGGCGTGTTGGTCGCATCGCCTTTAACGCGAAAACTAATGAAATTTCCATACGAAGGAATAGTTTCAATGCTTAATTTCCGGAAACCTTCGGTGAGTTGTAACATGCCCGCGCGGTTTAGGGCATATGATTTTTGTACAAATTCGGCATCATGCAGCGCGGCCAGTGCACCAACGAGACCAATGCTACTGACATTGAACGGCTGGCGTACGCGATTCATCAGGTTAGCCACGTCGGGATGTGTCAGTCCATATCCGACGCGCGCACCGGCGAGGCCATAAATCTTGGAAAAGGTGCGTGTGATTAGCAAATTGGAAAATTGTTTCAGCCATTTTATGCTGTCCGGCTTGTTGGCTTCGGGCAAATATTCGTTATACGCTTCATCCATAACGACCAGTACATCGCGGGATACGCGCTCCATAAATCGTAGTAAATCGTCGGCGTTGGATAATGTGCCGGTGGGATTGTTGGGGCTGGCAATAAATACGATGCGTGTTTCCGGTGTGATGGCGTCCAGCATGGCGGGCAGGTCATGGCCATAATCCAGGGCGGGCACCGATATGCCATTGGCGCCGATCATTTGCACTACCAATGGATAAACCGCGAAAGCATGTTGTGAATACACCGCAGCAGCGCCGGGTTTAAGGAATACGCGCGCGGCGAGATCCAGAATATCATTGGAACCATTGCCTAATATGATTTGCTCTGGGGTCACAGCATAACGTTTGGACAATGCGGCTTTTAATTCATAACCGCTGCCGTCCGGATAGAGTGCGACATCATGCAATGCATTAATCATGGCATCCAGTGCGAGCGGGCTGGTTCCCAGTGGATTTTCATTGGACGCCAGTTTGATGACACACGACTCATCCAACTCCATTTCCCGTGCTAGCTCAGAGATAGGTTTGCCGGGTTGATAAGGCTGAATGGAGCGGATATATTCTGGAGCAAAGTCACAAAGATTCATAAAATTAAGTTTGTTAGCGATTGAGAAAAGAATATAAAGCGTTTAATAAGTTTGATCGGATGACTACTCAGAGACAACGAACAACTATGTGGCCGGATAAGATCCCAGGATTTTTAGGAAAGCCGCTTTTTCACGTAATTCAGTCAATGCGGCTGCTACATTTTCATCTTGTTGGTGCCCCTCAATATCAATAAAAAACACATACTGCCAGAGGCCGGTGCGTGATGGACGGGATTCCAGGCGGCTCATGCTCACGCCATGCTGCGCCAGCGGTTCCAGCAATTTATAGATAGCCCCGGAACGGTTATTGGTCGACAGGATCAATGAGGTCTTATCCTTTCCTGAGACATCCACGATTTGTCTGCCGATGATCAGAAAACGCGTGGTATTTCTCGGATCGTCCTCAATGTTTTCCGCGCAGATACTGAGTCCAAATAGCTCTGCTGCTCTTTTGCTTGCCACCGCTGCTGCTTGTTTGTCAGTTGCTGCCTGCCGGGCTGCATCGGCATTGCTGGCGGTATTGATAAATGCAGAATGAGAAACGTGCGGTAAGTTGGTTTTTAACCAGTGATGGCACTGCGCCAATGATTGCGGGTGCGAGTAAATTTTGTTGATTTGTGACAATTCGGTTTGCTGTGCCATCAGAAACTGATGTACGGGCAATTGAATTTCACCGCAGATGGTTAACGGCGTATGTAACAGCAAATCCATGGTTCTGCCAATCGCGCCTTCAGTTGAATTCTCAACGGGCACCACGCCATAATTTGCACTATCCGATTCCACGTTGCGGAACACGTCGTCGATCGAATCACAGGCTACTGTTGTGATGGCGCTGCCAAAACGTTTTAATGCCGCATCTTCAGAGAAAGTGCCATTGGGACCCAGGTAAGCCACGCTCATGGGTTTTTCCAGGGCGCGGCACAGCGACATGATTTCAGTAAATAACTGTTTGATATGTGTACTGCTAATGGGGCCGGGATTTTGTTTTTGAATGCGCGCTAATATTTGCGCTTCCCGCTCAGGACGATAGACAATACCGCTTTTTTTTATCTTACCGATCTGCTGTGCAAGTCCAGCGCGTTTGCTTACCAGCTGGAGTAATTCGTCGTCAATGGCGTCAATCTGATCGCGTAGTTGTTTGAGTTGTTCAGACATGGGTGGTGAAAATTTTGGCTTAATGATAATTCATCAAAGTTCAGATTTTATCTGGGAAGCGGCAGATAGCGTGCCATTAATACACCGGTAATCCCGGCAATTTCATCCACGACATGCTGCGGTACTGGGCTGTCTACATCGACCAGTGTATAGGCCATTTCGCCACGTGATTTGTTGATCATGTTATGGATATTCAATCCGGCCTTGGCCATACTGGTAGAAATCTGCCCCAGAATGTTGGGTACATTGGCATTCGCCACCGCGACCCGGTAAGGGGATTCCCGCTCCATGTAGATATCAGGAAAATTGACCGTGTTCGTGATGCTGCCGTTTTGCAGATGATCTATGAGTTGATTGACCACCATGATGGCACAATTCTCTTCCGCTTCCAGTGTCGAAGCACCGAGATGCGGCAAGGTGATCACTGCTTTCTGGCGCTGAAGTTTTTGACTGGGAAAATCACAGACATAGTATTTTATTTTGTTAGCGGCGATACCCGCTAAAATAGCTTCCTCATCGACAATAGCGCCACGCGAGAAATTCAACAAAATGACGTTCGGATTCATCATTTTTACATGCTTCTCATCAATCAGGTGACGCGTAGAATCCAGCAACGGAATATGCACGGTGATAAATTCGCTATGGCGGAGCAAGTCTCCCATGCTGTGCGCTTTTTTTACTTCTGCGGATAGACTCCAGGCTGAGTCGACGGTAATCTTAGGATCATATCCGATGACCTTCATCCCCAGTTTGATCGCTGCATTGGCCACCAACCGGCCAATTTCACCCAAACCAATAATGCCCAATGTGCGGCCCGGTAATTCGATGCCGGAAAAGCGTTTCTTCTCGTCCTCCGCCTGCTTGTTCAACGACGCATTATCACCTTGCAGTTTGTCTACAAACTGCAAGGCCGGAACCAAATTTCGTGCGGCTAAAAACATGCCGGCCAGAACCAGTTCCTTGACTGCATTGGCATTGGCCCCTGGTGTGTTGAATACTGGAATACCACGGGCATTCATATCCGGCACAGGAATGTTATTGGTACCGGCACCCGCCCGTCCGACAGCCTTGACGCTGCTGGGAATTTTCCAGTTCAGCATATTTTGTGAACGTACCAGAATGGCATCTGGCTCAGCAATATCGTCACCTATCTGATAGTAATCTGTAGGAAAGCGACTCAGGCCGAGGGAAGAAATCTGGTTAATGGTAAGAATCTTAAAGACTCTATCTTGATTTTCAAGCATGCTGGCTGGCAAACTCCTTCATAAACGCTGCCAATTTTGCCACACCTTCCATCGGCATGGCATTATATATTGAAGCACGCATGCCCCCTACTGAGCGATGTCCCTTCAGTTGGATCAAACCATTGTTTTCGGCCTGTTTGAGGAACGTGTCATCCAGTCCAGAGTTTTTTAACGTGAAGGGCACGTTCATGCGTGAGCGATCGGATTCAGTCACTGGGCAATGATAAAAGTCGGTGTTATCCAGCAAGTCATACAACAAATTGGCTTTGGTGATATTGATTTTTTCCATTGCCGCCAATCCGCCTTGTTTTTTCAGCCACGCGAATACCAGTCCGGTAATGTACATGGCATAAGTCGGCGGTGTGTTGTACATCGAATTATTATTAGCATGAATCTGGTAATCATAAAGTGTTGGGGTGCCTGCTATCGGCATGCCCAATAAATCCTCGTGCACAATGACGAGTGTTAATCCGGCCGGCCCCAGGTTTTTCTGCGCGCCTGCATAGATCAATCCAAAACGTTTGACATCCAAAGGCCGTGACAAGATATTGGAGGACATGTCGGCTACTAGTGGAATATTGCCTTCCGCAGGAATTTCCGGGATCCAGTTAAACTCGACACCGCCGATGGTTTCATTGCTGGTGTAATGAACATAAGCAGCCTCCGGATTTAGGCGCCATTTGTCTTGTGTGGGGACATAGGTAAAATTGGCATCTTTTGATGAAGCGGCGACATTGACCACACAATACCGGTTGGCTTCCTCTATCGCTTTTGTCGACCATTGACCGGTATTGATATAGTCCGCTTTCTTTTTGCCACGCAGCAGATTCATCGGCACCATGGAAAACTGGCTGGAAGCACCGCCTTGCAGAAATAAGACTTTGTAGTTTTGCGGTATTCCAACCAGCTCGCGTAAATCGCTTTCAGTTTGCTTAGCAATGGCCATAAATTCCTTGCCGCGATGGCTCATTTCCATGACAGACATGCCACTGCCATGCCAATCCAGCATCTCATCACGTGCTTGCTGCAGAACTTCCCTGGGTAGAACCGCGGGTCCTGCACTGAAATTGTAGATTTGATCCATTAATTTTTTCAGATAATTATTCTTTCGTGCCGAAGGGGAAGACAGTTCGTTTGACTTTAGTCATTACTCTCACCGTCACTATCGTTGTCTTCGCTCTCGATCACTCTTTCCAGTCCAGCGAGTTTCTCGCCCGCATCCAGGTTAATTAAGGTAACGCCTTGTGTGGCACGGCTCATTTCCCGCACTTCATTGACACGGGTACGGATGAGTACGCCGCCGGAAGTGATCAGCATGATTTCATCATCTGGTTTGACCAGTTTTGCTGTGACAACTTTGCCGTTACGTTCACTGGTTTTGATCGCAATCATGCCTTGCGTGCCGCGGTTATGGCGTGTGTATTCGCTGATTGGTGTACGCTTGCCATAACCATTTTCAGTCGCCGTTAATACAGTGAGTTCTTCATTCTCAGCGACCAGTAAGGAAATTACCTTTTGTCCGGCACCGAGTTTCATGCCACGCACGCCGCGGGCGGTTCGCCCTACCGGACGTACATCATTTTCACTGAAACGCATGGCTTTTCCGTTGTCTGAGAACAGCATGACATCATGCTTTCCTTCGGTCAGCTCAACACCAATCAAATAATCGCCTTCATCCAGTCCGATAGCGATAATGCCATTGTTCCGCGGACGGGAAAATTCTGATAGGGGGGTTTTCTTGACGGTTCCAAAAGATGTGGCCATAAATATATAGCGGGTTTCATCGAAAGCTTTAACGGGTAGAATTGCGTTAATTTTCTCGCCTTCTTCCAGTTGTACCAAATTAATGATTGGCTTGCCACGGGATAGTCGTCCACCTTGTGGCACTTCATAGACCTTGATCCAGTACACGCGACCCAAACTTGAGAAACACAGAATATAGTCATGGGTGTTAGCGATGAACAGCTTGTCTATGAAGTCATCTTCTTTGGTGCTCGTTGCCAGCTTGCCGCGGCCGCCACGTTTTTGTGCGCGATATTCATCGAGTAATTGCGATTTAATATAGCCGCTGTGCGAAAGTGTGACGACGACATCGGCCGGTGTAATCAAATCTTCCATACTCAAATCTTGCGTATCGACAATAATCTCACTTCGGCGTTTGTCACCAAATTGCAGTTTGATTGCATCCAGTTCTTCAGTGATGATGCTGGTAATACGTTCTGGGCTAGCCAGAGTATTAAGATAATCAATAATTTTTTCTATGACTTCCTTGTATTCTTCGACGATTTTTTCTTGTTCCAAGCCGGTTAGGCGTTGCAAGCGTAATTCCAAAATCGCTTGTGCTTGCGCATCCGATAAGCGATAACCCTGAGTCTTTAAACCGAATTCTTCACCTAACCCATCTGGGCGTAGTGCGTTGGCATCTGCCATGGCGCGCGATAGCATTTCCTCAACCAATTGAGAACGCCAAACTTTTGTCATAATCGCATCTTTGGCAACAGACGGTGTTGGCGCAGCTTTTATCAGCGCGATGATTTCATCGACATTAGATAAAGCAACTGCCAGACCTTCCAATAAATGCCCGCGTTCACGTGCTTTCTTGAGTTCGAAAACAGTACGCCGCGTGACAACTTCACGGCGATGGCGCAGGAAAGCATCCAGTATCTGCTTTAAATTCAGCAAGCGCGGTTGGCCATCCAAGAGCGCTACCATGTTCATACCGAAGGTATCTTGCATCTGTGTTTCTTTATACAAGTTATTCAGTATGACTTCAGGTACCTCGCCACGCCTCAGTTCGATCACGACACGCATGCCTGATTTATCTGATTCATCGCGTAAATCAGAAATACCTTCAATTTTCTTGTCGCGAACCAATTCACCAATACGGATTAGTAAATTAGCTTTATTAACCTGATAGGGCAATTCATCTACGACGATGCATTGACGACTGCCTTTTTCCATGTCTTCAAAATGAGTGCGGGCACGCATGACAACACGGCCGCGGCCTGTACGATACCCGTCTCTTACTCCGGAAACACCATAGATAATACCGGCTGTTGGAAAATCTGGAGCTGGGATGTGCTCAATGAGCTCATCAATACTGATATCGGGATTTCTGAGTAAGGCGAGACAGGCTTCGATAACTTCATTCAGATTGTGCGGCGGAATGTTGGTCGCCATACCTACGGCAATGCCTGAAGAGCCGTTGATCAGTAGATTGGGAATCTTGGCAGGAAGTATCAGTGGTTCTTTCTCAGAATCGTCATAATTGGGGCCAAAATCAACCGTTTCTTTGTCGAGATCAAAAAGTAGCTCATGGGCAATACGCGACATGCGGATTTCAGTGTAGCGCATCGCTGCAGCATTATCGCCATCCACCGAACCAAAATTACCTTGTCCATCAATTAACATGTAACGCAAGGAAAAGTCTTGTGCCATGCGAACAATCGTGTCATATACTGCAGTGTCGCCGTGGGGGTGGTATTTACCGATCACATCGCCCACAATACGTGCAGATTTTTTGTAAGGCCTGTTCCAGTCGTTAGAGAGCTCATGCATGGCGAACAATACGCGCCGATGTACCGGTTTTAATCCATCGCGCACGTCTGGCAGGGCACGGCCGACAATAACACTCATGGCATAATCAAGATAGGAACGCCGCATCTCTTCTTCAAGACTGATGGGCAAAGTTTCCTTAGCGAATTGATTCATATCTTATGATTTTTCTGAGAAACAACAGGTTATGATGCAGAGGTGTATCTTATTACAAATAAAGTATAAGAAATTTATAAATCGGTGCATTCTAACATGCTGTCATCATTTCACAGTTAACTTTGATATATAAAGATTGTGATAATAAGTAGGTTTTTAAAGAAAAAAAGCTTGAAAAAGCAGAATAAATAGGTAAACATAATAGCTTTTCTAACTTTTCCTTAGCAGGTAGGGCAGGGTGCTTAATTGAATTTTCCATCTGAAATGAGAGTGTAATGCTGTGCCTAATTTAATGAATACATACTCACGGCTTCCCGTTACCTTTGTCAAAGGCGAAGGGGTGTGGTTGTGGGATGACCAGGGTGAACGGTATCTGGATGCATTGGCTGGTGTTGCTGTGTGTGGACTGGGGCATTGTCATCCAAGATTAACTCGAGCGATATGTGAACAGGCCAAAACACTGATTCATACTTCTAATCTTTATCATATCGAGAAGCAAGAACGGTTGGCGGATCGCTTGATTGAATTATCAGGAATGGATAATGCGTTTTTCTGTAATTCCGGTGCGGAAGCCAACGAGGCGGCCATAAAACTAGCCCGATTGCATGGGCATAATAAGGGGATTTCAATCCCAACGATTGTTGTTATGGAACGTTCATTTCATGGTCGCACGATGGCAACCTTGACGGCGAGCGGGAATCGCAAGGTACAGGCTGGATTTGAACCTTTATTGTCTGGTTTTGTGCGAGTTCCTTATAACAGTATGGAAGCGATTACACAGGTTGCTGTGAATAATAAAGATGTCGTTGCGGTACTGGTAGAACCTTTTCAGGGTGAGGGCGGTGTTAATATTCCTGAAGTGCATTATCTACAGGAGTTACGGAGTTTGTGTAACCAATATGGCTGGCTTCTGATGCTGGATGAAGTGCAGTCAGGGATCGGGCGGAGTGGAAAATGGTTTGCGTTTCAACATAGTAACATTATGCCGGATGTTATAACCCTGGCTAAAGGTCTGGGGGGTGGAGTCGCGATTGGTGCTTGCTTAGCAAAAGGCATGGCTGCAGAAGTCTTCAGACCGGGTAATCATGCGTCCACCTTTGGCGGTAATCCACTGGCTTGTGCTGCTGCGATTGAAACACTAAGTGTGATTGCCGATGAAAATCTTCTCGATCATGTGACAAAATTGGGCGATTTCATGCGTGATAAGCTGAAAAGACAATTGGCAGATGTCACGGGAGTTGTGCAAGTCAGAGGTCAGGGGCTGATTGTCGGTATCGAGCTTTCAGTGCCTTGTGGCGAACTGGTAAAGAAAGCGTTAGAGAAGAAGTTATTAATCAATGTAACATCCGATAAAGTGATACGTTTGTTGCCTGCGTTTGTGATGCAGCAAGATGAAGCTGAGCAAGTTGTTGATACGAATTGCTTGTTAATAAAGGAGTTTTTGAATAACTAAAACAGATTACCTAAGGTAATGTATCGCTGATTAGTTATTTATCTCGTTATGCAATTAAAGCATTTTCTGCAATTCAATGATTTTTGCCGTGAAGAATATGAGTATTTATTTGAGCGCACTCGCTGGATAAAGCAGGAGTTCAAGCAATACCGGCAATACTGGCCTTTGAGTGACCGCACGCTGGCGATGATATTTGACAAAAATTCGACCCGTACGCGCCTGTCATTTGAAGCAGGTATGCATCAATTAGGTGGCGCGGCAATCTATCTGTCAACGCGTGATACGCAACTGGGACGAGGGGAGCCGGTAGAAGATGCTGCGCGGGTGATTTCGCGTATGGTCGATCTGATAATGATTCGTACCTATGAGCATGACATTATTAAGCGCTTTGCGGAGAATTCAAGAGTTCCGATAATTAATGGATTAACCGATGAATATCACCCCTGTCAAATTATGAGTGATATCTTTACGTATATTGAATACAGAGGCAGTATAGAAGGCAAAACCATCGCGTGGATTGGTGATTCCAATAACATGTGTAATACCTGGTTGCAGGCAGCTGAGATTTTTAATTTTAAAGTACATGTATCAACGCCTCCTGGCTATGATATTAATCCTGAGAGAATAGGGTTAAGTAGCGCAACACATTATGAAAAGTTTGCCAATCCCCACAAAGCGGTGATTGGTGCGGATCTTGTTACTACAGATGTGTGGACCAGTATGGGGTTTGAATCAGAAGCTGAGCAAAGAAAAAATGATTTTGCTGAATTCTGCGTTGATGAGGAGATGATGTCTTTGGCTAAAAACAATGCACTATTCATGCATTGTTTGCCAGCTCATCGCGGTGAAGAAGTCAGCGCANNCTATTGGGTAAATTAGATGCTGGAAGTTAAGTTTGCATTTTAAAATAAATGATTTAAGTTCTATATCGTAGCTGTGCGAGATGAAAAAACATAATGAAAAAAATTAACAAAGTGGTTTTGGCCTTTTCGGGAGGCTTGGATACTTCAGTAATCTTGAAATGGTTGCAGGATACCTATCAATGTGAAGTTGTGACATTTACTGCTGATATCGGGCAGGGGGAGGAAGTTGAGCCAGCGCGAGCAAAGGCAAAGCAACTCGGTGTCAAGGAAATTTATATAGATGATTTGCGTGAAGAGTTTGTACGTGATTTTGTATTTCCGATGTTTCGAGCGAATACGATTTATGAAGGGGAATATTTGCTGGGTACAAGCATAGCGCGTCCATTGATTGCAAAAAGGCAAATTGAAATTGCCAATGAAACAGGGGCGGATGCGGTGTCGCATGGTGCAACGGGTAAAGGGAACGATCAGGTGCGGTTTGAGCTGGGGTATTATGCGCTGCAGCCAGATATTCATGTGATAGCGCCTTGGCGTGAATGGGATTTAACTTCAAGAGAGAAGCTGCTTCTCTATGCTGAACAACATGGCATTCCGGTTGAAATGAAAAAGAAAGCTGGATCGCCTTACAGTATGGATGCAAATCTTTTGCATATTTCCTACGAAGGCAGGATTCTTGAGGATCCAGCGACAGAGCCGGAGGAATCAATGTGGCGTTGGAGTGTTTCGCCCGAGAAAGCGCCGGATGAACCTGAGTATTTGGATGTGGAGTTTAAGCGCGGCGATATTGTCGCGCTGAATGGCAATAAATTATCACCAGCGAGTGTACTAGAGAAGCTCAACCAATTGGGTGGAAAACACGGAATAGGTAGATTAGATTTGGTTGAGAATCGCTATGTTGGTATGAAGTCTCGCGGGTGCTATGAAACGCCCGGTGGAACAATTTTATTGCGCGCGCATCGTGCGATTGAGTCGATAACTTTGGATCGGGAAGTAGCGCATCTAAAGGATGATTTGATGCCACGCTATGCAGCCTTGATTTATAATGGGTATTGGTGGAGTCCGGAACGTAAAATATTACAGGCTATGATTGATGGCAGTCAGGGAAGAGTGAATGGCTGGGTGAGATTGAAATTGTATAAAGGGAATGTCATTGTAGTAGGAAGAGATTCCCGTACTGACTCATTATTTGATCCAAATATTTCGACCTTTGAAGATGATGCAGGTGCTTATAATCAAAGCGATGCAGCAGGATTCATAAAACTAAATGCTTTAAGGTTACGTATTGCAGCTGGAGTTGAAAGGAATAAAAATTAAGGTCTTCCAGGTAGTGCGGTGCAAGATCCGAATCAATTGCCTCAGTTAAGAGAGATAAAATGCCAACATTTGATATTGTCTCAGAAGTTGATAAGCAAGAAATCAGGAATGCAGTGGACCAAGTAAACAAAGAGGTGAACACTCGATTTGATTTTAAGGGGTCCGATGCGAGGGTTGAGCAAGCTGATTATCAGCTGACAATATTTGCAGATGATGAATTTAAGCTGGAACAAGTATCCGATATTCTGATGGTTAAATTGACGAAGCGTAATGTGGATGTGCGATGTCTGGACAAGGGGCAGGTTGAAAAGATAAGTGGCAATAAAGTAAAGCAAGTAGTGACAGTTAGAACAGGACTTGAAACAGAACTAGCTAAGAAAATTGTTAAGTATATTAAGGATAGTAAGCTTAAAGTACAAGCGAGTATTCAAGGGGATGTAGTCCGCATATCAGGAGCAAAAAAGGATGTGCTGCAGGAAACGATACAATTAATAAAAAAAACAATTGACAATTTTCCGCTGCAATTCCAGAACTTTAGAGATTAATTAATTAATTAGATAGATGATGCAGAATTAGGTCTATTGAAAATCATTGGTATGTTTTAGAAATTAAAATCGTATTAGTAAAATGGGTCATGACTGTCCATGTTTGTCTTGACATGAAACAATAAACCCAATAGAATCCGCTCTCTTTTTTGCCGCATCTTGTATGAAATATGAAGGTGCTAAATTGTTAATAGCTAGCGCCTTAGTAAATAAATAAAATCAGCAAATAGTACGTGGACGGCTAAAAGCCGTCCCAGTTTTTTAGGACATAGAAATGCCGACAATTAGTCAGTTAGTTCGAAAACCACGCACCGCTAAGCGAGTTAAAAGCAGCGTTCCAGCATTAGAGAATAGCCCACAAAAAAGAGGGGTCTGCACAAGGGTATACACAACAACGCCAAAAAAACCGAATTCAGCATTGCGTAAAGTTGCAAGAGTTCGACTAACTAACGGGTTTGAAGTGTCAAGCTACATTGGTGGAGAAGGGCACAATCTTCAAGAGCACTCGGTTGTGTTGATCCGTGGTGGTCGCGTAAAAGATTTGCCGGGTGTGAGATATCATACAGTTAGAGGTAGTCTGGATACAGCAGGTGTGAAAGATCGTAAGCAAGGTCGATCAAAATACGGTTCGAAAAAGCCAAAAACTGCGTAGAAGATAGAATCGGTGCTGTTTTTGTTGATAGATAAAAATATGTTGCGAAAGGTAATGGGGTTGCATAATGCCAAGACGTAGAGAAGTTCCAAAGCGTGAGATATTGCCAGATCCAAAATATCACAATGTAGAATTAGCAAAATTTGTTAATGTTCTAATGACTCGCGGTAAAAAATCAGTAGCAGAGAGGATTATTTACGGAGCGTTAGAGCATATAGAAAAGAGAACTGGCAATGATCCATTGGAAGTTTTTACACAAGCGTTGACTAATGTCCGTCCAATAGTGGAAGTTAAAAGTCGTCGGGTGGGCGGTGCAAATTATCAAGTACCGGTTGAGGTGCGATCAGTGCGTCGCAACGCTTTGGCAATGCGATGGCTTAGAGATGCGGCCAGAAAAAGAAGTGAAAAATCAATGGATGCAAGACTAGCTGGCGAGTTAACGGAGGCAGCTGAAGGACGTGGAGGGGCAGTAAAGAAACGAGAAGAAGTGCATAGAATGGCTGAATCGAATAAAGCATTTTCTCATTTCAGGTTTTAATTGCCAGAAATTTTATGTAATAAAATCATTCGTAAATCGAATCAATTGTAAGGCATTTGACTGTGGCAAGAAAAACACCCATTGAGCGCTATAGAAACATCGGTATTATGGCGCATATCGACGCTGGCAAGACAACGACTACTGAACGTGTGCTCTTTTATACTGGCGTGTCGCATAAATTAGGCGAAGTTCATGATGGCGCAGCTACCATGGATTGGATGGAGCAGGAGCAGGAAAGAGGGATAACAATTACCTCGGCTGCCACAACATGTTTCTGGAAAGGGATGGCTGAGAATTATCCAGAGCATCGAATTAATATCATCGATACGCCAGGTCACGTAGATTTTACCATTGAGGTTGAGCGTTCTCTGCGTGTTCTAGATGGGGCGTGTACGGTATTTTGTGCGGTCGGTGGTGTGCAGCCGCAAACCGAAACGGTTTGGAGGCAGGCAAACAAATATAAAGTTCCTCGTTTGGCATTTGTGAACAAGATGGATCGGTCAGGTGCCAATTTCATGCGCGTGTATGAACAGATTAAAACGCGTCTTAAAGCAGTGCCTGTACCAATACAGTTACCGATAGGTGCGGAAGATAAGTTTGAAGGGGTTATCGATTTAGTCAAGATGAAAGCCATTTATTGGGATGAGGAAAGTCGTGGCACTAAATATGAGGAACGTGATATACCCTTAGAGTTAAAAGCAGATGCGCAGATATGGCGAGAAAAGATGCTGGAAACAGCGGCAGAAGCAAATGAAGAGTTGATGAACAAATATCTTGAAAATGGGGAATTGGAAGCTGCAGATATTAAAAGTGGTTTGCGGGCGCGTACTATAAATAATGAAATAGTGCCCATGATGTGTGGGACCGCCTTTAAGAATAAGGGTGTGCAAGCTATGTTGGATGCGGTTATAGATTATATGCCGGCACCCACGGATGTCTTGGCGATACAAGGTGAAACTGAGCGTGGTGAGCCGGATAAAAGAATGGCCGATGATAACGAGCCTTTCTCAGCATTGGCATTTAAGATCGCAACCGATCCATATGTGGGGCAGCTAATATTCTTCAGAGTTTATTCGGGGGTTGTTGTATCGGGTGATACAATCTATAACCCGGTCAAAGGAAGAAAAGAAAGAATTGGCAGGATACTTCAAATGCACGCAAATCAGCGTGAAGAGATCAAGGAAGTCCGGGCTGGAGATATTGCGGCAGCAGTGGGTCTGAAAGATGTCGTTACCGGAGATACCTTGTGTGATCCGCAAAAAATAATTACATTGGAAAGAATGGATTTTCCCGAACCAGTCATTCATGTGGCAGTTGAGCCAAAGACGAAAGTGGATCAGGAGAAAATGGGTATTGCGCTCAATAGATTGGCTCAGGAGGACCCTTCGTTCAGAGTACGAAGTGATGAAGAATCAGGGCAGACAATTATCTCTGGTATGGGGGAATTGCACCTCGAAATCATTGTTGATCGTATGAAAAGAGAATTTGGTGTAGAAGCTAATGTAGGAGCACCTCAGGTTGCTTATCGTGAAGCGATAAAGAAACAAGTTGAAATAGAAGGGAAATTTGTGAAGCAATCAGGGGGGCGCGGACAGTATGGACATGTATGGCTAAGGATGGAGCCAAATGAAACTGGAAAAGGTTTCGAGTTCATAGATCAAATAAAAGGTGGTTCAGTGCCGCGAGAATATATACCTGCAGTTGAAAAGGGATTATTGGAGACACTGCCAAGCGGTGTGTTAGCTGGATATCCGGTGGTGGATGTAAAGGTTATACTTTTTGATGGATCATACCATGATGTGGATTCTAATGAGAATGCATTCAAAATGGCTGCTTCAATAGCATTTAAGGACGGAATGCGTAAGGCAAATCCAGTGTTACTGGAACCCATGATGGCGGTTGAAGTGGAAACACCGGAGGATTTTATGGGAAACGTTGTCGGAGATTTATCATCAAGACGTGGCATGATCCAAGGTATGGAAGATGTGCCAGGATTCAAGGTAATTCGAGCTGAGGTACCGTTAGCAGAAATGTTTGGATATTCTACGGCGTTGCGTTCAGCTACTCAAGGCAGAGCAACTTACTCAATGGAATTTAAGCATTATTCTGAAGCTCCTAAGAATGTAGCAGAGGCAATAATAAATAAGAAATAATTGAATAGAATAGAGTGTAAAGGAATGAGTCATGGCAAAAAGTAAATTTGAGCGGTCGAAGCCACACGTAAATGTTGGTACGATAG
>CXWL01122812.1_pt1 | contig 17828 bp, 16 predicted proteins | sample 590931 | NCBI WGS metagenome assembly CXWL01 (sample SAMEA3498368, study PRJEB10139) | groundwater metagenome | biome: water well; material: biofilm material | place: Germany | collected 2015-04-27 | reverse complement strand
ATGCGTGGTAAAGATTACCATCCCGTTTTTCTTCAGGTGCGCGCCGATCAGTTCCTGCATCAAACCGACCGCTCCCACGTCCAGCGCGGTAAGCGGCTCGTCCAATATCCACAGATGGGCGTCGCTGACCAGCAGGCGCGCCAGAGCTACCCGCCGTCGCTGGCCTTGTGACAACACCTTTACCGGCAAAGTTTCACGCCCGCGCAAACCCATGTGGCGCAATGCGGCGAGCGCCTCCTTGTCGTTCACCGCGCAGCCCGCCAACCCGGCGCTGATGTGCAGGTTTTCCAGCGCGTTCAATTCATCCTTGATGGCGTTCAGGTGGCCGAGATAAACCATCTCGGCGTAGTACTCTTCATCCAGGTCGCGGATGTTCTCTCCGCGCCAGCGAATCTCGCCTTCTGCGGGCATGAGGAAGCCGCACAACATGCGCAACAGGCTGGTTTTTCCTTTCCCGTTTTCACCTTGCACCTGCATCAGTTCGCCGTCTGAAAGGGAAAAGCTCAAGCCGGAGAACAGCAGATGATCGCCCCGGGTGCAGGCAAGGTTGTTTATTTCCAGCATTGCTGCGTTGTTTCCGGAATAAATCGAACAGCGCGTGATTATACATGAGCGCGGTGCGTTGCGATGGGAGTGCGGTTATAATCCGCCCCGTTCCAACCAACAATAAAGGGTCTATATGGGATTTCTGGCGAACAAACGTATCTTGGTCACCGGCATGCTCAGCAACCGCTCTATTGCATATGGTGTCGCTGGAGCGATGCGCCGCGAAGGCGCGGAACTGGCCTTCACCTATCAGGGGGAGCGCATACGAGAACGCGTGGTGGATCTGGCGCGCGACTTCGGCAGCGAACTGATTTTTCCCTGCGACGTGTCCAGCGATGCCGAAATCGAGCAACTGTTCGCCGATCTCGCCAAACACTGGGACAAGTTTGACGGCTTCGTGCATTCGATCGCTTTTGCGCCACGCGAGGCGCTGGCCGGAGAGTTTCTCGACGGCCTCAGCCGCGAGGCATTCCGCATTTCGCATGACATCAGCGCCTACAGTTTTCCGGCAATGGCCAAGGCTGCACTACCGATGATGGAGGGGCGCAACGCCGCGTTGCTGACCATGACTTATCTCGGCGCGATGCGCACCGTGCCGCACTACAACGTGATGGGTTTGGCCAAGGCCAGCCTGGAATCCAGCGTGCGCTATCTGGCGATGAACCTCGGCACGCGCGGCATCCGGGTGAACGGTATTTCAGCCGGCCCGATCAAAACGCTGGCCGCCGCCGGTATCGGCGATTTCGGCAAGCTGCTGGGCTACAACGAAAAGCATGCGCCACTCAAGCGCAATGTGACCATCGAGGAGGTGGGGAATGTGGCTGCATTTTTATGCAGCGATCTGGCCAGCGGCGTTACCGGCGAAATCACCTATGTGGATGGCGGCACCAACACCACTGCTTTGGGCACCACCGACCCGTGATTCCATGTTGCGCGAGAAAACGAAAACGCCGTCGAAGCGGGGGTAGTACGAGAGCTGTCGGCTAGTGTTAAGCGGCTTTCTGTTCTCTGCGCCGCGCAACGAACCCGAGCATGCCAAGACCTGCAAGCAGCATCGCGTAGGTTTCGGGTTCAGGTACCGGGGAAACTGGCGAGATTGGCGGGGGAGGAGGAAGAGGTAGCGCCGGGGGAGGAGGTGGTGGTGGCGTGACCGAGGAAAATGAGAATGCCGTGAAGTGGTCGGTGCCGCCGAAAGTGAAATTTAACTTCGAGAGATCACTCAAAGGGCCGACCGCCGTACCGTAAATGCTTTGGCCGGATCCCGTAGAGAATTGATCCTGGCCTGCGACCGTACCGGTCTTCGTATATGAGGTCCAGAATTGCCCCTCTGAAAATACGACCGGGGCGAGTTCGTTGCCGTTCATGTCGAATGGCACGAGTTCGACATCGGTGGGTCCGCCGACCAGAATGTTGCCAACGAAAGCGGTAAACCCCTCCAGGTTGAACAACTGGTTATCAATCCTCGACACGGAAAATGGCACGTAGGAACTTGTGGAGAGGCCATAACCAAAGTTGATGCCCCAATGATTGCCGATGAACTGCACGCTGGCCGAACCGGCGACCGATGTAAACTGGTATCCGTCCACAACCACGATGCCGCCCGCCGCTGTGCCTCCCGCTGGCAGGCCGCCTGCAAAATTTATAGAGGTGGTCGCGGCGAGAGCCGAGGCCGGGTTAAACGCGATTCCGCACGCCAGCAAAAGGGCTGTGGTGGCCTGCTTGAAGGATTTTCTGGACATTACAAACCCCTGGTTTCAATTTTTTTTAAAGATTTTTGCCACGACGCGGCGCACCTTAACACAGCTCTTTTCAGTTGAAGCTGACAACTGTCAACCGCATGGGGCGTTTTTTCGGTTTAAACCCCGCTTATTTCTTCTCGCCAGCAGTAAAGTTCTTCATGCTGATATCGGCGTGTTTCTTTGCGTCTGCGAGATAGGCCCGGAACAGCTCGTCACCGGTCAGCTGGCGCATTTGCTGCCTGTAGGTAGCGCGCTTGGCATCGTCAATCGCGGCGGTTTCCTTGACTGATTCCACCCGGGCCAGCACGAAGTTCCCTTGCGCGTTCTCCGCGCCAGCGTAGGCGGGCAGTTTGGAAACATCAGCCTGGAACACTTGGCGCACCAGTTCCCGCTCCAGTTCGGCATGCTGCTCGCGCGTGATCGCCGGCACAGTTTTCCATGCCGTGTCCGATTTCTCGCCGCGTTGCAGTTGGGCCAGCGCGGCGGCGCCCTGTTTCAGCAGCAGCTCGCGCGCCTGCTGGCGGAGCAGCTTCTGCCGGATGGTTCCGATCACTTCGGATAAGGGGCGCGCGGCGGCAGGCCTGTATTCCAGCGCCCGCGCCGCGAGCAAGGTGTTGGACGCCACTTCGATGGCGGCGCTGTTGCGCTTGTCCTGCACCACCTCCTTGGCGAATACCGCTTGTAGCGCCTTGTCGGTCCAGGGAAGCGTTCCGCTTGCTTTCCTGGTCAGCCACGCGCTTTGTTGCACCTCTGCCTTTACCAGTTCCGCCGCCGGTTTGAGAGTGTCGCTTTGCTCGTACACGGTGTTGTTGAATTTTTCCGCCAGCTCGGCAAATTTGTCGCTCGCTTTTTGCAGCTTCAGTTTCTGCGCAATATTGTTCTTCGCTTCCTCGAAAGGAAGGGTTTTTGACGGGTTCACCGCGATCAGCTTGATGATGTGAAAACCGAACTCGGATTGCACCAGATCGCTTATCTCACCGGGTTTAAGCTGGAACGCGACATCTTCAAACGGCTTGACCATGACGCCGCGCCCGAACATGCCGAGGTCGCCGCCGTTCGCCGCTGACCCTGGATCCTGCGAATGCTGTCTGGCCAGTTCAGCGAACCTGGCCGGCGATTGTTTGACCTGCTGCAATAGTTGTTCAGCCCTGGTTTTCGCGGCCTGCTTGTCAGCTTCTGGCGCCTGGGCCGCCACAGCAATCAGAATGTGAGCTGTCTGCCGCTGCTCCGGCGCTCCGAACTCGGGTTGATGCTCTTCGTAATATCTTTTTATATCGGCTTCATCTACCGCCATCTGGGGCTGCAATGTCTCGGCAGAAAAGATGACATATTCCACGCGCACCTGTTCCTGTGCCTGGAATTCCCCGGAATTTTTTTCGTAATAGTTTTNNGGCTGCCGCATCATCTACCGATACCTGTTTGAGGAACGGCTCCAGCGCGATTTCCGACGTGCTGATGGCCCGCTGCTGCTCGTTCAGGCGGATAAGGTTGTCCGCCACGGCGCCCGAAGCGTAACCGTTCAGGGTGTAAGCGTTGGCCATCTGGCTCATACCCAGGTCCTGCCTCATGCGCGCTTCAAACATCAGCGGTGTCATGTTTTGCCGGTTCAACGCCGTCGCATAGCTTTGTTTATCGAATTTTCCGTTGTTCTGGAATGCTTCGATGTTGGCGATTGCCTGCGCCAGTTGCGCCTCGCTTACCGTCAGCCCGGCAGAGTGCGCCTGCAATGCCAGCAGGCGCTGATTCACCAGGTTTTCCAGGATCGAATGCTTGGTTTCTGGCGCGTCGAACAGCGCCTGGTCGTATTTGTCGCCCATCGCTTCGCGCATCCTGTTCTGCTGCTGGCGCACGGCGTTTTCAAATTCCTGCGGACCGATTTTTTCGCCGTTTACGCTGGCGAGTGGCTCGCCGCCCCCGCCGGTGCGGTAGGAATCTATGCCCCAGAATGCGAAAGGGAGAATGATGAGCGCCAGAACAATCTGCACCCACTTTTTGTTCTCATGCACAAAATCGAACATGGCAGCCTACCCGACGGAACGACAACTCAACATGAAAAAAGGCGAACTTGCGTTCGCCTCAATCTGGCGGAGTGGACGGGACTCGAACCCGCGACCCCCGGCGTGACAGGCCGGTATTCTAACCNNGGCCGGTATTCTAACCAACTGAACTACCACTCCAGAAACTGAACACCCTGGCGGGTGTTGGGCGGCACCGCAAATGCCGACGGTATAGCCGCAAATCAAAGGTGCGCATGATACCGCAAACAGCAATTCCGCGACAAGGTTTGTGCGCATGATGATGTGCGCAATTCGGCAGAAGCGGAAGCGGTGCGCATTCTAGCAGCCTGTCGGACTTAAAGGAAATCGGCTGCAAATTTACCTGACCGGTGCATATTTCGCNNCAAAATCTGCCCTCGCCCAGCTAAATTTTCGCTTCGATTCTTCAAGTCCGACAGGCTGCTAGCATCGGGCAAACCGGCGCAACAAGGAATATTGCTGGCAAAAATTGGCTTATGGGTGCTTCCGTTCTTCAAAACGCTGTTCGCGGAAGGCTGTCAGTCCGGGGAATAACACCGTAAAATCCGCATTGTTTTCCGTGGCAAGTGAAACCGGATTGCTGAATAATCCGGTATGTGCGAACGAGCATGTTTGGCTCGTCAGCACTTCGTGCCACTTGCGGGGTGGACGCACCCGAATCGCGCGCGACAGTATTTTGCAGCACAGTTGAATTTGCTCAACATCGCAGGTGCAAAGCAGGGCAGAACGGTTATACCAACCTCCGCTCACCAGATGAACAGGCTGGCAGCCATGAATGACAAACCGGATGCGCCGAACCGCGAGCTTCACCGGGTCGGGACAGAACCAGATACTGCCGCCAGTCATGCGGCGGCGGCAAACGTGCCCGGCTGCAACCGCACCGAAGAAAAGCTGCGCGAAAGCGAGATGCTGTTCCGCACAATCGCGGAAAATGTCGGCGATCTCATCGCGATGCTTGATGTCGGTGGCCGGAGAATTTACAACAACCCGGCTTACCGGCTGATATTCGGGGACGAGGCGCTCAAGGTCGGTTCCGACTCGTTCAGTGAGATCCACCCCGATGATCGCGACCGCATCAGGGCAGCTTTCCGCAGAACGGTTGAGACCGGAACCGGCGAGCGGGCCGAATTTCGTTTTTTGCTGAATGACGGCAGCGTCCGCCATATCGAATCGGAGGGCAATGTCGTCTTCGATGCCGATGGGAACGTATCCAAAGTGATCGTGGTTTCGCGCGACGTGACCGCGCGCAGGCAGGCGGAGGAAGCGCTTCGTGAAAGCGAGCAGCGGTTTCGGGCCATCTTCGAAAATGCTGCCATCGGCATTGCGCGAGTCTCACCGGCAGGCCATTTCCTGCAAGTCAACGATGTTTTCTGCAAGATTANNTGGGTGAATGTTTCGGTTTCCCTGTTGCGCGACATCGGAGGCAAGCCGCTTTATTTCATCAGCGCGGCGCAGGACATTACCGGGCGCAAGGCGCTGGAAGCGCAGCTGCGCCACCTGTCGAATTATGACATCCTCACCGATCTGCCCAACCGCACGCTGCTCGGCGATCGCGCCCGTCAGGCGCTTGCGTCGGCGAGGCGGGATAAGACGCGCATGGCTCTGATGTATGTTGATCTCGACGAGTTCAAACCGGTCAATGATACGCTCGGGCATAACGTGGGTGATTTGCTGCTGAAAGAAGCCGCAAAGCGCATGCTGGATTGCGTGCGCGCCTCGGATACCGTGGCGCGCATCGGTGGCGACGAGTTTGTGGTGCTGTTGCCCGCTATCGAGAGCGATCAGGACGCGATGGTGGTCGCCGAGAAAATACGCGCCGCACTCTGCCGTCCTTTCGATCTGGCTGGCTGCGGCATCCGCATTTCTTCCAGCATCGGCATCGCCATCTACCCGGACGACGGCAGCGACGAAAAATTGCTGCTCAACCACGCCGATGCGGCCATGTACTGCGCCAAGAAATGCGGCTGCAACACCGTGCGGCTATTTTCTGCGGCGCACCAAAACAGCCGGTAATTACAAAGAGGTAAATCCCCGGCTATTCCAGGGGGCAGAATTTCGTCCTACCCGGCCCCCCGCATCAGTTGCTCCAGGCGGATGCGCCCTTCCGCCGTGGCCATCACCATCAGCACATCGCCGCCTCTCATGGCATGCTGCGCGGAAGGGTTGAGCAGCCAGTTGCCGTCGCGCCGCATCGCCAGCACCAGGCTGCCATTGTTGCCGTGATAGAGCACGGAGAGCGTTTGGCCGGAAAGCGCCTCCGGCACGACTATCTCTTCGATGCGCACGTTGTCATCCGACTTGAACATGTCGTCGAGGAAAGAGGCGACGTTCGGGCGCACCATCGCGGAAACGAGCCGCAGCCCGCCGGTAAAATCCGGCGAGACCACTTCGTCCGCCCCGGCGCGGAGCGTCTTTTCGACGTTTTTCGTGTCGTGGCAGCGCGCCACCACGCGCAATGCCGGGTTGATCTGCTTCGCGCTCAAGCTGATGACGAGATTGGTGCTGTCGTCGTGCGCCACGGCGAACACGCCGCGCGCGCGCATCACCCCGGCCGCGTGCAGCATGTCGTCGCTGGTCGCGTCGCCGTGCAGCCAGAGCTGTTCGGGATGCGCCTCCAGAAAATGGTGGATGGCGGACATGTTTGCGTCAACGATGGCGCACGCCCTGCCGGTCGCCGCCAGTTCGTGCGCGACGTTGCTGCCGACCAGGCCGACGCCGCACACGATGTAATGGTCTTTCATTTGCGCGATTTTCTGTTTCATTTTCTTTCTCCGCCAGGATGAATTCAAATCGCTTTCCAGCATGAATGCGGTGGCGGTGGACAGCACGTAGCCCAGCATGCCGATGCCGGCAAACCCGACAAACACCGTGAACAGCCTGCCATATTCGTATTTGCTGACATCAACGATCTCGAAATAGCCGATGGTGGTCAGCGTGACGAAGGTCATGTAGAAGCAGTCGAGCCAGGTATATTGCTCGCCACCCAGGATGCGGTAGCCGACGGTGCCGACCAGCATGATGGCGGCCAGCGCAAGGAGGGCAAAAGCGAGATGGCGTAGCGCCCTGGCGGGGTTGCTGGCCTGCTCCATCATTCATCCCGTTCTGCGCCGCCCGGAAACAGCACTTCGGTGTACCCGAGATTGCGCAGGTCGCGCACCCGCATCGGGTACAGGATGCCGTCCAGATGGTCGCACTCGTGCTGCACCACGCGGGCGTGAAAACCGCTGACGGCGCGGTCTATCGGCGCGCCGCTCTCATCGCTGCCCCGGTAGCGCAAATGCGCGTAGCGCGGCACCAGCCCGCGCAGGCCCGGCACGCTGAGGCAGCCTTCCCAATCCTCTTCCACGGTTTCGGAAAGGGGGGTGATTTCCGGGTTGATGAGCACGGTCTGCGGCACCTCTTCGGCGTCGGGGTAGCGCGGGTTGCGCCCCACGCCGAAAATCACTACGCGCAGTCCCACGCCGATCTGCGGCGCGGCCAGACCCGCGCCATCCAGCGCTTGCATGGTGTCGCGCATATCTTGCAGCAGGGCGCGCAATTCCGGTGTGCCGAAGGATGCCACTTCCCGCGCGCGGCCCAGCAGGCGCTTGTCGCCCATCCTCAACACCTCTTTAACGGTCATGGCGCAGGCCACTCCAAATTATGAATCTCGGCTACGTCATGCCCGTTGGCCGTTCCTCGAAACTCACCGCAAGCGGTTCGTTTTCCCTCACCCACGCCCCCCCTCTCCCGGTGGGCGAGGGGTCCAGTCGGCCCTCGTTGAGCGAGTATCTCTTTAATCGCCATCGCATTCCACCACGCACTCCAGGATGCTGCGCACGCGCGCCATGGCCGGTTGCGCCACCGCGCTGATGTTTTCCATGCGCACGCCATCCTTGCTGCTGCCGCGCCCCGCCGCGTGGTTGACCACCACCGCGATGGCGGCGTAGGTGAGGCCGAGCTCCTTGGCCAGCGCGGCCTCCGGCATGCCGGTCATACCCACCACATCGGCGCCATCGCGCTCGAGGCGGTTTATTTCCGCCGCCGTTTCCAGGCGCGGCCCCTGCATGGCGGCATATACGCCGCCATCGAGGCAGGGTTCGTTGGCGCGTCGCGCGGCTTCAAGCACCTGCTGACGCAGCCCTGGATCATAAGGGCGGGTGAAGTCAATGTGCGTCACTGGCCGTTCGTGTCCCTCGAAATAAGTGAAGGCGCGCCCGTAGGTGTAATCAATGATCTGGTCCGGCACCACGATGTCGCCAGGCGCGAGGCCTTCGCGGATGCACCCCACTGAAGCAACCGATATGACGCGCCGCGCCCCCTGCTCCTGCAACGCCCACAGGTTGGCGCGGTAGTTCACTTCGTGCGGCGGAATGGTGTGGCCGTAGCCGTGGCGCGCGAGAAACATCACCTCGTGCTGCCGCAGGCGCCCGAAGGTGATCGCGCCGGACGGCTCCCCGTAAGGAGTGCGCAGCACCTGCCGGTGCGAAATCTCAAGGTTGGCCAACTGTGTCAGCCCGGTTCCACCGATGATTGCCAGCATTTTCTATTTTCCTTTTACCGCATAAATTGCGGGTAGATTCCGCCATGCGCCATGCACGTCCATACCGAAGCCGAACACAAAGCGGTCCGGCACTTCCACCCCGACAAAATCGGCGCGCACCGGCTTCGCCTTGCCGTTCAGTTTATCGGCAAACACCGCGCTGTAAAACTCCCTTGCCCCCAGCTCCATGACGCGCTGTTTGATTGCCGCCATGGTTCCACCTTCATCCAGGATGTCGTCCAGCACCAGCACCACCTTGTCGCGAATGTTTTCGCGCGGCTGCACTTTCCAGTGCAGCTCGCCGCCCTGCCGGGCATCACCGTAGCGCGAAACATGCACATAATCGAAATCGAGCGGAAACTCGAGCAGCGGCAGCAATTGTCCGGTAAACACCACCGCGCCGCCCATCACCGACAGCACCAGCGGATGCGCGTCCGCCAGCGCCGCGTTGATCTCCCGCGAAACCCGCATGACCGCGGCCCGCACCTCGTCTGCCGGCAAAATCAGCTCGGCATGATGCAGGATGTCCCGGGCCTGCTGGTTGGTTAATGCCATTTAGCTGTGCTCCTGTCCACCATTCATTGTTGCTGCGCGCATTCTCCCTATTCCGTCACCAGGTGCCATTTCCTCAACTCTCTCCGCAGTTTCGCGTAATCCGGGCAGGCCGACTCCACCACGCGCCAGAACGCTGCCGAGTGGTTCAGCTCGACCAGATGCGCCAGTTCATGCACCACCACGTAATCAATCAGGTGCAACGGCATTTTAACGAGCTGCCAGTTGAACCGCACGGTGCCGCGCGCGGTACAGCTCCCCCAGCGGGTGCGGGCGACGGAAATTTTTATGTCGCGCGGCTTGACATTCATCAGCGGCGCAAAATGCTCGACGCATTCTGCAAACAGTTGCTGCGCCTCGCTTCGATACCACTGCTCCACAATTTTTTTTATCGCCGCCGGGTTATCCGCAGCCGATACGTGGATGACCAGATGGATGCCGCGCAGCAGCGGCGGCGCGTCGAACAGGCTGGGAACAATGCGCAGCGCAAAGGTTTCGCCGCGAAACAGGATGGGTTCGCCATCGGCCCACTGCCGCTGGGTGGGCTTGTTCGCCTGCCAGCCCTCCAGTTTTTCCAGCACCCAATCCGCCTTTTCCTGCAATACGCTGTGCAGCCATTTTTCCGAGGCGCGCAGCGGCACGGCAACGGTCAGGCCGCGATCATCCACGCGCAGGCCGATGCTGCGCCGTCTGCCGGTGCGTTTGAGGGTGTAGGTGACCGGTTTGCCAGCCAGATGGACGCTGCGCTGTTCGATAGCGGGAGGGGTTGTCTGGCGGCCAGTTTTCTCGAACATCATGGCAGCCTTGCGACTTCGCTTTCGATCCAGTCTTCCACGCGGCGGCTAAGTTCCTCGGCCTTGAGGCCAGCAGTCTCGATCGGCGCGCCGATGCTCATGGTGATCACGCCGGGCTGCTTGAGGAAAGCCTTGCGCCCCCACAGCCTGCCGGCGTTGTGCGCCACCGGCACCAGCGGCGCGCCGGTATGCAAACCCAGCAACGCGCCGCCCACCTTGTATTTGCCGCGCTGCCCGTAAGGGATGCGCGTCCCCTCCGGGAAAATCACCACGCAGAAGCCCTGCGCCAGCCGCGCCTTGCCATGTGCCAGCAATTGCTTCACCGCACCCTTGCCGTCGCTGCGTTTGATGGCGATGGGACTGGTCATCGCCAGCCCCCAGCCGAAGAAAGGCAGCCACAGCAACTCGCGCTTGAGCACCCACACCTGCGGCGGAAACACTTGTTGCAGGGCGATGGTTTCCCACGCCGACTGGTGTTTGCACATCACGATGCACGGCTGTTTCGGGATGTTTTCCGCGCCGCGCACTTCCATGCGGATGCCGCACAAAACGCGCAGCAGCCACAGCATGATGCGTGCCCAGCCGGAAATGATGCGGTAGCGCGCGAGCGGGTAGAGCGGGAAGGTGAGCAGCGCGATCAGCGCGTAGATCGGGGTGATGGTGAATTGCAGCAGCAGAAAAACCAGCGAGCGGATAACAGCCATCCTAAATCAGCCCTGCCGCTGCCGCTGCCAGATCCGGGTAAATCCGCGTGCCTTCCGGCAGATCGCCATTTTCCCAGGTTTTGCCGCCTTTGCCGGTCAGCACCAGCACCGGCAGGGCGCCCGCCCTGGCGGCCGATGTCAGATCGCGCAACGAATCTCCCACCGCATAAACGTCGCGCAGGCTCATGTCGTAGCGCGCCGCAATCTCTTCCAGCATTCCGGTATTGGGCTTGCGGCAATGGCAATTTGCCTCTGCGGCATGGGGGCAGAAAAATACCGCATCAATGCGACCACCCACTAGCGCCACCGCCTTGTGCATCTTGTCGTGGATGGCGTTGAGGGTGTGCATGTCGAACAATCCGCGCCCAACGCCGGACTGGTTGGTTGCCACCACCACGCGGTAATCCGCCTGGCACAGTTGCGCGATGGCTTCCAGGCTGCCCGGTATGGGTATCCACTCTTCCGGGTTCTTGATGAACTGGTCGGAGTCGTGGTTGATGACGCCATCGCGGTCGAGAATGATGAGTTTCATAACTTTAGTTGTCAGTCGCCAGACGTTAGTTGGTAGTTGGCGTTGTCGCTACGCAGTTTTTGTCTTTGAACTGGAAACTGGCGACTAACGTCCGGCGTCTGCTTTTCTCACGCCGCCAGTTTGGAAATATCGGCAGTCTGGTTCATCAGCCTACCCAGTTGCTGCAACAGCGCCGCGCGGTTCAGACGCAACACTTTGTCTTCGCACATCACCATGACATTGTCGAAAAAGTCGTCTATGAACGGCTTGAGCGTGACCAGCGCCTTCAGGTTCTGCCCGTAATCGCCGCGCTCCAGGTAGCCCTGCGCAAACGGCCCGATTTCCTGCATGGCCTGGTGCAGGTCGCGCTCTGGCGCCTCTCTTAACAGTTCGGGTTTTACGGCGGCATCGCCCAAACCGGTGCCGAGCTCCTCGCGGTTTTTGCGCATGATGTTCTGCACGCGCTTGTTGGCCGCAGCGAGGTCTTTTGCTACCGCCAGCGCGGCGAAGGCGCGCACGCCCTGCAGGCGCGCCAGGGCTTCGTGCAGCCGCCCGTCCAGCACTTGTAACACCGCTTCGATATGCTGCACCTCGAAGCCGCGCTCGCGCAGATAGCCGCGCAGGCGATCCAGCACAAACCCTTCCACGTCGCCCGCTACGTTCGCGCCCAACATGCCTGCCGGGAAATTCTCTGCCGCCGTCTTGAGCAAGGCGGGCAACGGCAGGCTGAACGGCGTCTCGATCAGAATGCGCAACACTCCCAGCGCGTTGCGGCGCAAGCCGAACGGATCCTTGTCGCCGCTCGGAACCTGGCCGATACCGTAGATTCCCAGCAGCGTATCCAGCTTGTCGGCCAGCGCCACCGAGCAGGCCAACGCGCCATCCGGCAGAGCGTCTCCGGCAAAGCGCGGGCGGTAGTGCGCTTCGATGGCGTCAGCCACCACCTGGTCCTCGCCATCGTGCAGCGCGTAATAGCGCCCCATGATGCCCTGCAGCTCCGGGAATTCGCCAACCATGTCGGTGAGCAGGTCCGCCTTGGATAGGCGCGCCGCCAGTTCCGCATCCGCCTTGTCCGCGCCCAGCAGACGGGCGATGGTGCCCGCCAGGGTGGCGATGCGCTCGGTGCGCTGCAACTGCGTTCCCAGCTTGTTGTGATACACCACGCTGCCCAGCTTCTCGACGCGCGATTCCAGCGGGTGCTTGCGATCCTGGTTGAAGAAAAAGCGCGCGTCGGAAAGGCGCGGGCGCACCACGCGCTGGTTGCCGCCGATAATGTTGGCGGGGTTGCTCACCCGCATGTTGGAGACGATCAGGAATTTGTTGAGCAGCTTGCCCCCGCCATCCAGCAGCGGAAAATATTTCTGGTGCTGCTGCATGGTGAGGATCAGGCATTCCTGCGGCACTTCGAGAAACTCCGCATCGAACTCGCCCACATACACGGTCGGCCATTCCACCAGCGCCGTCACTTCGTCCAGCAGGGGACTCAACGCCGCGCGCTCGGCGTTCGACATCATCAGCAGCTCCTTCATGGACTGCTGCGCGCCATGGCCGATCCAGATCGCATCCAGCTCTCCGGCTGCTTGGTCCAACTGTTTGGCGATCATCTCACGGCGTCGGATAAGGCCGGGTATCACGCAGCCCGCGCTTTCCATGATGTCGGCATAACTGTCGGCGTACTGCAAGGTGATCGGTTCGCCGGATAGGAAGCGGTGGCCGAGCGTGACATTGCCGCTTTGCAGCCCGAATATTTCGCCGGGGATAACCCGGTCGCCGTGCAGCATCGTCAGCGCGTGGGCCGGGCGCACAAACTGATGCTCCGAATCTCCCCAGCGCATCAGCTTGGTAACGGGAAGTTTTTTCAACGCCTGCGCCACGATGCCGGAAAGGCAATCCTCCAGCTCTTTGCCGCGCTGCTCCAGGCGCGCGGAGAAATATTCCGCCTTGCCCTCGCCGCTGCGCTGCAATTGCTCGAACGTCACCCCGGCAGAGCGCATGAAACCTTCCAGCGCCTTGGTCGGCTTGCCTTCCGCGTCCAGGGCTGCCGCTACCGCCGGCCCCTTGCGCTCGATGGCGCGGTCTGGCTGTTGCGCCAGCACGTTCTTGATCGTCATGGCCAGTCGGCGCGGCGTGGCAAAACGGGTGCATGTGCTGTTCTCATCAGCGAATGCCTGCTCGCGCAACGCGGCATGAACCTCGTCGGCAAACGCCACGGAAAGGCGCTCCAGCGACTTCGGGGGGAGCTCTTCGGTCAACAGTTCGATCAGCAGCGTCTCATTCATGCTTCCACCCCGCTCTGGCACATCGGGAAGCCCAGCCGCTCGCGCGAATCGTGGTAGGCCTGCGCCACCGCCCTCGCCAGCGCCCGCACCCGACCGATGTAAGCGGCGCGCTCGGTGACCGAAATCGCGCCGCGCGCATCCAGCAGGTTAAACGTGTGCGAGCATTTCATCACCATCTCGAAGCCGGGCAACGCCAGTCCCGCCTCCATCAGGCGTTTGGCCTCCGACTCGTATTCGGCGAAGTGGCGGAACAGCATCTCGGTGTTGGAATGCTCGAAATTGTATTTGGACTGCTCCACCTCGTTCTGGTGATACACGTCGCCGTAGGTCACCACCCGGTTGCCGTTCTTCGCCCACACCAGGTCGAACACGTTCGCCGCGTCCTGCAAGTACATCGTCAGGCGCTCCAGCCCGTAAGTGATTTCGCCCAGCACCGGGCGGCAAGGCAGCGAGCCGACTTCCTGAAAATAAGTGAACTGCGTCACCTCCATGCCGTCCAGCCACACCTCCCAGCCCAGCCCCCACGCGCCCAGCGTGGGCGATTCCCAGTCGTCCTCCACGAAGCGGATGTCGTGCTCGGCGGTATTGATCCCCAGCGCGCGCAGCGAATCGAGATACAGCTCCTGGATGTTGTCCGGCGAAGGCTTCAGCGCCACCTGGTACTGGTAGTAATGCTGCAAGCGGTTGGGGTTCTCGCCGTAGCGCCCGTCCTTGGGGCGGCGCGATGGCTGCACGTAGGCGGCGCGCCACGGTTCCGGGCCGACCGCGCGCAGGAAAGTCGCGGTGTGAAAGGTGCCGGCCCCCATTTCGATATCGTAGGGCTGCAACAGCGTGCAGCCCTGCTTGTCCCAGAAATTTTGCAGCGTCAGGATGACTTGCTGAAACGTTGGCCTGGAGCCAGGTTTCAAAGAAGACTCGCGCCCGCTGGCGGGCGTTATGTCGGAACCCAAGGTAGGCATGTAATAAATCCGGCGGAATCGCGAAGGCGTTATTTTACGGGTTTTCCGTGCTTCGCGTCAGCACAAAGCAGCTCCTTTGCGGCGCGTGACATCCGCTTGATCTGCATCTCGCGCTTCAGTGCGGCGGATTTGTCGGCATGGGTTTCGACATGCGCCAGCCGCACCGGAGTGCGCCCGCGCGTGTACTTGGCGCCCTCGTCCGCATTGTGCGCGGCGAGGCGTTTATCCAGATCGTTGGTGATGCCGCAGTAGAGCGTGCCGTCGGCGCATTCGAGGAGGTAGCAGGCCCAGCCAGTTGAAGTCGCAATCATGGGATGCAATTGTAGGCTTGCCTTTTGATACAGCAAAACCAGCGAGTTTCTTGAAAGGGCGTCAGAATTTTTTTGTGATTCCTTGAAAGAAGCAAATTTAAACGTACCTCTATCAACTCTCACTCAAGGAGTCACCGCCGTGTCATCAGGGTAAAAGCACAGATCAAACCATCGGCGCATTCGGATCAAAACCGGACGCTGTCTCTCCAGCCCGTAGTTTATTGACTGCTATAGGCGATGATGCGGCGTTATTCCAATTGGTAAACCTCCTTGCTTTCGCGCTCGCTTATCGCCGCCTTCACTCACTTTCAAACCGGGATCGGAAGCAGCCTTTTCAGCACCAGCTAAAGCGATAAAGGCAGGGTCGCCCCTGCCTTTCAGCCTGTACCCCGGTTGAATTATTCGGCCTTCTTGGCCTTCTTGGTTTTCTTGGTTTTCTTGGCTTTCTTGGCAGGGGCAGCGGCCTCGGTATTGGCGGGGGCTGCTGTCTCGGCCTTGGCCGGAGCTGCAGTTTCAGCTTTGGCTTTAGCGGGAGCAGCAGCTTCTGCCTTGGCCGGAGCGGCGGCAGGTGCGTCAGCGGCAACAGCCGAGAATGATGTGGCGACAAGAGTTGCGGCGACCAGCATGGATAACAGTTTCATTATGTGACTCCTGGATTTTGGTTGAGAATTAGTGTCGTGACACTGCAAGTGTCGGTACATAAACGCGCCAAATCCAAGCCGGTTGACACGTTGTTCGACTATTTTGCTATTTTGTCCACAATCTCTGGTGAGCCAGCGTAGGGCGCAATAGCCAACGGGCATTGCGCCGCATGGACTCACTCTGCTTGCAATTTTTCTTTAACCCAACTGGGGACAGATGCCAGGGCAGTTTGCAAATTGGTCGGGTTAGTGCCCCCCGCCTGCGCCATGTCCGGCCTGCCGCCGCCCTTGCCGCCAACCTGCTGCGCGACGAAATTGACCAGCTCGCCCGCTTTCACTTTAGCCGTGGCGTCCTGGGTGACACCGGCAATCAGGCTCACCTTGCCATCGGCGACCGACGACAGCACGATGGCCGCCGTCTTGAGCTTGTCCTTCAGCTTGTCCAGCGTTTCGCGCAGCGTTTTGCTGTCCGCGCCTTCCAGTTGCGCCGCCAGCACCTTCACGCCCTTGATGTCCACCGCCTGATTAAGCAGCTCGTCGCCCTGCGCCGAAGCCAGTCTGGATTTCAGTGCAGCCAGTTCTTTTTCCAGCGCCTTGGCAGCATCAAGTATCTGCCCCGCGCGCGCGGCGGCTTCCTGCGGTTGCGCCTTGAGCGCTGCCGCGACTTCCTGCAACTGCCGCTCCTGCTGCTGGATAAATGCCAATGCGCCTTCCCCGGTCACCGCCTCGATGCGCCGCACCCCTGCCGCCACGCCGCTCTCGGCGACGATCTTGAACAGGCCGATGTCGCCGGTGCGCTGGACGTGCGTGCCGCCGCACAATTCTTTCGAACTGCCGATTTCCAGCACGCGCACTTCGTCGCCATACTTCTCGCCGAACAGCATCATCGCGCCGGTCTTTTGCGCGGCTTCGATGCCCATCACGCGCGCCTGGCATCCGGCGTTGGCAAGGATATCGGCATTCACCATGGTCTCGACTCTGCGAATTTCTTCATCCGTCACCGGCTGGGTGTGCGCGAAATCGAAGCGCGTCTTGTCCGGGTCAACCTGCGAGCCCTTTTGCTGCACATGAGCCCCCAGCACTTCGCGCAGCGCCTTGTGCATCAAATGCGTGGCCGAGTGGTTGCGCTCGGTACGCGCACGGGCCTGCACATCAACCCGCGCCGAGACGCTGTTGCCGACGGTCAGCTTGCCGGTCTTCACCACGCCGTGATGGCCGAACACGCTGGCCTGTATTTTCTGCGTGTCCTCTACCGCGAAGATGCCGTGAACGCTGCGCAATTCGCCGCGATCGCCGACCTGCCCGCCGGATTCGGCGTAAAACGACGTATCGTCCAGCACTGCCACGCCCAGCTCGCCTTCCTTCAGCTCGTTGACCGGCGCGCCATCCTTGTACATAGCCAGCACGTTGCCTTTGCTTTCCAGCATCTCGTAACCGTGGAATGCAGTAGCCGGGCCGGTGTACTCCAGATTGGCGGCCACTTTGAACTTGCCCGCCGCGCGCGCCTGTTCCTTTTGCCGCGCCATCGCTACGTCGAATGTCGCGCCATCCACTATCACGCCGCGCTCGCGACAGATGTCGGCGGTAAGGTCGAGCGGGAAACCGTAAGTGTCATGCAGTTTGAATGCCACTTCCCCACTCAAAACAGCCGTTCGTGGCCTCGAAGAGGTTCTCGCGCCCTCTGGGTGCGAGCTTGTCGAACCATGAACGGCCCGCCCTTCGACTGGCTCAGGGCGAACGGATTGAAGTTCGGCTTCGAGTATCGCCATGCCATGCTCGATGGTGGTGAAGAATCGCTCTTCTTCATGCTTGAGTATCTCCAGCACCCGCACTTGCGCCGCAGCCAATTCCGGGAAAGCCGCGCCCATTTCAGCAACCAGATCCGGCACCATGCGGTGGAAAAATGCGGCGCGCGCGCCCAGCTTGTAGCCGTGGCGGATCGCGCGGCGGATGATGCGGCGCAGCACGTAGCCACGCCCCTCGTTGCCGGGGATCACGCCGTCGGCGATCAGGAACGAGCAGGCGCGGATGTGGTCGGCCAGCACCTTGAGCGAGTTGTTGGTCAGGTCGCTGGTGCTGGTCTCGCGCGCCGCTGCGCAGATCAGGTTCTGGAACAGGTCAATCTCGTAGTTGGAATGCACGTGCTGCAATACCGCCGAGATGCGCTCCAGCCCCATGCCGGTATCCACCGAGGGTTTGGGCAGCGGGTGCATCACGCCGTGCTCGTCGCGGTT